>Ga0114129_10001974_pt1 | contig 28048 bp, 26 predicted proteins | sample RhiMetdeltSRZDD1_FD_80071 | JGI IMG/M metagenome (GOLD analysis project Ga0114129, IMG submission 80071) | Populus rhizosphere microbial communities from Tennessee, USA - Rhizosphere MetaG P. deltoides SRZDD1 (version 2) (version 2) | ecosystem: Host-associated > Plants > Roots > Rhizosphere >... | reverse complement strand
TGAAACGACGCCTGGCGTCCTCGATCAGCGCGGCCATGGCGCCGCTCGGGGTGGCGCGCGCCGGCTCGTTCAACTGCTCAATCAGAAGGCTTCCCCGCTCGATATGCACTTTTGTTTCGGCATGATGCTCGTCGAACGCGTGTTGCAACCGCGCAGACGTCGCGCGCGCCGCCATGACCGGCAGCTCGGCGAGGAGCTGCTTCTCGGCATTCATGAGGTCGTGCAACTCGGCTGCATACAGATCGCGGAGGGTGACGCTTGCCATGAACAGTCTCCTCCCGGCCCGGATTGCACGATGCGCACCAGTACGAAAAATGCAGAGGCAGCCGACGCATCTATAATCGGCCTCACGTGGTCAAGTTCGAATCGCTCGATCCGGAGATTCGCGGCGTCCTTGGAAAGAAGGTCAGCGAGCTCGGACTCAAAGTGGAAGGCTCTCCGGTTGAGGGATACATCAGCGAGCTGTACAAAGAGCTCGAGCGCCGTGGTCTCAGGAAGTTTCGACCGGTCTGCTACCTGACCGATGAATGGGGTTGCCCCGATCAGCAGCCGGTGCTCGGGATACCGTTCTATCTAGCTGATGCGAAGCTGCGAAGGCTCGAGAAGGCCGTGGACGCGCTCGAAAGCGATCGTCAGATCATGATGTACATGCGCCACGAGGCGGGGCATGTGTTCAACTACGCCTATCGTCTCTACATGACACCCGAGTGGAGACGGCTCTTCGGTCCGTTCTTCCGCCCCTATCGCGATGACTACCGCCCGGTGCCCTTCAGCAGACACTATGTGCGGCACATCGAGGGTTGGTATGCCCAGAAACACCCCGACGAAGACTTCGCCGAGACGTTTGCCGTCTGGCTGACGCCGCGCTCGGGATGGCGCCGCAAGTACAAAGGCTGGCCGGCGATGCAGAAGCTCCGGTACGTGGAGCGGGTGGCGCGCGCCGTCGCCGATGTCGAGCCGATCGTCAACACGGGTGAGGTCGATATCACGCCGGAAGACATTAGCGTGACAGTGGAGCAGTTCTACCGCCAGGCCGAGGAGGAGCGCCAGGCGCGTATCGACATCGCCCTCGATGGCCACCTCGGTCAGATTTTCCTGACACGAAAACGCAAGGAATCGAAGCCCGCAGCCGATATTGTCAGCAGGCATACGCCCGAGCTGGTAGAAAAGATCACGTATTGGAAAGGTGTCCGGCGGCCGATCGTCCGCGGGCTCATCGACTCGATCTGTCGGACCTGCCAGCGTATGAACCTATGGGGAGAGGTGGGCGAGGAGCCTCGATACCTCGTTGAGGTCACGGTGCTCGCGACAACGCTGGCGATGAATTTCCTCACCAGCGGCCGGTTTGAAACCTGATGGGCAGACTCAAGATTGTGGTGCTTTACGACCGTGTCCTCGTGGACGAGGGCGAGGAAGCCGCCGCCGGCGACAAGTCGCCCGTAGTCCGTACCCTCGATAAGAAGGAAGTCGAGGAGGAGGTCGCGGACGCGTTGACCAAGCTCGGTCACGAGCCGGTCATGTACGAGATCGACGGCACGATAAAAAGTCTGCTTGCACTCGCGCGGGTCGACTGCGACCTTGTGTTCAACCTGTGCGAATCATTTGCCGACGACGACACCGCCGATTTCAAGATCGCGGGCTTCCTGGAGCTGCTTGGAAAGAAATACACCGGGTCGGGAACCCACGGCCTGATGCTGGCGCAGGACAAGGCGATCGCGAAGAAGATTTTTGCCTTCCACGGCATCCATACCCCCACGTTTGCCAAATCGTTCCGCGGCCGCCTCGATTTCTCGCACGACCTCGAGTTCCCGGTCATCGTCAAGCCGGCGCGAGAGGATGGCTCGATCGGCATCGAGTTCAGCGCCGTGGTGAATTCGATCCGCGAGCTGATGGAGCGGATGGACTGGTTGCACGCGAACTTCGATTCCCCGGTTCTCATCGAGGAGTACATCGACGGCCGCGAGATGTACGTCGGCGTCCTCGGTAACGACAAGCCGGAGGCGCTTCCGGTCGTCGAACTCGATCTCTCCAAGCTTCCCGACGGTACCCCACGGATTGCGGCGGCCGAAGTGAAGTGGGGAAAGGGGACGAAGGCGTACCGGGACACCAAATCGGCGATTGCCTCGGATTTGAGCGAAGACACGATGGCGACCCTTCAGCAGACGGCCGTCGCGGCTTACCAGGCGCTCGAATTGCGCGACTACGGTCGCGTCGACATGCGGCTCCAGGCTGATGGCCGCGTGCACGTGATTGAGGTGAACCCCAATCCCTGGCTCAGTTCCCGCGCCGAATTCGCCATGGCGGCCCGAAAATCGGGGCGAACCTACAACCAACTGATTGAAGAGATCATCGAGCTCACCTCGTCGAGGGCCTAGCCGTCGAAAGCCGCGCGAATTTCCCCATGCCCCTCCAAGTGAGCCCTGACAAATCTCGGTCGGTGAGAGGGTTAGGGGCGCGGATGGGGCCCGTCGATGCAGCGACAGTCCTGCAGCCAAAGGTCAAATCGCCGGGCTGAAATGCCAAAATTGCCAACTTTTCTGGCTTTTTTCGTTTCCGATCCTCGGTCAAGTGGTCTATACTTGGAGGTGCAGTTCCCGGTTCGAGACCGGTCCTACCACCCAATTCTTCCTGCTACGGGGGACACGTGACATTCCAGGTCGGCGACAAGGTCATCTACCCGAACCATGGGCTCGGTATCGTTGAACGAATCGAAGAAAAAACAATCCTAGGGACCACCTGCGGCTTCTTTCACCTGCGCATCGTGTCGAACGACACGACGGTGCTGGTTCCCGTCGCCAACGTCGATGGCGTTGGCCTTCGCAAGGCCATTACGGATGAGGAGGTCGAGCGCCTCTTCTCGCTCCTCGGCGACGGCAAAATCGACAACCATCAGAACTGGAAGGGTCGTTTCAAGGACAATTCCGACAAGATGCGCACCGGTTCGATCTACGACATGGCGGACGTGCTCAAGAGCCTGACGTTCCTGAGCAAGTCGAAAAGCCTGTCCTTCCGCGAGAAGCGGATGCTCGACCGCGCCAAGGCGTTGATCATCTCCGAGATCTCAGAGGTGATCCGCGAAAAGGCAATCGCGGTCGAAGAACGGGTCGACCAGGCGCTTGAGAAGTGCTTCGTGGTCAAGGCGCGCAACCTGGCCAGGACAGCGGCGCGCAGCACCAAGATTACGAAGCCGGTCAAGGCCGCTGTGGCGGTCGTGGCCACCGTGCGGCGTGCTGCCGCACGCGCGTCGTAGAACCCCTCTTCGCGCAGTTGCTTCCACCCTTCTTCGCCGCCCGGGCGGGACCTTCCGCCCGGGTTTTTTTTGCGTCAAACAGTGCCTAATGCACAATGCTCAACACTCGATGCCCAGCGTTTGAGCAGTGAGCGTTCCGCATTGAGCTTTGTGCATTGATGGCCGTCGTAGCAGCCCTTCGCTCGGTCGTTACATACGTCGCCACGGTCGCGTATATCGCCGTCGCGGGTCCGATTGGACTTGTGTTTGCCGCCGGGCTTCGCTGGAAGCGAGGTCTCTACGCCCTCGGACACACGGGGGTGGGGCTCGCGCTGGGATTGGCGGGCATCCGCTACAAGGTCACCGGGCGCCAGCATCTGCCCCAGGGCCCCGTCGTATTCTGCTCGAATCATGAGAGCAACGTCGATGGTCCGGTGCTGTTCAAGGCGTTGCACCCGCAGCTGCACATCCTCTACAAGGCCGAGCTTCACAAGCTCCCGATCATGGGGACGGTATTCGACGTGGGCGGATTCGTGGCCGTTGAGCGAGACAACCGCGAGCGGGCGCTCGCGTCGATCGGGCGCGGGTCGGAATCCCTCCGTGCCGGCAACTCGTTCCTGATCTTTCCCGAGGGGACGCGAAGCCGTACCGGAGAGCTGCTGCCGTTCAAGAAAGGCGGCTTCATTATGGCGATTCAGGCCCAGGCGCCCATCGTCCCCGTTGCGGTCCAGGGCGGGCGGGCGGCGATGCGGAAAGGCAGCGCGATCGTCCGGCCGGTCCATGTCAGCGTCCGCATCGGAGAGCCGATCCAGACCGCCGGCCTGACGCTTGACGATCGAGACGCGTTAATCGAACGGGTGCGCGACCGGATCCGGATGCTGCTGGACGAAGGGCCGGTGTGGACGTGAAGTAAATCCCAAATCCCAAATCCGAAGTCCCGCGTCCCGGATCCCGGATCCCGAAACGATCTACACTCCAGGGGCCAGCTCCCGCAGTACGGGCAACATGCGTGCTCTCTGTTTCGGCCTGATTGCAGGGGTCGCGCTCGTCGCGACACCGATCGCTCAAACTGTGCCCGCTCCTCCTGCTGACTCCAAGGAGGATGCGGGAGCGCTGATACGTATCGATATCCACGCGACGCAGGATGGCCGTCCCGTCCCGGATCTTGCCCTCTCCGACGTCGATCTGAGCGAGGACGGCGTCCCGCAAAAGATTGAAACCTTGAAACATGCGAGCGGCTCATCGCGGTCGTTCGTGGTGTTTCTCGACACCGCGCACATGCGGTTCGAACGCGCGCGCGCCGTCCGCATTCCGCTGATCCGCTTTCTGGATCGCCTCGTGGACGATGACGACGTCGTCGGCGTGATGACGCCGGACATGACGCCTGCGGACGTCGAGTTCGGCAGTAAGGGCTCGGTCATCTCCGGAATCCTCCAGGAGGAGGCCACGTGGGAGCGAACCCGCATCGGGTCGCGCGATCCCAAGGAGGACAGCTACGCACAGTGTTTTCCGGCAAACCAGTATCGCGACGTGGCGAGCGAGATGCAGGAGCGCCATCGGGAGAAGGTCACCCTTGACGCCTTTGAACGCCTCATGTCGTTCCTTGCAGGACGAGAGGAGCGCACGGCGGTCATCACATTGACCGACGGATGGCGCCTGTTCGGGCCAAGCTCGAGAATCGGGGGCAACCTGACCGGCAGTCGTCCCGGTGGCGGCTTCGGCGGCTTCGGCGGCGGAGCAGGCGGCGGCCGTGGCGGGCGCGGAGGATTTCCGGGTGGCGGGCGCGGGGGACAAGGTGCCGGAGGTGGGCAAGGCGGCGGCACTCGCCCAGGGGATGACACCGGTGACGCCGGGGGTCGTGAGGTCGACAGCGTCGCCCGCACCGAATGCGAAGCCGACCGGCTGACGCTCGCGGCGATGAACGATGCGCTGCGACTCGACCGGATCGCGGACGCGGCAAACCGCGCGATGACGTCGTTCTACACGATTTATGCGCGCGGGCTCGCCGCGGACCAGACGCCCAACGGCGCGCCTCCCGCCGCCGTTGAGAACGAAGAGCGCGACCCGGCATCACGCATGGACGCCATGCGCCAGCTCTCGGGGAACACCGATGGCGTTACCGTGACGACCACTACCGCGCTCGAGGCGGCAGCGACACGCATCGCTGCCGACATGAACGCTTACGATCTGCTTGCCTATCGCTCGACGAATGCGAAGCTTGACGGTAAGTTCAGATCGATTACGGTCCGGGCGCTCCGCCCAGGCATCGTCATTCGAGCGCGTCGAGGGTACCGCGGATCGAGCGTTGACGAGGTCTTGAGCTCCGCAAGTAGCGGGACCGCGGCGGTCAATTCGGCGCTCGGCGTTGTCGCGGCGGTGAGTCCCCGTGCGGCGTTCCGAATCAGGACGGCGACCGCGCGGACAGGCGACGACGCGGACGCGACCTTGTGGGTTGTCGGCGAGCTCGACTACCGCGCGCGGCGTGAACTTGCCTGGACTGCCGGTGCCGTCGCCGATGTTACCGTCGTCAGCGCGGACGGACGCGAGATTGCGTCCCGGACGGTCGAAGTGCCTGCCACCGACGCGTCGTTCACGTTGCGCGCACCCGACGTTGGCGGCCTCAAACCTGGAGAGTACGCCGTCCGCGTCCGGCTTCGTCCTAACAACGAGGTCGGTTTGCCCCTGTCCGACACCGGCCGTGTGGTGATATCGAATCAGATGCCCGCGCTGGGAGAGGGGCTTCTCTGGCGCCGCGGTCCATCAACGGGTCCACGGTATCTGATGACGGCCGACGCGCGGTTCCCACGCAGCGACCGGATCCGTGTCGAGATGCCGACGCGTTCGACCTCGATTGCCACCGCGCGAATGCTCGATCGCCTTGGCAAGCCGATTCAGATCCCGGTACAAGTGAGTGACCGGCCGGATTCGACGAATCAGTTTCGTTGGATTGTGGTGGACGCGGCGCTGGCCGCCCTGGCGCCCGGTGACTACGCCATCGAGACGGCGCTCGATGGGGTGAAGCAGGTCACCGCATTCCAGCTTGTTCCCTAACCCAAACTCCATGTTGGGAGTTGGGCCTTGGGAGTTGGGAGTTTGGGTTAGTTCGCGCCCAGGGAAAACGTGACCGTCCAGGGCCTGATGGGCGCGCCGTCGAACGTCCGGACGCCTTCCAGCAGCTCCACCTTCACCGTCCGGAACGGGTCAAGCGGCCTCGAAAGGCGCAGCTCCACCGCTCGCGTGCCTGCGTCGTAGGATAACTGCACCTCGATCGTGGCGGAGGCCCCTGGCGGCGACGGGGCATCGCCGCCCACGTAACCAACGCGCAGACGGTTGGTGAGCGTCGGCGGATCGATACCGCGTGAAAACTGCAGGCGGATTGGCGCTGCCACGGGCACGTTGGTCTCGCCATCGGTTGGGGAGCTGAATACGACCTCGCCTGGCTCCTTGGGCGGTGGAGGCGGCTCTTCGATGACAACCCGTGTTGCTGGCGCAGACGATGGCAGAATCGTCCGCGCTTCCATCACGATGAGGCCGCGTTCGCGCTTGACCGCACCGGTTATCTGAAGCCACTTGCTGGTATCGACGCGCGCGTCGACGTTCAAGTCGAACCCCTTACCCTTGGGTCGAAGACCGGTCACCCATACGGCCCCCTCGGTTCCCCGAAGCACGAAGTCGTACTTGGTCTTAGCCGGCGAGGCGGGCAGGTCGCCAAACAGGTTCCGCCCTCCGAATTGACCGCTGACAGTCACCGATTGACCCTCGAAGCGCCACGGCTCGAGCGCCAGTGCGCGGACCGTCGGTGTCGCTACCGGCTCCGCCTTCGTGACATTGGATACGCTGAGCACGAGTTCTTCGCCAGGCATCGGCCAGTGTTCGGGGTCCGGGCGATTCTCATAGCGTGCGAGCCGGGGATCGGTCGCCGTGAGCCGTCCGACGTCAATCAGCTGCGCGCGCACTTCCACGGGGCCGTCGGCGGCGGTGACATCGTTCAGCATCACCTGCATTTCGGTGTCTCCGCCACGCAGCACGACGCGATTGCCGGCCTCCGCGAATTCGCCGCGGAGCACGACATTCTGGAGATGAAAGTAGCTGGAGAACCTGCGGAGACCGTCGATCGTCGTGAGGCGCCGCGCGGCGGCCTGGGCGTATGCCGGTTCCGCCGTCGTCGATGCGACCAGCGTGACGGCGAGCGCCCAGGTGCCGAGGCCCTTCACGTCCTCATTCTACTTTGCGGATTGCGGTACGGGCGACGATGACCGCCAGCGCCAGAAACAGGAAGGCGGTCGCGATTTGCCCGGATATGCCATCGCTGTGGAGGAATGGGACCGCGTTGCCGATGCTCTGAAACGGCCCGATCGTGCCCGTTCCCACGAGGACGGCGAAGAGGATTCCGGCAATCGAGCCGCCGGCGATCAGGCCAGAGCTGAACAAGGTGCCGGCGCTCAATTCCGATTCCTGCGCTTTCCCCGTCTTGCTCTCGACCCAGGCTCGTACCAGGCCGCCTGCAAAAATGGGTGCCGTGGTTGCGATGGGGAGGTACGACCCCACCGCGAACGAGAGCGAGCGGACGCCGCACAGTTCCAGGGCCAGTGACAGGAAGATCCCGATCAGCACCAGTCCCCAGGGGAGGTTCTGGTTGAGAAGGCCCTTTATGATCGTGGCCATAAGCGTCGCCTGGGGCGCCGCGAGATTCGCCGATCCGATGCCCCCAAGGTTGTTGTGGAGGTAGAGGATGGTGAGGCCGATGACCGATGCGGAAACGATGACGCCAATCACCAGCCCGATCTGCTGGTACAGCGGCGTCGCGCCGACGATATAGCCCGTCTTCAGATCCTGCGACGTGTTGCCCGCGTTCGCAGCCGCGATGCACACGATCGCGCCGACGCCAAGCGCGATTGGCGAGTACATGTCTCCCGTCCAGCCGAGCGCGACAAAGAGGAGGCAGGTGAGCATCAGCGTGGCGATCGTCATGCCCGAGATCGGGTTGGACGAGGTGCCGATCAGGCCGGTGATGCGCGATGACACGGTCGAAAAGAAGAACCCGAAGATCAGAATCAGGACGGCGGCAAGTGCGTTGCCGTACGTGGGGAGGCTGGGGATTACCGTCAGGAACACCGCCAGCAGGAGCGACCCGCCGAGGACGGCAACCATTGGTATGTCGCGTTCGGTGCGCAGCCTGGTGTCTGTGCCACCGGCCACGGAGAAGCCGCGAAAACCCTCACGGGCAGAGGCGACGATCGTGGGAATCGTGCGGCCGAGCGTGATCAGGCCGGAGGCGAGCACGGCACCGGCTCCAATGTAGCGGATGTAGGCGCTCCACAATTGCGCCGGCGCCATTTCGGAGATCAGGAACGGCTGGCCCGTCGCGGGATTGTTCGCGTAGTTCGGATGAATCGGCGCAAACGGCACGTTGATGTACGCGCCGAGGATCGATAAAAGCGGCAGAAGCACCAGCCACGACAGCACGCCTCCCGCGAACATGGTCCCGGCGATCGCCGGACCGATGACGTAGCCGACGCCGAGGTATTCCGGTGAAACGTCGATATTGAGCGTGGCGTTCGGGAACTGGCTCGTGCGCGGCGTCGAGTAGCCGATTTCGGTGCGGAAGAGGTTGAGAATCCACGACAGCGCCTTCCAGAGGGCGCCGACCCCAAGCCCCCCAAAGACGAGCGCCGCAAGTTTGCCTCCGCGCTCACCCGCGACGAGCACTTCGGCGCAGGCGGTCCCTTCCGGGAAAGGAAGGACGCCGTGTTCCTTGACAATCAGCGCGCGGCGCAAAGGCACCATCATCAGCACGCCGAGGATGCCGCCCGCGAAGGTCAACATCGTGATCTGGACGTAGTTGAAATAATCCGGGCCGTCCGGCGCGAGAAAGATCAGCGCCGGCACGGTGAAGACGACACCGCCGGCGATTGACTCGCCGGCGGAGCCGATCGTCTGGACGATGTTGTTTTCGAGAATCGTGGAGCCGCCAAGCTTCTTCAGCACCGAGATCGCGAGCACGGCGATCGGGATCGAAGCGGCGACGGTCAACCCCGCGCGGAGTCCCAGATACACGGTGGACGCTCCGAAGAGCAGCCCGAACAGCGAGCCCAGGATCACGGCTCGGACCGTGAACTCGGCGGGTGATTTCGAGGCCGGAACGTACGGCTGAAACGTCCCCTGTTGCGGCGTGACGGGCGGTCGCATGGTCGCGTGTGCCATGGCGCGTGATGGTAGCATTGAACCTTGTGAATCGGCCGAACAAGCGGCGGCAGACGCCGGATCAAGTTTCGGAACTCACGACGAACCGGCTGTCGATCTACCTGCGCTGCCTCAACGAGCTCGATGTCAGCGCCGTCGAGACGATTTCCTCGCAAGCGCTTGCCGAGCAGTTTCACCTGAACGCGGCGCAGATCCGGAAAGACCTCGCCTACTTCGGCGAATTCGGCGTTCGCGGCGTCGGCTACTACGTCAAGGAGCTCCGGCGCCATCTACGCCAGATTCTCGGCCTCGATCGCCGGCTGCGCGTCGCCATCATGGGCGCCGGCAATCTCGGCCTCGCGCTGGCGGATTATCCCGGCTTTCGCCAGGAAGGGTTCGAGATCGCAGCATTGTTCGACGCGGCAAACGAAAAGATCGGTCACGAATCGCGTGGCGGGGTGCCGATTTACGACATCAAGGATCTGAAGCGCATCGCGCGGCGGGAGCGGCTCGACATCGCGGTCGTCGCGGTGCCTGCTCCGCATGCGCAGCCTGTCGTCGACCAGGTCGTGTCCGCGGGAATCAAGGGGATTCTCAACTTCTCGCCGGGCGCGCTGCACGTCCCGGACAATGTGAAGCTCAAGAGCGTTGATCTGACGGTCTCGCTCGAAAGTCTGTCGTTCTATCTGGCCCAGGGTGACAACGGTGACTAGGGTTCGCGGACCCAAAGGGTCCGCGCCGCGACGGCAAGGTTCCGCGCCGCGACGGCAAGAGTTATCCCATGTCGACGCGCGCGGGCGCGTGAAGATGGTCGACGTCGGCGCCAAGCCGGTCACGGCGCGCGAAGCCGTCGCCCTCGGGGCGATCACGATGAGCGCCGAAGCGCTGCGACTGATTCGCCGTGGCGAGGTTGCGAAAGGGGACCCGCTGCAGGCAGCCCGCCTGGCGGGCATCATGGCTGCGAAACAGACATCGTCGCTCATCCCGCTCTGTCACCCCCTCCCCCTCACCCATGTGAGCGTCGAACTGACGCCCGCTCGGCGCGGCTACACGATCGAAGCGCGTGTCCGGACGAGCGCGCAGACGGGTGTCGAGATGGAGGCGCTCACCGCCGTCTCAGTGGCTGCGCTGACAATCTACGACATGGTCAAAGCCGTCGACAAAGCCATGGTTATTGGTGACATCCGGCTGGTGAAAAAGACCGGGGGAAAATCCGGGCAGTACATCAGGCGCGGCGGTTAAGACCGCATGCACGTCCTCATCGCCATCCACCATCGCGTCGATGCATGGGCGATCCCCGCGCCACACGTCGAGGAGCTCCGGAGGCGGTTTCCACACATTGACTTTCTTCACTCCCGCGATCGCGACTCGGACCTGGCGCTGGCGCCCGAGGCCGACGTCGCGTTCGCGTTGGGCCTCTCGACAGAAGCCGCGGCGCGTGCCACCCGGCTCCGGTGGGTCCATTGCTCTGCGCATGCCGTCGGACAGTTTCCGCTGGCGGATCTCGCCTCCAGGGGCATCACGGTCACCAACTCGCGAGGCACACAATCGACGCCAATCGCGGAGCACGTGATGGCCGGTCTCCTCGCGCTCGCCCGTCGTCTGCCGCAGACGCTGAGACGGCAGGAGCAACGCGCATGGTTACCGAACGAGCTCACTGGCCAGGCATCGCCGTGGTTGATCGCCGGGAAGACGATGGGGATTATCGGGCTGGGCACACTGGGGCAGGCGATTGCCACCCGTGCGAAGGCCTTCGGAATGCGTGTGATTGGGATTCGGCGAAACCCCGACCGTGACGTGCCGGTCGGCGTGGATCAAATCGTGGCGCGCACCGACGTCGATCGCATGCTGGAAGAGGCCGATGTCGTCGTCCTGGCCGCCCCCTGGACTCCCGGCACGAATCAGATTCTCGATTCGGCAGCGATTGGAAAGATGAAGCCCGGGGCGGTGGTGATTAATGTCGCACGAGGGCAGCTTGTGGATGAATCGGCGCTGGCGGAGGCGCTGACGTCGGGGAGACTTGGCGGCGCAGTGCTCGACGTGTTCACGAAGGAACCGCTGCCTTCTGACAGCGCGTTCTGGTCGATGCCGAACGTGATTATCACGCCCCACACCTCGGGATTCCGAACCGATCACTTTGATGCGGTGGTCAACCTCTTTTCAGAGAACCTCCGGCGTTTCGAAGGCGGTGGGCCGCTGCTGAACCTTGTAGACCTGGAAGCCGGCTACTAACTTCGCGACCGCCCGAGGCGTGCGCTCGAGGTTGGGATTTGGGATTTGGGTTTTGGGTTTTGGGTTTTGGGATTTGCTAATGCGGCGGCTCGATATGGATGACGACGTCGACGATCTGGGGAAAACGCTCCATCAGCCGATCTTTCACGACGTGCGAGATCGAATGGGCTCGAGCAAGCGGGGTGTTCCCGTCAATCCAGAGGTGCAGATCGACGAACACGCTGTCAGCCGGTCCGCGCGTGCGAATCTTTTCGCACCCGATGACGCCAGGCGATGACTCCACCACCGATCGGATGTCTTCTTCCGCGATGACGATCTGATCCGCGAGGACACCGGAGGCATCCCTCGCGATCTGCCAGCAGGCGTGGCCGATAAAGACCGCCACGACGAGGCCGGCGAACGGATCGAGTCTCGGATAACCGAGCCACGCGCCGCATAGCGCCGCCAGCACCGCGCCCGTCGTCCACACGTCGCTTTGGGTGTGCTTTGCGTCCGCACCGAGGATCTGGCTGTTCAGCCGCCGGCCTTCCTTCGACTCGTAGCGTACCACCAGCATGTTCACGCCGAGTGTCGCGAGCATGAGGAGCACGCTCGCGGGCAGCACCGACGGCATGGTCGCGCTGCGCAGCCGCCCAATTGCAGTCTCGAAAATCTGGACGAGCACGATGATCATGAAGATGAGGATGGCGAGCGACGCCATCGTTTCGTACTTGCGATGGCCATACGGATGGTCGGCGTCCGGCGGGCGCTGCGCGGCCGAGACGCCGATGAGTGCGACGACGTTGGACGCCGCGTCGGTGAGCGAGTGGAAGCCGTCGGACAGGATCGACACCGCGCCGGTCACATAGCCGAGCGCGATCTTGGCCGCGGCGACGGCCAGGTTCAGGACGAGAACTCGGCGGAGGACTCGGACTACGGAAGTATGACGGTCCGCCAATTCAAAATGCAAAATTCAAAATGCAAACTTTGAACGGTTTGCATCAACGGGGTGAACGGCGTGACGTCTTCACCCCGTTGTTACCTACGGGTAGCGTTTGCATTTTGCATTTCAGCCGCGCTCAGAACACGTGCGCGGTCGGTATGGGCCACCACCGGAGCTGCACCTTGCCGATGATGTACTTCTTCGGCACGAAACCCCAGTGGCGGCTGTCCGAGCTGTTGTTCCGATGATCTCCCATCACGAAGTAATAGCCTTCAGGCACGGGGGTGGGACCGAAATCATCATGGCTGCGGAATTCGGGAGCGACGAAGCCATCGGGCATCGGCACGTCGTTGACGTACACGTGGCCGTCGACGATGCGGACGGTGTCGCCTTCCTCGGCAATCACCCGCTTGACGAATGATTTGTCGGGGTTGAGCGGGTAATAGAGCATCACGATATCGCCGCGCCGCGGCGCGCTCACCCGGTACACGAACTTGTTGACGATCAGCCGGTCCTGGTCCTCGAGAGTCGGCGCCATGCTCTGACCTTCAACCCGCGCCACCTGGAATCCGAACGTCACGATCAGTGTCGCGTAGATGGCCGCCGAGAACAGCGTCTTGAACCACGCGACGAGCTCGTCGCGCCAGACGTTGATCTGCTGCATCATCGCCGCGCTGCCGCGGTCGTCGACCTCGACGCGGGCGTCCGAGGACGGCCGCGCAGCGTCCTCCGTCGATCGCGCCGCGAGCGCAGCCTCGATCGGTACGTTCAGCGTGAACGCGGACGCCTCGGGGGAGGACGGCGGCGTTACAACTTCAGGTATTCCCGCAGCCGCTTCGTTTGGGATCGGCTCACGGGGATCTCCGTGCCCTTCGCGTCCTTCATCCTCAGGATGTAATTCCGGCTGAACCAGGGGACTATCTCCTTTATTTTGTTAATGTTGACCAGGTGCGACCGGTGCACGCGCCAGAAGACGTCCGGGTCGAGGCGCGCCTGCAAGTCGTCCAGTGTCCGGTGATTCGAGGCACCGGTCACCTGTCCTGTCACTATGTTAATCGACTCGTCGGCCAGCGAGGCATAGATGATGTCCTCCGCTTGGACAAGCAGGAACCGCTCCCCAACCTTGACCGCGACCTGTTCCGGGTGGATTGGGCGGCCCGCCATCATCTTTACGATTCGTTCGAGCTGATCGTTCAGCGGGGCACCGCCAGGCGTCCGTTCAGCGCTCAACCGGCGCCGCGCCCGCTGCATGGCCTGTTCGAGCCGGGCGGCGTCGACCGGTTTCAGAAGGTAATCGACGGCATTCACCTCAAAAGCCTGGATGGCGTGCTGGTCGAACGCGGTCACGAATATCAGCGCGGGTGACTCGTCGTCCCGCTGGAGAAGGCGCCGGGCCACTTCGAACCCCGTGAGACCCGGCATCTGAACGTCGAGAAACACGAGGTCGGGCTCGTGACGTTCAACGGCGGCGAGGGCTTCGATTCCGTTCCCGGCCTGCGCGACGATTTCGGCGTTGCCCAGCTGCTCGAGCTGAAAGCACAACTCATCCCGCGCCAGCCGCTCGTCGTCGACGACCAGTACACGTATCCCTGGCATTTACGATTTTTTCGCCACACTCATGCGGTGATTTGCTCCGCGGCCATCAGTTCGGGAATCTCGATGCGCGCCTTCGTGCCCTTGCCCGGCTCGCTCGCGAGGCGGAGTTGGTAGGTCGCCCCGAAGATGACACGGAGGCGTTCACGGACATTTGCCAGGCCGATGCCGCTGGCCATGGGCTGATCGAGCCGGTCCATCATGAATCCCATCCCATCGTCTTCGACTTCGATCACGACGCGCTGGTTCTCGCGCCAGCTGCGGATGACGATGGTGCCGACGCCGACTTTGCGGGAGAGTCCATGTTTGATCGAGTTCTCGACGAGCGGCTGGAGGATCATGCTGGGCACCACCACGTCGATGGTGTCAGGACCGATCTCCTTGCGGACGCGCAGCTTTGGCCCGAATCTCACGACTTCAATGTCGAGGTATTCGTCTATCGATTCGAGCTCTTCGCGGAGCGTCACGAAATGTTCATGGCTGCGCAGCAGCCGGCGAAGCAGCCCTGACAGCTTGTTGATCAGCGTTCGCGCCGTCTCAGGCTGCGAGCGGATGAGCGATGAGATCGACGTGAGTGTGTTGAACAGGAAGTGCGGGTTGATCTGGCTCTTGAGCGCCTCGATCTTGGCGGCGAGGAGGAGCTTCTCCTGTTCCTGGAGACGATGCTCGATCCGGGCACTGTTCCAGATCTTGATCGGCGTCGCCACCGCGAGCACCGTCGCCAGGATGACCAGCAGCATCATCCCCGGTGACGGAGACCCGAGATCCGCTCCGGGATAGAACAGCCGCTCTGCACCGAAGCGCGCGCCCAGCGTCTGTCGAAGGAGCTCGAGCGCGACGGGCGCGATCAGCAGCGCCAGCTGCCAGCTCACTCCAAGCTTCCGGACCATTCGCCACACGTGCTTGTAGAGGTCCATGAACACGAATGGTGTGAATTGCCAGATCGTCTCTTTCGGGCAGGCTTCGCGGAGGCCGCCACCCGCAAAGCCGCAGCCGATGGCGAATGGCACCGCGATGAACTCGCCGGCAATCAGCGCGGGCGTACCGACGAGTACGCCGACGAGTGCGCCCGCGTAGGGACCTGCAATCAGTCCCGCGAGGAACGCGCCTTCGAGGGTGAGGTCGGCCGCTTTGTAGCTGAGAAGAAGGCGCGCGACGACGCCCGCCATCAACGGGATGCCGAAGGCCGCCGTGAACACCAGCCGATCGTTCCATCCACGGCGCTCGAAGATCAGGATGTGCCTGAACCTGTGATACCGGGCGAGCATCGTCGCAAGCACCGCCATAACGGCGAGCTTGACGACGAGCGTCGTCAGCAGGAACTGGTCGGCCGAGAGAAAGCGGGCGCCTTCAAGCACTCTGGCCATTGTAAGCAATGGCCCGAAGATCCCAAGTCCCAAATCCAAATCCCAAGTTCCACATCCCAACGACCCTCCAAAACGCTTTGGATTTGGGGTTTGGGGTTTGGGGTTCGGGATTTAACGTTATGATCATTGGATGATTGGTCCGCTGATTACCGGGTTTGTGACGACGTTCCGCCACATGTTCAGGCCGAAGGTGACGGTGAACTATCCGTACCAGAAAGTGCCGATGTTCCCGAAATACCGCGGTAAACAGGTGCTCATGCGCGACGAGAACGGTCTCGAGAAGTGCGTCGCGTGCGGTTTGTGCTCTGTGGCGTGCCCGGCGGATGCGATCTATCTCGAAGCGGCGGAGAACGACGGTACGGTGATGGCGGGACCACGCTACGCGTCCGTGTATCAGATCCACAAGACGCGCTGCATCTTCTGCGGCTACTGCGAGGAAGCGTGTCCGGTCTCGGCGATCTTCATGGGCAAGGACTACGAGCTGGCCGTCTACAGCAAGGATGACTTCATCTGGGACAAGGCGGACCTGCTCGTGCCGGCGGCGACGGACGCGAAAGTGCCGGCGACGGCCGCGCGCTGACGAATGCTGGTCGGCGCCCTCGCCGATATCCACGGAAACTTCGACGCGATGCGCCGCGCCATGGAGCGGCATCCCGACGTGCCGTTCTGGTTGTGCGTCGGTGACGTGGCCAGCCGCAGCGGCGCGTATCCCGAACCGCCCGCGCCCGTTTACTGGATCAAGGGCAACAACGAGAACTTCGACCGCATCGCGGAATGGAAGGCGGGGCGCGACCAGGTGCCAAACCTGCACTACATCCCGAACGGCACGGCGTGGAAGATCGGAGTGTTGAACGTCGCGGGCCTGGGCGGGACGTTTGCGCCCACGTGGTTCGGGACGTCCGCCGCGAGCCTCCCGCATCGGCCGAGCGACGACAAGCGGCGGCATTTCGTGCGGGAAGAGGTCGAGGCGTGCAAGCGGCTGAGCGGCGTCGACATCCTCATGACCCACGAGGCTGCGCGGCCGTTCATCATCGTCAACGAGCCGGGCGAAGGGGCGAAGTCGTGGCGGCGCGACGCGGGCAAGCCGGCGATCAACGACGTGCTGGCGACCATGAAGCCGCGGCTGCACCTGTGCGGACATCATCATCGGTTCGTCGAGACCGTACGCGAAGGGGTACCGTCGGTCTGCATCGATCGCATCAACCGGTCGTACCTGTTGATCGACGCCGACACGTTGGAATACACGAAGATCGACCAATAGATGCAACCATTTCTGGAGGCGCTCGATGAACGCGTGCTCGTCTGCGACGGCGCGATGGGGACGATGCTGTACGCCAAGGGTGTGTTCATCAACCGCTGCTTCGACTCGCTCAACCTGATGTCGGCCGATACGGTCGCGGAGATCCACCAGGATTACGCGCGGGCCGGCGCCGACGTGCTCGAAACCAACACCTTCGGCGCGAACCGCATCAAGCTGCGAGGCTTCGGCCTCGGGGACCGTGTACGCGAGATCAACGTCGAGGGCGTCCGCATCGCGCGCAAGGCGGCCCGCGACCAGGCGTACGTCGCCGGCGCGATTGGTCCGCTGGGCGTGCGCATCGAGCCATGGGGAAAGATGGGGACCGACGAGGCGCAGTCGTATTTCCGCGAGCAGGCGGAGGCGTTGCTCGAAGGCGGCGTAGACCTGTTCATCCTCGAAACCTTCCGCGACTTGAATGAATGCGGGGCCGCAATCGCCGCTGTTCGAAGCGTGAGCACGCTGCCGATCGTGGCGCAGATGACCATAGAAGACGACGGGAACACCCTCGATGGCACGCCGCCGGAGCAATTTGCGCCACAACTGGAGAAGCACGGGGCCGACGTCATTGGGGTCAATTGCAGTATCGGACCCGCGCACATGCTCGAGACCGTCGAGCGGATGGCGTCGATCACCCGCGCGCGGCTCTCGGCGCAACCGAACGCAGGGCGGCCGCGTGACATCGAGGGGCGCAACATCTATCTCTCATCGCCCGAGTACCTGGCCTCGTATGCGCGGCGCTTCGTGCTCCAGGGCGTGCGGCTGGTGGGCGGATGCTGCGGTACGACGCCGGACCACATTCGTCAGATCAAGGCAGCGGTCAAGCAGGTCGGTGCCGGGGGTGCGCTCGCCGGGTCTGAAAAGGCCCGGCCTGCCCGTCCAGAGGGGACGTCCGCTGCGGAGAGCGCAGCACGGCTCCTTTCGGACCCGCCGGGTGTCTCGATCGTACCGACTGCGGAGAAGTCGCAGCTCGGCGCGGCGCTTGCCGCAGGACGCTTTGCGACGGTCATCCAGCTGCTGCCGCCGAAAGGACACGTCGGGGACGACCTCGTCGACCAGGCCCGCGCGCTGAAGATTCGGGGCATCGACGTGATCAGCATTCCCGATGGCCCGCGCGGTCCGCGCATGAGCGCGCTGTCGCTCGCGGTGCTGGTGCAGCAGCGGGCCGGCATCGAGACCGTGCTGCAGTACTCGTGTCGCGACCGCAACCTCCTCGGCATGCAGTCGGATCTGCTCGGTGCCCACGCGATGGGCGTTCGCAACCTGGTGGTCGTTACGGGCCACGCGCGCATGGTCGGCGACTACCCGGACGCGACGGTGGTGTTCGACGTCGACTCCGTCGGTCTCACCAACGTCGTCTCGCGTCTCAATCGCGGTCTGGACATCGGCGGCCAGCCGATCGGTGCACCGACAGGCTTTCATGTCGGCGTGATGATCAACCCTGGCGCCGAGAATCTCGATTCGGAAGTCCGCCGCTTCGAATACAAGGTCGAAGCCGGGGCCGAGTTCGTGATTACACGGCCCGTGTTCGACCCGGCGACGTTCGAGCGCCTGCACAAGCGGATTGCGCCGGCCGGGATTCCCATCCTCGCAGGCCTCTGGCCGTTCGAAAGCGTGCTGAATGCGGAGTTCATGGCCAATGAGGTGCCCGGAGTGCTCGTGCCCGAGACTGTGCTCGAGCGGATGCGAACTGCAGAGGAGGGCGCCGCCGCTACGGCCCAGGGAATTGCAATTGCACGAGAGACACTGCTGGCGATCCGAGGGATGGTGCAGGGCGTGCATGTCTCGGCACCCGGCGGGCGAATTGATGTCGCGCTCGCGGTGTTGGATGGCGTCGTGTAATTCGGGGCTTGTTCGCCACCGCTGAGAACGCTATAGTCCCGGTCAGTCCGCTCTGCTGCCGGTGGGCGCTCAGCACGAAGCGTCCGAGTCGGACAGCCGCCCCATCCCGGAGGCCTTCAGAATGCTGTTCGACCGTGAGAACGATGATTTCGGATCCGACGTGGCGACTCGCGCGCTGTCGGTGACCGCTGTCGAGACCGATTTCGTCGCGCGCGTGTACGAGAAGCAAGCGAGTTGGTACGACCTGTGGTTCGGTCCGACCCTGCACCACGGCCGGCTGGTCGCGATCGAACGCATGGGCATTGCACCCGACGATTGCATTCTCGAGGTCGGCGTCGGCACTGGAATCAACACGTCGCTCTATCCGCAGAACTGCCACGTCACCGGCATCGACCTCTCGTCGCAGATGCTCGAGAAGGCGCGCGACCGGGTGCAGCAGAAGAGGCTGCGCAACATCCGCCTGCTCGAGATGGATGCGTCGCACCTGATGTTCGCGGACGACTCGTTCGATATCGTCTACGCGCCATACCTGATCAGCGTCGTCCCGGATCCCGTGCAGGTCGTGAAGGAAATGCGCCGCGTCTGCCGGCCGGGCGGAAAGATCATCGTCCTGAATCATTTCCGGAGCGCGAACCCGATCCTCTCGCGCATCGAGCGGGCCATGTCGCCGTTCACCGTCCACGTCGGTTTCAAATCGGATCTGGATCTCCCGGGTTTCCTCGCTCAGGCGGATCTTCAGCCCATCTCGATTGAGAAAGTGAACTTCCCGAGAATCTGGTCGCTGGTGACCTGTAGGAAAGACTAGCCCCGCCGCTCCCGCAGTATCCTCATCCTCGCGCGGTCCGCACCGTACGCTATCCTCTCGCCATGAAAAACCAGGTTCCGGAAGTCCGAGGAACCTTGCTTGACTGCATAGATCGTGATTAAGGGTGGTGAAGTCGTCGTCGACAAGCGAGAAGAGCCCACCACAACGGCAACGAGGCGGTTATGACAATACTGCAGCGGGTTTTCATCCTGATGACGTTGTCGGCGGCGACGCTCACGGCGAGGCCCGCATGGGCACAAGTCGATTTCTCCGGCGAGTGGGGGCCACGGTTCTGGGAGGATCAGCCGGAGCGCGTCCCCGGTCCAGAGCTCGGCAACTATCTCGGCGTCCCGATCAACGACGCAGCGCGCATGCGCGGTGATACGTGGGATGCCGCGATTCAGACGCTGCCTGAATGGCAGTGCCGGCCGCACATGGCCGATTACATCTGGCGCGGCCCCTCCAACCTGCGCATCTCGAAGGAAGTCGATCCCGTCTCGCGCACGATTACCGCGTTTCATGCGGAGTGGCTGCGGTCCGTCGATCGCGTCATCTATCTTGATGGCCGGCCGCATCCGCCCGAGGGGGCCATGCACACGTGGGCCGGGTTCTCGACGGCGAAGTGGGACGGTGATGTGCTGACGGTGACGACGACACATCTCAAGGAAGGCTACCTGCGCCGCAATGGCCTTCCGCGAAGCGACAAAGCGACCCTTGTCGAGCACTGGACGAGACATGGCGACTTTCTCACCGTGACCGCAATCGTCTATGACCCGGTATACCTGGCGGAGCCGTTCGTTCGCACGACCGACTACGAGCTGGATCTGCATCAGCAGATCGCGCCGTACCCATGCGGCGTTGTGCAGGAAGTGGATCGTCCCCGAGGTGTCGTCCCGCATCTCCTGCCTGGAACCAATCCGTATTTGCAGGAGTTCAGCATGGACTTCGGGATTCCGTTCGAAGCCACGCGCGGCGGACCGGAGACGATGTATCCCGAGTACCGCGAGAAGCTGAAGAGCGCGCCGCTGCCGAAGCCGGCGCCCAGTCAAGGAGCCGGCAATGCGCGGTAGACGGAGCGCGCTCGCGCTCGCCGCGCTGCTTGCCGCTGGCGTCGCCGTTTCAGCGCAGACCTTGAATGGCGGTTCGGCCGGCGTCGGCATGATCCCGGGTCTCAATCCGAATTCGCCGATCACAGTGTTGCCGGTACGCGGGAACGTCTACGTGCTGATGGGCGCGGGCGCCAACATCACGCTGTCGGTGGGCCTGGATGGCGTGCTGATGGTTGATTCCGGATCGAGTGACATGAGCGATCAGGTGCTGGCCGCCGTTCGTGCGGTGCAGCAATGGGTCGAAGCGAAGGCGGCCGCGGCGGCGCCGCCGGTGCTGTATGGCGCAGAAACCCGCAACTCGGTGACCGAAGCGCGCCGCGCCGATGTGCCCTCCAAACCCATCCGATACATCGTGGCCACGAGCATCGCACCCGATCACATCGGGGGAAACGCACGGATTGCGACCACCGGAAAAACGTTTACCGGCGGCAACGTCGCGGGGCAACTCAGTGACGTGGGCGAGGGTGCAGCGATTCTGGCGCACGAGAACGTGCAGAAGCGAATGGCGACCCCGCCCGCCGGACAGCCGCCGTTCCCCACGCGCGCCATGCCGACGGATACGTACTACGGCGATTCGAGGAAGCTGAGCACGTTTTTCAACGGTGAGGGCGTGATGCTCCTGCATCAGCCGTCAGCGTTTACCGACGGCGATTCGATGGTCTACTTCCGCGGCTCCGATGTGATCGCTGCGGGCGAACTGTTCCGTACCACGACATATCCCGTGGTCGACACGGCGAAGGGCGGCACGATCAACGGCCTCGTCGAAGGGTTGAACCACATTCTGGACATGTCGATCCCCGAGTTTCGCTCGGAGGGCGGCACCCTCGTGATCCCTGCTTACGGGCGGATCAGCGACATCGCCGACGTCGCGTACTACCGCGACATGACGACGGTGCTGCGTGACCGTATTCAGGACATGGTGAAGAAGGGGATGACGCTCGAACAGGTCAAGGCGGCCAAACCGACGGCGGATTACGACGGCCGGTATGGAGCGACGAGCGGTCCCTGGACAACGAATATGTTTGTCGAAGCGATTTACAGGACGTTGCCGCGCGACGCGACCGCACGTCCCTCCGCGCCGGCGACCAACGCCGGCCGCAAGCAGGGGGCCACGCGGTGAGAGCAGGAGGGGCCGCGCTTGCCGTCATCCCGTTCCTTTTTTCGACGACGCTGTTCGCGCAGGGCGGCGGCCGTGGAGCCGCCCCTTCAACCGGTCAGGCGGGCGCGGGCGAGGACCTGACCGGCTACTGGGTCTCGCTCGTGACCGAAGACTGGCGCTGGCGGATGATGACGCCACGCAAGGGAGATTACCCGAGCATTCCGCTGAACGCTGAAGGGCGCCGTGTCGCGGATGCGTGGGATCCCGCCAGGGAGTCGGCGGACGACAAGTGCAAGGCGTACGGCGCGGGCAACATCATGCGCGTACCGACGCGGCTGCATATCACCTGGGAAGACGAGAACACATTGAAGGTCGAAACCGATGCCGGCCAACAGACCAGGCGGTTCAACTTCGCACGCTCGGCCACGCTGATGACGACAGCCGCCGCCGAATCGACCCTTCAGGGTGTGTCGGTCGCAACCTGGGAGTATGCCGGTGGTCGCGGTCCGCGTGCGGGCGGTGCCGTGCCCGCCGGTCAGCTGAGGGTCATCACGACGCGGATCAAACCGGGGTACCTGCAGCGCAACGGCGTGCCGTATGGCGGCAACGCCGTTGTGACCGAGTACTTCAGCCGCGTGGCGGAGCCCGACGGCGGTGCCTACCTGATCGTCACCACAATCGTTGAAGACCCGCAGTATCTGAATTCGCGTTTCGCTCGCAGTTCGCACTTCAAGCGCGAGGCCGACGCCTCGAAATGGAAGCCGGCGCCGTGCGAGTAACCTTTCGCTTTCGCCAAGGGCTTCGGCGGACCACCGTAGCCTCGGCGGAGGTGGTCAGGTCGGCCAGTAGGGAGGACCACACATGAAGCGCTATCCGGGCGTCTTGCTGGTTGCGGCGGCTGCAGTGGTTGGCAGCGCCGCCACACAGGCGTACGCCCATCACTCCTTTGCAGCCACATACCGTGAGAGTCAGACCGTGACCATCGAAGGGGAGCTGGTGCAGTTGGATTTCCGAAATCCCCACTCCTTCGTGCACGTCATGGTGAAGGAGAAGGACGGTTCGATGGTGCGGTACGGGGTGGAATGGGGAGGGGTCGGTCAGCTTGGCCAGCAGGGTGTCACCAGAGACACGCTCAAGATCGGCGACCACGTGATCATTACCGGCGCGCCCGGCCGAAATGCTGCGGACCACCGCGTGCGGATGGTCACCCTGCGTCGTCCGTCGGACGGGTTTACGTGGGGACAGGCTCCGGGGCAGGTGGTCGACTAAAAGCCCCTTACACCTTCACCTTCGGCCTTCCCCTCGGCTTCTTCGGCGGCTTGTCGAGCGCCTTCAGCAGAATATCCGCGGCCACATCGGCGCCGTTCGTCTCGGGCTTCTTCTTGATCTTCGGCTGCGCCAGCAGCTTGTCTATGTGCAATTCCCACTTCCCGGCAAACAGATCGTCGTGGCCGATGAAGGCGTTGCGCACGTACTTCGGCATCTCCGCCACCAGCACGTCGTATTCGGGGAAGTGGCCGCGGGCGGTATAGAGCACCGCGGCGTCGTTCGCGATCGCCTCCGAGATGATCCCGTAGCCCGGCTTGGTGACGACGACCTCGGCCGCTCCGACGAGATCCTCGTAGCGCACACCCGCGTCGTACATGGCCTCTTCGTTCACGCTGATGAACGATCCCTTACGTTCGGCGGTTGGCATTTCCTTGCGGGTGCGGCCCAGAGGCAGGTTCGCCGTGGTGATCACGGTGTATTTCTTGAACTTCGCCAGCGCGTCGGTCTCGAGCCCGGGTATCCCGTAGCCGCCGAACGAGGCGAGCACAATCGGCTTGTCCGCCGGCAGCTTGAGCAGCTTGCAGACCTCTTCGCGGGTTCGCGTCGCGTGCCGCGCGATGAACGGGATGTCCTTGACGTTCGAGAAGTTCTCGAACCCGCCGGACATCGGCAGCCGTAACGCCATCGACGCTTTCCCGTATGCGATTCGGATCGCCGGGAGGAGCGACGGCGCAAGCCGGACGCGCGGGTAATCCGCGTATATCCAGTCCCACGTGAAATTGCCCAATCCGATCGACGGGATGCCGGCTGCCCCGCCGACGGCAAACGCCAGCGGCGGGATGTCGCCGACGATCAGCCCCGCGCCAAGCTCGCGCAGCACGCGCGTCTCGCTCGCCGCGCGCGTCACGAGATCGCTGTGGAACGCCGATGCGCGGCGAATCGAGTCCGCTTCGTCCAGCGTCAGCGAGTCCACCTGCACAACGCCGGTGTCGGTCTCGAGCGTGCTGAACGTGACCTTGCCCTTGACGGTCAAGTCAAAGAGCCATCTCGGTGCGGCGGTCCTGACGCCGATGCGCGTTTCGGGTCGCTTGACCAGGATGGCGTTGATGACTTCGATGGTCCGTGAGGCGTGACCGAAGCCGTGGCCGGAAACGTAGAAGACGATTGCTGCCGGCAATTTACTTAACCGTGTCGACGGGCATTCTAGCGGCCCGTTTGAGCTGATTGGATAGGAGTGACAACTGTCTCCTCGAATGCGACCTTGATTACCTGGTCGAGCGTTTCCGCCGGCACGAAGGTCATGTCGCGCCGGAGTTCCTCAGGCAGCTCAGCGAGATCAGGCTCGTTGAGCGCCGGCAGAATGAACGTCTTGATTCCGAACCGCCGTGCGGCAAGCGCCTTCTCACGAATGCCTCCCACGGGAAGCACCAGGCCGCTCAGGGTGATCTCTCCGGTCATCGCCACGTCCTTCCGCACCGGCTGGTTCCGGGCCGCCGACAGGATCGCCGTCGCCATGGTGACGCCGGCTGACGGCCCGTCTTTCGGGATCGCGCCCGCCGGAACGTGGATGTGAAGATCGTGCTTCGCCAGGAAATCGCCCGAGATCCCGAGCTCCTCGGCGCGCGACCGGATGTGGCTGAGGGCCGCGCGGGCCGACTCCTGCATCACGTTGCCGAGCTGGCCCGTGAGAATGATGTTCTGGTTTCCGCCCGGAAGCAAGGTCGCTTCGATGAAAAGCACGTCGCCGCCCGTCTCGGTCCAGGCCACGCCGGTGGCGACGCCGGGCCGTGACACGCGGAAAGCCACCTCTTTCCTGAAGCGGGCGGGCCCGAGATAGTCGTCCACCTGGTCGCCGTCAATGATGGTTGGGTCGGGCGGGCCGGCGTCCGCCGCCCGCGACGCAATCCTGGCGGCGACCTTCCGCGCCAGGGCCCCAAGCTGCCGCTCCAGGCTGCGAACACCGGCTTCGCGCGTGTACTCGGAGATGACGACCCGCAAGGCAGCGTCGGTAATCTCCAGAGCTCCGGGGGGCAAGCCGTGCTCGGCTTCCTGCCGTGGCAGCAGATATCGCCGCGCGATGTGGACCTTCTCCTCCTCGGTATACCCGGTGAGCGAGATGATCTCCATGCGATCGAGGAGCGCCGGGTGGACGGTGCTCAGCTGGTTTGAGGTCGCGATGAACAGCACCTTCGAGAGATCGACCGGAATCTCCAGGTAATGATCGCGAAACGAATGGTTCTGCGCCGGATCGAGCACTTCGAGCAGCGCGGCCGACGGATCGCCCTGGTACCCGCCGGCTGATACCTTGTCGATCTCGTCCAGCATGAACACCGGGTTCATCGACCCGGCCTGCTTCAGCGCCTGGACGATCCGTCCGGGGATTGAACCGATGTAGGTGCGCCGGTGTCCGCGGATTTCCGCTTCGTCGCGCACACCGCCGAGTGAGATCCGGACGAACTTGCGTTCCATCGCCCGCGCGATCGACTGCCCAAGCGAAGTCTTGCCCACGCCCGGAGGCCCGACGAAGCAGAGGATCGGCCCCTTCATGTCGCCTTTCAGCTTCCGGACGGCCAGGTATTCGACGATGCGTTCCTTGACCTTGTCGAGATCGTAGTGATCCTCATCCAGCACCCGCCGCGCCTCGACGGGATCGAGCCTGTCGGGCGTCGTCACGGACCACGGCACATCCAGGAGCCAGTCGATGTAGGTCCGCAGCATCTGGTATTCAGGCGACGCGGCGGTCATCCTTGCAAGGCGATCGACCTCGCGCATCGCGACCGCGTGGACCGCCTCCGGCAGCTTGGCTTCTTCGATGCGCGTCCGCAGCTCCACGAGCTCGTTGCCTTCGCCCTCGCCGAGCTCCTGCTGGATCGCCTTCATCTGCTGGCGCAGGTAGTACTGGCGCTGCGCGTCGGTCATCTCCTGCTGCGCCTGCGATTCGATCTTGGTCTTCATCTCCAGCAGGGAGATCTCGCGCGTGAGCGCCGCTTCGACCGCTTCCAGCTTCTTCAGTACGCTGTGTTCCTCGAGGAGCGCCTGTTTGTCGTCTGGCCTCATGTCGATGAGCGTCGCGAGGACGTAGATGAGGCGCAGCGGATCGTCGATGTTCATGACGACACCGCGCAGCTCTTCGGAGAGGCCGGTTGCCAGCCCCATGGCTTTTTCGATCAGATCCTGGACACGGCGCATGTGCGCCTCGACCTCGATCGTGCGCTCCACCGTCTCGGGCATCGGCGTGATCTGCGCGCGCATCGAGGTGCCGGTGCGCGTGACCACGTCCGCGCGGACGCGGGCAATCCCTTCGATGATGATGTTGATGCCGGCGCCGGCCTTCGCCATCTGGCGGACGATGCCGACCGTGCCGATGCGGTGCACATCCTCCGGGTGCGGATCGTCCGCCTCGCTGTGCTGCAGCAGGAGCAGCACGAGCCGATCGGACCCCAACGCGCGGTTGACGGACTCGATAGAGACCTGCCGATTGACCGCAAGCGGCTGCAGCGTCAGCGGAAACGCGACAGTGCGGCGGAGCGGCAGAACGGGAAGCTCCGAAGGGAGCGTCGGCAGTGTTGGTTCGGCCATTGAGCCAACTGCGGCCGAGCCGGAGCCCGAGTGCGGCAGCTGTGACCGTTCCAGTCTATCGTGATAGGGCGCTTTTGAAATACTCAAATCGCAGACAGAAGGTCAGCCAATGGACGAGCGACAGTTTTTCACCGAGAAACCCGAGCAGCGGCCGGCGCGTTTTCAGTGCCCTCGATGCCGTCGGACCAACGACTACAGCATCCGCTGGATGCGGCGCACGAAGAAGCCGCACGTTCCCGGTGGCGCCGACGCGCGCGATCGCGCGATGTTCGACAAGGTGAAGGACCATCTCGTCCGCATTGATGACGACGTTACCTGTAAGACGTGTGGCAAGCGCTTCGAGATTCCATCTCATCGCGCCCTCGTGTTCCTCGAGGAGCTGGAGGGGTTGCCGCAGGTGGACGAATTCGAGGACCAGGAAGATCAATAAGGAATCGGCACACCCTCGCACGACAGGGGACTGGAATCGAGCTGCGCCAGATACGCGATTGTTCCGCGATCCTTTCGCGACTGGGCAATGCAGCGCAGCCGGCGAAGCGTGGCGGCATCGAGACGCGCGCCGCGGTCACGGACCAGCGTGATGATGTAGGCGCGTTCGCTCACCACCGCCGCCTCGAGCGGCGTCAGCATCGCCGGCGCATGCAGCCGGCGCGGGATGCGCGCCAGCTCGGCGCGATTCATGTCGGTCGTCGCCGACATGACCACGACGTCGGCAACATCCCGGTTGCCGGCAGCTTCGGCAACCGATCGAGGCACGGGCGCCAGGATCAACGGGCGGTCAGCGACGAACGCCGAAATCCCCGACAACCCGGTCATCACGCCTGCGACGACGCCCGGAAGAGCGATGGCGGCCAGCAGGAGTTTCCCGAATCTCACAGAGTCCACGTCAGTTTTCTCCCCAGAGTCGCCCGAATCGCGGCCACAACAGGTATGGATTGGTTCTGCCGCGATACAGTGCCTCGTCGCGAAGTCGCAGCGTCAGACGTGCGTCAGTCTCCGGCACCGGCGGGTCGTGATAGGGCGGCATTCGCAACACCCATTCGCTGCGTGCGTCGAACGCGCCCCGCTGGAGTCGATACTCCAGCCCCACCGCGCGGAATGCCCAGGCGCTGCTGATACACAGCACGATCACCAGAACTGCCAGTCGCAGCGACTCGCTCGTCGGTGCAAGCCGCCGCGCCAGCTCTGCGACCGCCAGGAAGACCACGAGCGCGTAAAAGACACCGGCGGCGCTCATGATCTCGCTCTTGGCGTAGGCGTACGACAGCGCGGCGCTGCCGGCCAGCACCGCAAGTGATGTGAGCGGAATCGGATCCCGCCAGCGGCGCCGTCCGTTGGCGCCTCGTGTCGACATGTACCAGACGGCAAGGGCGGTCGCGACGAGCGACGTGCAGATGTCGTTGAGATAAAACAGCTGCTGAAAATCCCCGGCTTTCAACGCGCCGACCGCCGTCCACTGGCCGGCGATCGGTTGCGAAAACGGAACAGTGAGCGCCGACGAGAGGATCGTGTACGCGTAGAG
>Ga0114129_10001973_pt1 | contig 28050 bp, 18 predicted proteins | sample RhiMetdeltSRZDD1_FD_80071 | JGI IMG/M metagenome (GOLD analysis project Ga0114129, IMG submission 80071) | Populus rhizosphere microbial communities from Tennessee, USA - Rhizosphere MetaG P. deltoides SRZDD1 (version 2) (version 2) | ecosystem: Host-associated > Plants > Roots > Rhizosphere >... | reverse complement strand
CGGGCGGCAACGGCGGGCAGGGCGGCAGCGGCGGGCGGGGCGGGCGGGGCGGCAACGCCGGAAACGCCGGCAACGGCGGCGACGCGGGCACCATTACGTGTCCTATCCAGACGGTTACGACACCGCGCTGATCTCGACTGACGCCAGTGGCGGCCCGGCCGGCGCGGTCCACTCCAGCAAATGCCTGGACGTGGAAGGCTGGTCCACGATCGAACATCCGCAAACAGATCGATCATGCGAAGGCCGAAGCCGGAAGCTGGCGTCAGCTCATGTGGAAGTCGGCCCGGGTGGGGCGGTGGACCACGCCGGTGTAGCGCTGCAGCGGCACGGTCTTGTCCCATCTGAGGTGGGGCCGGTGAGCCAGCATTTCCTGCACGACGATGTTGATCTCAAGCCGAGCCAGCGGAGCACCGAGACAGAAGTGCCTGCCGCGGCCGAAGGACAGGTGCGGATTGGGGCGGCGGGCGGGGTCGAATCGATCCGGGTCGGGGAAGTGCACCGGATCACGGTTCGCCGCCGATAGGTAACCCGAGACCGCAGTTCCTGGCGAGATGCGCTCCCCGTGCCATTCCAGCTCTGTCACGGCCACCCGGGTCGATGCCGGGAATGGCGGGTACCACCGCAGCACCTCCTCGACGGCGGCGCCGATGAGGTCGGGCTGTGCGGCGAGCTTTTCGGTGTGGCCGTACTCGCTGAGAAACAACAGAGCGTTGCAGATTCCGGTGGTGGTCGAGTCGATCCCGGCGGCCAGCAGCATGACCGCGTAGCCCAGCAGATCCCAGTCGGACAGCGGTGCGCCGTTGGCCTGCGCGTTGACGAGCTCGGCGAGCAGGCCGTGCCCCGGGTGCCGCTTCTGCCGCTCGATCATCTCGCGGAAGTAGTCCGTCATGTCGGGCTGGCTGGGGATGGCGAACACCGAGGTGACGCTGGAGATCTCGTCAAGCCAGCCCACCATGCGTTCGGCGGCGTCCATGGGCAGATCGAGGATCAGGCACATCACCCGGCTGGGCAGAAGCCGTGCCAGCTCAGTGATGTCGCACCGGCCGGTTTCCGGTGTGGCCTCGACCAACTCTCTGGTGATCTCACGGATGCGAGGTTCGAGCCAGGCCAGATATCCGGTCCGGAACGGGTCGGCCACCGCCGAGCGTAACTGCTCGTGGCGCGGCCCATCGGTGGCCCACATCCCGGCGAAGGTCGGGTGCATTGTGGGTAGGTCGGCCTCGTTGACGCCGTAGTCGGAGGTGAACGAGGTGCGGTCGGTCAGCAGGCGTACCACGTCGTCATAGGAGTACACGCTGAATGTCTGCGTACGCTCGTCGAACCCGGCCGGCTGAGTGGGATCGAAGCACTGCGGAGGCAGAGCGAAAAGGGAGGCGTCCACATTGTCAGCGTGGACGCCTTGTCACCTTGGTCACAAGGGCAGAGCGGATACCTCCGACTTGTGTGATCAACGAACCCGCGGTGTGCCGGGCGTACAAACTCGGTACGCGAATCGGTCGTGGCCTGGCATGCTGCACACATGCCCGCACCCGACGGATTCGCGTACGACGAACGCCGAGACGGTTCGGTCGTGATCACCCACCGCGGCCGCACGGCGACGGTGGTCCGCGGTACGCGAGCCGCGCAGTTCCTCGCGGAGGTCGGCGGCGCCGACTCTCCCGCCGAGCCGGAGGCTGCCGGGGCGCAGGAGGTCATGGCTCGCTGGACGGGGAACTACCGCCGGGGCAACGAGCGTACGGCCAAACGCCATCCGCGCAACGCTACCCGGCGGCAATAGAGCGGATCCACCGGAGATTGCCGCCACGATCGCGCTGTCGGACTCGGACATTCGGCCGGCTTTACGGCCATGGATCGCTCATCGGCAGGTCCAGCCGCCGTCAATGAGGACCGTCTCGCCGGTGACAAGCGAAGCGGCCGGGGAGACGAGGAAGACGACGACCCCGGCGACTTCGATCGGTTCGCCGATACGGTGCAACGCCGCCACCCGTTCCAGCACATCGGCACGAAACTCGTCGTCGGCCAGTGCATCGGCCGTCCCGGGCGTACGCACGAACGTCGGCGCCACCGCATTGACCGTGATTCCGTACTTTCCCCATTCCACCGCAAGGCACTTTGTCAGGTGCGCGATGGCGGCCTTCGTCATGCAGTAGATCGCCTCGCCCGGCAGTGCGACGGCGCCGGCCTGCGAGCCGAGGTTGACGATGCGTCCGTAGCCTTGCCGGATCATCACTCGGCCGGCGGCTTGGCTGGCGAAGAACGTGCCTTTGAGGTTCACCGCGAGAGTCCGGTCGAAGTCCGCCTCGACGACATTCTCCGCGAGGTTCTCCGGCGCGATCCCGGCGTTGTTGACGAGGATGTCCAGCCGGCCGAACTCCTCGACGGTGGCCGTGACGGCTCGTTCGACCTGGTCGGTGTGCGCCACGTCCATCTGCAACCGCAGTGCGCGCCGGCCGCGGGCGGCGATTTCGTCGGCCACGCCGCTGTCGGCGTTCACCTCGCGCAGGCCAAGGGCCACGTGCGCACCAGCCTCCGCGAGCGCCAACGCGATCGCCCGGCCGAGGCCCCGGGCCGCGCCGGTAACAAGGGCAACCTGGTCGCGCACATCGAAGCGGGGGAGGGCCACGTCCGTCATCGGTTCAGACTAGAGGTCCAGGACCGGCGGCCGGCACGCCCGTGGATTTCCGGCCCGGTCAGCCGCCGCGCCGGGCGAGCCAGATCACGATGCTGACACCGGCGAGGATCGGTACGCCGATCAGAAAGAACAATGCGGCGTCGAAGAGATCCCACGAGCGGCTGGCCGGGGTGTTTCCCCGTCGATGTTCAGCGACGAGCCCTCGATATGGATGGGCTTGCCGTCGTAGAAGGTGACCCGCACCGGAACGCCATCGGTTGGGAGACCCTCATAACCGGATTGTGCGCCCCGGCCGCAACTGGCCGGTTCCCCGGCAGGAAGCGGTCGGTGTGGGCCGGTCATTCTGCGGGGCGTCTGACTGGGCCTGTGGCTACTTGATCGTTAAGCGGTCCGTGCCGGCGCCGGTTCTGGGGTGGGGAGCTCGTCGCGAATTGATGGCGGCCCGTCCAGCTTCCGTCGGGATCAGCCAGGAGCCGCGCCATGGACATTGCCAGCGGCATGCCCGTATCCATCTCGACATACAGAAATTGCCCGGACGGGTTGATCTCAAGAAACCAATAGGTGCCATCCCGCGCTTCAACGAGGTCGACGCAGGCATAGTCCAAGCCAAGCGCAACGCGAAGGCCGTCCAGCTGGGCCGATGTTTCTTCCGGAAGTTCGCAACGATACATGTCGGCGCCGGTCCGGAGCCGGTGATCGACGTGCCCGCCCGGTTCGTTATCGATCGCAGCGGCGAACGTCTCTTTCCCGAACATCGTCACTCGGATGTGACGCGCCGCAATGATCAGCTCCTGAAAGATCGCTGGCGCATGGCGGAGACCGTCCAGGGCTGCGAAGTCAGCCTGAGTGAATTGCCGCGTTTCGATCATCTTCCATGCTGGCGCCGTCAGCGCCTTGTAGATGCAAGATCCGCCGATCTGGTGCCAGAAGGCGCGCATCTCCTCAGGATCGTTCGTGACGATGGTACGAGGCACGCTGAGACCGGCCTCCTGGGCGACTCGCAACTGATATGGCTTTCGTGCCGCAACAATCTCAGCCGAGGGTCGGTTGATCACCCTGCCCAGTCCTTCAAACGCTCCCCACACCAGGGATTGAAACTCCCGCTCACAGAAGCCGCGGACGGCCAGGTCCGTAACGGCTTCGGAAGGCGTGAGCCGGGTCGGTCGTCTCCACCAAACGCTTGAGACGTCGTCAATCCTCGCGGCGATGGCACCAACCGAACTCCGAACCGCGCAACCGTCGGGCTGGATCGTCAATGAGAACATGCCCGACGGCGTAATGGCCGCAAAGTCCAGGTGCACGACGGTGACTCCGAAATGCTCGGCCAGCAGGTGACCGACCACCTGAGCGTGCAGGTCGTCCTCCGAAGCCACGATGAGTATCTTGGGCGACGACTCATTCTGCCGGCGTCGCCCTCGGCCGCTACGCCGGTGTGTCGCTGCAGTCATCCAATACCCTGTCCAGCACACGTCGGATGCTCTGAACTTGCGTGCATCGCTGGGAGAACAGACCTATCGGTTGACATCTCAACTCTGGCAACCCGTACTGAATGCAGTACCCGGTCGACATCGTGTTGTTACCGCCTCCGCCTCCACTCCCGCCTCCGCCCCCGCCTCCTGCGGCCGCAGCGGCGAAGCCGACACGATCAAGAAACGATGCCGTTTTCTCCATCTGACGACGAATCTCCTCGTCGACACCTTCCTGCGAATCTGCGGCTCCCGGGCGGGCGAGCACAAGCGGCAGGTCAGTCTCGTTCAGCCCGGGCATCACATGGTTCGGGTGATCGGGATCGAACGGATCCACGATGCCGACGACCTTGTTTCGCGAATTGGACAGCACGAGGACCGTGTCCCGGCGAAGTGCAACAGGCCCACCTCGCGCGAACTCGAAGTAGACGGCGTTCAGACCGGTCAAGAAGTCGTACGGTAGCGGTCGAATTGCCGTCAGCATCCGGCCGGCACGGATGCGAGCCGTAATCGCTGACTGGACCGGGCCCTCGTCAAGCAGGAAGCGTGCGTGATCCGGATACTGCGGTTCAACTTCCGTCCGGTCGGCATCCAACGCCGCCTGCAATTCCTCTAACCATGCTTCACGGTCCACGCACAACACCGCCTTCGTCGGAGTTATGTCCAGTCAGATCGGGGACGCAAATTGAATGCGTTGGCTTTCTGATCAACGAGAGGCACCTGAAGATGGATGCGCCGGTGGCGAAGCTGCTCCCGGCGCGGCCTCTGGCGGCAGCGCAAGCGAGGCCGATCGGCCGGCGCTAGGGCGGTGCAGCTGTCAATGAAACTCGGGTGACTCAGCGAAACGATGGTCGCCATCGGCCGGGGGTCACGTCACCGGTAGCCGCTCGCTGCCGCTCGCTGCCGTCCGCGCTTCCGGCGCCGAACGACGCGGACACAGGTTCGATACAGGTCCCTGATAGCGACCGCGGCGGTCAGCAGCCTGGGCGAAATCAGCACGACGCCGAGGCCGACCGCCTCTCAGTACATACCGCTGGTCGGCGTGGCGTACCAGATGGTCCGGCCAACCCAGGAGAAGGTGCGAACGGTGGCCGGCACGAAATAGACGATGAAGAACCACGCGGACAGCGCCATACCGGCCAGCCAGATCCAGCGGTACCACCGCGCGACGCGAGCGTCACGACGCGACGCTTGTATCTTCGCGCCAGCGGCGCACCGTCCCCTCGAATGCCACGGTCACGGTTGGCCCTCGGTCTCTAGCAGTTGCTTGATACGGGCGAGATCTTTGGTGTTGGCCCGGCGCATCGCCGCGGCCATCGCCGGTGCGGCGACGGCGGCGAATCCGGCGGGCTGGCCGCGATTGCGCAATCGCATCCGTGTACGCGTGGCGTCGACCGGGTCGAACAGGTAAGTGGTCTCCATCGGGAATGGCCCCTGGGCGGTGCGCATGACCAGCTTCGCACCCGGCTCGTACTGGACCACCTCATAGGTGTAGACCAGCGTGCGGCCGAGGAACCGAGCGACGAACTCCAGCCGTGAGCCGACCCGCATCGGCGGCGGGGTCTGCCAGGTCACTGAGGCGATGTTGGCGTACCAGTGCGGCGCGTTGGCCGGATCGGCGGCGTACGCGGCGACCTGGTCGCACGGCCGGGCGATGACCACCTCGGTCTGCACGTCGACGGCCATGCCCCTCATCCTCGCACCGCACCCGCGCCGCAGGCGGCCGATGGAACCCCTTGCGAGCGATCTCCGCCAATCGGTAACCCTTCTGTTACCGCAACCGAATGGTTACCGATGATGGGTTGGCCGGGGATCCGTTCAACGCGCTCGGCGACCCCGGCGCCGAGCGATCGTGGAGCTGCTGTGCGCCGAGGGCCGGTCGGTGCGGCAGATCGCCGACGCGCTGCCGATCAGCCGCCCGGCCGTGTCGCGGCACCTGCGGCTGCTCAAAGACGCCGGGCTGGTCGTCAAAGAGCCGCGCGGCACTCAGCGCATCTACCGGCTGCACTACGAAAGGGGTAACGGCCGTACGGGCGTACCTGGAGCAGGTGTGGGGCGAGGCCGCCGCGCGGCGGAAGCTGTTCGCCGAGAACACCGGAAAAGACCAGGTGTGATCGAGCCGATGCGCATGTCGATCGAGGTGGCCCGGCCACCGGCCTCGGGTGTGGACGGCCGAGTTCGGCCGGCGTGGCGCGTCCGGACCCGACCACATTCGCCCTACTCAATCATCGTCGCCTATGATCACGCGGTGGCTAGAGCCGACGAGCTGATGTGGCGGCGGATCCCAGAAGCGATCGGCCTGTTCCTGCGGGGGCATACCGCCCGTACGGCGGTGCCGGTGTCTCTGGTGGTCGGCACGATCCTGTCGGCCGTCAACCAGGGAACCATCATCGCGTCGGGTCGGGCCACCGACCAGACCTGGGTACGCATCGGCATCAACTACCTAGTGCCCTACATCGTGGCCAGCGTCGGCTTCCTCGCCGCACGGCGCCGCACCGACACCGCCGACTAGTGCCGCGCAACGCCGAGAACGGGCCTGCGTACGCAGCGAACGCCACCAAACGCTGGGGCTGCCCACCCGCTCAGGCCGCCTGACCAACCCGGCAAACGTTCATGGTCGCCGCACGCTAGCCGGCTCGTACGTGATCCTCCGCCCGGGCCGCGGCCAGCGCCAGGATGAGTCCTGCGAAGGAGAAGGCGGAAAGCGCGTACACCAGCCCGGGGTTGTCCGCCCCCAGGAGTTGACCGAGGAGGATGGTGCCCGGTAGCAGCGACAGGTATCCGAGCACCGCAGCTCCCAAGACCCACGGCCAGACCCGTCCCACGGCCTGGGAGACACGCCGTGGACGCCGACCGGGAGCGGCACCCATTCTTGTTGCGCCGAAGCCGATGATGACCCCGATCAGCGGCGGGCCGAACCCCCCGCCCACCAGGAGCAGAAGCACACAGAGCAGGATCAGCACCAGACCACCGCGTCGCCGGTCGACGAACCCGACCGACCAGACCACGACGGCGACCGCGACGATGACGGCGACTATCCCTGTCACCAGCAGGTTCGGGATGACCGTCAGGGCGGGCTCACCGCCAAGGATCTCGAATGCCTTCGAATCCGGCCACGACTCGATGACCGGTCCTTCTGGCCTGACCGAGCCCTGAAGTATCTCTCCGACCCCGTGCTCGATGCCCGCCAGACCCGCCAGCAGACCAAACGTCGAGACCACGGCCCTCGTGGCGCTTGTGGCCACCTGGTCCCGGTTCATGGCTGGTTCTCGGGTCAAGGCCGTCGCCGGCGTCGGGCGCATGATGACTCCTCTCCACCCTCAATCGTGCGGGACGGAATCGACGCGGATCCAGAGGCTGAAGGCCGGGTTCAGTACGTCTTTTGCCTCTTGCTGGACACTGTTGTCGATTGGTGGAGTTGAGGTGTTGATGTAGATGGGACCGAGCGGGTCACCCAGCGCCGGCGAGGTGCAGCGATGAAGGTTTCTTGTTCCCTATGCGAGCAGGTACGGCGCCACGCAGGCAATCGCCGGGAAGTTGACGGAGGCAGGACATGAGGCGCAGGCGCGGCCGGTGAAGGCAGTGGTCGATCTGGCCGGCTATCAGACCTTCGTGATCGGCAGCGCGGTGTACTTCGGGAAGTGGTTGAGGCAGGGCACGGCGTCCGTCCGACGCAACCGCGCAAGCCTGGCGGGTCGGCCGGTGTGGCTGTTCAGCAGCGGGCCGCTCGGCACCGAGACCACCGACGCGGATGGCCGCGACGTGCGGGCGGGCGGGGAGCCCGAGGACATCGCCGAGTTCAGGCAGTCCCTCCATCCCGGCGACCACCGGGTCTTCTTCGGCGCGCTGGAGCCGAGCAGACTCGGGCTCCGCGACCGGTTGATCAAGGCGCTGCCCGCCGGCGCCGCGTTCAGCCTCCGGCCGACAGCAGCAGCGGCATCGTCAACACGTACGCCGCGAGCAACACCGCGCCCTCCGGGCGGGTCAGCGCAAGCCCTCGGCGCAGTAGCGCCCATGCCACCGCACTGGTCAGGATCATCGTCAGGACGAGCGCGACGCCAGCGGCCGGCACTTCGTCGCGGGCGACGAACGCGATCACGGCGCCGCCAGCGAGGCTGTTGAACAGGTTGGACCCGAACAGGTTGCCGACCACGAGGTCGGATTCGCCGCGCCGCTGGGCCTGGATCGTGGTCACCAGTTCGGGTAGTGAGGTGCCCAGCGCAACCAGAGTGAAGCCGATGATCAGCGGCGGCACGCCCAACTCGGTCGCGATGGTCGAGGCGTTGGCGACCAGCAGCTGCGCCCCGGCCAACACCCCGGCCAGTCCGAGCACGGCGCGGACCGGCTCGAACCAGGTCCGCGACCGCCACCGGGCACGCTCCGGCAACGCCGCCACGGCGGCAGGTTCGACACCACTGCCCCGGTCACCTTCGGTGTACTCGATGGCCTCCTTGGCCACCTCGGCGTTACGACCCTCACCCGCCCACCACACGAGCAGCCACAGCGCCCCAACCGCCGCGGCCACCAAGACGACACCGCTGAGCACCGTGAGCCCGGCCCAGGCCACGAAACCGAACAACACCACGGCTGCCACCGCGAGCGGCACCTCACGACGAACGACGGTCGACGCGACCGCCACCCGCGCGGTCAGCGCGGCGACGCCCAGGATGAGGGTCAAGTTGAGGATGTTGGAGCCGGTGATGTTGCCCAGTGCGATACCCGCATCGCCACGAGCCGCCGCCACCCCCGACACCAGAAACTCCGGAGCCGAGGTGCCCAGGCCGATTACCACCACCCCCACGACGACCGGACTGATCCGCATCCGGGCCGCCAGCCGCGACGAGCCAAGCACCAGATGGTCGGCGGCCAGAGTCACCAAGACGAGACCGGCGGCAGCGAGCAAAATCTGGATCAGCATGGCGTACTCCGCGGGAGAGATCCGGCAAGAAACACCTCGCCGACCAGGCTTCCCGGCACACCGGTGCACAACATACCGCACGGCCACACTCGGCCGATGGCCCAAGCCACCTCAGACCAATCGGTGTCTACACCCTTCCACATGCTGGCCCCTGTCGGCTGGCATCGCACGGCCGCGGGGGGTATGACCGATGGTGGTCCGGGCCGGCAGCGACCCACGTGCTGGCTTCGAATACCGGGGCGAAGTTGTCGCGACGTACGACCCACACGTGGTTGCAGCCGTTGGAGCCTTCGAAAAGCAGCTCGCCGCCGATGGCCACGCCGCTGTTGAAGCAGCCGCTGCCATGCCAGCCGAAACTGCTCAGCAGCGCTCCGCCGGTGCTGTACTTGTAGATCGTCTGCGAGACGTCGGGGCTAATCAGGAGCGTGTCGTCTTGGGCATCATAGGCGAGGCCTCGGCGTCAGGCGGCCGAGCGCGTTGTGCAGGACAATCCGCCGAGTGACCGCCTCGGCGGCGTCACCCGGCTCGGCCAGCTCCGGGACGTTGTCGCGGTGGAGCACTTCGCGCCAGCGGCGTACTCGCCAGGCGTCGACGGCCCGCCGGTAGAGCACCTGGCGCACGTAGGGTTCGGGATCGCCGCCCCGCACGACCGCCGCCCATCGTTCGGCGACGCGGGCCAGCGTCTCCTGCAGGAGGTCCTCGGCGGCCTGCCGATCACCGGCGAGCAGGTATGCCGTGCGAGCCAGCGCCGCTGACCGGGCGCGTACAAAGGCTTCGAAGCCGTCCACGCGTGCACCTCCTGCCCACCTACACGGATCAAGTGGGCCCGCCGGGTGGAACCGCAATCTACGCCGACCGCGGGCACTGTCCGAACACACGCCTCGCTGGCCGGGAGACAAGCCCTTCCGTGCGATCCACTTGCTTGGATGGCCGGACAACGGTAGGCAGGAAGCTGTCGATGTCCTGTCCGACGTGGGAGGCACGCGAATGAAGGTCCGAGGATTCCGAGGCGTACGGGTCGGCGCGATCGTGCTCACGGTGCTGGTGGTGGGTGTGTCGGCGACCGTACCCGCCCAGGCCCATCACCTTTTCGTCAAGGAGCCGACCGCCGTCGGCTTTGGCGGGGCCGTCGCCACGGTCGACGCCGACGCCACGCGAATCGGGCTGCAGGTGCTGCGGCGGGGTGGGAACGCGGTGGACGCCGCGGTCGCCGCGGCCGCCGCGTTGGGCGTCACCGAGCCGTTCTCGGCCGGCATCGGTGGTGGTGGCTTCTTTGTCTTCTACGACGCCCGCAGCCGGCAGGTGTCCACGATCGACGGTCGCGAGGCAGCTCCGGCCGCGATGACCGTCGACGCCTTCGTCAACCCGGCGACCGGGCTGGCGTACGCGTTCCAGGAGGCGCGTGTGTCGGGCATCTCGGCCGGCGTGCCCGGGACGCTGGCGACCTGGCAGGCCGCGCTGGACCGCTGGGGCAGCCTGTCGCTGCGCCAGGCGCTGCGCCCGGCGGCCCAGCTCGCCGAGACGGGGTTCACGGTGGACGCGACTTTTCGGCAGCAGGTCGCCGACAACGCCGCCGCGTTTGGGCAGTTCGACTCGACCAGCGCGCTCTATCTGCCCGGCGGGCAGCCACCCGCCGTCGGCAGCCGGCTGCGTAACCATGACCTCGCGGCGACGTACCGCCTTATCGGCCGGCAGGGTCCGCACGTGTTCTACCGCGGCGACATTGCCAGCGACATCGTCGAGACCGTGCAGAACCCGCCGATCGCCGCCAGCCCGATCGGCACCTGGTCGTTCCCCATCCGGCCGGGACAGATGACGCTGCAGGACCTCGCGCGCTACGACGTGAGGTTCCCGGCGCCGACCCACTCGCGTTACCGCGGCTTAGACGTGTACGGCATGGCGACGCCGTCCAGTGGCGGCCAGTCGGTCGGCGAGGCCCTGAACATCCTCGAGCGGTTCGACCTGTCTGGCCTGTCGCGAACGCAAGCGCTGCACCACTACCTCGAAGCGAGTGCGCTCGCGTTCGCCGACCGCAACCGCTACGTCGGCGACGACACTCCTCGGGCCCTGCTTGAGGAGCTGCTCAGTGACGGCTTCGCCGCTGAGCGCGCCTGCCAGATCAGCCCGGCGACCGCGCTGACCAAGCCGGTGCCGCCGGGCGTGCCGGACGGATCGTACGGCGCCTGCCAGGCCGCCGCGGCTGGCGCGCCGGTGACGGCCGGCCAGTCCACGACGAACCTGACCGTGGCCGACCGCTGGGGCAACGTCGTGGAGTACACGCTCACGATCGAGCAGACCGGCGGCAACGCGATGGTCGTGCCGGGCCGGGGCTTCCTGCTCAACAACGAGCTGACCGACTTCAACTTCGTCGCCACCCAGGGGTCCGCGCCCGATCCCAACCTGCCGGCCCCGTTCAAGCGGCCGCGCAGCTCGATGTCGCCGACGATCGTGCTCGACGACGGTCGCCCGTTCCTGGCCCTGGGCACGCCGGGCGGCTCGACGATCATCACGACCGTGCTGCAGATGCTGGTCAACCGCATCGACCTCGGGATGACGCTGCCCGAGGCGCTCGCGGCGGCCCGGGCGACGCAGCGCAACACCCCGGCGGTGCTGGCCGAACCGGGCTTCGATCCGCAGCGCCCCGGGCTGCAGGCGCTGGGCCATGTCTTCGCCCCCACCCCGGAGATCGGGGCGTCGACGGCCGTGGAGTTCCTGGCCGCCGGCCGGCTGCTGGCCGCGGCCGAACCGACCCGCCGCGGCGGCGGGTCGGCCGCCATCGTGTGGCCCAGCGGTCCGCTGCCGTAGGCCCGTCGTGCCGCAATCGACCGGCACGTAGCGTGCTCGCGTGGGCCAGTTGCGAAACAGCGGGAGCGTACGCCTGTGCAAGGTCAAGCGCCCTGGGGGCGTCTACTGGTTTGACCTTGTGCCGGTCCGCCGGGACGGTGACGGGGTATGGCTGAGGGGCCTGGTCGGTTCACCGTGGGGTGCGCCGCATGACGCTGGCGCTCTTTCGGTACCCGTGCTGGTATTACTCGCACCAGGTCGGCCGTGGGTCGCATGGTGGGTCGCCGATCCGGCTGATCCGCGGCTGGAAATCGATGTGTGCCGGGCGCCGGAGGAAACCGAGACGGGTTGGCGATACATCGATCTTGAGCTGGATCCGGTGCTTCACAAGCAGGATTCACGTGTCGAGATCGAAGACTGGGACGAGTACGAACGGGCCTGCCGCAACGGCTGGATGAGCGTGGATGATGCCAAGCTCGCGCGATCCACAGCCGAAGACCGTGCGGAGGCACTCCGGCGCGCCGACGAGCCGTGGCAGGAACGCGGATGGCGGATGCTTTCTGGACTGATGTGACTTCACGTCGGCAATGTGCGGACGTTCCGGTTGCCTCAAGATCCTCTGGACCATCGCCGGCTACCTCGAAGCGATCCGGACCCGCCCCTGGCCCGGGTACGCTCGCCGGTGTGGACATGATCCGGCGAGCCAGGGCCTGGCTGCACCGACACAGCACGCGCATCTACGGCCCGAACCCCGCCAACGCCTGGCGGAGCTGGATCGGCGCAGAGCGCATCGTCATCTCCGGTGTGCCGACACCCGAGGCGATCCGGCTCCTGCAAGAAGAAGGCGTCACCCACGTCGTGAACTGCCGCGCCAACGCGCAGATGGTCATCTCACAGGACCTTGCCGTAGAACGGGCGGTGTTCGGCCGCGCCAACGTCGCGAAGGCGCCGATGTGGGACCACGGCAACCCGCAGCCGCCACGGCTGTGGTCCGACGCTGTTCGCTTCGCCGCCACCGTGCTGGACGACAATCCGTCGGCCCACGTCCTGGTCCACTGCCACCAGGGCCGGCGGCGCTCGGTCATGGTGGCGTACGCCATCTTGCGGCTGCGCGGGCGCACGCCGGAGGAAGCGGCCGGCGTCATCGCCCGGTACCGGCTGGAGGCGATCCTCGTTCCGGCCTATCAGGACAGCGTCGAGCGGTGGCTGTCCACGACCAAAGCTCCTGCGTGAAGTCCGCTGCCAGCGAGCCGCTGACGCCGGCCTCCGTGAGACGACTGTCATGATCGCGATGCGGATGCATTGCTTGCGCTCCTGGGGATTCGAACCCGGAACCCACGCGGATATAGAGGAAAATTGGGATGCATCAGGCGCCTGATTCCGGGAAGATATCTCATCACCGATGAGTTGTGGGCGGTGTGCCGGTCTGAGTCAGCATGAGCGCGACCATGTGCCAGTCAGCCGAGACGCCGGCTGTGACAACCGCCATCTACTCAGAGCGAGGCCCGATGCGTGACGACCGGCCAGCCCGCGACGCTACGGCCACCGCCGACCGGCCGGGCCGCACCCCGGCCGTGGTCCGGCTGCTGGTGTTGGCGACATTCGTGGTGATCCTCAACGAGACCATCATGCTCAACGCGATCCCGCGGTTGATGACCGACCTGAACGTCACCGAGCAGGCCGCGCAGTGGATCTCCACCGCGTTCATGCTGACCATGGCCGCGGTCATCCCGGTCACCGGCTGGTTCCTCCAGCGGGTCTCCACCCGTAGCGCGTACGCCACCGCGATGGGTGTGTTCCTCAGCGGCACCGTCCTGGCCGCGGCCGCCCCGGTCTTCGGGGTGCTCCTGCTCGGCCGTATCACCCAGGCCGCCGGCACGGCGGTGATGCTGCCGCTGCTGATGACGACCCTGATGACCGTGGTGCCCGCGCGCGACCGGGGTCGCGTGATGGGCAACGTGACCATGGCGATCTCGGTGGCCCCGGCGCTGGGGCCGGCAGTCTCGGGTCTCGTCCTGCAACTCGGCTCGTGGCGCCTGCTGTTCGTACTGGTCTTGCCGATCGCGGGCACCGTGGCATGGTTCGGCCTGCGCCGTATCGAGAACGTCGGCGAGCCGCAGCTGAGCACCATCGACTGGCTCAGCGTGATGGCGGCAGCCGTCGGCTTCGGTGGACTGGTATACGGACTCACCCAGTTCGCCGAGGGCGCGGCCAGCCGGTCGGTCCTGTTCATCATCGGCGGGCTGGCCGCGATCGGGGTATTCGTGACGCGCCAGCTACGGCTGCAGCGCACCGGCTCGCCCCTGATGGACCTGCGCACGCTGCTGCACCCGACGTACGCCAAGGCGCTGACGCTGATGTCGATGGCGTTCATGGGGATGCTGAGTTCCATGATCCTGCTGCCCTTGTTCTTGCAGAACCTGCGCGGCCTGAGCCCGTTGCAGACCGGTCTGTTGGTGATGCCCGGCGGTTTCGCCATGGGTCTGCTCGGCCCGACCGTCGGGCGGCTGTTCGACCGGTTCGGTGGGCGGGTGCTGATGATTCCTGGCTCCCTCGGCGTCATGGTCGCACTCGCCGGCTTCACCCAGGTGTCCATGACGATGCCGTACTGGCAGATCCTCGGGCTGCACATCCTGCTGATGCTGTCCTTGGCTGCGCTGTTCACCCCGGTCTTCACGCTCGGGCTGGGCGCCCTGCCGCCGCACCTGTACGCCCACGGCAGCTCGATGCTGGGCACTCTGCAGCAGGTCGCCGCGGCGTTCGGCACGGCGCTGGCGGTGACCGCGCTGACCATACGAGCCGACCAGCTGACCACCGACGGAGTCGCCGCCGATCTCGCGCAGCTCGGCGGGATGCGGCTGGGTTTCCTGGTCGGCGCAGTGGTCTCGATCGTCGTGGTCGTGCTTGCGCTGCGGATGCCACCGCGCACCGAGCACAGCCACGAAGTGACGCCGGACGACTCGCCCGACGCGCCGTACGACGAGCTAGCAGACGAACTTGAGGCTGCCCGCTGAACCCGCTGCCGTCCGGCGGCCGTTCGACCGCGTACACGATCAGATCGCGCTGGTACGCGAGGCTGCGTCGAATTGGGTCGCGGAACCATGGATGGATTTCGGCCGAACGACCCCTTACCGGGATCGATTCCCACGGATCACACTGCTCGGAAACATGCACGAGTATCGATTGCTTGTGTGGATCCCCGGGGAGGTGCGATGTCTTCTGACAGGCGAAGATCACGCTGGTGGTCGGCAGCCGGCCGGGTCGCGGTTGCGGGACTCTTGGTGGCGGGCACGGTGGTCACGGCCGGCGCTGCGGCCGCGGGTGCTCCCGATCCCGCAGGGCCCCGAGGGGTACCTCCATTGGGCTCACGGACCGCGCCGCCACCGCCCGGCCTGGTGCCGCAACCGGGCACGACCAGTGTCATGCCGCCGCCGAAAGGCGAGCAGCCGAAGCTGACGCTGCGCCACCGGGACGCGAAATCTACCGACATGGACACCGGAACCACCTGCTTCCCGTTCGCGTATCTCATCGGCGCCGGTGTCAGCGGCTATGACGACTTCCTGGAAGAGGTCGCCACGATGCAGTACGCCGGCGGCATCTCCTGCGACCAACCGCTGGACTACGTGTCCGGCGGCGTCGGGCTGGTCGACCGGTCACCGAACTTCAACGGCCAGTCATTCAACGGGATATGGCTGGTCAGTTCCGGACTGTTCGGGTTCTTCACCACTGGCCTGTCCACCTGGGGCGGTGCGACCGTCTACAGCCACGCGTACAACGGTGCGCGCATCGTCGAGCCGATCATCCAGCTGACCTTGCAAGCGCCGTCCGGCGAGATCTGGCAACCCTGCGGCTGGGTGCCGGGCCTGACCTACTACCTCTGCGACGGTTGGGGCACCAGCACGCTGACCGTGGTGATGGGGGCCGGCTACACGAACACCGGGCTGACTCAGGCCTGCCGCGACCAGACGGTGCCGGGCGATGCCGAGGAACAACGGATGACGACCGTCAACGGCTCGACCCCGGCCTCGACCCAGATCATCAACTACGTTCCGGCCATCCGCGAGCGGGTGATCGCGTTCAAGCGGGATCTGTGCGCCCAGAATTCGGCCAGCATGAATGCCTTCATGGCCAGTCAGGGCGGGCAGCTGTGGACCACAGCCGTCGCTGAGGCCCGAAATACGAGCGGCTCAGCCCAAGGCCGGCTTTACGACGACCGCCCCCTGTATTGGGCCCGGCTGAGCATGACGCGAGACATAGCACAGTGGACGCCGAGCTTCGCCGTGAACCGGGCCGACCTACGACTGCGCCTGGACCGTCCCTCGCGCGGGATGGCGAGTGCCGACTTCACCCAGAACGTGGCCAAGCGGGTGTTCGTGTCCGGCTTCGATCCGTTCGGCTTGGATGGCTCCGGGATCATGAGTGGCAACCCGTCCGCGGCGGCCGTCCTCGGCCTGGACAGCACCAACGGTCCTCTCTTCAACGGCGCGGAGGTGCAGGTCGTCATCCTGCCGGTGCGGTACATCGACTTCAACCAGTTCCTCGTCGAGAACACCTTCCAGCCCCACCTCGCCCCGGGTCCGCAGCAGGCGACCTTGATCACGACGGTGAGCCAGGGGCGCGTCAATTACTTCGACCTTGAGTACTGGAATGGGCGCAATCGCTCGTCCGGTTTCCCCGACAACCTCAACCAGGTGTCGAACGGGAGTCTCAGTAACCCTGTGCCGCCGCCCTTCCAGCCAGGAGCGGGCACGGCGCAGTTCACCAAGACCACCCTGCCGTTGGCCAGTATGCAGGTCTCGATGCCATTCCCCTGGAGTCTGTGTACCCACGTCAAGCTGACGGAAGTGCCGAACCAGGGAGGCACGCCGGTCAACCGGCCATCTGACAATCTCACCGAACAGTGTTCCCTCGCCCTCGCCAACAGTCCGGGCCCGACCGCCGGCTGGATCGCCGCGGCGGGCAGCGGCGGAGGATTCCTCTCGAACGAGATCGCCTACCGGGTCACCGAGCTGCGCGACCGCCTCGTCGTCACGGTCCCCGCCGGGCACGTCCACGTCCCTGCGATGAGCCTGTCGCCCACCCCCGGCGAGCGCAGCCCGATCGTCGTGAAATACCGAGAGATCCTCGCGGCTGCGATCGCGGCGACGTAGCGATTGTCCGGGCCAGATCACGGCTACGGCACGCCGTGCTGAGGCGGCGCAAGTGCCGGTGGCGGCGTAACCGTGACCTGGCCCGGTCGCGCAGCGACGCCGGCGATCGCTCGATCACCGTTCCGATGTGATACCGCATCAGCGCAGTCCCGGTCGGGATCCGATGAGTGAGACGCGAGAGTCGATCTTCTGGTCGAGCCAGCCGCCGTGGTAGTGCTGGACCAGTTTGTTGATGACGCGCTGCGGCAGGCGGTGGCCGCGGAGAACAATCTCGCCGAGACTGCGTTCGTTGTGCCGCCCAGTGCCGGTACCGACTGTGCTGGTTCACGCGGACGACGGAGGTGCCGTTGTGACCTGAACCTGGCCGTGGCCACGACCATCGTGGCCACGGCCACATGCACTGAATGCCTGTTTCACCGGCGCCGCACGAGTGCCCCTCCGATCGGGCCGGTGTAGTAGCCGAGCTGCAGGCGCGTAGCGGAGGCGGCAATCGCCCCAACGGACTGCGGGCCGTGGCTGAGTTCCACGATCTCCTCCTCGGTGATCCGCAGAACCCCGTCCGTCCCCGCCGTCAGGTCCTCCAGACTGCGGACAACGATCCGAGTGCTTTCCCGCCCCGGCAGGCGCACCTGGGCATCGTGACAGCACAGGATCAGGTGCACCTCGTTGCCGCTGACCATGATGCTGACCCGCTCCTGATAGGAGCGCAACATCACGGTGATCATGTCTATGCCGGAGAACGACCGCAGCGGATCCTGTGGCGCACGCCGCGGATGGGTGTGCACGGTGCCCTGGTAGCTGAAGCCCATCGGAAGCTTGCTGCGATCGAAGTCCTGCCCGCCGGTGAACGCCTTGGGATCGAAGGCACTGCCCTCGTGCAGGCTGATATCGAGGCCCTGCAGGACTCCGTACGCGGAGGTGAACCCGAGCAGCGTTCCGGCTTCCGTCTCGTCGTCGGTCATGGTGCCGTCATCCTCGTTCGCCTGGTGGGCGACCTGCTCCAACTGCTGGAGGAAGACGCACAGCTCAGAATTGAGGTACAGCTCGTCGGGTAATGACGCGTACGCCAGCGTCGTGCGCTTCAGTACATCGTCCAACATCTGGGACAACACATTCGGTTGCATTTCCTCTCCCCTCCGCCTCCGGCCGATGCGCCGGTCGTGGAGATGAGATGGCGGACCGCACACGTGATACCACGCAGTCAGGTTTCCGACGACCTGGATGGCGACGTCTCGCGAGGGAGCAAGGACTTAGCGGGCTGGAACCGGCTCAGGCGACGGCCGCCACTCCCGTTTGATCAGCCCGTAGACCCACGAGTCAGAGACCTCACCGTTCACGATGCAGTCTTCCCGCAACGTCCCTTCGCGCACGAACCCGAGCTTCTCCAGCACGCGGGCAGATGCCCCGTTGCGGGTATCGGTCTCAGCCTGGACGCGATTGAGGTCCAGCGTGTCGAATGCCCACCGCAGCAAACCGCGCGCGGCCTCCGTCGCGTAGCCGTGGCCCCACGCTGCCTCGCCGAAGCAGTAGCCCAGCGATGCACTGCGGTAGTCCGGATTCCACCGGTTCAGGCTGCACCAGCCGATGAACGTCCTGTCGCAGACACGATCCACGGCCAGCCGCGCCCCGATGCCCTCCTCTGCCATCTGCCGGCACGCCGCGATGAACCGCTCGGCGCGTACGCGGTCGCTCCACGGCGGCGCATCCCAGTAGCGCAACACGTAGGCGCTGCTGTGCATGGCGAACAGGTCGTTGGCATCCGCGTCGTCGAAGGGACGCAGTCGAAGGCGAGCGGTGTGCAGCGTGGGGGTGGGCAGCGACATGCGCGTCATCTTCTCTCCCGTGACTGGTAGCCGATCAACCTGACATCTGATGCCGGCCACTTGCAACGGGTTTTCTCGGCGCGCGGGAGAGCGACGTGCCCGCTCATCCGAAATTCGTGCGTGGCCCGAACCGTGGATCACGATCGACTTGACACGCCTGCAGCGATACGGTGCGCGTTCGGCTCGATCTGCTTCTACAGCACCGCCGCACTCCACAAAGGCGAGCCACAACTATGCGGTGTCATTTCGGCTGTCCCCATGAGAATGCCTCCGCATTTGTCGTGGTCGGACCGCGTCGGGTTTCCTTGTCATGCCTGGTCGGCATCGCCGGGCCCTCGGAATTCGACCGAATGAATTATATATTTCAAGATTCGATGATGGCATGGCGATGTATTCGACATTAAAACGATCTTGGAGGTGGCCGACGTGTTGACCGCTAAACGTATGACGACGGTGCTGATCGCGGCGCTGACGTCGACTGCGGTGTTCGGCGTCACCGCGCAGCCGGCGATGGCGCAGGTGCCGATCAAGACTTACGAGGGAGACCCTGGCCGGCTCGGCGACCCGGCGAGTTGGCGTACGCCTGAATTCAACCGGGACATCGGCCTGGTGTCGATCGGAGCGGAGTTCGCCTACGCGGCCGGCTTCGACGGCGCCGGCATGAACATCGGCCTCGTCGATTCGGGCTTCTTCGCCGGGCACGTGCGGGAGCACGGCAGCTTCGACACGAACTACGCCGTGGGTGACCGCTACTTCTCGGTGGTAGCCCAAGGTGGCGTGACGGGCCCGACGCCGGGTTTCTTCGATCCGGCGTTCAACGACACGCACGGTACGCACGTCAGCGGGACCGTGGGCGCAAGCCGCGACGGTATCGGCGAGACGCAGCCGGGCGGAACCGGGGCGAACATGCACGGCGTCGCGTTCAACAGCAACGTGTACCTGGGCAACACCCACAAGACGGACGGCGTGTTCTACGGCCAGCTACCGGCGAACGCGACGCCCGAGCAGACGCCGGACAACGGCTACATCGGCAACGTCTATCGGGCGGTGAACGCCGCGCAGACGGTGAACGGCAAGCCCGTCCGGATCGTCAGCAGTAGTTGGGGCAGCGCGCCGCCCACGGAGAACTACAACACCTATGACGGTCTGAACGCGGCGTGGCGCTACCTGTCCACGCCCGACGGCGTCGCCGACGCCAACGGCAATACCGTGCACTGGCTGAACGGAGCGATCGATGTCGCCCGTACCGGCACGATCATCGGGTTCAGCGCCGGCAACGCCGGTGTGGCGAACCCGACGCCGCGCGGCGCCGCACCCTACTTCATGCCGGAGCTGGAGGGCCGCTGGTTCACGACATCGGGGATCAGAAACGATATCGGGCGCACGTTCAACCCCGACGGTTCGGTCCTGGTCCCGGGGCAGCAGCGATTCAACCAGTGCGGTGTTGCGAAGTGGTCGTGCGCTACCGCGCCGAGCACCGCGGTCAACAGCACCACCGTGGTAATTGTCGACGGCGTGCCGCAGCCCCGTTATCAGGCGGCCTCGGGAACGTCGATGTCCGCCCCGCACTCGGCGGCGGCGCTGGCGTTGATCATGGAGCGCTTCCCGTACATGACCAATGAGCAGGCGCTCTACACGATGCTCACCACCGGCCGGCAGAACAGCACCATCAACGACGCGGCCGGCACCGCCGTTCCGAATCCGACCGCGGGACAGATCGTACAGGTTCCCGACGCGCGTAACGGCTGGCACACGCCCAGCCTGCGGGAAGCCATGAAGGGTCCGGGCCAGCTGCTGGGAACCTTCGATGTCGACACGCAGGGACGCAACGACGCCTGGTCGAATGACATCTCCGACGTCGCGATCCGCGCACGCCAGCAGGAAGACGCCGTCGAGGCGGCCGCCTGGGAGGCTACCAAGATCGCCAAGGGATGGACGAATGGTCTGCCGCCCGACGCCAGCGACGCCGATAAGTCCGACTTCGCCATCGGCACCCGCCGCGAGCAGGCCCGCAATGCGCGCGTCTACGTGGGCAGCCTCACCAAGCGCGGCGCGGGCACCCTGTTCCTCACCGGCATTGACAGCTGGCACGGCACGAGTACCGTCCTCGGCGGGAAGCTCTCGGTCGTGGGCTCGCACGCGAGCTCGATCGATGTACTTGGCGGGACGCTCGGTGGCAGCGGCACCGTGGCTGGCAGCATCAACGTCGCCGGCGGCGTGCTGCAGCCCGGCCTGTCGCCCGAGGAAGCGGCGAGCATCTCCGATGCGGACCTCGACCCCGGCAACATCCTGACCGTCGGCAATGACGTGAGCATCGGCAGGGACGGCCGCCTCGCCGTGACCGTGCGGGGTGATCGCGATTACACGAGCGTCCAGGCCGCGGGTGATCTGGTACTTGACGGCGAACTGACGGTAGATGTGCGCGGAACCCTGACCCCGGGCACCGTGCTGACCATCATGAGCGGCGACTCGATCAGTGGCAGCTTCCACGGGCTGCCCGAAAATCGGGTCCTGAATGTGGGCGGATACCTGTTCCGGGTGTCCTACGAGAACAACAGCGTGACGCTGACCGTTCTGCGCGCACTGCCGCCCCAGGTGCAATAGCGAGGAGAAGTGGGCCGTGACGCCGATCTCGGTGTCACGGCCCACCGCTGCGTCACACCGGATGCTTGCCGGTGAGGCAAGATGTGGCGATGCGTACGGTGGATGACCTCGTGAACGTGCCCGACCCCGCCTGGCCCGAGCTGCAGCGGGAGCTGGAGGCGGCGACCGTGCCGATCGAGATCCTTCCGATCGATCCGGACCGCGGCCGCGAATCCCTGCGCCATCTGCAAGTCACGGCCCGGTCGCGGATGGGCGCGCTGGCTCTGCACACCGGTGGACTGCTGGTCGAGGGCGGCTGGCTGCGCGTCCTGGGCGGCGGCGCCCCCGGTCGGGAGCTGGCGAGCTTGGCGCAGGCCAACTCCCTCATCGGCGGGCCTAGCTCGCCACCGCCGTCGATGCTCGTCGGGTACGACGTCCTCGGCGGGCGCTTCGAGGTCAACGGCCCCGATCCGCAGGCCCGGCGCCGGCCCGGCCAGCCGGCTGAGGTGTGCTACTTCGCACCCGACTCGCTGGAATGGGAGCCGCTCGGATTCGGGCACGGGGTGTGGCTGTCCTGGATCGCCGGCGGCCAGACCACCGGCTTCTACGAGGGGCTGCGGTGGCCGGGCTGGCAGGCCGAGACGCAACCGCTCAGCGGTGCGCAAGGCATAGCCGTCTACCCGTTCCTGTGGTCGCAGGAAGCTCAGTCGGATCTGGCCGGCACGCACCGGACCCCCGTGCCGATGGACGAGATATTCCGGTTGAACGCGGAGTTCGTAGCCAAGCTCGCCGGCTGACTTTCACATACGCCCGGCGAACGGCCAATTCTTCCAGTGGGTATTCGGTGCCTCGGCCGGTGCGTACCGGGCCGGGTCGCCGGAGACGAGCGCGGCAGCGATCATCTGGAATGTCGGGCTGGCGCTCGGGCCCTCGTCGACCAGATCCGGATGGTGCCATTCGTCCACTGTGAACAGACGAGGAAGGTCGGCCGGGATCCGCTGGCGCAGTTCGCCCTCGCTCGCCAGAAGCAGGTGACCATGCACGTCGCCGAAGGCGTGGAAGAGGACCTCCGGATCGGTGAACGTGCCGGAGACGCCGATCCGGTGGTCGCCGAGTACCACGACCGGATCGGTGACCCCGCCGTCCTCGGCCGCGTCCTGCAGCTCCTCGGTGTTGGCGACCCGGTCCAGATAACCGTCGTCGTCACCCGGGCCGGGCGGGCCGGTGATGCAGTTGCCGAAGACGTGAATCACATCCATCACGCTGGCGGCCCGGTAGTTGTATACGGCGGTCTCGACTATGAGCGCCCACCGCTGGTCGTCGCGGAAGGCGTGCATCCTCACCGCCAGCGAAACAGCGCTGCCGTTGTTGAGATCGGGGAAGTCGAAGTCCTCTGACGCCGCGTCCAGCTGCGCCAAGATCTCGTCCTCCGTGTAGCTCGCCATGCCGCTTCTCCCCGACCGGAGCCCGGGGACCGGGCGTAGTGCCCGGTCCCCGGATTCGATTACCAGCTGAAGAGCTTACAGATGCCTTCACCGATCTTTGAGCCCACGCCGCTGCCGATGATGCCGCCGATGACACCACCGACGACAGTACCGACCGGACCGGCGATCGCCGTGCCGATGGCCGCTCCGGCCCACGCCCCGGCGAGGCCGCCGGCTAGGCTCGCGCCCTCCGTCACCGCCACATGCGTGCGCTGCTCCGGTGGAGCGGTGGCGATGTCGTAGACCGTGAAGCCCACTGCGGCCACCATGCCGACGGCACCTAGTCCCTTGAGCGCCGGCGCGGCTCCTTCGATGAAGCCGCCGGCCTTGGACAGCACAGCACCGGGCCGCGTGCCTCGCAGGGCATCTTCGGCGAAGGACGTTCCGGTACGCGCCCAGCGGGAGGCGTTCTCCGGCATGGACGGGTACTTGGCGTCGATCGCAGCCTTGACGTCGTCGGGGATGTTCTTCACGTCGACCTGGAACTTGTCGCCGTCGCCCAGTCCGTACTTCTGGTAGAACCGCGACATCGTCCCGCCCTGCACCCGCTGTTCGTGAACGGGTACTCCGGCGACCGAGCCCTTGGTCGGTTTGCCGCCCTCATAGGTGGACGCGAACGGATACTCGTCGGGGCTGCCCAGAAGCCGGTTCCAGCCGCGCGTCATGGCGCTACGGTTGGCCTTCTCGACGGTCTCGTTGGCCTTCGTGAGGATCCGGGGCAGACCCTTGTGCGTGATGCACTCGTAGATATGCGCCGTGATCTTCGGCATCTTGGTGTAGTCGTAGGTCACCGTGGGCAGGCCGCCGCCGGGATCGATCATCTCGCCGGACGGGTCGGCATTGGACTGCGGGTTGTTGCGGCCGTAGGCGTACCCGTTGAGCTGTTGCGGGTCGTCGGTCTTGAGGACCGGGTCGACGCTCACGAACCGCCCGATGAGCGGGTCGTAATGCCGGGCACCGACCGCCGTCAGGCCCGCCGCGGCGTCCATCGGCTTGTCCAGGAAGCCGTGGTTGTTCGGCAGCGAGATGCCGGGCCCGCGCGGTGCGCCATACGGGGTGTACTGGCGCCACGTGGGCGTCTGCGCGGTGTTGTCGAGATACAGATTCGGCGTGGCATGGTGGTCGGTCAGAGCGAACGCGTAGTTGGTACCCGTACCCTTGCGCATCGCGCTGCCGCCACCCGGCAGGACGTAGTAGCGCGTACCCGTGACCGCCTGGGTGGTGGTGTCGAGGACGAGCTCCTGGCCGCCGATGATCAGCGTGTTCTTGCCCGGGGTCTTCTGGATGAGCAGGTTTCCATCGGCGTCGTAGACGTACGAGCTGGTGCCGGCGGTGCTTCCGGTCACCTGGGTCAGCTCACCGGCCTCATCCCACTTCAGGCTCTGGTTGCCGAGCCCGGCCGACCGCGTCAGCATGTTGCCCGCGCTGTCGTAGGTGTAACTCGTGGAGCCACCGCCCGTGCTGCTCGTCGAGGTCAGCGTGTGCGGTTGGCTGGCGCCGTTGCCGTCGTAGGCGTAGGTGGTAGTGATGTCGGTGCCACCGCTGACCGAGTACTGGGTCTGGCTCGTGCGGTTGCCTCCCGCGTCGATGTCCCAGGTCGTCCAGTACGCGCTGGCGGTGCCGAGGTTGTCGCCCACCATCGATCGGTTGCCCGGCGTCGGTGTGACGGCGCAACCGTCCGTCGCCGTCCACGCGGCCCTCAGCTGCACCACTTGGTCGTACGCGAAACATTGCGTCTCGCTGGTGGTGGCCGAGCCCAAGCGCGTGCTCACCTGCTTGAGGATGTTGCCGGACGTGTCGTAGTCGTAGGCTTGTTCATCCACATTGGTCGGTGCGGCCACGGCCCGGGTCACGAGCCGGTTCTTCAGCCAGCCCGTGTGCGGATCGTAGATGTTGGTGACGTACGCCAGGTTCGGCGCAGCCCCCAGCGTCTGCTGAAGGACCCGGCTCCACGCGTCGTAGGTGGTGCCCTGTGAGTAGCCGGTCAGGCCGCCCATGGTATTGGGCAGGTCGTACACGCCGGTGTAGCCGTGGAGCACGGTCTCCGCCGGCAGCCCGCCCTGGTTCGGATAGATGTCCTTCAGCGGCAGACCGGTTGTCGAGGTGTAGATCTGGCTGAAGGTGTAGGTGCCGGCCAGGTTCCCCTCGGTCGACGGGATCGTGTAAGTGACGCCCGTGGACGAGCCGAAGACGTTGAAGTTCTTGTGCTGCGTCACGTACGCCGCACCATCCCGGTACGCCGTAGCGGTGGTGACATGCCCGATCGGATATGTCATGCCGGGCACGGAGTTGTCGGAGTTGTCGTAGACCCACTTGCCCGATTGGTTCGACGGCGACCGGTCGGCGTACCGCGCGGCGTACTGGCCGGTCTTGCGGTTGAGGGCGTCGTAGGTATACGACACCGACTTGCCCCGGGAGTCGGTCGACTCCAGGAGGTTGCCCTCGCCGTCGTAGGTCATGTTGGTGGTGCCACCGGCATCCGGGTCGGACTTGGCGATGACGCGGCCCATGAGGTCGAACGTCGACGTCCACGTGTGCGGCCCCGGCTCGGTGACGGTCGCCTGGTTGCCGTGGCCGTCGAAGGTGTAGGTCGTCGGCGTGTAGGTGCCGCCGGTCACCGAGAAGATGCCGGTGAACGTGTCCGCCGGCGTGTTCAGGGTCGGCGCGGCGGTGTACTCGTCGATCTCGATGGTCCGGCCGGCCGGGTCGGTCCTGGTGGTCTTGGTCAGCCCGCCCGCGGGTGGGATGACCGTCGTCCGGTCGCCGTTGTAGACGGTCGTGGTCCGCGAAACGATCACGCCGTTCTCGGCGCTGGCGTCCTCGATCGTGCGGCCCAGGCCGTCGTACGTGTAGAAGTTCTGGCTGGGCACGGCGCGCCCGAGGTTGGCCGCCGAGACGATGGTGGTGTTCGGCGTCGTCCCCGGATCCCACCAGCCGTCGTATTTGGCCGTGGTCCAGCCCCGGCTGTCGTAGAACGTGTCGGTGATCAGGCGCCCGTTGCCCTGCGGGGTCACGGCCTGCGTCTGCCGCTTACGCAGCAGCGCGTCGTAGAGCAGGGTTGACACCTGATAGCCGGACGAATCGTTGAGCTTCTTCGTCGTGGTGGACGTCACGCCGTTGTTGGCGATGTTGTAGATGTACACCGTGTTGGCCGGACTGGTCGTCGGCCGCGAGTGGAACCAGACGTTGGTAAGCCGGCCAAGTGCGTCGTACCACTGGCGGGTGACGATGCCGTTGGCGTCGGTGGCGGTCATCGTCAACCCGCGGGTCGGGTCGAGCGTGCTCCGCACGGTCTGGTTGAGCGGGTTGGCGACGTCGATCCCGGTCACCAGGCCGACGCTGTTGGCGGTGTACGTGGTGGTCGTCGGGTAGCCATTGGCGTTGTAGGCCACGATGACGCGCCCGGCCGAGTCGTATGTGGACCGAGCCGTCGTCTGGAAGGCGTACGCGCCACCGCTGTAGTCGACGGCCTTGCGGACCATGGTCGGATCACCCTTGGCCGGCGCGCTGGCCTGCGGGAAGGTGGTCGACCACGACGGATCGTCGTAGAACGTACGCTCCACCGTCATGACCTGAGCCGGCCGGTTCACCGATGCCGGTGCGGTGAGGGTGTTCACCGACCCGGGAGCGGACGCATGCGAGCCTTGGACGTATCCGCCGCAGGCGACCGACACCGTCTCCATCTGGCTGACGAGACCGACGAGGTTCTTGGCCGTGTTGACCGGCGCGTAGGTTGTCATCGCACAGGTGTCGTTGGTGCCGTTGGCCGGCGTCGAATGCTGGTACTTGAACTTCAGCAGCCCGAAGGTCGGCGAGGTGACCGAGTCGTCGTAGGTGCTGTCGGTCTGCGTCACCCGCCAGGTCGTCGGGCCGTCGCCGGTGATGGCCTGCCGCTCGTAGTTCTCGATCGGCGCGATGAAGTTCGCCGTCAACGCGTTCAGCCCGGTGCGCGTACGCGTCGCCGAGGCCGCCGACACCCAAAACGACGAGATGGTGACCTTGTCCACGGGGCCGGGTACGCCGGGGCCGGCCTCGCCGAGGTAGGACGTGGACTCCAGCGACATGCCGGCGAGTTCGTTCAGGTCCTCGTGCACGCCGCCCTGCGAGTCGGTCAGGTTGACGACGGTGGTGTTGTTGTTCTTCGACATGCCGCGGTAGTAGACGGACTCGCTCATGCCGCGGCGTTCGTTGACGCCGTCGCCGTTGAACACCTGGACCTTGCCGTAGCCGCGGAACTGGCCGTAGGAACGGTACTTGGCCTTCACCAGCTCGTTGTCGTCGAAGTGCCAGGCCGCTCCGCCGAGGTAGGCGTAGCTCGTGACGGTGGCCGGCGCGCCGCCAGTGGGATCGGTCGCCGTCACCCGGGTCACGACGTACTTGTTGAACCAGTCGGTGATGGCCTCGGTGTAGCCTGGCGGCGTCCACCGCACCGGATAACACGAGGACGTGTTGGTCGCCGGGGAGATGCTGACCGGCGCGGTACACGGATTGGCCAGATCGTAGGTCGCCGTGATCACGGATCCGGCCTCGGTCGTGATCGAGCGGAGCCGGTATTTGTAGAAGGCGGGCAGGCCGTCGGTGAGGGTGTCGACCCGGTTCTGCACCTGGACCGACGAGAACTGCGTCGGCGGCAACGTGATCGGCGCCGCCGAGCCCAGAGCGGACGTGTCGTTGCCGGTGTGGGTGATCGATGCCAGCCATAGCGTGGGCGAGGTGCCGTCACCGGTCGGCGGGATGGTCTGCGTCAGCGCGTACGTGTCCACCGGCAGGTACTGCGACGACCCCGTGGACCACTGCTCCGTGGTGATGGTGGTCAGCCGGACGGTGGAGAAGAACGACGGGCTCCACGACGTGCAAGTGGCCCCGGACGCGCAGATCAGGTCGAACGGCACGTCCGGCCAGTTGGCCTTGTTCGCCGAGTTCAGCGGCTGGCAGGTGCCGGATAGGCAGCGATCGCCGGTGCCGAACCGGATGCGGTTGGGAACGGTGCCGTAAACGTTGCCGTCGGTGAAGCCGTAGTCGATCCGATCGACGTGGCTGTCGCGGACGTAGGACACCATCGTCGCGCCCTTGTTGCGGCCGTAGAAGTTGGTGTCCTGCTTGTAGTAGTACGCCATGGCGTTGCCGTGCACGTCCACCACGTAGTCGAGGTTCCACCGGTTGGCCATCGTGCACACCGAGGCGTTGAAACCGGACGAGTTGTAGCACGG
>Ga0114129_10001971_pt1 | contig 28062 bp, 23 predicted proteins | sample RhiMetdeltSRZDD1_FD_80071 | JGI IMG/M metagenome (GOLD analysis project Ga0114129, IMG submission 80071) | Populus rhizosphere microbial communities from Tennessee, USA - Rhizosphere MetaG P. deltoides SRZDD1 (version 2) (version 2) | ecosystem: Host-associated > Plants > Roots > Rhizosphere >... | reverse complement strand
CGTTCCTTCCGGGAGGACTCCTTCGGGGATCCACTTCGATGTGCAAGTCGACGTGATGTGACGGCAACGAACATATTCGCGCATCATCAATTCGCGTCAGAGTTCGATTGGAAGAAACCAGTCACGCTCAAAGGTACCGTCACGAAGGTCGAGTGGAGTAACCCGCACGCCATCCTTCACATCGACGCAAAGGATCCTGCCGAGGCGTCTGGGGCCTGGACCGTAGAACTCGGAAACCCGACTGTGCTCGAGAAAAAATACGGATGGACCAAGACGCTGTTGAAGCCAGACGACGTCGTCACCGTCGACGGGTGGCAGGCGCACAACAACAAGAAGCTCGTCAGCGCGATGACTGTTACGCGGCAGGGCCGCGCGTTGTTCGGTGCATCGTCGTTTTTCGACGCACCCATCGCCGAGGCCCGACAGGCAACTCAAAAGCAGGCGGCACGCTGACGGACTGCCCTCGAAATCTAGTAGGTGTAGATCCAGGGCCAGTGAGTGGAGACCGCGGTAGCTTCTCGGATCGGTCTAGCCGTGGTCTCCGCTCCGTCGTCGCAGCGCCTCCGCGCAAGGCTACGGCGCGGCAGGCCCGGTAGACGTCGGTCGACCGCATAGCTACAGCTTGCGGGGAATCAACTTCGTGGCGCGAGCGTGGCTCAACATCTCGCTGAGTCGCCGCGCTTCGGCGACGGCGACATCACGGCCGAAGCGTGTCAGCCGATAGTAGCGGCGCCGCTCGTCGGCGCTGGCCGGATCCGGGCTGCGCCGCAGCTCTTCGATCAGTCCTTGCTCGAGCATGCGGGCAATCGCCGTATAGAGCGTCCCGGCGCTGAGCCGCACCTTTCCGTCCGTTCGCGCGCCGACGTCCTGCATGATCGAGTAGCCGTGCCGGTCGCGATCGGCGAGCGCGACCAGGATGTGAAACACCGCCGTCGGCAGCGGCAGCAACGCGTCGATATCGTCGGTCTGTATGCGTCGTGGTGCCATTGTGTCGACAGCAAGTATACCGTATATAGATATAGATGCCGAATCCGGAGCACAGCCGTGCGCCACACTGTGGAGCTTGGGATCGTGAAGAACTTTCACCGTGTGACGCGCTGCGCTCGCCGTCTCGTCAGCACGACGCTCAATAGGTGGCGCGTATGTGGAGTTGGCAAGAATAGTGCTGAAAGCCGTGTATGGTCGATAGTCGGAAGCTCATTCACGAGGAGTTCCCATGCGATATGTCACCTCGACGATAGCCGCCTGCGCGCTCGCCAGCGCCGTTAGCGTGTTCGCGCAAGAGCAGGCGCCCGCACAACCACCGGCCAGAGAGCAGGCCCCTGCATCGACACTCACCGGTTGTGTGGTGCAGGCGAAGACGACTGACGGGGGCACGGCGTACGTCCTCAGCAAGGTCGAGGGCGGGTCGGCGACGATGTACGTGCTTGGCGGATCGTCGCAATCAGATTGGTCGGCGAACGTGAACAAGAAGGTCGAAGTCACGGGGACGGTACAGGAACCTCCGAGCGCTGACAAGGACAGCGCGCCGGATCCGAAAGTCGTGCGTCCGCCGGCGATCATTGTCGAATCCGTGAAGGTCGTGGCTCAGAGCTGTACGTAAGCTGCACGCGACTCTGCCCCACGTCCGCGTGGGGCAGAGCACGCTCACGTCGGCCGGCGAAGTTCTTCAGTCGCATCGATCGAGATTCATCAATTTGTCCCACGCGGCGACGAAGTCGCGCACGAACTTCTCTTTTGCGTCGTCGCACGCGTAGACTTCCCTCCATACCAGGCTCCTTCATGGCCAACGAAAGAAACGACGGCGGAGACGCCACTGAGGCCTCGCGCGCCTGGTGGCTTGTGGCTGGCTTGCTGATCGCCGCCTTCCTCGCGCGCGCGCCGCTGTACCTGTCCGTGTTTCCGCCGTTCGAAGGGTGGGACGAGTACCAGCATCTCGCCTACATCGCCCATCTCGATGAAACGGGCGCGATTCCCGTGGCTGATGAAAAAAGCCGGGTGTCCCTCACCCTCCGTCCGCTGGTCATCGCCATGCCCCATTCTCCATCGGGCGGCGAGCAGCTGCAGGAGTGGGGCGCGTTGTCCTACGCCGACTACTGGAACGCGCCGGCGCCGATCGCTGGCACGGGTCGACAGGCGTCTTCCTCACCGCGACTGTATCAAGCGCAGCATCCGCCGCTCGCCTACGTACTGGCCTTGCCCATCTGGCGCGCGTTGAAAACGGCACATCCGCTGGAGGCGATCTACGCGATCCGGACGATGAACCTGCTGCTCGTCGCGGCTGCGCTCGTGCTCTTTGCCGGCGCCCTCGAGCGCCTGGTGTCGGCATTCGCGCTCAGGGTGACGGTCTTCGCGTTGGTGTGTCTGCATCCGCTGTTCTTTCAGAACGTCGCGCGCGTGGCGAACGATGCGCTCGCCGTTGCCACCGGGTTGGCGGGGATCAGTCTGTTGGTGCTCGCCGACCGGCGTACGCTGGTCACCCGTGGCCTGCTGGCGGCCGGTTGTATCGCGGCGAGCATCTGGAGCAAACAAACCAGCCTCACCTTGATCCCCGCGCTCGTCCTGGGCCTGCCGTTGATCGGCTGGGTGCACGGGGTATCCGCTGGTCGGCTGTGGCGCGCGACGAGTATTGTGAGCGTGGCGTTTCTCCTTCTCGTGGCGCCGTTGTGGCTGTGGAGCTACCAGCACTATGGGTCGATCATCACGACGCAAGACGCGCTCGAGCTCGCAGCACGGGGCTCGGTGGTGCACGCGCTGGCGACCTCGCTTGTGAACCTGGCTTGGGGAGCGGTTGTCGAAACACTCTTCGTTCCCGGAAGACCCTGGGTCGGCGGATGGAGCTTTCTGGGGATGCACGAGACGCTCGCCGACGTTTACGCGTGGTACTGGGGCATCCTGCTGACGGCCGCCGGGGTTGGTGCAGTGGTCGCGATGCTCCGCCGCGCAAGGTCGAACGAACCCGCGGCGCCCGTTCTCCGCACTGATGGCGGGGCGGTGGGCGGATTAGCCGTGTGCGCGGCCGTCGTGATCTTCACGGCGCTCGGAATGATTTACCACGCGCTCAGCAGCCACGCGGTGTTCGGACAGTCGACGACCAATCCGTGGTACTTCATGACGGCGCTGCCGTTTCTATTCGTGCTGCTGGTTCGCGGGCTGGAGGCGATCAACCGCCAGCTGGCGACCGCCGCCACCGCGGCGCTGGCCGTGCTGTTTGTCGCCATCGACCTGCATGGCACGTGGGTCCAGATGCCGAGGTCCTACGCGAGCACCACGGATGCGGCCCTCCAGTGGTCGCGCCTCACTGCGATTCATCCCGCGATCTTGAGCGGCGACCTGCGTTGGGTGTTCTTGGCGACGCAGCTGGGCGCCCTCTGCCTCGTCGTCGGCGGGCTGGTGTACGCATCGCGACGATACATGCAAGGAGGGCAACGGCGCCAAGCAGCACTGGCATCGCGATGAACGTCACGGGATCGGCTGAATTCCGCTACTTCAGTCCGTTCACAACAAGAAGATTCGAGAGCAGTCGCGCGTAGCTGTGCACGTATCTGGTGGAGTCCCGCCGGATCGTGCGCGCGTATCGTGGTTGCCGGGGTGCGCTTGCTGGTCGAGAGATCGAGCCGCACCACGACCCACGGAAGGCCATCGCCATGTGCGACGAGCAGCCCGCGGCCCGCGTGACCTCAGCACCGAGTTCGCGCGAGCAGCTGCAGCTGGAACTCGCGCGCCCTACTCCTGCGAGTCGCCATCTACGCGCGGAATTCCGCGGCGTGGTCTGTGGCCCATTCGAGGAACGCCCGTGGCGGTGCTCCTATGATCTCCGCAAACGTCGATGTCACAAACGCTGGTTGACCGATGGCGGCCGCCCACGCGTTGAGCAGCATATCGATCACGGTCGACGAACCCAGGACCGGGAGCAACTCAGACCGCGCCTCGTCTGGGGATATCTCTTCGACGTGCACTGACCGCCCGATCGCGCGTCCGAGCGTGTGCACCTGCTCGGCCTGCGTCAGCGATTGCGGCCCGGTGACAACATACTCCGCACCGGCGTGGCCGTCCTCGCACAACGCGCGCACGGCAACCGCGGCCAAGTCACGTTCATCCGTCGGGGCCGTGGGAGCGTTGACGTACGGCCAGCGCACGATGTCGCCGGCGCGAATCTGCGGCCCCCAAAAATGCCGGGCGTTTCCGGCAAACATGCCTGCCCTCAGGAACGTCCACTCCAGTCCTGACGTTTCGATCAGGCGTTCGATGTGTTCGGCGACGTCTCTGGAAGGATTGGGCTGCTGGAAGAACGGGTGCGGCGTCTTGAGAGGAGCCGTGAGGAACACGATGCGCCGTGCGCGTTTCGCGATTCGCTCCAGCGCGCCCGCCACCGCGGCCCTGGGCGCCACCCACACCAGGAACACCGTATCAATATCCTGCAGGCAGCGATCCAGCGTCTCCGGGACCGTGAGATCCCCGCGCACGACCTCGACCTGTGGCGGCAAACCCGCCGCATCAGGGTTGCGGGTCATGGCGCGGCACCGCGCTCCTCTTGCCACCAGTTGAGAGACAACCTGGCGACCGACGTTCCCGGTGGCACCGATGACGAGGATACGATTCATTGAGGACGATCCTGCAACGCTCGATGGACGGGCAAGCCGATCTCGAGGACGTCGCGTTGCAACCGTCGTGCTCCGCGCAGGCAATGCCTCGTCGTCTGGATGTCGTCTCGCTGCACGAGGTTTGTTAGTGAGTGGTGTGGCCGATTTCGTCTCTCACGGCTCGACTCGCGCGCGCCAGTTGAGCACCACGGTAATCGGCGTTGACGCGTTTTCGTCCAACGGCTTCGCGATCAGAAATAGGCCATTTGCGGACGGAGCGTACACTCCGGGTCGGTGCCGCCGCCGGTTGAAATCCGGTGCTTCTCGTTCGTGAGTGGAAAGGCCTGCACGTACTCTTCATCGCGGCCCGACTCATTCGACACATACGCGATCCAATGCCCATCTGGTGAGAATACGCCATCCTGTTCGTTGAACTGTGACTGAAGAATCGGCTTCTGGTCGCCTGGGGCGCCCGGCGATTGCGGCCCCATCCCATTAGCCGTGCCCATCTTGATCAAGAGTTCGTCCTGTGACCCACAAAGCAATCTTCTTAGGAAGGGACGTTTCTATCGAGCTGACCGTGGGGACATTTCTAACGAGCTTTGACAATCGCGTGACGGACGGTTGACGATGGCAACCGCGGAGGGTACCATCGCGCGCCCGCGACCAGAACGGGCCACGCGAACCTGCGGTCTGCGACCGAGCCGGCAAGGCCGCACGTCGAATGAATGGAGGCGTTATGCCACAGACCGTCACGGATCAAGAAACCGAGATTCGCACGCTCGTTCAACAGTTTGAGAAGGCCGCCGCCGCCAAGGACAGCCGGGCAATTGCTGCGCTGTATGCAGAGAGCGCAACGCTGCTGCCGCCCGGAATGCCGCCCATCAAGGGCCGACAGAACATCCAGACGTTCTGGCAGGGGTTCCTCGATGCGGGCGCGTCGGACGCCAGAATCACACCGAACGCGATCCGCGGCGCTGAGCCGTTCTTCTACGACATCGGCCAATACAGCGCGATGATGCCGCAACCGACGGGGGGTACTGCTCCGGGTACGGGTAGGTATCTAGTCGTGTGGGAGCGGCAATCGGACGGAACGCTGAAAATCGCGGCTGACATGTTCGGTCCGGACGCCTAGGCGGGACACACGAGGCCGGGACCGAGCCCCATGTTCAGATAGCCAATCGCGAGTTGCTGCGGCTCGCCGTAAGCATTGGCCTTTATCCGGCGTACTCCTGCTCGCTCACCGGCTCCAGCCAGGTGGTCGCTGCGTTGACGTTCACGGCGATGTGCGTGCCCTCGCTCCCGGGAGCGGCGCCGTGCCAGTGACGTTCGCCCGGGGCCACGACCACGGCGTCGCCGGCTTCGAGATCCTGGTGATCGCCGCCCTCCGCCTGAACGCGCACCCGGCCCTCGACGACAAAGAGCCACTGTGGTCCGGAGTGTGTGTGCCAGTTCGTACGTCCACCGTCGGAGAATGTCACCCGGTACACGCCGACCGGAACGCCGGTCTCGTCATGGGCCAGACGCTGGACCGTTGCCCGGCCGAGAAAGGTTGCCGGATCGACAGGGCCGACCGGCGCGTCACTCGATCGAAAGATGCGCATCCGACGATGGTACTCTCTGGCAATACGTCGTGGGGCTTGCGCGGATGGCCGTCTCGGCCGCGAACTTCGACGCGATCAACCACGTGCCAGTGTTCTACGGCGCGGCGAAGATGTTCGTCGGTAAAGACTGCGCGCTTTGTAAGAATCCGAACTGGGATACACGGTCGAAGCAAATGGAGTGAAATCATTCGCTTCTCAGCGCCACGAGCGGATCGACCCGCGATGCGCGATACGCGGGGCTGCTTCGCTTGTCGGCCTCAGTGCGCGACGACGACCGGTCCCGCCCATTTCGCCAGCTGGCGCAGATCCACGATCCGCTCTTCGCGGCGATGCTGCAAGGCGCTGAGAAGGAAGCCGTGCATCTCAGAGCTCACGCCTCGACCAATTTGTGACGCCGGCGGCAAGACGAACTCCTGACGTTCTTTGATGATCGCAAACAGATCGGGCGCCTCTACGGTCGGGCGACCGGTGAGCGCTTCGTACGCGATACACGCCAACGCGTACCAGTCCACCCGGTGGTCCAGGGCCTGGGACGCAAACTGCTCGGGAGCCATGTACTGCGGCGTACCGAGCCATTCAGCCGTGGTGAACGACCCGCCGGTGGTGTCGGCGGAAAGAGGGGTCGTCATGCGGTCCGCAATCGCAATACCAAAATCGAGCAGCTTCAACTGACCGGACTCGGTCACCATGACGTTCGAGGGTTTGAGATCTCGATGGATGACGCCGCGCGCGTGCACGTACTGCAGCGCATCGGCCAGCTGGCCCACCATCTTTCGAACAGTGCTCTCGTCCATCGGCACCCGCGCCGAGAAGGCTTTCGCGAGCGTCGTCCCCTGGCAGAACTCCAGGACGAGAAACTGAGTCCTGTACGCGGAAAAACGCGAGTACAGCCGCGCGATCGATGGGTGATCGAACGACTCGATCGTGTCCGCCTCGCGTTGGAACCGCTGAACAGCCCTGGGCTGAAAGAGCAGGCGGTGGTTCATCATCTTGAGCGCCACGCGCCGCCCCTCATTGAGCGACACCGCCTCGTACACGATGCCCATGCCGCCGCGACCGACGCATCGCGCGATGCGATAGCGATCGACATCTTTGCCGCTCAGGCTGTCGTACGTGGAGTGCCCGAGCCGATCCGCAACAACCTCCGTCAACAGTGCACGCAACTCCGGATACCGACCCGCGAGCAGGTCGAAGTCGTCAACAGAAAGGAGAGAAGCACGGACCGGTGTCCGGCAGATGACGTCAGCAGTCCTTGCCTCGTTGGTCACGAGGCTCATCTCGCCGACCAGGCTTCCGGCATTGAGATCCGCAATCGACATCACGTTGCCATCGGCTTGACGCACGCAGGCCGACGCGGTGCCGTCGATGAGGACCAGCAGAAAGCGTCCTTGATCGCCTTGCCGAACCAGGAGGTCTCCGACGGCGTAGCTGCGGACTTCCATTGCGGAGGCAAGACGTGCGCGCACTTCACGACTGACCATGGAAAAGGGGCACGCGCTCGAGGCGAGCAGGCGTTCCAGGTCAGTGCCCAGGGAATCGTGCTGGTCCATCGTGGGTCCGTCGCGCCGATCGGTCAGAAGAGCAGACGCGCCGCGAGTTGCGCCTGTCGCGGCGGCGCCGCGCGCAGGAATTGTCCGTAGGTTGACAACGGCGCGCTCGGATATGCTCCCATACCGAAGACGTTGTTGACGTCGGTGAAATTCGCGCGATTGAAAAGGTTGAACACCTCGAAGATCGGCTCAACAGTCACAGTGCGCCGCAGGGGAAACCGGCGGCTGACGCGTATGTCCACGGTCGCCTCGGCCGGCAGCCGACCGAAGTTCCGGGACAGTGCCGAAGAAGGATCGCCAGCCGTCCGTCTCGCCCGGTCCGACGGGAAGTTACCGCCGTCACCGTCGCCATTCAGATCGGTGCCGGCCAGGATGTTGAACGGGACACCGGATCCGACGTTGACGATGCCTGAGATCTGAATCGCGGCCGGAGCCTCATACCATCCGCTGAACACGAACCGGTGACGCTGATCCTGCTGAGACGGCCCACGCTCCGCCTTCGAGTCGAACCCGACAGGCAGACCGGCTTTGTTGTTGGGATCGCGCCCCGCGCCATTGTTCTGCGGAATGTAGAAGCTCTGGAAATCGCTGCTGGTATCCTCGGCTTTTGACAGCATGTAACTTGCCAGAAACTGCCCTCGAGCGGTAAAGCGGCGTCGCGCGACGAGGCTCAAGCCCCGATACCACGTATCACCGTACGACGTGTACTGCAGAATCGACTCGGAGGTCCCGGCGCGCCCGTCGACATCTTCCGGACGCCTGCGCGCTCCCAACGCGGGCACGAGCGGGTTGTAATCGATCGTGCCGAGCTGATGGAGCCCACGGATGTACGCCACGTTTGCGGAGAGCGTCATCTGTCCAAGCACGCGGTCGACGCCTGCTGAGAACTGATGCGCGTAGGACGTCTGGAGATCGGGATCCAGCGCAAACATCAGGCTCGGAAACGACCCGACAGCCGACTGGGGGAGACGGCGTCCAGGAGCATTCCATGCGGGCAGCGACTGAGGGAATCGCGCGACCAATGTCTGTACACCGGCGGCGGTTCCATCGATGATGTCGGCAACCCCATAGGCGGCCGAGATGACGTTGTCGAAGTACACGCCGTACGCCACGTGGAGCGACGTCGCGGATTGACCGGGCACATCCCAACTCAATCCGACTCGGGGCGCCACGTTGTTTCGATCTCCCGAAACCGCGTACGCACCGTACCCAGGAACAGTAAAGGATCGTTCAGGCCAGAACTGCGTCTGGTAGCGCACGCCAGCCTGCAGGGTGATTCGCGGGTTGAGCCGCCAGCTGTCCTGAACGAACGCGGCGAGGTCACTGTTCGTGTACGTCGTGTACGGGTCGCCGTACCCTTGCACGTAAGCGGCGGGCAGGCCCAGCGCAAACGCCTGAATGCCACTAATCGGCGCCGGAAGTACGCCCGGGATCGCGGGCAGGGGCGTAAAGATGTATCGACCGCCAAAGTGCAACGGCAGCGTTTGATCCGGGTGCTCGATGACGTTGAGATCGAAACCCGCCTTCCAATAGTGACGACCGGATTGATAGCTCAGCGTGTCGAGCACTTGGTACCGTCTGCTGGGGCGTAGTTGCGGGTTCACACGATGACGACCGACTTGTGCGACGCCGCCGATCTCCGCCGTGGGTCCGCCCTCATCAAGGTTGTCACAGATGCTGATGCACGTCGGATCGAGTGGAAGAACCTTTTGATCCCGAGCGGCGATCTGGAATCGCAACTCGTTCACGGTTTGCGATGACAGCACCGCTTGATAGGAGGCCGCGAACATGTGATCGCGGTTGTCCATCAACGCACCGCGGCTCTTCGCCACCAGTCCACCCCAGGGCTCTGTGTTTTCGTTGTACCCGTCGGCGTAGCTGTACCGGAACGACAGTGTCTGCGTCGATCGGATGTTGTGATCGAGCTTGACGACGGACTGATTCGCCGTGACGTTGTACGGCACGTGCCCCGTCTCGAAGGCAAACCCGGCGTCCCTGAGCATGCGCGCGGCGGTCCGCGGAGGCTGTCCCGGCACGACAACGATCGTCGTGTCATCAATGGTGACGAAGTTGTTGGCATCTGCGTCGAGCCGCTCGAACGCCCCGAAGAAGAACGTGTGGTCTTTTTTCACCGGACCACCGAAAACCCCGCCGTACTGCTTCTGGCTATACGGCGCCTTTGGATGATCGATCGCGAGACCGCTCGGCTCGAACTTCTCGAAATACTCTTTGGCATTCAGCGCCTCGTCGCGGAAGTAGCCGAAGAGACTGCCTGAGGGGACATTGGTTCCGCTCTTGGTCACGATGTTGACGACTCCGCTCGACGCCTTTCCGAACTCGGCGGAGTAGGATTGCGCCATCACCTGAAACTCGCGGACGGCCTCCTGACTGAACGTGGCCCGCACGCTCCCCACCACCTCGTCGTTGTTGTCGAGCCCGTCAACCGTCACGTTATTCGAACGCGCGCGCTGGCCTCCAAAGGACAGGCCCGAGGTGGCTGTGGCGCCTTGAAACGGCATGCGGTCGGCAATCACGCCCGGCGTGATCAACGAAAATGAAATGAAGTTACGGCCGTTGATTGGCAGTCGCTCGATTTGCGGCGCCGAAACGACGTTGGCGATCACCGCCTGCTGCAGGTTGAGCAGCGGCGACTCGGCGGCCACCGTCACTTTCTCCGCGACGCCTGCCACGCGCAACGTGACCTCGAGCGAAATCAGGCTGCCGAGCCTGAGTTCGACGCCTTCGAACACGTGCGGGGAGAACCCGACAAGTTCCGCCCGAACACGGTACGTAGCTGGCGGAAGCGCGAGCACATCAAAGCGACCATCAGCACCTGACACCACGACTCGTTGGAGATTGGTGTCCATGTTCGTGGCTGTCACAGTGGCGCCAGGAAGCACGCCTCCTGATTCGTCCTTGACGGTTCCCACCAGGTCGGCGGACGTCGAACGACTCTGTGCTATCGCTGTCGCCCGGGCGGCGCAAACGACCGCGAACAAAACCAAGAACCAGCGAAGGTTGCTTCCCACGCCTCCTCCCCTAATCGTTGAGCCGGCGCAAGAACGGAAGGTAGATCAGAAATGCTAATACATTCCGCTCGTCCCGCCGTGTGTTGACAGCTCATTTACAGGGTACAACGCCGCTCGATTGTCCATTGAACGGCCATAGCCGCGCACGTCGTGCCGCTGCGCACTTTGGTCCTGCTCTAGCCTTCGAGCAGATCCTTCGCGTCGCGCAAATCGGCGGTGTCGAAGCCTTCCGTGAAGCTGCCGTAGATCGCGCCGAGCAACCGCTTGGCCTCGTCCTTCCCGCCGCGCCGGCGGACCAGCAGAGACAGGCTCGTCATCGCGCGAAGTTCCAGAGACTTCGACTCGTGACGGCGCGCGGTCTCAACCGCACGGCGGAAGCATTCCTCTGCCGCTCCTTCGTCGCCGGAGAGAGCGTATAGTAGCTTGCCGCGAAGCCGCAGGAGCTCGGGTTCCATCCAGACTTCACCGGTCCGTTCGACCAGCGCCATGCCGTCGGCGACCGCGGTGAGCCCGGCCTCGATCTCGTCAGCACACTCGCAGGTCTCCGCGAAGAGGGCAAGCAAATACGGCAACGCCAGCGTCGCGCCCGTCGTCTGCCATGATTTCAGCGCCTGGCGGAACTGCGCCACCGCCATCGGGTGTCTCTGCTGCGCGAGTACCCACGCGCGGAACGCCTCGCCCGCGGCGGCCCAGAAGGGGAACCCCTGTTCGTTCGCGACCACGATCGTCGCTTCGGCGAGCTCCTGCACGACCCGGCTCTCACGACGGAGGTGACGCAACATGCAGGCATAGGTGAGCGCCAGCGCGAGCGTGAAGGGATGCGACAACTCGCGTGCGGCAGCAACCGCCTGGTCCGACAATTTGGAGGCCAGCTCCGGATAACCGAGGTGCCACGTGATCAGCGGGAGGTAGGAGCGACACGTCACGCCCGGATCGGAACCGTACGCGAAGGCGTGCAAACGATGCTGCTCGGAGTCATAGAGTGCGACCGCCTGCTCGAGATTGTCGGCTGCCTCTCGGTACCTGGCGAGATAGTAGAAGGTCGAACCGAGAGCACGGTGCCCTTCGATCAGGAGCGGCGCAGCGCCCTCTCTCGTCGCGAGATCGAGCAGCTCTTGGCCGAGCTCTCGAGCCGTCCCGTACTCCGCTCGGATGAGATAGTAGGCCCACAATCCCCAGAGCACCGGAAAGAGCTGCGGACCGCCACCCAGCTCGCGACACAGGTGGCGAGCGCGGCCGAAGGCGTCGCCGACCTCTGGCGCCGCGTAACCCCTCGTGGCCATGAAGGAACCACCGAGCGTCGTCTGGAGTCTGAGCTCGAGGGCGCTCCGCTGGAGATTCGCGGGCAGCTTCTCGATCATCTCGAGCGCGCTGCTCACGTGCCGAATCGCTTCCGCGTTCGCCGACCGTTGCACCGCCTGCGACGCCGCGCGATGCAAGTAGTCCACGGCCTTGGCCACGTTCGTTGCATGGCTGTAGTGATGGGCGAGCTCGCTGTAATGCTCCTCGAGACGACCCTCGAACAGCGCCTCGATCGCGCCGCCGATCTGTTCGTGGAGTCGGCGGCGCTTTTCGACCAGAAGCGAGCCGTAAGCGACGTCTCGCGTCAGCGCGTGCTTGAAGACGAATCCGGGCTCGGCGGAGGGTCTTTCGAAGAGGAATTCGGCGGCCTGGAGCTGGCCCAGCGTCCCGCGAAGCCACGGTTCGGCCTCGCCACTCGCCTTTGCGAGAAGCGCCAGCGAGAACTCGCGTCCGATCACCGATGCGACTTGGAGGATCTCCTTCTCCTTCGGATCCAGCCGATCGACCCGGGCGGAGAGAACCCCCTCGACAGTGGCGGGGAAGCGAAAGTCGGCGACCGGGGCTTTCAGCTTCACGCCGCGGTCCGTGGTGACGCCGCGGTCCCTGGTGATCAAGTCCTGGTCGAGCAGTTCCTGGACGATCTCTTCGATGAAGAAGGGGTTGCCCTCGCTCTTGTCGAGAATGAGCCGCTTGAGAGCGTCGAGCTCGGGATCGCTGCCGAGCATCGCAGCGAGCATCTTCTCGGCGTGCTCGTGCGGTAGCGGCTCGAGCCGGATTCGGCGGTGACCGCCACCTTCGCCGCCCGCTTCGGGAAGCTCCGGCCGTTGGTTCAGAACGAGAAGAATCGGTGCGGCAGCAATCCCCTCGCCGAACGCCGCGAGAAATGTGCGGGTCTCGTCGTCGACCCAGTGCAGATCCTCGACGATCAACAAGAGCGGCACGCTCTCCGCCTCGCGCAGGAGGAGCCGCCGAATGGTCTCGAACGTCTTCTCGCGCCGGACGCGCGGTCCCATCTGGTGAAGCGCCGATGCCGGCGTCGCCGAGCCGCGGAGTCCGAGTACGAGGAAGAGGTACGGCAGCGTATCCTCGAGAGAGAGGTCCAACTCCTGCATCCTCGAGGCGACCTTGTCGCGGCGCGTCTGCTCGTCGTCGTCGAGCGAAATGCGGAAGATACCCTTCAGGAGCTCGATCAATGGTAGATAGGGATAGGCCCTGCCGTGCGATACGCCGGCGATCTCGAGAAGACGGCACCTTACGCCGGCACCGCGCTTGAACTCGTGGAGCAAGCGCGATTTTCCGACCCCCGGCTCGCCGACGATGCGGACGACCTGACCCCGGCCCGCGAGCGCAAGCTCGAGACAGCGGTGCAGCTCCTCGAGTTCGTGACCGCGTCCGACGAATGGCACAAGGCCGCGCGACGCCGAAACTTCCAGCTTGGTACGGAACGGTCCCAAGCCGACAACCTCGAATAACGGCACCGGTTCGCTCACGCCCTTCACGGACGCGTGACCGAGGAACGCGAACTCGATGTAGCCATCGGTAAGCCGTCGCGTGCGATCGCTCACCAGGATCGAGCCTGGTTTCGCGAGCCCTTCGAGGCGCGCGGCGAGGTTCATTGAGTGCCCGATCGGCGTGTAGTCGGTGTGGAAGTCGTCCTTCCAGACCGAACGGACGACGACCTCGCCGGTATTCACGCCGACACCAATCTGGAGGTCGAGGCCCTTCTCGTCATGAACCTTCGCCGCGTAGCGCTCCATCTGTTCCTGCATTCGGAGCGCCGCGTAAAGCGCTCGCCGGGGATGGTCCTCGTGGGCGATGGGAGCGCCGAACAAGGCGAAGATACCGTCGCCGCGTGATTGCGCGACATAGCCTTCGTACTCGTGCACCGCGGCAATCATGAGCTGCAGCACCGGGTCGACGATCCGGCGAGCGTCTTCGGGATCGAGCCCCTCCATCAGGCCTACCGATCCCCTGATGTCAGCGAAGAGGGCCGTGATCGTCTTGCGCTCGCCCTCCTTCGCGCCGGGAGCTTCCATGGCGGCGCGCTCGGCCAGGATCCGGTTCACGACGTGGTCGGTGGAGGGTCCAGGGATCAACGCCGCCTCGACCAGGGGCGCGCCGCATTCGCCGCAGAACTTGACGGCGCTCGAGTTCCCGAAGCCGCAGGACGCGCAGCGAATCATGGCGCTTCTTCCCGAGTAGCGAGCGGGCTCAGGGCTCGTCCGCGGCAGGGGTCACTTTCGGCGCGCGCCGCGCTCGTCGCCCTCGATGGAACGAATCAGCAGGTTCATGTGCCGTTGGCGGTGGTCGCCCACGTAGCGCGACAGCAGACGATAGGAGATATTAGAGCCGTTCCGTGGGGTTAGCCTAACGTTCGTTCTCTGGCCCCTCCCCACTCACACAGCGCGGATTAGGCCCCTGGCCCGGCCGATCATCTGTCGGAGAGGCAGAAATACCAAAGAGAAATGACCGCCGGGGACAGGGACGCCGCGCCGCGCCGGCACCTCTCTTCGCGGGACGCGACGAAGACCGTCAGGGCTGGCCAAACGTGGCCGTCACCACGAACACCGGCAGCAGGAGCATCGCGACGACCACGGCGGTCCACGCGCGATGCACCAGCCGCGGCGAGCGGATGCGCAGTGCAAAAAGGACGAGCGTCATTCCGAACGCCAGCACGGTGATGAGAACAGCGGATTCGGCGATGAGGCCCATCGTTATCGTCCTTTCTTCGCGCTCTTCGTTGCGCGTGCCCGCGTGCGGGCCTTGATGCTGGCTTCGAGCGTCTGGAACTCGGCGTCGCTGAGGAGCTCGGCTTCGACGAGACCGCTGACCAGTTCCTCGACGGAGCCGTGACAGAAGCGATCGAGGATGTGGCGGACGGCGCGCGCCGCGACGCTGCGTGGCGCCTCCACCGCTCGGTAGATGTACGCCCGGCCATCGATCTCGTGCTGCACGTAGCCCTTCTGCTCGAGCCGGCGCAGCACGGTGCGGATGGTGACCTCCTTGAGGTCGCGACGGCGCGACACCCTCTGGTGCACGGCGTCGACCGTACACGGGCCCGCGGCCCAGACGGCCTGCATCACCAGATGTTCCAACTCACTGATCGCGGGGCGCGTGCGCGCCTGAGAGCGGTGTCGCTTCATGTGTTACATGTTGTAACTGTACACGATGTCACATGTCAAGCCACGGGAGGCGATCTCGGATCCGGGTGCTCGCCGCACCGCGATCAACGTCGCACGTGTGCCAATGCGGCGCTTGCTTGTGCGGCCAGGCGCGGCTGCGCTTGCCGCTGCGATTGAATGTTGCGTGACGCTTCTCTTAACACCGGTTCGGCGCGTGCGGCTTGCCCCGAGGCGGTCAACGCGATCCCCAGTGCCAACTGCATTTCGGCAGTGCGCCAATGGTTCGCACCGAATCGATCTCCGCTCATCGCGAGTGCGCGCTCGATCAGTGGGAACGCTTCCGCGGTTCGGCTCTGGTCGACCAATGTCAAGCCAAGTCCGACCTGCGCAGCAATGAACTCAGTTCGCTCGGCTCGCTTGGTGAGGTCGAAGCGGGTCAGGCCGGCGCGAAACAGGCTTTCCGCTTCAATGGCCTGTCCGTTCTCGCGCAGTGCCTTTGCGAGATTGTTGCTCACCGTCATGAAGTTGATGTGCCGCTCGCCCACTAGACGCCGGTACTGCGCCAGGGATTCGCGGAAGAGGGGGATCGCACGCGACAGGTTGTCGCGGACCTGCCACGTGAGTGCGATCTGATTGAGGCACGAGGCGATCCGCAGATGCTCTGAGCCAAAGAGCGTGCGATTCATGGCCAGGGCCTCCTGAAGACTCCGCTCGGCCGCTACGAAATCACCTTTGAGCCGCAGGACGACACCGAGGCGTCGGAGACTTTCGGCGACGTAGGCGTGCGGCTCGCCGAACATCTGCCGATCGAGAGCGAGCGCCTCACGTGCGAGCGCTTCGGCCTCGTCGATGCGCCCTTGCTCGGTGGCGAGGAAGTTTGCGAAGTTGTTCAAGTTGATGGTGACACTCGGATGAGTGTCGCCAAGGGTCTTGCGTTTCGCCGCCAGCGCACGGCGGTAGAGCGCTTCTGCTTCATCCAGCCGACCAGCCTCCTCCAGCACCATCGCCAGGTTCTGGACCGTCTGCGCGGTGAGCGGATGCGCCTCGCCAAGCCGGCGCACCTGGATTGAGAGCGCCTCGCGATACAACGGCTCCGCCGCCGGGTCCCGCGACTTCAGGTACAACAGCACTCCGAGGTTGTTCAGGCTCATCGCCACATCCTCGTGGTCCGGACCGTGTATCGCCCGTTGCACGTCGACCGCCTCGCGGAAGAGCGGTTCCGCTGACTTGTAGTCCGCCCGCTCCTGGAACAGCGTGGCGAGGTGATCGATGCTCTGCGCAGTCTCCGTGTGCGCACTTCCCAGGAGCGCGCGGCGCTGCGCCAGCGCGTCGCGCAAGAGCGGCTCGGCCTCGGCATAGCGACTCTGACGGAGGAGTACGTCGCCGAGGCGATCCATCGCCGCAGCCACGCTGGCATGACGACTGCCGTGCAAGGCTCGCTGCTGCTCGAGCGCGGAGCGCAATAACGGTTCGGCAGTGGCCGGCAGCCCAAGATTCGTGTAGATGGTTCCCAACACGCCACGCAGTTCCGCCTGAACGTCGGGTTCTTGCCGCAAGGCCGCGTCGACTCTCGCCGCGCCGCGATCGAGAAGCGTCCGCGCACTCACGCTGTCGCCACGCTGGCCGGGAGGGGCAAACGGGTTCGACACGTCGAACACGCTGACGAGGTACTCCTTCACGGCCTTCGCCTTGAGTGCTTCGCCCTCCGCCTGCCCGCGCAACGTCCGTTCGCGGATAGCGCTGCCGGCGAGCAACACCAGCAGCACCGCTGCCGTGGCAAGCCCCCCGCGGTGACGGCCGGCAAACTTCCGAGCCCGATAGGCAACGCTGTCGGGCCGCGCCAGGATCGGATGGCCGTTGAGATACCGATCGAGATCCTCGTGGAGCGCAGTCACCGTCGTGTACCGCCGCTCCGGCTCCTTCCGGAGCGCCTTCATCACGATCGTGTCCAGGTCGCCTCGGAGTCGGCGGCGGAGACGCGCCGGCGTGGTGCCGCGCGCGAGCGCACGGGGAATGCGATCGTCAGTCGGCGCGGCGTCCCCCTCGAAGGTCGCAGACGGCCTGACCGGTGTGGTCTCGCACACGACGCGCTCGATATCCGCGGCGGAGCGCCCAGTCAGCTCGTAAGGGCGACGCCCCGTCAGGAGCAGGTAGAGCAATACGCCGAGGGAGTACACATCGGTGGCGAGAACGATTGCGTCGCCGCGCACCTGCTCGGGCGCCGCGAAATCCGGGGTCAGGGCCCGTCCATCTCGAGTCACGGTGTTCAGCTGCTCGCGCGTATCGGAGGACAGCAGCTTGGCGATTCCGAAGTCGAGCAGCTTCGCGTGGCGATCGGCGGTGACGAGGATGTTCGACGGCTTGAGGTCACGATGCACGATCAAGTTCGCATGCGCGTGAGCCACCGCCGCGATGACGTCCAGGACGATCCGGATCCGTTCCACCACAGTGAGTCGGTTTCTGTCGGCAAACGTGTCGATCGGCAGGCCATCGACATACTCGAGCACCAGATACGGCTGACCACTCGAGCTCACGCCGGCATCGAGGAGCCGGCCGATGTGCGGATGCGACAGACGGGCGAGGACCGTCCCCTCGCGTTGAAATCGTTCCTGTCCGATGCGATCGAGAACCGCGAGATTCAGAAGCTTGACGGCGACATGCCCCTCGAAACGTCCGTCGCTGCGCCGACCCCGCCACACTGCGCCCATGCCGCCAACGCCGAGCAGGTGCTCGAGCGCATAGGCGCCGACCTGCTGTCCCGTCACCGCGAAAGGCCGCTCGATGCCGTCGACATCCCCCTCGAGAAAGTCACCGGCGACGCGATCGTGTTCAGCGAGGAGATCTTCGAGCGCGGCGGCGAGATCGGGTGAGTGGGTCCGCAGCGAGAGAACGAGGTCGGAGCGCCCCGTCGCGTCGAGGTCGAACGCCTTGTCCAGGAGGGGGCTGAGCGTACGCCAGAGGGCACTGTCCACAGGCGGCCTCCGCAGCGGGCAGTCTACTGTAAGCGCGACCTCTCCATATAATTCGAGTCACATGAGCACGCCGCCCGAGAAGGACATCAGCCTTCTCTTTCAGGCTTCCGAGGCGGGAAACCCTGCCGCCAAGAACGAGTTGTTCGCGGCCCTCTATCGCGAGCTCCATCGTCTCGCCCAACATCATCTGGCAAGCGGCGGCGGCCCAATCACACTCAGCGCAACGACACTCCTTCACGAAGCGTATCTGGATATCACCCGCCGCGAGCACCTCGCATTTCCCGAGCGCAACAGCTTTCTCGCGTATGCGTCACGTGCGATGCGGGGGTTGATGATCGATTACATCCGCACCCGGCGGGCCCAGAAGCGCGGGGGCGATCTCACTTTCCTCTCGCTGGATGATGTGCAGTCGGATGTCGCCGCTGATGCAGGAACACTCGGGCAGCTCAATGTCGCTCTAGAGGAACTGGAAACGATCGATCCGGCGCTCGCGCAGTTGGTCGACCTGAAGTTCTTTTGTGGCTTCACATTCGGCGAGCTGGCGGCCATGCGCGGCGTCTCGGAGCGCACGGTGCGTCGCGACTGGCAAAAAGCCCGACTCCTGCTCCATCGCACACTCGGAAACTTGTCCTAAAGACTTTCCCGCTTCGTCGGAGTGTCCGCTTCTCCCCGCCGTTTCCGATCTGAGAGTGAACGGATCGTCTGAACGGTCTGACCGTGACAGTAAAGGGGAAGAGCGATGCGAGCAATCCTGTGTTCGACGCTGGTGATGGTGCTTCTCGGGGCGCGAGCTGCGGTTGGCGCCGTTATACCTGTCACGACCACCCTCCAGAAGGTCGGCAGCACAGGCGGGTGTTCGCTGCAGGAGGCGATCTATTCGGCGAACTTCGATAGCAACGTGGCGATAGCCGGATACAACGGATCGACTCCGATTGTGGTCGTCACACAATGCGTTCCAGGCAGCGGCGACGACATCATCGTGCTCGGAGACCGGGCGGTGTACCAGTTCAGCAGTATTTTCGACGACGCCTACAATCCGGCCGGCCCGACGGCCACACCTATCATCACGTCGAACATCACCATCCTCGCGTACGGCGCGAGGCTGGAGCGCATCGCCATCAAGAACTTCCGACTGTTTACCGTTGGGAACACCGGTCATCTCACAATCAGGAGAGCCTACATCAAAGGGTTTCTCGCGCAGGGTGGCAACGGCGGCTCTTTGGTAGACGACTTCACCGTACAGAGTCGCAAAAGTATCGGGGGTGGCGGCGGGGGCGGTCTGGGGGCTGGCGGCGCCATCTTCGTGATCGGCGGCACACTGGTGGTCGAAGCCAGCACCTTCGAGGCCAATGGCGCGTACGGTGGCGAAGGCGGATCGGGAGAGAGTGGCGGCGGGGGCGGGATTGGCGGCAGCGGAGGGAACATGTGCTTTCTCTCGAGTGCCGGGGGTGGCGGCGGCGCTCGCGGCAACGGAGGCTGCGGCGAACTCTCGAGTGGCGGAGGCGGCGGTGGAACGGTATCGCACGGATTGAGTAGCGAACTCAGACGTGGCGGCTTCGACTGTGGCGGCGATGGCGGACACGAAGGGAGCGGTCACGACGGCCGATGCCCCGGTGGTGGCGGCGGCGGCGCTGGTGACGACTACACCCTTGAACCGATATATCCCGCCCACAATGGCGGGAAGGGTCATTACGGCGGCGGCGGTGGCGGCGGCAACTTCCACGGTGTAGGAAGCGGCGGGCGCGGCGGGTTCGGTGGCGGCGGTGGCGCAGGGGCCGATGGTGCCTTTTCCGGATCGGACGGCGGCAACGGCGGGTTCGGCGGCGGCGGTGGAGCCGCCGGCTCGGGTCTCGTCGACGATGGCGACGGAGGCAACGGCGGCTTCTTCGCCGGTGACGGTGGCGTCGAGAACGGCGGCGGTGGCGCCGGTCTCGGCGGCGCGATCTTCAATGAGAGCGGTACCGTCGACATCAGAAACAGCACCTTCAGCGGCAACTTTACGCGTGGAGGGTTTTCTCGGCGGGCTCAGGACGGCATCAGCGGCGGCGGAGCGATATTCTCCGTAAACGGGTACCTCGCCGTCCTCAACACCACGATCAGCGGCGGTCTAGCTCACATTGGCGGCGGCATTCTCGTCGTCCAGCATTCCGAAAGCGCGCCGACATCCCTCTTCCTGCAGAACAGCCTCATTGCCAATAACGGCGCCGGAGAATGCGCGATCACCGGATTCAACATCAGTGCTGCGTTTGCCGGCAATCTGATCCAGAGCGATGTCGACGGCCGTGAATTCGACGGCAAGACCTTTGTCGGGTGCCCGGCCACGATCACCGGAAACGATCCGCAACTGGGGCCACTGCAGTACAACCAGGGCGCGACGCCGACGATGGCGATCTCGGCGGCCAGCCCCGCGCGGAACGCCGCCGATCCGGTGACCTCGCTCCCAGTCGATCAGCGCAAACAACCTCGGCCTGCGAACGGTGGATACGACATCGGCGCGTTCGAGCTGTGCCTCGAGAACACCCCGGCGCAGTCGCCGTGCGTAATCCTCGCTGGCATTGACCCTGGCCAGGCGGTGCAACTCACCATCGACGCGCAACCCGCCACGGGCGGGACCACGACACCCGCACCGGGCAGCCGGCAGGTCGAGCTGAACTCTGTGATACCGCTGAAGGCCACGCCAAAGCCCGGCTTCCGGTTCACGGACTGGAGTCACAACGTGACCAATCCGCTTAGTGCTTCGACCACCGTGTTCATGGACACGGCAAAAACGGTCACGGCGTACTTTGCGACGTGTGCCTGCGCGGTGGACGTCACCAGCTCCATCGACATTAGGATGGAAAACGCGGCAGACCGCGGCAAGGCGACTGTTGTGCTCGTCACGCTGAGAAACAACTCGGCAGCCACTGTCGTCGGGCCGATTTCGTTGGTGCTCGACAACCTGTCCCCGGGCGTGACGCTCGCAAAGGCCAGTGGGACAACCGTCCTCATGTTGCCGGAGAACAGCGTCTACATCGACGCCCCAGCTAAGAGTCTCAATCCCGGACAGAGCACCGTGTTTCCTCTGGTTTTCCAGGGGAATGACGACGTGGCTCTCACTTTCGACACACGCGTGCTCGCTGGTCCGGGTGCGAGGTGAGGCGGACCACCGTCGCTCAATCCGGCACGTAGGCGATCATCATGCTCCGCAGGGCGCCGTATGTGAAGGCGGAAGGGTCGCCGAATTCGGACTGGTATTTCTTGAGCGGGTTTCGCTGCACCGCGTCTTCGGACCCAGACCCATAGTCAGATAGCAATCATGGTGGTGAACAGCTTCTGATACACGTCGCGGTGACGGACGATGTCTGTGCCGGTCATCACGCGACCGTTGGCTGGCACGACGCGCGTGTCGGATCTGACGAGATCGGCGAGCCGCTCGAGCGTGCGGACGCGGCCGCTTAACCAGGCGCCGTTGCGGTCGTCGAGCAGCGGCCACTCCTCCGCGGACACGACTCCCAGCAACGAGCAGATTCGTCTTCGGAAAATGGATGAAGAGATCAACCATGTCTCCGCGATGGATATGAAGGCACGCGACTATTCCAAGCCCTATCGCATCACCAAGGGCAAGAACTTCCGCCTCGACGATATCGATCCTGGCGAAACGCGCTGGGTCACAACCGAAAAAGAAGCAGCGGATCTGCTCAAACAGGGGATCGACGTCCTCAGGGACCTGCAGGAGAAGCTCTATGCGCACAACCGCTGGGCGCTGCTGCTGATCTTCCAGGCGATGGATGCCGCCGGAAAAGACAGCACCATCAAACACGTCATGTCCGGGGTGAACCCTCAGGGTGTCCACGTCTCGTCGTTCAAGCAGCCCTCACAAGAGGAGCTCGATCACGACTACAACTGGCGGACGCACCAGCGGTTTCCCGAGCGCGGACGCATCGGCATCTTCAACCGCTCGTACTACGAGGAGACGCTGGTCGTCCGCGTCCACAAGGAGTATCTCGACGGGGAACGCATTCCGGGGCCGTTGGTCACGACGGGTATCTGGAAAGAGCGTTATGGAGACATCAACGCGTTCGAGCGGTATGCGTCGCGCAATGGCATCGCGATTCGCAAGTTCTTTCTCCACGTGTCCAGAGGAGAACAACGCAAGCGGTTTCTGAAACGTGTCGAGGATCCGTCCAAGAACTGGACGTTCTCGATGACCGACGTGCGGGAGCGCGCCTACTGGAAGGACTACATGCGGGCCTATGAGGACACGATTCGCCATACGGCAACGCCACATGCGCCGTGGTACGTGGTGCCGGCCGATCACAAGTGGTTTACCCGCCTGGTTGTCGCGGCCGCCGTAGTAGACGCGCTGGACGAGATGAATCTGGAATTCCCGACGTTGGATGCCGGGAAGAAGCGCGAGCTCGCGGAGGCGCGTCGGCTCCTGCACGCGGAGAAGAAAGAACGATGACAATAGCCGGCCTTGCGCGGCTGAAGACAATCGGCGACCAACTGGGTCGAGGCTGAGGTCGATCCGCTACTTCGACTTCTCTGCGTCGGCGCTCGAGGTGTATCCCGCCGCCAGCCATGCCCTCCATTTCTCGATCGCCTTGACGCTGCCGTCGCAGCCTCCGTCGGAAGGATTTACGAACGTGCCGTTGGCCAGCCTCGCCCATCCGAGACCTCCGGCCGGGCGTCCGTCCTTCATCGGGCAAAACGAGATGGTGACGGTGGCGCCCGGCTCGAACGTACTGCCGGTGATGCCGCGCGTGAGCAGCGACTGCGGCGCCGAGCCCTCGAAGCTCCAGAGCGTCTCGCTGCCGTCAGCATTCTTGACGTTCAGATAGAGCCACGAGTGTGGGGCGTTGAACTGCCAGCGAGCGACAGTGCCGGTCGTCACTCTCTCGACGCTCCGGTCGAACATCGCGAACGAGTGGTGGGCCATGGCGGCCGACGCCGTCAGCAGTGATGCGACAGCGGCGCCGGTCAGCCACCGGAGCGTCGTCTTCATTTCTGCTCCTTCCCGCTTGGAAGCGTGGTGTTGTAGATCGGATCGCGCGATTGCCCCGGCAGGTCCGGAAACAGCGTGGTTCCCCGCGCGTCCTTGAACCCAGCCTCACCCGGCAGCCTCGAGGTCGTCGTGCCTTTGTCGAAGACGTCGTTGTTGCTCGTCTCGCACTCCCAGTGCTGGACGCGATGACCGGCGGCCTCGAGCTCCTTGCCGCGGCGGAACGCGTAGACGGCGTTAACCGGTTTGACGAAGGCGTGGCGATCGTAGAAGGTGACCTGCACCTCGAGACGCTCGACGTCGCCAGGGTACTTTTTGAGCTGCCACGTTTCGACCGACTCGAACTGATTACTCGTCATCGGCGACCAGCGTGTGAAGTCGGCGGGCAAGAGGTACTTGGTGTTCGTGACCAGTTTGTCGCCGTCCCAGAATCCGATCGTGTCGCCGTACCAGGAGTGCGTGCCGTACACGTTCTTGTGCCCCTGGCCGATGTAGATGCGGCGGATCCCCGGCCCGAAATCGTTGATCAAGTACGACTCGTGCGGCAGATTGACGAACTCGTGCGAGTAGGGTTCGAGCAGCCAACGCGGATAACCGGGCGGCTCGCAGTGTGTGAGTCGATCGTATTGGACCTCGCCGAGCTCCTGCTGCTGGCGCCACCGCTCTTTGTAAGCCTTTTCGTACGGCGGCGTCAGCACTCCCTCGCGAACTTTCCCAGCAAATCCCGGCGGATCGATGAAGCTGTTCATGTGGGTATTGCCGGCGGTCACCCACAGGCCGTCCCAACGCGGCACGGACGTGAGCGTGTGCTTCGTGCCGCCCTTGGCGGACGCGAGGAGAAACTTGTAATGCTCCTCGGATGTCCCGAAGGCCTTCAGCGGAGGCACGACCGCGAGCGGCGGTCCGTACCCACCGCCGAACACTCCGGGTTGCGCGAGAAGGTTCGAGGGCGCGCTGAAGAACACGAGCGCGAGGGTGGCAACGGCGACCCAGCTGAAACTCCGGTGGAGACTCATGGCAACTCCAGGATTCAGTAAGAGAGCTTGCGCGATTCTAGACGAAACGGCGCTCCGTCAGGTCCTCACCACGCGCACAGGAAGCTTGGCGGGCCCGTGGCCAATGGTCGTCATCCACGGCTCCGGATCTCCGGACGCCTCGAAACGCTGAATCCTCGGCAGCATCGCCCCGAGCATCGCGTCGGCTTCGAGCTGTGCGAGCGTCCTGCCGACGCACATGTGCACGCCTGCGCCCCAACCAACCTGACCGCGAACGTCGCGGCGGAGATCGAAGCGGTCGGGGTCGGTCCATTTGCGCCCGTCGCGGTTGGCAGCCGCGAACAACAAGCCGCAACGCGTGCCAGCTGAAATGACGTGTCCTTCGATCTCGACGTCGCGCGTCGTGATGCGTCCCGCCATTCGCGATGGCGAATCCCAGCGGAGGCTCTCGTCGAACGCCGTTCGCGTCATCGACGGGTTCTGTCTCAACGTCTGATACTGGTCAGGAAACTCGCAGAACGCGCGAATCGCGGTGCCGAGCGTCATGACCGTGGTGTCGGCCGCGGCCGAAAGCAGGATCTGGACGAGCAGCTTGGCCTCGGCGTGCGTGATGTCGCCGCGATCCGCGGCGTGGAACATCGCCATCCCGAGCCCGTCCGGATCCAGGTTCTCCCGGTTACAGCACTCTTCGACCCACGCGAGCACCGGCTCGCTGCCCACCATCGCTTCGTGGAACAGCTCGTTCATCGGGCCCATCGTCGCCCACACCATGTGGCCGAACGCTTCCATGTGCTCGCGGCCAGGCTCGGGCAGTCCGAGCAGATCGGGCAGCACCTTGTAGACGAACGGGCGGCAGATCGCCGAGACCGCGTCGAACCCCTCGTCAATGGCGAGCACGCGTTCGACGACGAGCTCGGCTTCCCTGGCGAACGCCTGCGCCATTCGATTGAGCGCCTTTGGGGAGAGCGCATTCGCGATCACGACGCGGACTTCGGTGTGACGAGGCGGATCGTCTGTCAACAGGATCTCGGGTCTGACCGAGGAGGGATCGTGCCAGGGCCGCGATCGACTCGAGAAGGTGCGCCAATCCGACAGTGCGGCGGACACGTGACTGAAACGCCCGATGACCACGATGTCCTCACGGTCGAGGCGCACGACCGGTGCGAGCTCGCGCACGCGATCGTCCACTACCCGCGCGTCACGGATCGATTCACGGCTGAAGAGGTCGGTGTCGAGGAGCGGGATCGGGTTGGCCACGTCGCCTGCGTGGCTGAGTGTAATCGAGGCTACACTGTGGCGGCCGAGAGGTACCTATGCCCAGATATCTTGCCTGCACGTTTGCGGCGCTACTCCTCACGCTGTTCCTTACTGCGGTCTCTGCAACCGCGCAGCAGAAAGCGACGATCACCGGGGTTGCCGACATTCCGTTCACGTCGGTGCCGAACTTCCTGAAGCTGCCCCCCGGTGAATCGCTGGGCGAGTCGGTCGCCGTGGCGACCGATTCGAAGGGGCACATCTTCGTGTATCACCGCCGCGACACCACCAGGTTGTTCGAGTTCGACCGCAATGGCTCGTTCCTCAAGGAGATTGGGAAGGGTTATTACGGCTTCGAGTTCGCCCATTCGGTGCGTGTGGACAAAGACGACAACATCTGGACGGTCGATGAGGGAACCAATCTGGTCACCAAGTTCAGTCCCGAAGGCAAGGTGCTGATGGTGTTGGGCCGGCGGCCGCCGGCGGTCGACGGTCCCGTGGTGTTTCCCGCCGGACCGAACCCGCCTTCGCAGAAGTACATCCTCTGCCGCCCGACCGACGTCGGCTGGGATCCGCAGGGGAACATCTTCGTGTCGGACGGGTACTGCAACAACCGCATCGTGAAGTACGACAAGAACGGACGCTTCGTCGCGCAGGCGGGGAGCGAGAAGGCCGGGACGGGGCTCGGTGAGTTCAACCTGCCGCACGGACTTCAGGTCGACGAGCGCGGCAACGTGTGGGTGGCCGATCGCACCAACAACCGCTATCAGGTGCTCGACAACAACTTGAAGCCGATTCGGGAGATCACCAACCTCGGGGTCGGCTGGACGCTGTGCATCTCGCCGGGGCCGCATCAGTACGTCTTCCATTCCAATTCGAACCCGAACGGCAACGCGCCGGGGACGTGGGAGACGACGGGTGAGATCTACAAGACGGAGCTCGATGGCACCGTGATCGGCAAGTTCGGGAAGCCGGGCAAGGTCACGCCAGGGTTCCAGGTGGTTCACATGATGGACTGCCGCAATCCCAATGAGATCGTCCTGGGCGAGATCGAATCGTGGCGCGTGCAGAAGTTCATCCTGCAGCCGGAGTCGCGGACAGCCACGCATTAAGGAGACGACCATGAAACTGTTGAAACTGGTACTCCTGCTCGCGTGCGTCGCCGCGTCGATCCCCGCCGGCGCACAAGGTCCGGCGCCCGCGTTGAACTTCGATGCCGCAAACGCATTGACGCTCCCCGACGACATCTATCTGGGCGAGGTTGGCGGCGTGGCCACGAGCTCGCGCGGCGACATCTACGTCTACACCCGGACCGGCCATCCGACCGTGTCGATGGCCACGGCGCGCCCGTTCGCGCACGGCGGATCGCGGCTGTTCCAATTCGATCGCAACGGACGCTTCACGCGCGAGATTGGCGCGGGGCTCTACGGCTTCCTGTTTGCGGCCCAGGTTCGCGTCGATCCGCAGGACAACGTCTGGGTCGTCGACGAGATGTCGGCGATGGTCATGAAGTTCGATCCGCAGGGCCGCGTCGCGTTGCTGCTCGGACGCAAGGCGGAAGCGCTCAACAACCCGCCGCGTGCCGGTGGGGCCGGACCCGCGGGTGAGGGCGGTGGCCGCGGCGGCGGCCGCGCCCCCGGCGCTGGCGCCCCGCAGGATGTCTTCAACCGTCCGACCGATGTGGCCTGGGATGCGCAGGGCAACATCTTCGTGGCCGACGGACTTGGCAACGCGCGCATCGCCAAGTTCACAAAGGACGGCGCGTTCGTCAAGTCCTGGGGACAGCGCGGTGCCGCCAGCAGCGAGTTCGCCAGCGTCAACAGCATCGCCGTTGACGCGCAGGGCAACGTCTACGCCGCTGACGCCGGCAATCAGCGCATCCAGGTGTTCGACAACAACGGCACGTTCAAGAGCGAGATCAAGGGCGTCGGCAACGCGCAGGCGATCTGCATGACCCCAGGGCCGAATCAGGTGTTGTATGTGTCGAACTCGAACCCGCCGACTGACATCGACATTGCCGGCGAGATCACCAAGATGCGGCTCGACGGCACGATGATCGGCAAATTTGGCAAGGCCGGGAAGCTGCCGAAGGAGTTCGGCACCGTCAACGCGATCGACTGCCGCAGCGAGAGCACGCTGTACGTCGGCGAGATCGGGAATTTCAGGGTGCAGAAAGTGACGATGAAGTAAAGCGTTCGTTCACGTCCGTCCGAGGATTTGTGCCACAGCGGTTCAACGCGATCGCCGTAGTCGGCGCCGGAGCCGTCGGTAGTTTCTACGGCGCACTGCTCGCGCGCGCCGGCCATCGCGTGATGTTGATCGGCCGCGCGGCGCACGTGCATACCATCGAGCAGGACGGTCTGCGCCTGGACATGGCGGGGCGCGTCGACGTGGTTCACGCCGCCGCCAGCGTCAGCTTGGCTTCCGTGTCAGGTGCCGACCTGGTGCTCTTCTGCGTCAAGTCCACTGACACCGATGCGGTGGCGCGCGAGATGGCGCCGCTGCTCGCTCCCCACGCAGTGGTTGTCAGCCTGCAGAACGGTGTGGAAAACGCGCCGACCATCGCCAGGCACGTGCGCCAGGTCGTCATTCCCGCCGCGGTGTACGTCGCCACGGCGCTTTCCGAGCCCGGGATGGTCAGGCACTTCGGTCGCGGCGACCTGGTCATCG
>Ga0114129_10001970_pt1 | contig 28080 bp, 23 predicted proteins | sample RhiMetdeltSRZDD1_FD_80071 | JGI IMG/M metagenome (GOLD analysis project Ga0114129, IMG submission 80071) | Populus rhizosphere microbial communities from Tennessee, USA - Rhizosphere MetaG P. deltoides SRZDD1 (version 2) (version 2) | ecosystem: Host-associated > Plants > Roots > Rhizosphere >... | reverse complement strand
CGGCCATCGACTTCCAACGCCGGTGTGATCATTACGATGACGTTCTTGCGAATGTCTTCAATGAATGGCGAATCTTCCACAGCCAATCGGTACGCCATTTCCATCAACATCTCAGGTGAGCCCGTTTCGGGAGAGTGGATAGAGCCGGATGCCCAGTAGAAAGGCTTCCCTTCAGTCACCAACTGTTGCGCCTCAGCTTCACTAATCTTCCGAGGATCGGCAAGCTTAGCAGTGATCTCTTTGTAACGGTCCAGCCGCGCCAAATTCGCTTCGTCGCTCACAAGCACCAGCAACTGTTCGCGACCTTCTTCGCTCTTTTCCGGAGCTACCAAAACACGAACACGCGGAGATGCATTGGCCAGCGCGCGGTAATAACGATAAAGATCTTTTGTGTACGTGAGCTTGTTTGGAGTGCCGACGGCGTATCCCAGGATCTTTTCAGGCGAAGGCACCTTGTCTGACAGCGGCACGTGATCGACGAGTTCCGTCAAAAAGTATTTCTCCGTTGTGTACTCGGCGATCTTCGCGCCGTAGGCTGTGTCGAGCGGCGAAGTCGGTGTTGTGTACTTCGGATTCGGTATCGGGCGCGTCGCACTTCGCGCCGAAGTCGCGGCATTAGCGTCGGAGTTAGAAGAATTCCGTGCAGGTGTTTGTGCGAGTAAGAGACTGCCACAACTCAGACTCAGCAATGCGGACAGAAAGAATGATCGGATCGGGACAGGTGTCGGCTGGGACATTGGCTTTTCTCCTTAAAAAGAAACAGGTCTTGAGGGCTGGGAGATATCAGTCAATCCAATATCATCAGCTCGGTACCACACACTACCGAGCGAGGTGGTATCGACCTCATATCACTAGAGTGAAGCGTTCTATTTGGCTCTATCGGCGTAAATCCGGGCTTAGGCTCTTTACAAGTCCTTTGCGCACCTGAAGCCTGAGATCATCCAGCGTTCGTGCGCGTGGAAGAAATTTCGGTACGTTGATCGGATGTGCAATTGCGGCGTTGCGAAGGAACCGCCGCGCAGCACCTTCTGATTCACGAACCACTTATCGTTGTACTCATCAAACTCCGATTTGAATCCCGGATAAGGAACGTAATCGGAACTAGTCCACTCCCAAACGTCGCCAATCATCTGGTGACAACCATTGGCTGTCGCGCCTTGAGGGAAGGCACCAATGGGTGCAACCGACCAATGCCCGTTCTCAAACAGATTTGCCTTTGCGATATCGGGCGATTCGTCGCCCCAGGGGAAGTTCCGGTTGCGCCCACTATAACACCCCGCCTTTTCCCATTCAGCTTCTGTCGGTAGCCGTTTCCCTCTCCACTTCGCAAATGCCGATGCTTCGAAATAGCTGATGTGCGAGACCGGCAGATCGAGCATGGTCGCGACAGGATGAAGACCTGTGAAGCCTCGAATCATCCATTCGCCGTCATGCAATTCCCAATATAGAGGGGCACTCCATTGCTCGCGGTTTACAGCTTCCCAGCCCTCCGAAAACCACCAGCGGAAATTCTCATAGCCACCATCGCGAATGAATTCCAGATAGTCTCCGTTGGAGGCTAACGCTTTATCAATCGCAAAATCCTGTAGATAGACTTGATGCGCGGGTTTTTCATTGTCAAAAGCAAATTTGGAGTGCGCCGACTTGTCGGCGCTTTTGTTTTCGTCGCGAAATCCCAGCTGAAACAATCCACCCTCAATTTCCGCCATTCCCTGAACCCGCGTCGCAGAACTTGGCAAAGGTTTCACCGGCGTATCGAACTGGTCACAGAGCAGATGTTTGATGTCGTAAACAAGCAGCTCCTGATGCTGCATCTCGTGCTCAAGACCTAGCCTGACGAGTGAATAGACTTTGCTGTCATCGTCCAAGGCTTCGAGAAATCCGATCATCTGTTCATCGATGTGATTGCGATAAGCAACTGTTTCGCGAACAGTTGGCCGCGATTTCGTCCCACGTTTCGGCCGCTCGATCCGAGCACCGAAACCTTCGTAGTAGGAGTTGAAGTAAAACCGAAATTCTTCGGAATAGACTTTGTACTCGGGTTTGTGCGTTTGGAGAAGTGTCTCGAAGAACCACGACGTGTGACCGATATGCCAGCGCGGCGGGCTCATGAATTCCGCCGTTTGAATCACGTAGTCTTCAATCTCAAGGGGTGCAACGATCTGCATTGTCCGCGCGCGGACATTTTTGTAGAGATCAATGATTGACGGCGCGTTCTTCTGCGAAAGTTCGCGCGCAGTTAACACCATTGGCAAGCTCCGTCTGGGATGTGGCTAATATACTCGGTAAAGGTCGACTGAACCAGCGGCAAAGAATATCCACAGATTACGCAGATTACACAGATTAGGAACTAGACAGGAAAGTTGAATGCGATGCCGCCCTGGAACCTAATCATTCAACTTAGCTGACTAGTTCCTAATCTGCGTAATCTGTGTAATCTGTGGATATTCTTCTACGTAACGACAATCGAAGTTTGACGGGGCGCGCTAATCCAACCCACTATGACGGCCTTCGGATAGTTCTCCTTCAGCCTTTCCAGCAGCAACTCCGCTCGCTCTTCCGCAACGGCTATCAACATCCCACCAGCTGTTTGAGGATCGAATAATAACTTCACGAGATTCTCGTCGACGCGTTGGCTAATCGCTACGTCCGCTCCAAGGTATTCACGGTTTGTCTTGTCCCCACTCGTTAGCAGATTTGCCGCAGCCAACTCTAAAGCCCCCTCAAGCAGCGGAACGGCTGAGGAATTAATCTCAATTGTCACTTTGCTCCCACATGCCATCTCCCACGCATGCCCCAGAAGAGCGAAGCCGGTCACATCCGTAGCGCCCTTCACTCCGAACTCGCGCATCGCTTCGGCGGCGTATTTGCCGGGCGTTAGCATTGTCTCGACTGACGCCCTCGTCATGGCATCGCTCGCCTTCTCGAACTTGATTCCAGTGGAAATTACGCCTGTTCCGATTGGCTTCGTCAGAATCAGAAGATCTCCCGGACGCGCTCCTGAGTTCTTTGCTATTTCATTCGGATGAATAATCCCCGTCACCGAGTAACCAAACATGATCTGTTGGTTGTCGACGCTGTGGCCACCAACCAGAGTCACGCCGTACTTGTTCAGCGTCTCTAGTCCACCCCGCATAATGTCCGTCAGAATGGTCGGATCCACTCCCTTTTTCGGGAAACAGGTGATGGCCATTGCCGTGATTGGTGTTCCAGCCATTGCCCAAACGTCATTAATTGAATTAAGAGCAGCGATGCGACCGTAGTCGAAGGGGTCATCCACGATAGGAGTGAAGAAATCCAGAGTTTGAACGACGGCCAGGTCGTCTCGAAGGCGGTATACACCCGCGTCGTCGGCTGTTTCATAGCCGACAATCAAGTCGGGGTTGTTGGGTTGTTTCGGTAGCTCGCTCAAAACCTGAGCGAGTAAGCTAGGGCTAAGCTTCGCTGCTCAACCGGAACACGAAACCATCTCGGTCAGACGCATAGTGTGCCTCCTTTCGTGGATTAAAACACAAGAGCGGAAAAGCAATTCAGACTCGCACTCACGCGTGAGATTGTCAACGGAGTAACAGACAGGATTACATGATTAACAAGAAACTATTCTGAGACGGTTGAGTGGCTCGCCCACACTAACCCTGTGATGCTATAAACGTCTTGTCTCCCGCGAGTCAGAATCTGTACACCCGGGAGTTTCTGGAAATGCAAACTGCCACCATTCGCTCAGCACTGCTCCTATTTATCGCAATCGTGTTTGCGAAATCAGGTTTTGCCCAATCGCCAGAGCTTGTAGCCCATTTCGACTACGACAAGACAGCGCCACTCGATGTTAAAACGATTGGAACCGACAAGCGTGGTGATGTAACTATCTACGACATCACCTATGGGAGCCCAAAAGGCGGCGTCGTTCCCGCGTATCTCGTCGTTCCAAAGGGCAAAGGACCGTTCGCGGCAATCGTCTGGGGACATTGGTATTGGCAAAACTCACCGATGCGTAACCGCAAAGAGTTTCTCGACGAAGCGGTGGCCGTGGCGCCTGCCGGAGTGATTTCGTTGTTGCCGGACGGACCAATCGCGCGTCCCGGTTTCGTTGCCGATAAAACGCCGCTCAACGAAAAGCAGACGACCGACATGGTGCAGGCCGTGGTTGATATGCGTCGTGGCATTGATCTGTTATTCGCACGGCCCGATGTGGACAAGAAACGTCTCGCATATGTTGGACATAGCTATAACGCTGTGATCGGAGCTTTCTTGAGCGGCGTCGATAGGCGCGCCAAGGCCTACGTTCTAATGGCGGGCGGTTTATCAGACGAAGTCGATATGAAAACCAAGCAGTATCAGGAATACCGGCAAAAAGTGGGTCCCGAGAAATTCGATGCGTTTGTCGCCAAGTATTCCTGGCTGGATGAGGGCAAGTACGTAGCTCACGCAGCGCCGGCGTTTGTGTTTATGCAATTCGCCACTCAAGAGAAGTTCCTAACTCCAGCGCACGCGCAACAGTATCTGAAGATTGTCAGTCAACCGAACATGCTGAAGGGTTATGAGGCACCACACGCTCTCAACGCAGAGGCCCGCCGCGACCGGATCGAATTTCTGACTGAACAACTAAAGCTAAAAAAACTTCCGCCCACCGTAATCGCAAGCATCCCCGATCTCTATCAACCACCCGAGCCCTAATGTCCGATATGCTTTCAGCTTGTCGTTCCGGTGTCCGATACGCTTCAGCTTGTCGTGACGTGCCGTAGATTCAACTTCTTTCAGGAACTGGCGTTGGGCTTGAGTGAACTTGAATTGAGCGAATTGGACTCCTGAAAGCAGTTGAATCTACGGCACGTCACGACAAGCTGAAGCGTATCGGACACACCGGAACGACAAGCTGAAGCTTATCGGACGTTTAGAAAAGTGAAGCAAACGCCACTCATTCGTATAGGTCCTGCTGGCTGGTCGTACAAAGACTGGGAAGGTGTCGTATATCCGCGCAAGCCGGGACCGCGATTTGATCCTCTGGAATACCTCGCTCAATTCTTCGATACTATTGAGATCAACAGTAGCTTTTACCGTCCACCAGCCGCGAACACAGCTAAATCGTGGGCGAAACGTGTAGAAAGTAATTCACGTTTCGCATTCACTGCAAAATTGCATCGCATTTTCACTCACGAGCGAGGCAAAGCGACGGAATCAGACGAAAAAGAGTTTCGGCGGGGCCTTGAGCCGTTAGTCGATGCGGGCAAGCTCGGCGCAGTGTTGCTTCAATTTCCCTGGTCATTCAAAAATACCGACGACGAACGCGCATATCTACTTAGACTGCTGGACAAATTCAGGGAGTATCCATTGGTTTTGGAAGTGCGCCATACATCCTGGAACAACCCCCAGATTCTTGAATGGCTGGAAGAACGAGGGGTGGGTATTTGCAATGTCGACCAGCCGCTGTTTTCTAAGTCGATCAAACCGGCATCGTTATCCACATCGCCAATCGGTTACATAAGACTTCACGGACGAAACTATCAGAACTGGTTTCGCGAGAGTGCGCCGCGCGATGACCGTTACAACTACCTATACACGCTGGAACAGTTGGATCCGTGGATTACGAGAATCAAAGAGGTGGCAAAACAGACGCACGAGACATATGTAGTTACCAACAACCACTTTCGCGGTCAGGCTGTGGTTAACGCACTTGAAATAAAGTCGACTATCGAGGAAAGAGAGGTTCCGGCGCCAGGTCCGTTGTTTGAGGTCTATCCGCGCTTAAGGGATTCAGCCGTTCCGGAATCTGAAAGTCAGACCCAAACTCAAACGCCATCACTGTTCTAGCACCATAGGACCTATAGGGCCTATGACATCATGCGATCTCAAGCAGCTCGCCGTTACTTCGCTGCTCCTTGGCCAACCATCTGCGCAAAGGAGATTGGGAGTCCGTCCGGATCTAAACAAACCGTCAGCTTGATTCCCTCTCCCTCTCTCTGCGTGGGAGGCATCACAAAAGTAATCCCTTTCGCTTTCAACTCTTCGTACGTTCTGTCGACATCGCTCACATTAAAGCCGATCGAGCAGGTCCCTGCCGCTTTCGATTGATCGCCCGTGTCCTGATACTCCTTCGGGGTTCCGCCACCATGCAGCGCGAGTGTAGTCGTTTCCGTAGCAAATTCCGTCCAATCGGGAGACTGAAACTTCAGGGGAATACCAAGTTTGTCGCGGTAAAACTCAACCGAACGCTGCATGTCTGAAACGATGATCATCGTGTAGTCGATTTGTTTGAACATTAAGATTCTCCATCTATGACTTCTTGCGTGGCTTACTATTACCCATGCCGACGATGGCGTCAAACTCATCTTTGGTCAGAGACATAACCGACAGCTGCGATTGTCTAATAAGTGGAAGCTGACTTAGCCGTTTATCGTATCGGATCGCCGCCAGCGGTACCGGCGAGCTCAATGCTTTACCGGGCTTCAAGTCCACAGCCACCCATTGCGGATCATCGGCCGTGGGATCGGGATACGCGCTTTTGACTACTTCTGCTAACCCAACGACGGCTTTTTGTTTACCCGAATGATAAAATAGTACTCGATCACCAACTTTCATCTGACGAAGGTTATTGCGGGCCTGATAGTTTCTGACCCCGGACCAATCTGTCCGACCGTCATTTACAAAGTCATCCCAGGAATAAGTCTCCGGTTCCTGTTTGACCATCCAGTATTTCGTGTTCGAGTTTTTCATTATGCGTTAATCCTCGAGGGTAAACTTTCTGAACAACGAATTGTTCGGTATTCTCTAATGCTCCGATACATCAGACTAAAAGAGAGACGATTGAAAGATGCTCCAAGAAGGAACCACTGCGCCCGCTTTCAAAACTAAAGATGCTAACGGCGAAACAGTTAGCCTAAAGGACTTGCGCGGGCAGAAAGTCGTGCTCTATTTCTATCCAAAAGACGACACGCCGGGTTGCACCAAGGAAGCATGCTCATTCCGCGACGCGTTTTCGAAGTTCAAGAAAGAGGGCATAGCCGTGCTCGGTGTTTCGCCAGACAGCGAAGCTTCACACAAGAAGTTTGCCGCCAAATACAAACTACCTTTCACACTGCTTGCCGACACTGACCGATCAATATCGGAGGCCTACGGTGTTTACGGGGAAAAGAAGTTCATGGGACGAACGTACATGGGCGTTCATCGAACCACCTTCCTGATCGACGAGAAAGGCAAGATCAAAAAGGTTTTCGCAAAGGTAAAGCCGGAAGAGCACGCCAGTGAGGTTCTTGAGGCCTTTGTCGAGTAAATGCCGCTGAACGAACTTTAATCCCCGAAGGGAGGCTAGGCTGCCACCCAGCCTCCAATCTTTGCGGGCTCGCCCTCCGGATTCTTACCGGGCATCAATCCTTGTAAGCAACTAAACGAGCTCGGAACATCTCGCTTCCGTGCCGGCAGCAGCGGGGCATCGTCCAAATCTGCGATGTCGGCGGAATCATTCAAGTAGTACAGTCTGGTGTTGTCGACGATTTGGGTTCTAATTTCACGCGTCCAAAGCAGCAGATTTGCCAGTGCGTCACCAATCTCATCCTTGCCGAGTTTTGTGTCCTGGGCAATTTCTTTCTGCGTTCGAGCGCCTCTCCGAATTGAATCGCGAACCCGCTCAACCGGGGAGAGTTTGCTGAGCGGCTTGGCCGGCTGTTGCGAGCCGTACCCTGACTCGTTCGACAGATAGTCGGCAACCTCAGTCTGTTGCGAGATGTATTTTTTCCGAGCTGACTTGTATTCCTTAAGAGCCCGGCGGCTTTGTGTAACTTTGTTGCGAATACAACTCTTGCAATAAAGGTTACGCCCATCCTTTCGGGCACGACAAATCCCGAATTCAGATATCAAAAGATCTTGGGCGCATATTGGACAGTGTTTGTATTCAGGGGGTAATTGTTTTCGTTCAGGGGGTAATTGTGAATCAAGTTTCATCTCCGCACTCCACTGGGCAACTTGGTGCGATAAGTCTTTTTACAGACACTCCACCATCATGCGGTGGTCGGGCTCACCGCAAGAAAAACTATGGTTTGAGTTTATTGTTTGGCGAAGAAACCCAGTCAGGGTGATCGCCTAGATTGCCTTGCGCGACTTCACAGCGTCACGCCCCACATTTACCTGAGCTGAATATCGCAGGAGGCTTCCGGGCAATTGCGAGAAATAAATGAGTGCGAGCAAACCTTCTAACGAACTCAAAATCCAGGTCGCTGACCTAATTCTTTTTGGCAATCAATCGCTCAGCGAGGGAATCGCATTATAGTGATCGAAGAATTTTTTGCAACACCTATTTAATGCTTTTTACGATCATATTAAATCGCAAAAAAAATCCTTCCCCAAGAGCGAATTCTTTTCCTCAAACAACTCAACGCAAACAATTCTGTTTCGTGAGGATAGATGATCAGATCACTGATCGCAAATGACGAGAGGCATCTTCACATGATCTGTTTGCGCACTAACTGATCACTCGAATTTGTTCAGGAAAATGACTTGAATGATCGATCCAAAAAAGCGTTCGCCGTCTGTTTGGCGCAACACTTTCGAGTTAATTTTCTTTGGTCCCACAATTAGTAGAGTTCAGTTTAACACTCGCTGTTTGGTACTAACTCGAAGAAGATTTTCACTGCGAGGGTCTGAAGAGGATCGCTGTTGGACCATTACGAACGGTTCAATCGCACAAACAACTCAAGTGTTATGAGTGCTGGGTTTTTCGTCTCGCCGCTGACGTGTGCAAAATCTTGTAACTACGCATTTGTAACAGCTTTGTAAAATTATTCGAGCCGATTTCCACATAGATTTCCTCAGAATCTGTGGAAAACTTTTCAGCTCTCGGTTAGTCGTTTTCGATCTTTGATGCGATAGACGAACTTCAAGCCTGACCAGATCTCGTCGATCGCGCATATCTTCACGTCAACGAGTCCGCAATCAAGTCCGATCCTCTGTACATTTTCGAAAGCGAGGTCTGTCTTTACACCAGAACTCTTCTTGGGCCACGCAACCCATATCATTCCCGCCGCCGAAAGTTTCTTTGCTAGCGCCGGAAAGCGTCGCGCCAGAATCGACTCGCGCTCAACAAACAGCACAACGAGATCAAGCGGGGCCGCCAAATTGCTGAGGATCTTTGCTGTAGGAGGAAGCTCGCCAAGCGCCGACGGGAAAGATTCCGGTGCGTTCAGGAAGGCAATTCGAAAGTTCTCTTTGATGCCAAGCTTCTTCGGCAGTGGAGTCCCTGAATAACCAGCCATCCTTATCGCACCTAACACTATCCACAGATTTACACAGATTACACAGATTAGGAATAAAGCAGTAACGTTGACCAATTGTGTCAACTCACTCATTAGGACTTAATCTGTGTAATCTGTCTAATCTGTGGATATTCTTCGCCTTACCACAATCTCAGAATCTTCCACCAAGTGAATCCCAAAATGGACCACACGGCGATTGTGACGAATGAGGCGATCAGCCCTAGCCACCACCAGGTCCGTTGTTTTAAATAGTCTGCTCCGAAATAGATTGGGGCGGGAGTTGTTCCATAGTGCGTAAGTGATGCGCCGAGGTTCGAAAAGAACGCCAATGAGAGTACAGCCAGGTACGGCGGAGTTCCAGCAGCAAGGATCACGACCAGGAACGGTATGTACATTGCCGTAGCGTGCGCTGTGATGCTCGCAAACGCGTAATGGGCATAAAAGTAGATCAACAACAGCGCTGAAAGTGCTAGCCACCACTTCCAACCGACTGTATGCGACGCCACCGAGTCGGCGAACTTTTTGGTGATGCCGGTTTGACCGAGTGCTTCAGCTAAACGCAGTAAGCCCCCGTACCAGATGAACACGCCCCACGCCGCCCGCTCGTCGATCAAATCATTCCAATTCAGCACGCCACTAAGCAAAAGAAGCGAGATTCCTAACAACGCGACAACCGCGTAGTGGATTCCATGAAAACGTGTGGTCATCCAAAGGATTGCAACCACACCAAATACAATAAGCATGACCAATTCTGACCATTTCAGCCGCCCCATTGTTTCCAGTTCTTTCGCGGCGAATTCTGCAGCGGCAGGCGTATGTTTGATCTCAGGTGGAAAGATTTTGTAGATGACGAGCGGGACGAGAAACAGAGACGCCAGACCGGGGACTATTCCCGCGATGGCCCAGCGAGCGTAAGTGACTTCAATTCCTGTGACGTCTTGCGCGAACTTCGCAATCAACGGATTTGAAGCCTGGCCGGTGAGAAACATCGCGCAAATGACGACTTCACATTGATAAACCGAAGACATGAGGAATGCCCCGAGTCTGCGTGAGGTGGTGCCCGGCCTTGATTCGTATGCCTCGGCCAAGCTCTTGGTGATCGGAAAGATGATGCCGCCAGATCGGGCTGCGGTCGAAGGAATAACAGTACCTAGAACTACATCAGTTGAAGCCAGAGCATAGCTCAGGCCGAGGGAACGATGCCCGATAGCCCTTATAAAGAGAAACGCAATGCGACGGCCTAAACCGGTTTTGATCATGCCGCGAGAAATGAAAAAGGCTGCGAGCACCATCCATACAATGGGATCCGCATAGCCTCCCAACGCTTGCTCAATTGGCAGGACCTGGAAAATAGCGACGGCCGACACACCCAGCAGCACTACTGCCTCCCCGGGCAGCGGTTGGAGGATTGAACCGGCAATCGTACCAGCGAAGATCGCCAATAAACGCCAGGCTTGAGGTGTGATGCCCGCTGGACGCGGAGCTAGAAGGATTCCAACGACAACGGCAAGCACAACGAGCCACCGCAATAACTTGCTGCGGAGTTCTGCTCTTTCTTTAATAGTGACTTCTTCTGATGTTTCTGAGATTAGCTGTGACGGTGCGTCCACGTGATCGTCCTCTGACTCGGGCGACACAAAAGCGGCGGGATACTATGCTATACGGAGCGGCTGCGGCAAATTTATTAGTCTCCGCATGCATGTAATGTCAAACGTTCGGAACCGACTATTTGACACTGGGTTGAGCATATTCCACGAATTGTGATAGCAACCGAATAAAATTGACGACCCTCTAAACGGAAAGATGCTGATTAAGAAGCGGGAAGACATCAAAGCCAGCGAAATCACGGATCAGAAGACGTATCTGAATCGCCGCTTGTTCATGCGTGCAGCCATTCTTGCAGGAACAGCTACCGCCTCAACGCTCCTTTATAGAACCCTGAACCCACCGCCTGCGGAGACTGTCGCAGGCGCAAAGCTCAATACGATTGGACACCTACCAGATCAAGAAGCGATTCAACAAGGCTATCGGACACAGGAAGCGCTGACGCCGCTCGAAGAAATCACGACTTACAACAATTTTTACGAGTTTAGTACTTCTAAAGGCGGTGTTGCTTACGCCGCAAAAGGATTTGTGACCAACCCATGGACCGTTTCTGTCTCCGGACTCGTTAACAAACCGCGTACGTTTGATTTAGACGAATTACTAAAGTTTCCATTGGAGGAGCGCGTTTACAGACTGCGTTGCGTTGAAGGTTGGTCGATGGTTATTCCGTGGATCGGTTTCCCGCTGAACAAGCTCCTGGAGAAAGTCGAACCCACATCCGGTGCAAAGTTTGTAGCATTTCAGACACTTCTGGACCCGAACCGGATGCCACTGCAGCGAACAGGCGTTCTTGAATGGCCCTACGTGGAAGGCCTTCGGCTTGACGAGGCTATGCACCCACTGACGATTCTTGCGACAGGTCTATACGGTGAGACCTTGCCACCACAGGACGGCGCACCCATCAGACTTGTTGTGCCGTGGAAATATGGGTTCAAGAGCATCAAGTCGATCGTGAAGATAATGCTTGTAGCGAACCAGCCGCCTACGACCTGGAGCAATGAAGCACCGGACGAGTACGGGTTCTACTCGAATGTTAACCCCTCCGTACCGCACCCTCGTTGGAGTCAGGAAACGGAGAGGCGGATAGGCGAGTTCGGACGGCGAAAGACGCTCTTGTTCAATGGATATTCTGAACAGGTGGCACATCTGTATCAGGGAATGGATTTGGTTAGGTACTACTGAACTTAAATCCGTGAACAACGTCCAATTCGCAAAACTCGTTATTTTCGTAAATTCACTAATCCCTCTTGTGTTACTGCTCTGGGATTTGTACTTCAAAAGAGTGGGCGCTAACCCGCTTGAGTTTGCGACGCGCACCACAGGCATGCTGACGCTGGTTTTTCTGTTCCTCACACTCGGGGTTACCCCTCTGCGGAAGCTGTTTGGTATCAATCAGCTGATAAAGACACGCCGAATGTTAGGACTGTTTGCGTTCTTTTACGGGACTCTGCACTTGCTTACTTACCTATGGTTTGATCGAGCGCTAAACATTGCCAGTGTTATAGCCGATGTCGGACGACGGCGCTTTATTCTCGTTGGCATGACCGCATTCTTGTTGATGCTGCCACTAGCCGTCACCTCCACAAATAAGATGGTCAAACGATTAGGTGGAAAGACTTGGGCCAGGCTGCACCGGCTGGTTTATCTGGCGGCAATACTCGGCGTGGTGCATTTTTGGATGCTCGTTAAGTCAGACATCAGATTACCTGTTACTTTTGCGTTCGTGTTGCTGTTGCTTTTAGCCCAGCGCCTTGCTGTAAGGTATCTGCCAACGCAGCCACCTGTTTCAGACAGCAGTCTCTTTCCTCGTAAATAAATCGAATGGAACCCTCTTTCGCACAAGACAATGAGGACGGCGGACCTCAGAGAACTTGTCGCTGATCCCCAAGCTGAAGCTTGGGGTGAATCAGAGGTTGGACATGCAATCAGTTGAACGATTTTCAAGCCGAGTTGAAAACTACGTACGCTACCGGCCGGGATATCCTGAACCAATAATTCACCTTCTCCACGACGAATGTGGTCTCACGCCTGAGTCAGTAATCGCCGACATCGGTTCGGGGACAGGTAAACTCTCAGAACTCTTTCTCCAGAATGGGAATGTAGTCTTCGGAGTAGAACCGAACGCCGCGATGCGCGCTGCGGGAGAAGCGCTTCTTGCAAGCTATCCGTCCTTTAGGAGCGCAGAAGGTACAGCGGAAGCAACAACGCTTTCTCCTTCAAGTGTCGATTTTGTGGTGGCTGGCCAGGCTTTTCACTGGTTTGATCCGATCGCCGCCAAAGAGGAATTCACTCGAATCCTTAAGCCCGGTGGATGGGCAGTTCTCATCTGGAATGAGCGTCAAGTTGACACCACACCCTTTCTCCGTGCCTATGAACAGTTGCTGCTGACCTTGGGTACTGATTACCCGGTAGTTCGACACGAAAATGCGTCAGCTGCCATTACATCTTTCTTTGCGCCAGCCGTCCCCAAGTCCAAGCAGATGCCTAACTCCCAGGAATTCGACCTAAGTTCTTTGGAAGGACGGCTGCTTTCGTCCTCTTATACCCCCGAAGCTGGTGATCCGCGGTTCGAACCCATGCTGGAAAGGGTCCGAGAGATTTTTGACCAGTATCAGGAAGGCGGGATCGTTCGCTTCGAATACGTTACCAGGATTTTCTACAACCAGATAAAGTAGCTGTTACCGTACATAAAAGATGTCCCAAGAACGCCGCACTGACGAAAGAGCCAACACAAACTTGCCAACGAGATGGGTTGGTATGAACGATGGCGGGGCTCATGATGCCCACATTAGCGACATAGGTTTGGGCGGATGCTTTGTCAATACAGCTCCGCGCGTGAACATAGACGAGATTATTACGCTGGAGATTCAGCTTCCGTCAGGAGACTGGTTACCTCTTCGCGGCGAAGTGATGTCCTATAAACCGGGCGTGGGCTTCGGATTGAACTTCACATTTCTGACTGACGATGAAGTGATTGCTTTGCGACAGTTTGTATTGTGAGAAGGCTACTGAGTATTTTGGTTTTCGATTAGAGCGATGGCATGCGCGAGTTCTGCTCGGCTAAACGAGTTTTGTGGTCGAAAGAAACTGTCGCTCTGTACTAATCCTCGACTGACAGCTACCGCCACATAACCTCTTAACTCAGCTGGAATTGTCAGTGCATCCAGGAACGCGAGTGGCGCGTTTGCTTTTGCTTCCGCTTCAGACCGCAATCCGGCAGCTCTCACAAGCGCCACAGCCGCTGCAAGTCTCGTAACGTTGTCATTCGGCCTAAATCGGCCACCCGCCACAACATCAACAAACAACTGACCTGTAGGTGACGATTGAGCACTTTCGACAAAGGACATTGTTGAAATGTCTCGCACGTCCGAATAAGTCGGAGACGCTGGTGAGTACTGTGGCACCCGCGCACCAAGGACGAGCGCCGTCGCCATATCCGAACGAGTGATCGCAAACTCGGGTCGGAAATTTGCGCCGACGGGCCACATTGTGAACGATCTAACGCTTTGATAGATCTCGGTCCGCAACGAAGCGCTCAGTGAAACTGCATCACGCATACTCGCGTACTGCGCTCTTCCGATTTGCACTGCAGCTGTGAAGGCCTGTGGCGTCCCAAGGCCGCCGAGGGTATTACGAACCTTCACACGCCAATTTCCCGCTGCTGGTAGATTTAAGGTTACACGCTCGGACTTGCCCGTCAGCCCTGGCAGATTGGCCACGTTTGATTGCGCGACCAAGTTTCCTGCCTCGTCGTACACATAAAGCCCGAGATCGTTGACGCTTGTTAGTGGGCCCCAGCCGATTTGAACCGAGGCGAGAACAGCGTCTGATGGAATCGGTAAGGTTGTTTCGAATGAACTGGTGGGTTGGACAACGCCAGAGAATGTCGTTATTGAACTGCTTGCAAATCTGACTTGCCCGCGGTCGACGGTACCGCGCCATGACCCAATCATCCGGTTTGGAAATACCGCCTGAAGAACTGCCGCATGGGTGTTGAGCATTCCAGAGCCGACTTCATATTCGTAATACGGCGGCAGCAGTGTCGCTGTAGTCTGCAGAATATCGCGGATCTCCGCCGGAGTAAGTGACGGGTTCGCCTCCAACATCAGCGCAATTGTTCCGGCAACCTGTGGGGCTGAAAAGCTTGTTCCGCTCGCTGTCGTGTAATACGCCACCTCAGAAACGTTCAAGCGCTGTAGATCTGCGTTCGCAACTCCTTCAGCACCCGTAACATTTACTACCCCTGAGCCTCGTGTGCTGACAACATTGACTCCGGGCGCCACGAGTGTCGGCCGGAACAAAGCACTCGCGAAATCGCCGCGCGAAGAAAAACTCGCGAGCCGACCCTGCGAATCAGTGGCGCCTACACTTATAACCCAGGGCGCAACCGCATAAGGGTTCAGAGTATGTTGACCAGGTCCAGTGTTACCGGCTGAGAAAACAACATTGACGCCCTGATCAGTCAGCATCCTCGTGGCTATGTTTACAGGATCGTTGACGTCGAAGACTGTGTTTGCTGAGAAGCTGCAATTGACGACTCGGACATTCAGATCTGTACTGTTGGAAAGCAAGTAATCAAACCCTTCCAGCACATAAAGCAGCGTAAGTTCACCAGCACTCAAACCAACAAGCTTCGCCCCCGGTGCTACGCCCCGGAACTTGCCATTTGATAGCGCGCCACTTCCGCCAATAAGACCGGCGACAAAGCTGCCGTGGCCGTAAACCAGATCCGTGTTGGGAAGGCTCTCCGAATTGATCGGGTAATTAAAACCCACTCCTACACTTAAGGTGTCGGCGAGTTTGACGTTGCTGACAACGCGATCTGCGAAGTCTGGATGAGTGGCATCGATACCCGTGTCGAGCACAGCGACTGTGACGTTGCGTCCGGTGAGCGGAAGATTTGAGTTGCTTGTTTGCAGGTCGACATCGCGCCAAGCCCTGTCAACTCCGGTGGTGGCTCTAACTTCAGGCTCGCTCGTCAAGGTCAACGTACGATTACCGTAAATCGAACGAACGGCTGGTAGTCTGGAGACCTCAATTAGCTGACTTCGCGTTGCCGTAACATTCAATATGGGCAAGCTGTGAAAACGAAGTCCTCCAACAATGCCGATTCTGTTCAAGTCGCAGAGGTCAGATTCCGTCGGTAGCTGATGGTAAACAACGATCGCGTTAACGTTGCTGTCATCGGTTAGCTGATTCAATGTCACCGCTAGCTCTGGATCGATGCTCTGGAGGCCAATTCCCGTCGAAGCAGACGACAGAGCGGACGTCAGGGCATTGATTCCAGTCTCCCGAATACTATCTGCGCCTGTGATACTAATTCCCTGAGCACTTGCAACTACCACCAGATCAGCTCCTGTCAGCGTTAGGTTGGACGTTGGAATAGTAAACACCCGACCATCTGCGCCGGTTGCGGTTATGCCATTGGCGCTTGAGATCGTCACGCCGTCAGCTCCAGTGGCCGTGATTCCGTTTGCATTAGCAATTTGACGCGAGTCCGCTCCGGTTGCGGTTATGCCGTCAGCACCTGTGGCCGTGATGCCGTCTGCTCCTGTGGCCGTGATCCCGGATGGAAAGTAGAAATGAATTGAATCGAGAGAATATGTGACGCCGTCGGCTCCGGTAGCGGTGATTCCGTTTGCACCGGTTGCCGTAATACCGTCTGCTCTCTGAATTGTTAGTGAATCCGCTCCGGTCGCGGTTATGCCGTTTGCACCGGTGTACGTATAGCCATCAGCGCCCGTCGCGGTAATTCCATCCGCACCGGTTGCCGTGATGCCGTCGGCACCCGTCGCGGTGATGCCATTTGGCCCAAAAGTGAGTAAACCATCCGCACCAGTCGCTGTTATGCCTGACAAACCAATCAACTGAACGCCGTCTGCGCCCGTGGCCGTAATTCCAGTGGAATTGCTGACTGTGATCCCTGCGAATGCCGGACCGATAGAGATCAGCACAATCAGGCTGAGCGCTAGGAGTCGTTTGGAAAAATAAATAAATCTGATGTAGCTAATCTGCTGTTTTAGCAACTATCACCTCAGTCGGGCCTGTCGGCACAGTCATGCTAATGCGCAGTCAGGGGTGTAGTGTTGCTTTGCTGGGGTTAAGAGCTTGGATTATCCAACCCAAGCGAACGTGTGAGAGCCGCCTGCCGATGTACTGGCTTTGCGCCACACTTTAGGGGTTGCCATATTCTAGGCTGCGTCCTGTGCGCTATTTGTTGCGTTCCGCTTACGATTTTCCCAAAAAACTATCGTACGGAACCGCTCTGGACTATTCGGTTTTCAATAATTCTCGGAAAATCTTTCGTGTTTCCGGGCCTGGCTCTACGCCCAACTCCCGCTCGAGGAGTCTGCGCAGGGTCTCATATTGTTCTTTCGCCGCTCCGCGATTGCCCAGGTTGACGTGGGCTCTCATCATCAGGCAATGAATGTCTTCTCTAAACGGATCCTCGTGCAGGATCTGTTGGGCCAGTTGCAACGAGCGCGTCCATTCGTCTTGTTTTTGTGCAACTCCAGCAAGTGACTCCAATAAATGTAGATATTGTTCTTTGTAATAGGCGCGCTGCTCGTCGACCCAGGGGTCGTAACTTCCCTGTGCAAAGTCACCTCGGTAAAGCGAAACAGACTTTTCATATGCCGCGACACACTCAGTGAATTGACGAGCCCGACGCGCGGTTTCGCCCTGCATTACAAGTCGGTCAAACTCCTCGATATCGATTCGATATGAGAGCTCGGGATTCAACTGATAATCACCATCGCGATAGATAATGAAGTTCTGTTTTAGCGGTTGATTGCTGTTGAGGGCCTTCCGGATGTGAGAGACGGTTGGGTGGAAATTCTTTTCAACAACCTCGGGGTCCGTTTCGCCCCAGAAGATATCGATAATCGTATCTTTCGACGCACGTCTGTGCCGCCTGGACGCAATGAAACACAAAATGTCCCGCGCTCGGCGAGTGGTCCACGCGTCTGCCGCTAGCGGTCGTCCAAATTCTCGCAAGATCTCGATGGGGCCGAGCAGATTTATTCTCAGATCGACAACGGGCTCCGCGTTCACTTCAACAACCGGAACAGCCGGCGCACGCACTTGAGCCGGCACAACGGCTACGTAGCTTCTCAAGTCAGACGGCAACAACTCAGCGGCGTCGTCGTTAGCAAACATTTCTGGCTGCGCCAGCACTTCGCGCTTCAACCAGTACTCGTAGTCGAAACGGAGGGCAAGATCTATTGCGCGCCGCAGATGCTCAAGCATTTGCGGTTCATTTCCGAGTTTCAGATGACAGCTTGCCAGGGCCAGTGAAGCCTGAGCTTCGTAGTAGTAGAGTGTGTGGGCGTGGAAATACTGCAATGTCTGCGTCAGCACTTCGGTCGCAGCGACAACCTCGTCTTGAGCAATCAGTATGCGACCCTTTGTGAGTGACGCTGTGAAGAACCCAATTTCATTGCTTTCCAGAGGTCTTGCTGCGATTAGCCGATCGATTTGGTTTCGCGCGGCAACAAAATCTCTGACCAGCATGCTCAGCAACGCCTCTTCTTCAAGTAACTCAGTCCTGGCCAGATTCACTCCTGCTTCGTCATAGGCACGTGCTGCCCTTTGGTAGTATTCGCGAGCCTTGTCGATTTCACCGCGCTCACGGAATAGGTTGCCGTAAGTCTCAAAAGCATCTCCTCGCGCAGCAACGAGGTTGAATAATTGGCATCTTTGTATCGCTTCGTCGAGATTGCGCTCACACTCTGTCAGATCCCCGAGATACAGATAGCAGTGCGCCATGTTCAGATGGGCCGTCGCCTCCTGCGGCAAGGGCGCTGCATTGCCATCCTTGAGCATGCGCCGCAACCAGCGCAGCGCCTCACCAAAATCTCCACGCATCATTGCGGGCAACCCAAGGTTGTGACTGATCAGGCGCATGAACCTAACGTCGTTGCTGTCCTGCGCGAACTGAAGAGCACTGCGGAACTCCAACTCAGCAGCAGTCCACTCGCCGAGTGCGACAAGCGCAAGACCTCGCGTGTTTGCACACTTCATTCGGAGTGGTGATCGATCGTCGACCAGCCCCAACGCTTCATCCAGATGAGCAAACGCAACTGAGTAATCTCCCTGACGGCGAGCGAGTGTTGCCAGGGAGTGGAGTGCTTCTGCCTCCCCTTCATGATCATTTCGCTGGTGAAGGAGGTTAGCGGCACGCTTGAACATCATCTGCGCCGACTCGTATTCGCCCCTCAATCGCGCCACTTCAGCTTTATGTGCAAGAACGCGCGGGTATGTCTCGATGACACTATCGGGGAGCGAATCGGACATTGAGGCGAGCGAACTCAAGGCGCCTGATGAAATCCACTCTCCACCTTTTTCGGCTACGACTTCCGCGGCTCGAACATAATCTTCAGCCGCCAACAAGTGCCTGACGCCTTGCTCCCAAAGTCCACGACCCAGGAAATAATTGGCGTAACGCAGATGTTCACTGGAAACTCCGCTGCGACCTATTTCGCTACGTAGACGGCGTCTCAAGAAGCTCTGAAAGAGTGGATGGAGTCGATACTCCTCACCATGGCCGTCACTGGCGACGGTCAAAAAGACATTTCTTTTTACAAGGTTCGGGAGTATTCGCGCGCAGTTCATTCCCTTGAACAGCGCGCCGCAGGTGTCAAGCTCGATACGATTAAGTAACGCAATCTTCAATAAGAGTTGCTGCACTTGCTCTGACTCATCTGCAAACACTTCCTCGGCAAAATAATCAAAAATATCTCGTTCTGACTGCCTGAGGATCTCAATCAGATCGGCTGGGCCTTTGTGGGAGTCACGGCTGGTTATTGTCTTTTGAGCAACTTGCCTGACAAGTTGCAGTGCAGTAATCCAGCCGTGTGTTCGTTCGCGGTACTCCGCGAGTTGTGCTGGGGTGAGTTCAAGATCAAAAACTTGCCGGAAAAGATGGCGTGTCTCTTCGTCCGTAAAAAGCAGATCCGATCTCTCGATGAGCGCGGTCGGAGCTTGCGTTCTTAAGCGAGCAAGCGCGAGCGGCGGCATTTCACGGGAGACGATGACGATATGCAGTACGTCAGGCAGATAGGCCAGTAATCGATCCAGCACAACGTGAACCGGAGTGTCGGAACCCAAATGATGATAGTCATCTAAAACAACAATCAGCCTCTGGTCGACCAGCTCCAGGATTTCATTTATGAGAACATCGACTGCGCGCTCTGGATTTCTCGCCAACTCGCCGGAGGCTTCCTGTAGATACGCAAACATTGCCTTACCGAACCCCGGCACGGCCTGTTGGATACCAAAAGTCAGATAGCCTAAGAACACGGACGGGTCGGCGTCGGTGTGATCGAGCTGATACCAGACGAATCGCCGTTTATGTGTTCTCAGGAAATCGGCGACGAACGTTGTCTTCCCTGAGCCGGCATTCGCGGTGACAAGTGTCAGTGGATTCTCCAGATTCGTGAGGAGGCGTTCAGCGAGACGGGGCCGCGATAACAACTCCGACACTGGACGTGGCGGCAGAAGTTTAGTGCGTAAGTAGAATGTTGGCTGGACTCCCGCGGATTCTGTTCTTGCTTTAGCCGGAGTTGCTGTCGACGGTTTACCCTGTCGGGTTTTGGCCATCACCCTTTGCCTCTGGGCTGTGCGTTCGGGGATCCGCAGATTATCACAGCGAAAAGGCGCGATACCACCCTTGCCAAATTGCCAGGCAATAGCAGATTCAGACTCTGTTGTCGGATGAATATCAGCCATCCTCGATCGCCTTTACGATCGGCGTGTTAGCTTACTTCTGCATAGCGTAGCGTCGCTGCGAGCGTCGACAGCGCTGCAGCTCGGCCATGGGAATGGTCGAAAGCGATGCTGGCCTGTTCTGCCGAGAGACCATAAGTCCGAAACAGTTCGGCTGCTTCGGCGCGAGTAAACGACAGAGTGTCTTCATCAATCACCCTTAGCGTTTGCTTTGATCTCATGCGCCATAGCGGTGCGGGGGGCAGCGTTCGGCTGGTAATGAGCATGTGAACGTCGGAAGGCAGCAGTGGAAGTAAGCGCTTAAAAAACGGCACCAGCCACTGCGCGTCGCAGAGCAGATGAAGATCCTCGATAACAATCATCAAGCCTGGCGCTGGATTCCGTTCGATTTCATGGACAAAAGCTTCGGCAAGTAAGCCCATTTGGCCGTCCAAGTCCCTGTCGAACTGCACGCCATCGACAAGAGTTAGCAAGCGTCCGCTACCGAACTCCGGTCGTTGAACAGCAATGCTCGCAAACAAATAATGGAAGAAAATTCGAAGCTCACTGTCAGGCGCGTCGACTTTGTACCAGGCGACATAGCGGCCACACAGTTCCGCGAAATGCAAAGCCAGCGTTGTTTTTCCAGTACCTGCGCGACCGCTTAGAACGGTGGCGGTGCATGAAGCAAGACTTTGCCGTAGGAGCGAAAGCAAACGAGGCCGGCACACGCTTATCGGCGGCGCAGGAATCCTGATTTTTTCGACAAGGAGACCCACCTTGCCGATAGCAGAGTCCTTTGGAGATTCGACCATGAGCATTGACTGACTCCGGGGGGTTATGGCGAGTGCCTTATTTTCAATGCTGCCGCTTGACTCCAAGATCGACAGAGGGCTTCTCGAAGACTTCTGTTCCATTCAGTACGTTTGCGGTGGGGGATGGTTAAGACTCAATAGAATGGAGCGCTTGGCCATTCCCTACGGCAAACGGCACTGAATACCGTGAACTCCGTCATCGATATCTTTTATTGCAATCCCCTTGAGAAATTCTTGAGGTTTTAAACACGGATCAGCACGGTGGAGGCTGAGAGGTCATTTGTTGGTCTTGTCGTCAGGCTTTTCGTCATAGAAAACGATGTTGAAGAGTAAGACGAGGCCAGCGGCGGCCGCCAGGATAAAAAAGATCATCGCTAGGCCTGGGTAACCGAAGATGCGGAACGACGTCTCGACACGCATCAACATCGCCGCTCCCACAATTAAGGCAGCGACGACCAAACCAGTCGTGACCCGATTGGCCACCTTTTGGAGGCCATCAAGAATCACTTTCTCATCTATCGCGTCGACTTTGATCTTGAGCTCATTATTACCGATTGAATCGAGAATGCGGTTCACTCGGGCTGGAAGTTTTTCGGCAAATTCCTTCACGTCTGCAACGCCGGTTAGGATGTTACTCGGCGAGATGCTCTTGATGAGGTTTCGTTGGAATATCTCCGTAGCTCGCTCGCGAATCACTGCGTTTGGATCGAAGGCAGGATCGAGTGTGAACACGACGCGATCAAGATTCAGAAGAGCCTTCACGATCATCGTGAACTCCGGCGGCAAACGAAACCAGCTATCCGCTGAGATTCGCGTTATCTCCAGTGCTACCTGGCCGGCATTTAAGCGGGTCAGATCGGCATCACGATTCTCAGCCACAAGGTCTGCGACGCGTCGAGTGAAGCTAACACGGTCGAATCCAGGCTTAGGTTCGCCCATCTTGATAGCCGTTTCGGCTGCTTCTTCTCCTCGACCTTCACTGATGCAAAGGAGGAGACGAAGCAAGTTGTCGTGGAAGCTGCGCGTGACGCGCCCTACCATCCCGAGATCGAGTAGCGCAATCCGATCGTCGTCAGTCAGAAAAACATTTCCCGGGTGAGGATCTGCGTGGAACAAACCTTCAACAAGAATCTGTTTTAGATAAGCACGAAAAAGTTCATCGGCCAGCGATTGTCCATCGATCTCGAGTATTCGCAATGGACTAAGAGAGGTTATTTTCTTTCCCTCTATGTATTCCATTGTCAGCACACGCGTCGTGCTGTAATCCTCGATCGGCTCTGGCACGATGATGTTTTCAAATTCAGCAAGCATCCGGCCGATGGCAATCATGTTCGTCGCTTCGGTTTTGAAATCCAATTCGCGAAGCAGACTCTTGCGGAGGTCTGTCAACATATTCACGAACTCGTATCGCTTGCCCAATTCGGTGTGAGAGTCGATGAACTGTGCTACCTCATTAAGTGCTTCGAGGTCTTCGACAATCTGCTCACGAATGTTAGGCCGCTGAACCTTGACAACTACGGCTCGTCCATCGCGCATGTAAGCCCTGTGAACTTGAGCCAGTGATGCGGCAGCAACCGGCACCGGATCGAAGTCGGCAAATGCCTTCGACATTCGAATACCTAATTCTCCCGAGACTATGCGCTCTACTTCTTCATACGAGAACGGTTCGATTTGGTCCTGGAGGCGTGAGAGAGCATCGAGGTATGGTTGCGGCAAGAGATCCGCGCGCGTCGAAAGAAGCTGGCCCAGTTTGATAAACGTAGCGCCGAGCTTCTCAAGATCTTTGGCCAACCCTTCAGCGGTCGCCGCGGTCGCCGCGGTCGCCTGGTCAGTATCGTCGAGAGGTAAACCCTCGAGTCCGGCTTCGCTAACCAAGTCGGAGCGACCGTACTTGATCAGCAACATTGCCACATCTTTGTAACGCTTCAACCGCTCTGGTTTTAAAGAGACGCCCATCGTGAACTGAGTCTGATCTTCTCGGTGCAGCCTCAGTGATATCTGTGTGTCTGTGGTTTTGTTTGGCGCGATTAAGCAAAACCACGGAGGCACAGAGATCCAGAGGCTGCACCAAGAGTTGAATTAAGCACCCAATTAGCCTAAAGCCTTGCCAAATCAACCCCTCGTGGATATTCTTCGCTTTCGACTTGTAAGTTCACGATTTGTCAGGTTATAGACAGAAGTATTACGGAAAGGTCACGCGCGAATCCCACCAATTCCGACAGTTGGCCCAAGCGTTGAGGTATCGATAAGGACACTCAGGTAAAGGAGAGAGTCACCATGCGAAGATTGTGGCAAGTAGCAATTGTTCTGTTTTCAACATTGATTGCAATCCAGGCGCAGCAACCCCCGCCGGCGCAACAAGCACCCCCGCAAGCGCCAAAGACCCATTTGAAGGTGGGCCAGGCGGCGCCAGACTTTACGCTGACAGACACGGCAGGAAAACCAGTGAAACTGAGCGACTTCAAGGGAAAGAAAAATGTGGTTCTCGCGTTTTATATACTGGCATTCACTGGTGGTTGAACGAAGGAATTAAAAGCGTATCAGGCTGATATCGCTAAATTCGACGAACGAGACACACAGATTCTTGGCATTAGCATGGATAGCTCACCCGCCAACAAACGATTTGCAGAAGACATCGGCGTCACGTTTCCATTGCTGAGTGATTGGAAGAGAACCGTGGTGAAAGATTACGGGCTACTTAACGAAGCCACTGGTTACTCAGCGCGCGCGACTTTTGTGCTGGACAAGGAAGGAATAATCAAGAGTATCGAGGAAGGCCGCACCGCAGTCGATCCAACCGGTGCTTATCAGGCGTGCAGTGTCTTCGAGAAGAAGAAAGCGTCACAGTGACTCGCACGTTAGAGCGGCCCGCTCACTTGCGGGCCGCTGACGCCTTTTCAATCGCTTCCCGCAATCCTTCCGCACTCAGAACTCTAAGCATTACACCGTTCACGAAGATCGTCGGCGTACTGTTCACGCCATAAATCTCCCCATCCTGGATGTCATGCTTTACTTCGGCGGCGTATGTGCCACTGTCGAGCGCCGCATCAAATTTCTGCCGGTTCAATCCGATCTCACTCGCATACTTCTTCAGCGACGGCACATCGAGGGCCTTCTGCCTCGTGTAGAGGAGTGCGACGTACTCGAAGAACTTGCCTTGTGCGTTAGCCGCGTTGGCGGCCTCGGCAGCTTTTAGAGCGTTCTCATGTTGCGACAGCGGGTAGTCGCGAACGACAAATCGAACCTTGTTGCCATAAGACTTCAATATTTCTTCCAGCACCGGATACATCGCCGCGCACGACGGGCACTGGAAATCAGTGAACTCAACAATGGTTACCGGAGCATTTACATCTCCGCGGGCCGGATCGTCGTCTGTACTAATCGCCTGCACTGGTTGCGGTGGCTCGGTGATCAGCCAGCGAATATCTGCACCTTTGCGCAATCGTGCCGACAGTTCATTTTCCAATCGCTCTTTATCGCGGTCCTGCAAATAAGAACTGATCTGGAATCTGACCTTCTCAAGATCACTATTGATTCGCGCTTTGTTCTCTTCGTAGAACTTCGTTATCTCTGCGTCGGTCGGTTGGCGGGTCTTGTCAGTGATTTCACTGCGGATGATCTGTTCTGGACCAATGTGCCGCCGATTAGCTTCATCCAGTAACAGAATGTCATTGATCACCTGGTCGGCTTTCCTCTTCGCAGCTTCGTAGGCCGCGAGCCGCCGTCGATACGCAATCGGCTTCAGCCGCTCACTTATTGCGCTGGCAGTAACCGGTTGACCAGCTACTGTCGCCACGATAGCCGCATCGTTAAGATTAGGCGTATTGATGTCGACGCCGGGCAGAACCTGATGCATCTTCTTCAACCGCTGAACAAGTTCATCCGATATTTTTCCTTCACGCTGGCTGAAAAGATAAGTCGAAATTTGAGAGGCGGCCGTCGAAGAATCCACACCATCAAACTCGTCCCGGTGTTCCTCAAAGAACTTCTTAATCTCAGCAACCGTTGGTTGAGTCAACTTACTTCTGACCTCAAGGGCGTAAAGGCGCTCCGTTGTTATTCCACGCTTCCGCGCCTCAGCTTGCAGCAATAAGGTGTTTATTTGAAGGTCCAATAAGTTCTGCTTCTGTTCAGCAATGTCGCGGTCGACTCCTTCAACCTCCTGACGTAGCTCTGGCTCAAACTCGGCTGACGTAATGGTGCGACCGCTGACCACCGCGATCGCGACAGGAGCAAGTGCAGGTTTGGCCGTATTAACAGGCGGCTGACTGACGGCAGCCGGCGTTGGATTCGGCTGGGCAGAGGCTTGCGGAGTTTTTGTTGGGGTTTTCCGCGCTGTGCGCTGGGCGAATACGACGTTGAGAAAAAGGCAAATGGCCAGGGGGGTAACGAATATCTTCATGGTCATTCAATAAATGTAACTGATCTGAATGGGATAATAAGAGAACTGTTCGTTAGAGGACAAATACACGACTGGCGCTGCCTCCCACAAGGGAAGACAGCGCCAGTTCAAGCTAGCGCGCTAAAAAACAAACTCAATGGTACCGAATGATGCTTCTTCGGCGTTTCTTAACTGGCGTTCGAATCGACAGCAGATCCTTGTGCCTGCCGTTAAGGATGAAGGCGAGGCCCTGGTGCGTGACACCGAGCAAGCGTGCAGCGCGAGTAACGCTACCGCCCGATACCTCGAGCGCCTGACGAATCAGATTCGCCTCATACCGGTGAACTTCTGCTTCAAGTGAGTAGGTGGTTGAATTGTTTGAACTGACCGCTGCGGGGTTGTTGTCCGCGTCGGACAATGCAGAGACGACTAAGCGTCTGGCACACTCACCAAGTCGACTACGAAGCCGGCGATGTTGAGAATTTGAGAGCGCAGATTCGGCTGACAAATAGTAACTATGGAGAACATCAGCAGACAGTTGCGTCGCTAGTTCTTCGACTACCGTCAGCGCCGCGACTCCACCGCTATCGGGATCGCCAGCAAGTTGAGCAACTTCAATGGCCCGATCGAATGCGGTCTTTGCTACGTCGTATCGATTCAATCTCGCCAATGCTTTGCCGTGGGTCGTCAGAGCCTCAGCCAGCACCGATTGTTCACCGCCGCGCTCAAGAGATCTTACTGCACCGCGCGCAGTCTTCTCCGCAATCTCGTTCTTACCTTCGAGCAGAAAAGCTTGAGCTCTGGTATCGTCAGCACCTGCTGCGCCGCCGTGATCGCCAACGCTCAGGTGTAACGACCGTGCGCGATCGAGATGTTCATGCGCTTCCTTAAACCGACCCAAGCTCGCGAACAAAAATCCTTCATTGTTCTCCACGCGAGCCCGGAACCGTTTATGACCTGCCTGTTCGAAGTGGAAGCGCGCCGCCGCAAACTCCACTAATGCATGATCGATCAAGTCTTCACGTTCTTGCGATAGACCCATGCCTTTCAACAAGATCGCATACGAGTTGTGAAACTTACCTTTCAGTGAATCGTTACGACTCGCATCGAACAGCGATGCAGCTTCACGATATAAATCCAAGGCTTCGTTGAAGTGAGTTGCGACTTGTTCGATAATCGCGCTGTTCAGAAGCGCACGAAGTCGCTGTTCACTTTCTAACTCCCCCAAAGCATCGAGAGCCAATCGTAACGTTACCCTGGCTTCATCAAGCGCGCCTTCACGCCAGTAACAAATGGCGAGGTCAACTCGAGCTTCGGCGACCTTTTCGCTGAGGCCTTGAGTTTCAAACAGCGCTGCGCTTTCACTGATGAGGTCTTTGGCTGTTTCCTGAGCGCCGCTGATTTGCTTGGCGCTGCCTAACCACCCCGTTAGCGTCCCGGTCCGCAATAGGAGTTCTGCTTTGACGTCGTTCGACCAATCGCCAGTGTCGGGCCGGGTGCCTACCCCGTGCCAAAGCTCGCCAAGCGCTTCGCGAGCGGCGTCGAATTCGCCGGCCTCCTCAAACTCTTTGGCGGCATTACACCGGAACAGCACCGAATCTCGGTCAAGAACCCCGGGCGTAGAGTGAATCACTGATGTTTGCAATCCCATATTACGACTCCAGTTCTGTAATCACGCAAGGAACCTTGCAAGCACGTCGATTGACGGATATTATTCCCTCGTCGACCAATTGTCTACTTGGTTTATGTCCCCCTCACGGGATAATTTGCCAACTCAACAGGAGAAGACCATGAAACTTGTCAGGAACCTAGCAGCCGCCCTACTACTCGCCTGCGCTCTCACCGTAAACGTTTACGCTGGAGATCAGCAGACGCCGGGCATTACGACACCGCCACCACCCCCTGCTTCTAGCACACCCCCGGAAAATACAACGGATAAATCGGCGACTACCCCCGAAACTGGCGGGAAGGTGGATATCACCGACGAGGCCCTCGACATATTGGTCAAAGCCGTTTTGGCTGTGCTAACTGTCTTCTGACGAAGGCAACACGTGATTTTACGGTCCGTGTCAGTCACTCGCGGCCTGCTCAAATATTGGGCAGGCCTGTCGAATCGCGCTAAAAAAAACCGTATTTGCGAGGCGGTGACGTGGCTGCATCGTACCTCTACCGAGTCGCGCAAAGCAATAGTTTTGCCGAGTGGATACCTGCTTAACACCCCACTTGACCTACCAGATACCGTTGGCTTTGCCTCAAAAGTCGGATCTAGCTCGAGGCAGGAGTGTTTTGGTTCGTGTTGGTTAGTGTGACTTCGTGGATCGTCTTTAGTTTT
>Ga0114129_10001969_pt1 | contig 28082 bp, 23 predicted proteins | sample RhiMetdeltSRZDD1_FD_80071 | JGI IMG/M metagenome (GOLD analysis project Ga0114129, IMG submission 80071) | Populus rhizosphere microbial communities from Tennessee, USA - Rhizosphere MetaG P. deltoides SRZDD1 (version 2) (version 2) | ecosystem: Host-associated > Plants > Roots > Rhizosphere >... | reverse complement strand
GCGCCCACCAGCGCAGGGCAACAAAAGTAACGTTCAGTTCCAGAGTTCCACGGTTCCAACGTTCCATGGCAGAAACCGTGGAACGATGGAACTCTGGAACCGTGGAACCGAATCTACTGCGGCCATCCTGTCTGAGGTAATCCTTTAAAGACGCGCAGCGCGGTCTTGTAATACACCTTCTTCAGCGTTTCATCCGACAGGCCGATCCCGTACATCTTCCAGAACGCGTGATAGTCGCGGTAGTACTCGAAGTAGTCGTCCGTGGTCTCGAACACGCGCCAGTAGTACGGATACTCCTCCGGGATGAACGCGTCCTTGCCGAACATGACGCGATCGCCGTACTTTTCGAGGAACGCCTTTGCCGCGCGCGGCTGGCGTCCGAGGTCGTAGAGGATCGCGCCGGCCTCGATCGTCACGTTTGGAAATTCATCGAGCAGCTTTGCGAGCCGCCCGAGATCGTTGGCGTGCCACCCGAAGTGCGCGGCGACGAAACGCGTTTTCGGATGCTTGCGGAACATGTTGTTGCGCTCGGTCATCAGCTGCTCGAAGGTCGGCCCGCCGGGTTGATTGTTGCGGCGATCCGCAAACAGCGACAGCTCGAGCCAGCGCTCGTTGGTGTAATCCAGCGGCTGGAAGAATTCCTGCGGCTCCGCGGTATGGATGAACGCCGGCACATCCAGCCGCGCGAATGCCTGCCACAACGGATCGAGCTCCGGATCGTCCACCCGCAGGCGTGAACCGTCGGCCTTCCTGACCCGCAGGCCGAACGACTTCGGCACCTCGCCGACGCCGATCGCGCCGGCCTTGAGATCGGCCTCGAGCTGCTTCGCGGCGCGCTCACCCCAACCCGGACCGACGCCGCTGAAATCGATTCCCGCCAGCACGCGGAAGCGATCCTTGTGCGGCGAGGCGTTGAGCGCCGCCATCGAGCTCGCCAGCCGCGAGCCGGATACGTTCTCGGCCACCAGCATCACCTTGATGTTGAGCGAATCCATGATGCCGACGAGTCGGTTGATGGCGTCGGCGCTGCCCACGTTGCCAGGGTGCCCGTGCACGTCGATCGCCGGGAACTTCGCCTTCGGCACCTTGTGCTCGCCCACTACCAGCGTATTGCGCGGCCGGTAGTCTAGAATGCTCGGCGGAGCGTCCGAGGGCGCCATGCAGTTGCCCGGCCGCACTTCGGTGGCGCCGGGCGGACATTCCTGGCCGGCCTGGATGCGCGTGCCGCCGCCACGTTGCGCGGCGACCCCAACCCCAGTCGCCGCGCTGAGCAGCACCATGAGAACCGTTCGAGAAACTCGCATCCGCTCATTATGGACGATGGATGATTGGGGTCAGGTCAAGAATTTCGCCCTGTCCCATGTATGACTGGGGACAGGTCGTTCCTCAGCAAGACGTCCTCGCCGATTCATGATCGCGCGCCTTCGGAATTCAGACTTCTCGCGACTCCGTCACTGCGACCTGTCCCCTATCATCTTCGGCGCAGGGCGAGATTCTTGACCTGACCCCGGTCATCCCTTCAGCGTCGTTTGTAGCGAAACTTCACCACCGGCTCGGTGTTGATGACCAGCGGCTTGATGAACTGGTGCGACACGCCGGCCCGCGGCACGTCGACGCGGATCGGCAGAACGCCGGCGGCGCGCGCCTGGAGATTGACGACATTCTGCGAGGGCGGCGCCGCCACCTGCTTCTCGCGATCGTCAGAACGTGCATCGACCAAGGGAGATTGGCCGGTGACCGTCACCGTTTCCGCCAGTGGCACCGGTTTCTTGGCAGCTCCCAGATCGAAACCGGATCGCTGCGGAGCCTCACCGAAACGTCCTTTATCGATCATCGTCCCGGCGATCGCGCGCGCCGAGTATTGCTCGGGCACAAAGACCTCCCATTCGACGACGCCAATCGGGATGTCCATCTTGGGCAGCGTCATCTGGATGTCGCCCTTCTTCTGGAACGGCATGCCCGCGTGCATGTATACGAACGACACCGAATAGGCGGCCGTGGTTCGCAGCCCGGTGCGCATCAGCGGTACGCGCGTGCCGTCCGGACCCGCCGCGGGTTTCGCGCTCTGACCGGCGAGGTCGACCGAGACGATCGATGCGCCGGGCGGCAGCTCCACTTTCAGGAACGGCTGCGATCGGTTGCGAAGATCGAGTCGAATCTCGGTCAGCGCCCGGCCTTCGCTCGTGATCATCGTCGTTGCGACCGCGCGATCCGCGACCGCGGCGAGCACGCCCGCATCGTCGAATCGCTTGATGTCGAGCGCCAGTTGCGGTGCCGCGGCACCGGCCGGCCGCTGGTAGCGGAACCCGGAAATGATCGGCAGGCGTGTGAGCGCATGCAGCGACGGGTTGAGCTCGCGCACGTCGATGCGCTGCAGGCCTGGACGATCGGCCGCCGACAAATCGAGCGTGCCGACGCCTTCGATGCCGATCTCACCGCGTTCGCGCTGCATGTCCTGCAGCGTCACCACGCCGGTATCGAGCTGAAAACTGCCGCCGCCATGCGCACGCTCGAGGTTGATCAGGAACTGGTGGCTGCGCGCGGCCGGATCGGCAATCGTCAGCACCATCTCGCTGTCGCGAACCGCCGAATCCTCCAGCGAGCTGCCGGTGACGGCGGCCACTTCGTATCCTGCCGGCAGCCGTGCCGTCAACGATCGCAGCTCGCCCTGGATCACCGTCACGTCGATGAGCGCCGCCATGCGGACATCGGCGTCGTTCAGCGTGATCAGCGTCAGCACATCGGCGAGTGCCCGGACGTCTTTCGCCGCCGGCGTCGGGGCATTGTCGCGGACCGACCACGACACTTCCGTCGACGACCCGGGATCGAGCGTGGCCTCGATGACGGTTCGTCCGATGATGGCCGTGCGGCGGGTGATCAATCCCGCTGAGAGACGAACATCCGCACGTTCGCCGGGGACTTCGATCCGCGCGCGCGAAGCACCCGCCTGCGGCACGGGCAGCATGAACGACGCCCGGCCCGGCCGCAACACAATCGGCGTGGCCCATTCCACATCGACCGCAAACGGACCAGTGGGCAGCAATGCCTGCAATGTCTGCCCCTCGACGGCGAGCGGAACAGGACGTCCACTGGCGGTGACGTTCATGACGGCGGCGCCATTGAGCAGTGGCACGCGGGCGATGCCGTTATGCAGGACCTGGCCGGTCACGGCAAACATGCCGCGAGCGGTGTCGCGATCGATCGTGACGCGCAGATCGGCGGCCGCGGCGACGGCCGCCACCGGCGCGGCTAACGGCGGGACCGGAGCGCGGGCGGCAAGCGCGAGCAGGCGGTTGTACTCCGCGAGGGTCATCGACACCGTGCGCGGCTGGTCGGGCCGCGGCGGTTGCGCGGCAGCGGTGCTCGCGATGATCAGCAACGCCAACGTGTAGACGCTGATTCGATTGGTCATGACACACCTACTTGATCCGGCGGATCGCCAGATCGATTGACGGCGCCGCCGATTCGGCGGTGAGCTCCGCCGCCATGAAGAGAGAAGGACCGATCGCGGGGAACGTCACGTCCACCGGCAGCGTGCCGGCGATGGCGCGGCCGCCGCCTTCATTGCGATACCGATCGATCAACTGACGGACTTGCGATTCACGCTGGATTGGCGCTGGAGCCTCCATGGGTGCCGCCGGTGGCGGCGGAGACATCCTCGCTGCCACGGATTGCTGCGCAAACGCTCCGCCGGCGATGTTCCCGCTGATGCGATCGGCTTCCTCCGCCCGGCGCAGGGCTTCGGCAAATACTCCGGGATCGGATTCGGCGCGGAACGCGCCCGGCTGCAGTGCCACGCGGAATCGCGGCGAATGATAGAGCTCGACGCCCGTTCGAGAGATCGGCAGATCGAGTGCAGGCAAGGTCAGCCGCGCCGGTCCCTTCTCATCCCAGGCGTTGATGCTCTGCACGTAGGTGATGCGCACGGCAAAGGTCGGTGCATCCTGGCCGGCGCGCCCTTTCTCGAGCGCGAGCAGCACGGCGTCCTTCTCGGCGACGCCGGGCCTGATCGTCTTGCCCGCGACCGATGCGCTCCACAGCGTGGCTCCTGGCGGCAGCGTGATCTTCAGGAAGCTGCGCTGGTTGTTGCGCACAGCGTAGTGGCCTTCGACCAGCAACAGACCGTCTTCCGCCGCCAGCGTGCGGTATCTCGCTTCTTCGATGTTGGCGACCAGCACCGCCTGCGGTGTATAGCGCTTGACCGACACGCTGAGCGAACGTGGATCCGCGCCGCTCGTCGGCCGCAGGCGGAACGCCACCATCGACGGCGATTCACGCCCGCCAATGGCCCCGGCGAGATCGGAGACGTCAGCAGGCTCGAGGCCCCGAAGGTGATGCTTCTCGATCTCGCCGGCGCCGAGCACACTCAGCGCCACGCCGCCGGCCTCACGTTCGGCTGCCGGCACGCGCACCAGCGGCACGGCGACTTCACCGTGCGCGGGCAGCCGGGTTTCGGCCTGGACTTCGAATGACACCGCATCGATGACCGGATCGATGAAGCGGACACGCAACAATCCGTTGCGCGTCTCCCAATCCGCCACCGTGGCGCCGACCACCTGGTTGATCACGACGCCGGCCGGAACGCTGAGGGTGATGTCGCGGGCGACGCCCTGCTGCACCTCAGCCCGCACCGTGGCGATGATCGACGAGATCTCTTCACCCAGCCCGACCACGGATGTGACGGTGGCGCGAAAGCGGAGCGGCTGCTGGTCTCGCCGGTCGTCGACGCGACGCTTCCACGAAATGCCCAGCGGCTGATGGGCGCGGCCCAATGCGGACCAGCGGCTTTCGCCTTCCAACTCAGAGCGCTCCGTGATGAAGCCGCCGTTCACGGTCAGCTCCACGCCGGTTCTCGGCAGCGTCAACGTCGCTCGGGAGATGGGTGCGGGTGACGCCGGCAGCGTGATCGATTCAGATCCCCCGGCGGCGGCGAGCGGGACCACGATGTCGAGTTGCAAGACGAGGCGGCCGGCTCGCGAGAGCACAACATGCGCGGGCGGTCCTTCGATCAGCGGCAGCGGTTGTCCATCGACGCGCGCGTCGCGCACCATCAACCCCGCCGGCACCGGGACTTTCACCCAGCCGTCTCGCAACACGTCCACCGTGAGCAGCGCTCGACCGGCGATGGCCTCACCATCGAGACGGAGATCGTAGTCGATGCGCGTCAGCGTGGCGTCGACAGGTGGCGCAACGGGAGATGGCGCTTCGGGATTTGCGCGTGTGAGCAGCACACGGTATTCGTCAACGGGGAGAACGACCCAACCTTCGGGTGCGGGAGCTTGCGCGCGTACGGCGGTGGCCGCGAGCACACACACGATGACTGCGATCACGACACAGCGTGTTCGAACCATAGGAGCCTCTCTGCGGTTTGACTCCCCTTGCAAGCTGTTGGCCGGATCGGATCGCAAAGAAAAGCGGCAGCAATCACCGGATCACAGAGTTGTGATCCACTCGAATGCAGGCGGTGTCCAATAACGTGTAGCGACGCGCAGCGGCTGTCAGCGCGCGGCGCCGGCGCTGCGCAACTGTTCGATCTCGGCATCGCTGTATCCGAGATCGCGCAGCACGTCGTCGGTGTGCTCGCCGAGCAGCGGCGCGCGACGGCTCGGGTCGAGCGGCGTCGCCGACATCTTGATCGGCGTGCCCAACGCGCGCAGCCGGCCCAGTGTCGGATGATCGACATCGATCGTCATCTCGCGCGCAATCGCCTGCGGCGTGGTCAGCGCGTCTTCGTAATCGAGAATCGGACCGCACGGCACGCCGGCTTGCTCCAGTTGTTCGAGCCAGAATGCGCGTGGCCGCGTCATCGTCACCGTGTCGATCATCGCCGCCAGGTCGGCCTGGTTCTGCACCCGATCGTGGTTCGTGGCAAAGCGCTCGTCGGTCAACCACTCGTGATGGCCGAGCACGCGCGCGATCTTCGTGAAGTTGCGGTCGTTGGCGCCGCCGATCGTGATGTAGCCGTCGGCGCAGCGGAATGCCTGGTACGGCGCCGTCAGGCGATGCGCGGAGCCGATCGGCCCCGGGACCTGGCCGGTCGTGAAGTAATGAGTGGCTTCCCACACCGAGAGCGCGAGTCCCGCCTCGACGAGCGACGTGTCGACGTGTTGCCCGCGGCCGGTCTGCGAACGGTGATGCAGTGCGGCCAGCACGCCGACCAGCGCGAACAGGCCGGCGCCGAGGTCGGTGATGGGCACGCCGACTTTCGCCGGCGCCTCGCCGGGATGACCGGTGACCGACATCAGGCCGGACAGACCCTGCGCGATGAGATCGAAGCCGCCCTTGCCCGCCCATGGCCCGGTCTGTCCGTGTCCGGAGATCGATGCGTAGATCAATCGCGGGTTCGCGGCGCTGAGCGTGGCGTAATCAAGCCCGAGGCGCGCCATCACGCCCGGGCGGAAGTTTTCGATCAGGATGTCGGCCGCTCGCGACAGCGTGACAAAGACGTCGCGGCCCGGCGCGGTGGTGAGATCGAGGACCATGCCAAGCTTGCCGCGGTTCACGGCGTTGAACGCCGGGCTGTCGTTGCCGCGGGTGCCGGCCATGGCGCGCGACGAGTCGCCGGCCGGCGGCTCCACTTTGATCACACGCGCACCCATGTCTGCCAGTAACATCCCGCAATACGGCCCGGCCATCACCTGGGTCGCATCGAGAACCGTTATGCCGTCCAACAACGTCGAGTGGGTCATCAAGGGATCCGTTGGCACTGTCACGTTCGATCGCCCCGAAGCGCGCAATGCGCTGACGTGGGAGATGTACGACGCGCTGGTCGAGGCGTGCGACGAAGCGGAAAGCCACACGGACCTGCGCGTGTTCATCATACGCGGAGCGGGCGGCGCGTTTTCGGCCGGCACCGACATTGCGCAGTTCAAGGACTTCGACGGCGCCGACGGCGTGGCCTACGAGAAGCGGCTCGACGGCGTCATCGATCGCGTCGAGCGGCTGCCGCTGATCACCATCGCTGAGGTCGACGGCGTCGCGGCCGGCGGCGGCTGTGCCATCGCGCTGGCGTGCGATCTCCGCATCTGCTCGGAGCGCGCGGTCTTCGGCGTGCCCGTGGCGCGCACGCTCGGCAACTGCCTCTCGATTACGAGTACTGCGCGCATGGTTGATCTGATCGGTCTCGCGGCTGCGAAGGACGTCTTGTTGACGGGCCGGCTGATCGCGGCCGACGAGGCCCGGCGCACCGGTCTCGCGAACGAAATCATTCCGTCCGAGCAACTGTCCGCCGAGGTGATCAAGCGCGCCGAAGACCTGGCGACGCGCAAACGCAGCACGATCAAGGCGACCAAGGAGACGCTGCTGCTGTTGCGCGATCATCGCCGGCCCAAGCAGAACGCCGCCAACGACATCCTGAAGGAATGCTACGGCAGCGACGACTTCAAGGAAGGCGTGAGCGCGTTCGTCAGGCGCGAGTCGAAGGTCAGAACAGTACCCAGCAAATGATCGCGCCGACCAGCATCATCGAGAGTCCCCACGCCAGCAGCTGATTGAAGAGCTTCTTGGCGCCCTGCTCGCTCGGCAGCGCGGCGATGCACAGCGCGCCGATCGTCGAGAGCGGCGACAGATCGACGAGGTGCCCGCCGACGTTCATCGATGAGGCAATCGCCATCGGATCGGCGTTCAGCCGCTCGGCCAGGCCGGGCACCGTCGGCAGGAATGCCGGCAGCACGACTCCGGATGTGCTGCTGTAGACAGACACCGCTCCGGTAACCAGCGCAATCACGAACGTCACCGTGCCTGGCGTCGCCATTCGCGCCAGCAGCTCGGTGAAGAGATCCATTCCGCGTTGCGCCGCCAGCACCCCGATCAGCACCGTGACGCCGCACACCATGATGATCACGCTCCACGGCATCCGGCGGATTGCGTCCTTCTCGTCAGCGGCCTTGAGCAGCGACATGATCGCCGCGCCGGAAAGCGCCGCCAGGCCAACGTGCGCCCGAAACCAGATCACCGAGATCACGAGCATCAGCAAGATCGACATCGTGAGCCAGTGTTTGCCTTCGAAGGGCTCGATCTCGATGATCGATTCCTCCGCGCGCCCGCCCGCCTGATCGGCCTGCGCCATCTCCGGCGCCACGGCGCCGCGCCTCGTGAACAGCTTCCAGCCGCCGAGGATGAAATAGGCCGTGAACGTCACCACGGCGTGGGCCATCAGGTTGTTGAGATAGGTCTCGGTCTCGTGGCCGGCCAGGCCGATCTTCTCCATGTTGGTGTTGACGATGAGGCCGGTCGGCGCGAACCGCGACAACGCGCCGGCCTGCGCGCCGTTGCCGACCATCAGCGCCATCAGGAACGGCGGTATCGCCGCGCGCATCGCCACCGCCATCGCCATCGGCGCCATGATCGCCGTCGTCGCGATGTTGCCGGGACCGATGCTCGACAGGCCGAGCGCGATGAAGAACAGCATGATCGGGATGACGCCGGCGTTGCCGCGGCAGGCGCGCACCGCCCGTGCCGCGATGCGGCCGAGCGTGCCGTTGTTGTTGGCCATGCCGAACAGCAGCGTGATGCCGATCAGGTTGATCAGGAGATCGATCGGGAAGCTGGCGAGCACCTTGGCCACCGGCATGCCGCCGAGGTAGACGCCCACGATCCAGGCCATCGCCATCGACACCACGCCGACGTTCACGCTCGTCACCATGCTGAGCGTGATCGCGATGATCAGCGCTCCCAGCGAGATCCACGCCAGGTCCATCGACTCTCCTAGATCAGCGACCGCAGCAGCGCGGCCGGGTGCAGTGCGTCAACGCCCGCGAGATCGTGCACCTGGTGGCGGCACGACGTGCCCGCGGCCACCAGCACCGAGCGCGCGTCGAGTGCGCGCGCCGCCGGCAGGAGCTTTCTCTCGCCGATCGCGCGCGACACGTCGTAGTGATCGCGGGTGTAGCCGAACGAGCCGGCCATGCCGCAGCAGCCGGCGTCGAGGTCCACCACCTGCGCGCCGGGCACGCGCGACAACAGCGCCCGCGCCGGCGCCGCCAGCCCCATCGACCGCTGGTGACAGTGCGGGTGCAAGTGTATGTTGGCCGGGCCCGGCTTGAGCTTCAGCGCGGCGCGGCCCGCCGCGCATTCGCGCTCGAGATACTCCTCGAACAGCACCGCCTCGCGCGCCACCACCCGGGCCCGGTATTGCAGCTCGCCTCGCAGCAGATCCTGGGCGTCCTCGCGCACCGCCGACAGGCAGCTGGGCTCGAGGAAGACAATCGCCTGCCCGCGCGCGGCTGCATCGAAGAGTGCGTGCACGTTGGCCGCCGCCTGGCGGCGCGCTTCGCTCAGCAGCCCCTGCGAGATCAACGGCCGGCCGCAGCACACGTTCGGGGCCGGCGCCATGTCGATGCCCGCGGCCTTCATCACCTCGAGAGCCGCCAGTCCAATATCGGGCCGCTCGTATTCTGTGAACGTGTCGACGAAGAGCAATGCCGCGGCATCATCTCGCCGTGGGACTTGTTTGGTCAGGGTCTTCCGGGTCCATCTCGGCAGCGTCCTTCTTCGATCGACGCCGATCGTTTTCTCCATCAGCCATCGCACCGGCGAGGCATTCGCCAGCGCATTCGAGAGCGGTGCGAACCGGCTGCCGACGGCGGACGTGGCATGGGCGTGCCCGAACGCGTGCGCGCCGAGCGGCATCCGGTGCCGATCCCAGTAGCCGGCCAGGAACTCGCTCTTGTAGCGCGCCATGTCGACGCCGACCGGGCACTCGCTCTTGCACGCCCGGCACTCGAGGCAGAGGTCGAGCACCTCGTGCACGCCCTGGTCCGACAGCTTCGCGTCACCCAGCTTGCCGCTGAGCGCCAGCCGCAGCGCGTTGGCGCGCCCGCGCGTGGAGTGCGCCTCCTCGCGCGTCACCATGTAGGACGGGCACATCGTCCCGTCGCGGGTCTTGCGGCAGAGTCCAACGCCGCTGCACATTTCCACGGCGCGCCCAAACCCGTTGTAGTCGGAAAAATCGAACATCGTCACGGGCTCCGGCGTGTGATAGCCCGCGCCAAACCGCAAATGCGACGTAATCGGCGGCGTGTCGACGATGCGGCCGGGGTTGAACAGGCCGTCGGGATCGAACGTGCGCTTCACGGTGCGGAACGCCTGATAGAGCTCCGAGCCGAACATTTTTTCGTTGAACGCGCCGCGGACCAGCCCGTCGCCGTGCTCGCCCGACAGCGCGCCGCCAAACTCGAGCACCAGATCGGAAACCTCGTTGGCGATCGACTCGAATTTCGCGATGCCTGATGCGGTCTTCATGTTCACCACCGGGCGCACGTGCAGGCACCCGACCGATGCGTGCGCATAGATGCCGGCCGTGGTGCGGTGACGCTGCACGATCTTGATGAACCGTTCGATGTAGTCGCGCAGCCGTTCCGGCGCGACGGCCGTATCTTCGACGAACGAGATCGCCTTGCCGTCGGTCTTCGTCGCCGTCGACAGGCCGAGCGCGGCTTCGCGGAAACTCCAGATCCGCGCCTGCTTGGCCAGATCGATCACATGGCGGAAACGGCACGTGAACCCCGCGCCGGCGAGATCGCGCTCGACGGCCTCCATGCGCGCAATCAGTTCGTCGCGGTCGTTGCCGTAGAACTCCACGCACAGCAGCGACGAGCCGTCGCGCAGGATCATGCTGCGCCGCTGCGCATCGAGCACCGGGTTCTCGCGCGCGTGCGAGAGGATGAAGTCGTCCATCACTTCGACGGCCGACGGCCGGTGTTTCAGCACCACGGGCGTCGCCCCGAGCGCGTCGAGCAGGCGATCGAACTCGATGGTCAGCACCACCTTCTGCGCCGGCAGCGGCACCAGCGCGACCTTGGCGTCGACGATGAATCCCAGCGTGCCTTCGGAGCCGACCATGATCCGCGTCAGATCGAGCGGGCGCGCGGCATCGACGAAGGCGTCGAGGTTGTAGCCGCCGACGCGGCGCAGCACCTTGGGAAAGCGGCGGCCGATTTCGGCGGCGTGCCTGATGCCCAGCTCCGGAATGGCGCGGTACGCGCGCGCCTCGATGCTGTCGCCGAGCACGGCGCGTTCGCGCTCGGCGGCATCCAGCGGCCGGAAGTGCGCCAGCCCGCCGTCGGCGAGCACCACCCGCTGTTCGCGCACGTGATCGATGGTCTTGCCGTAGAGCACCGATCGGGCGCCGCTCGAGTTATTGGCCATCATGCCGCCCACGGTGGCGCGGCTGGCCGACGACACGTCGGGAGCAAAGCGCAGCTGGTACTGGCGCAGCGCCGCGTTCAGCTCGTCGAGCACCACGCCGGGCTCGACGCGCGCCCAGCGCTCATCCGGATTGATCTCGATGATGCGGTTCAGGTACTTCGAGGTGTCCATCACCAGGCCGGCGCCGATCGACTGGCCGGCCTGCGACGTGCCGCCGCCGCGCGGCGTGATCGGCACGCCGTGCCGCCGCGCGATCGCCACCGCGCGAATCACCGCTTCCTGTGATTTCGGAATGACCACGCCGACGGGCTCGATTTGATAGACGCTCGCGTCGGTGGAGTAGAGCGCGCGCGAGATCGCATCGAATCGGACCTCGCCGTCGATGGCGCGTTCCAGCTCTCTTTGCAGGAGCACGCTCATGAGCTATTGGCTTTTGCCGCGCGCGGCGATCGGCCACACCGCTTCGACGCGATCGCCGCGCAACGCGTAGATGTTGTCGTAGAGGTTCACGGTGGGATCGCAGTGGGGAGGAATGAATTCAATCCGATCGCCGACCTTCAGCCGGCGTGAGCTCTTCGAGAGATCGAGGCGGCCATGTTCGTCGCCCGCCCACCCGTACTCGACACCTGGAAGATCGATGGGCTGCGGCGTAAACGGGCGATCGGTGGAGAAGGCCTTGTAGCCGCCGTCGACGATGGCGAAGCCGGGCGGTGTTGAAACCACGGTCGTGACCACCGTCAGCGCGTTCTTGAAATCGCGGTACTGATCGCCGTCGGGCCCGCCGATCTTGCCGTAGTCGAGGTCCATGAAGATGAAGCTGCCCGGTTGCAGCTCGGTCATCGCCGGATTGTCAGCATCGAATCGATACGTGCCGGTCGACCCGCCGGTGACCATCGAGCAGGGGATGTCGAACTCCTCGATCATCTTCCTGGTCGCGGCCGCCTTCGCCATGTTGCCGTTCGTGCGCGCCCCTCGCGCGGTGAATGGCGTGGTATGCGCGGCTTGCCCGTCATAGGACTGCAGTCCCGCAAGCTCGACGTTGGGGAGGGAGTCAATCAATCTCGCGAGCCGCAGCGCCGGCTCGCCCGGCTCGACACCGGTTCGGCCGAAGTACAGATCGACCAACAACGCGATTGGCGCGCTGCCGTTGGCGGCGTCGTTGATCTGCCGCACGTTCTGCTCGTCGTCCACGACAAACATGGTGTCGGGTGCCTTGCGCGCCAGCGCCACCGCGCGGGCGATCTTGTCCTTGCCGACGACCGCGGTGGTGACCAGCAGGCCGCGAATGCGGTGATCGGCGAACACCTCCGCCTCGCTCAGCCGTGCGGCGCAGATGCCTACGGCGCCGGCCCCAATCAACGCGCGCGCGATGTCGGGGCATTTGTGCGTCTTCCCATGGGGCCGGAACGCCTTGCCGCGGGCCTTGAGATGCGAGGCCATCTTCGCGATGTTGGCTTCGAAGGCGTCGAGGTCGAGCACGAGGGCAGGGGTGGGGATGTCGCCGCGGAGCCGCATCAGACAGCGAATGCTATCGCATTACGCCCCGCCAGCGTCATGACGGGTTTTTCCCGGATTTGCCGCTTAAGAGGTGTGGGCAGCGCCTCTATGCGCGCGCGCGCCACGCTGATTCGCGTCGACATCTATCGCCGCAACTGAGTGATTCTCGACAGACGCGAACGATCGCGATCGGCTCAGCTGTTCGCGATCGTTCGTCCTGTGTCACAATTTTTGAATCCGGCCTTCAACGCGCGCGCCGATTCGCGTCTTGTCGTGGCCCTGGGTCGCACTCCTGCTCGTCGTGCTGTCGGTGGCCATGCACGCCTCGCTGGTCGTCCGCCTCTCGACGGGAGTGCCGGCCGACCTCGGCGATCCCTTGTTGAACATGTGGATCCTGTGGTGGAACGCGCAGCAGATTCCATTCACCGACGCGTATTGGAATGCGCCGGCGTTTGCGCCGATGCCGCGGGCACTCGGCTTGTCCGAGACGCTGCTTGGCCTCTCGTGGTTCACGACGCCGCTGCAGTGGCTCGGCGCGTCGCCCGTCACCGCCTACAACCTGCTGTACATCGCCGAACCGGTGCTGAATGGCCTGAGCGCATATTGGTTGTGCCTGGTCTTGACCGCGCGTCGTGACGCCGCGCTGATCGGCGCCCTCGCCATGGCGTTCGCGCCGTACCACGCGACGCAGATCTCGCATATCCAGACCGAAGGCCTGTTCTTCATGCCGATCGCGCTGGTGGCGCTGCATCGCTACTGGACGACGGGCAATTGGCGATGGCTGATCCTGCTCACCGCCGCCACCGCCTTGAATGCGCTCGTGTGCGGATACTTCCTGTTGTTCTTCTCGACATTCCTCGGCGTGGCGCTGCTGTGGTATGTGCTGGCGACGCGTGATGTGAAAAAACTGGTCGCCTCACTCGCGTCGCTGGCCGTCGCGATCCTGGCGATTTCGCCGGTCATCGTGATGTTCCGGCTGGTGCGGCTCGAACACAACTTGAGTCGTCTTCCTGTGGAGATCGAGCGCAATAGCGCTGACGTCACCTCGTTTGCGTTGGCATCGCACCTCCTCACCGTCTGGCCGATCCATACGGAAGTGCATCAGCCCCAGCTGGCGGCGTACCCAGGCCTCGTGATTGTGCTGGTGATCCTCGCCGGGGCGCTCGTCGTCGCGCGCGGACGGATCAAAGCGGTGCTACTCGCCGAGTCAAAATGGCTGCTCGGGCTGCTCGCGTTTGCAACGGTGACGGTGATCGCCGGCGCCACCATTATTCCGAAACCCTACAAAGTCATCAGCGTCGGCATCTATCTCGGCACCATCGCCCTCCTGCTCTCGAAGCGAATGCGTGTGCTCCTCCAATCCGGCTCGATGCCCGCGCTCTATGCGATCGGGCTCATCGTGACGGCTTCGCTGTCGTTCGGACCTGTCGGCCGCGCCTTTGGCCATCGATTCTGGTACAAGCCGCCGTACCAGCTGCTGATGGGTTTACCCGGCTTCGATGCGGCGCGCGTACCGGCGCTCTATGCATCGATTGAATTGATGTGCCTCGCCGTGCTGGCCGCTTTCGCGATGACACGGTTGTGGCCAGACATGACGCGTCGCGCTCTCACGATGACGGGCGTCATTGGCGCGCTGATCGTGATCGATGGGTGGCATGCCGTGCCGGTCGTGCCGATCCCGGCGCCGCCACCGGCGACGCTGACCGCGGACATGGTGATTGAGTTACCAGCGTACGGATGGGTCGAGAACGTGCAGGCGATGTATCGCGGCATGGCGCACGGCCGTCCGGTCGTGAACGGCTACAGCGGTTACGTGCCGCGGCCCTTTGCCCGGCTGCAGCAGGACCTCTTCAAGGATTGTGTCAAGTCGATCGATCGCGTGCGCGGTGGTCGATCGATGGATGCGGTGATCTGGCGCACCACCGGAAGTGCCGCGGCGATCGACGCGCAGCTGCGCACGGTGTGGCCCGATGCGGCGCGCGAGGAAACCCCGGAGGCGATCATCTATCGCCAGCCGCGATCGTCAGCGTCGCCGGATCCTCAGTATCTGGATCGGTGCAAGTAGCTAGTAGTCGAACGTCAGCCGCTTCGAACTCAGCGTGTCGCGGATCGTGCCAGGCAGCACACTCGCGCGTCGCGCATCCTGCACCGTCGTCCGCATGTAGTCGCGGAACTTCTGCATTTCGCCGGCGATGTTCTGGTAGTACGTGACGCAGCCGGCGGCGGCATCGCCCGGGATCACGCCCGGCACAAATACCGCGAACCATTCACGCGCGTACGAACCGCGAATGGGAGACTTGTAGCAATCCTTTCGGAATCGCTGCCAGGCCTGGTCGAGCCGATCCGCGCCTTGCTCGGCGCTGGCCACCCGCTGCCTGAACACCTGCTCGCCCTGTTGCTGCCGGCGCTCGCTTTCGGAGCGGCCGGGCGCCGCCGACTCGATCGCGGCCAGCCCGGTTTGCCCGGTGCCGAGATTGGTCTCGCGCCCTTCGAGGATGTCGCGCGCATGATCGATCGACACCGCGAAATTCAGGCCTTCGCGTTCCTTGTAGCCCATGGTGAGGACGCCGACCACGCGGCCGTTCCGATCGAGCATCGGCCCGCCGCTGTTGCCGGGATTCGCGGCCGCGTCGGACTGGATCAACGTCACGCCGGCGCTGTTACGCAGGCCGCTGACGATGCCGCGTGACACCGAGTTCTGCAGCGTGCCGAGCGCGGAGCCAATCACGATCACTTCCTGGCCGGGCCGCAGCGCGTTCGAGCTGGCCATCGCCAGGTACGGCTGCGCCGCCGAGGCTTGCGCCACTTTCAGGATGGCGATGTCGAAATTCGGCGCGCGGGTCTGCACGCGCGCGCTGACGCTCGATCCGTTCATGCGCCGCAGCGTGACGTACTGATCCTGCTGCACGACATGCACATTGGTGATCAGCGTGTCGTGCGCCACGTAGAACGCGCTGCCGCGGCCGGTGGTCGTCTCCACCAGCACGATCGCCGGCATCGCGGCATCGACCATTTCTTCGAGCGAGCCCGACGGCGTCACGACCGGGTCGCTCAGTTCCACCGGTTGATCTGTCTTGGCGGGATCGGTCTTGCTGTCGGCCATCCGCGCGGCGGCATCCCACGCGCGTTGCTCCGGCGACAGCTCGCGCGTCGCCGGGCCCGCGGGCTGGTCCGGTTCAGCGCTCAGCGGCGTTTGCGACGGATTCCTCGCGACGATCGTGGGAGCCGGCGGGCGCAGGTAGGTCCAGTACCCGACGCCGCCCACCAGCGCGACGAGCGCGATATAGACCAACCATGGCTGCGAGCGCTCCGGCTGTTCGTCTACAGCCGTGACGGCATCGGCAGGCAGCTCGGCGCCGCAGCGGCACTTGGCCACCGTGCGCGGGACGCGGCGCCCGCATTTCGGACATGCGCGGGGTTCCTGGTCAGCCATGAGTCATAATAGTGAGGTTCTGCCGCCGTGAATCAGCCGCACATCCGTAACTTTTCCATCATTGCGCATATTGACCACGGGAAATCGACCCTGGCCGACCGGTTTCTCGAGGTCACCGGGGCGCTGCAGGCGCGCGAAATGTCGGCGCAGGTGCTCGACAGCATGGATCTCGAGCGCGAGCGCGGCATCACCATCAAGGCGCATCCGGTGCGGCTGACGTATACGGCGAATGATGGTCAAACCTACATCCTCAACTTGATCGATACGCCGGGCCACGTCGACTTCAGCTACGAGGTCACGCGGTCGCTGGCCGCCTGCGAAGGCGCGCTGCTGCTCGTCGACGCGTCGCAGGGCGTGGAAGCGCAAACGCTCGCCAACGCCTATCTCGCGGTGGACAACAACCTCGAGATCATCCCGGTCATCAACAAGATCGATTTGCCCAGCGCCCAGCCCGAGGAAGCGCGGCGGCAGCTCGAGGAAATTATCGGCTTGGACGGCAGTACCGCCATACTCGCCAGTGCAAAAGAGGGCCTGGGTGTGAAAGACATCCTGGAGGCGGTCGTCAAGCGGTTCCCGCCCCCGGAAGGCGACCCGGCCGAGCCCCTCAAAGCCCTGATTTTCGACTCGTGGTACGACTCCTACCGCGGCGTGGTGATCGTCGTCCGCGTCCTCGAGGGCACGATCCGCAACGGCATGAAGGTCACGCTGATGAACACGCGGCAGGACCACGAGGTGGAATCGCTCGGCGTGTTTTCACCGAAAGCGGTGCCGGTCGATCAACTCGGTCCCGGCGAGGTCGGCTTCATCGCGTGCGGCATCAAGGTGGTGGCCGACGCGCAGATTGGCGATACCGTCACGGAGACCGCCCGCCCGACGCTGGCGCCGTTTCCGGGATTCAAGGCGCTGAAGCCGATGGTCTTTGCCGGCCTGTATCCGGTCGAAAGCCATCAGTATGCCGAGCTGCGGGAATCGCTGGAGAAACTGCGCCTCAACGACGCGTCGTTCTTCTTCGAACCCGAGACGTCGGTGGCGCTCGGCTTCGGCTTCCGCTGCGGCTTCCTCGGCCTGCTGCACATGGAGATCGTGCAGGAGCGTCTCGAGCGCGAGTTCAACATGGACCTGGTCACCACCGCGCCGGGCGTGTTGTATCGCGTCACCAAGACCGACGGAGAAACGATCGAGATCGACAGCCCGGCGAAGCTGCCGGAGGCCGGGCACATCGACACCATCGAAGAACCGGTGATCACGGCGATGATCCTGACGCCGGCGGAGTTCGTCGGCGCCATCCTGCAGCTGTGCCAGGACAAGCGCGGCGTGCAGAAGGCGCTCGAGTTCAAGGCCGCGGATCGCGTGCTGATCTCGTACGAGCTGCCGTTCAACGAAGTGGTGCTCGACTTCTACGATCGCCTCAAGACCATCTCGCGCGGCTACGCCTCGCTCGACTACCACGTCACCGGCTACTGGGAGTCGCCGCTCGTCAAGCTCGACATCCTGGTGAACGGCGAGCCGGTGGATGCCCTGTCGGTGATCGTCCACCGCGATCGCGCCTACGATCGCGGCCGGCAGCTGGCGTCGAAGATGCGCGAGCTGATCCCGCGGCAGATGTTCGAGGTGGCGATCCAGGCGGCCATCGGCGCGCGCGTCATCGCGCGCGAGTCGGTGAAGGCGCTGCGCAAGAACGTCATCGCCAAATGTTACGGCGGCGACATCTCGCGCAAGCGCAAGCTGCTCGAGAAGCAGAAGGAAGGCAAGAAGCGCATGAAGCGCGTCGGCACGGTCGATATCCCGCAGGAAGCCTTCCTGGCGGTGCTGAAGATCGGAGACGAATAACCATGGCCGAGGCGACGTTCCAGAAGTCGACGCTGCGTGAATACTTCGAGTCGATCCTCGTCGCCGTGGTGCTGGCGCTGTTCGTGCGGACGTTCGTGTTCCAGGCCTTCAAGATCCCGACCGGCTCGATGAAGCCGAACCTGCTGGTCGGCGATCACCTGATCGTCAACAAGTTCATCTTCGCCCCGGCCGCCACCGCGCTCGAGCGCATCCTGCTGCCAATGCGCCCGATCGCGCGCGGCGACATCATCGTCTTCAAGTTTCCGGAAGAGCCCGAGCGTGATTTCATCAAGCGGGTGATCGGTCTCCCGGGAGACACGCTCGAATTGAAGAATCAAACCGTTGTCGTCAACGGCCAGGCGCTCACCGAGCCGTACGCGCACTACCTGTTTCCGCCGGCGGGCGAGGGGCAAACCGACGCCTTCGACCTTCGCCGCAAATACGGTCCGGTCACGGTGCCCGAGGGGCACTACTTCATGATGGGCGACAACCGCGACGACTCCCAGGACAGCCGCTTCTGGGGATTCCTGCCCCAGTCGTATGTGAAAGGCCGGGCGCTGTTTATTTACTGGTCGTTCGACGTGCCTGAAGACGGCTCGCCGGGCGGATTCACGCCCAGATGGGGCAGGCTATTCCACCAGATACATTGATCCGAAAAGATAGACAAGTCATGCTCCCGCAGAGGCCGAGAGTCCAATGAAAACGATCTTTAAAGTCGGCACCACGATTGTGATTCTGACGATGTGCTTTCAGGCGGGCAGGTATTACTTGAACAATTTCCAGTTCGAGGATGCCGCGCAGCAGCGCCTGCTGTTCGAAACCCGCGCCAGCGACACTCAAATCGTCGACATCGTCATGAAGCTCGCCAACGAGTACGCGTTGCCGCTGAAGGCAGACGACGTACAGGTCCACATGGTTGGCCAGGACCGCATTGTCGATATGGAGTACACGGAGAATGTGCCGTTGATTCCCGGGGTCTTCACCTACCCGTGGAAATTCACTCCGCGCACGTCTACCAAGATGCTGACCGGCATCAGCGGCCCCTCTAGGTGAGAAGCTGCATGGCGGCGTGCGCATCGGCGCTTGCCGCCGCCAACAGCCGCGCCGCTTCCGCACCAGTCACCGCCTTGAACGTCTCGTCCTTGATGCTGTCCAGGTTGGTCTGCACGTTGGCCTGAGCCCCGGCCGCCGCCGCCCGCAATAACCCAATCGCCACGCCGGCGTCGCTGGCCGCCGATCGATTGCCGTGCGCGGCGACCACGCGCGCGTGCGCCAGCGCGTCGGCGCACGCCCGCAGCGTGTCGAGCGGCGCCGTGGTGGCGCCTTGCAAGGCGGCCTGGATCGCCTGCGATCGCGCGGCCTTCTCGGCGTCCGTGGCTTTCGGCAGCCGATACGCCGCCATCACGCGATCGAACGCCTGCGCATCCGCGTCCGCCAGCTGCGCCAGTTGCGTGGTGATGGGCGTGAGGCGCTCCCGCGCGCGCGCCAGCGCCGCCTTTTCCTCGTCGGTGTTGTTCCGTGATTTGGCGAGCCCCGTCACCATCACCAGCAGCGACGTTCCCATTGCGCCCGCGATCGCCGATCCGGTCCCGCCGCCCGGCGTGGGAGTGGGACTCGCGAGTGCATCGAGAAACTTCTTAACCGTGAGTTCACTGAACGATACGGCCATGTTTGATCACATTCTTGATCACCGGGCCGCCGACGCGGATGAGATCGGTCAGCATGCCGTAGACCACCACGGCGTCGAGCTGTTTACCCGGCTCGAGGCTGCCGATCGTGTCGGCGCGATCGATCGACGCGGCGGCGTTGAGGGTGGCGCCGATCAACGCTTCTTCCAGCGTCATGTTCATTGCGAAGCACGCCAGCGTCATCACGAACGGCATCGAGGTGGTGAAGCCGCCGCCCGGGTTGAGGTCCGTGGCCAGCGCGACGGGAACACCGTGCTCGATCAGCATCCGCGCCGGCGCGTAGCGCCCAAGCTTGAGGAAGAACGCCGCCGAGGGCAGCAGCGTGGCCACGACGTCGCGGTCGGCCAGCATCCCGGCATGCGAGTCGTCGACGAAGATCAAGTGATCCGCGGATCGCGCGCGGACTTCTGCCGCGACCCTGGATCCGCCGCTCAACGCGAGCTCATCGGCGTGAATGCGCGGCTTGAGGCCGTGGCGCAGCCCCGCTTCGAGAATGTCGCGTGACTCATCCGGCGTGAACACGCCCTGCTCGCAAAAGACGTCGCACCATTCGGCCACCCCCTGGCCCGCAATGGCCGGAATCATCTCCTCGATCAGCAGGCGGACATACTCGGGCCGGCGGCCGCGGTATTCGACCGGCACTTCATGCGCGCCCATGAATGTGGCCGTGAGCTCGATCGGCTGTCCCGCGGCGACGGTCTTAATCGCGTGCAGGATTCGCTGCTCGGCGGCCAGCTCGAGCCCATAGCCGCTTTTCGCTTCCGCCGTGGTCGTGCCCGACGCCAGCATCTCGGCCAGGCGTTTGCGCGCGAGATCGACCAGCTCGTGTTCGCTGGCCGCGCGCGTGGCGGCCACCGTCTTGACGATGCCGCCGCCGGAGGCGGCGATGTCGGCGTAGGTGGCGCCGGCCAGGCGCCGGCGCAATTCATCGCGCCGGTCGCCCGCGAAGATGAGGTGCGTGTGCGGATCGACGAAGCCCGGCACCACGCTGCAGCCGGTGCCGTCGATCACCTCGGCATTGTCGGTGAGCACGATGGTTCGGATGGCGTCGGCCGCCGGCCCGACGAACACGATGCGGCCCTGGAAACCCGCGACCGATGCGTTCGGAATCGCCGAGATATCCGTTTGCGCCGGGCCGCGCCGCGGCGCCGGTCCGGCGCATGTCGCGACGAGGTCGGCGTTCTCGATCAGGAAGTCAGCCTGCACGTCCCAACAGTCTATCCACTACGTCCGCCGCATTCATGCCGGCAATGCGAACCCGCTTCCTGCGCGAGCGCTCGCCGCTGACGATGGTGACATCTCGTTTGGCAACGTGAAGGGCACGGGCGATCAGATCGATCAGCTCCAGGTTTGCGGCACCGTCCACGGGCGCCGCGGCGAGGCGGACGAGCAGCGCGCCATCGCGCAGGCCTGCCACTTCCGACCTGCCGGCCCGCGGGACGACGCGGACGTCTATATCCGTGGCGGCTGAGTTGCCTCGGGGCATTTCAGCTAGATTCTAGTGAACCCAACGTGGGGCGGTGGAGTCTTGCGTGATAGGTGACACATGACGCGGGCGCGCGCGGAATACCTCTCGGCAGCCTTCGTGACCGTGGATGATGAGCTCGAGCGTGAGTTCGAGGCTCGCATCGCCGATTGCTCGACTCTCGCCTTTCGCGTCGCCTTTTCGGTGGTGCGTCAACAGCAGGATGCGGAAGACGTGGCGCAGGAAGCGTTCGTGCGCGCGCACCGCAGCTTTCGCAAGCTGCGCAACCGCGAATCGTTCCGGGCCTGGCTGGTGCGGACCACGTGGCGGCTGGCGCTGGATTATCGCCGCGGCGAGCAGCGGCGCTCGGCGCGTCAGAACGCTCACATGATGTCGACCATGCCATGTCCCGCCGACGCGGGAATCGAGCGTGCAGCGGCGCTGTGGGAGGCCATTGATGCGCTGCCGGAGAAACTTCGCATCACGATTGTGCTGTCGGCGATTGAAGGACACGAGGTCGCCGATGTGGCGCGGCTGCTCGGCCTGCCTGAAGGAACCGTGAAGTCGCGCCTGTTCAACGCACGCCGTCAACTGCAGGAGCGTTTGCAATGGACCCGCTGACCGATTTCGATCGCGCGCTTCGCGACGCGATGCAGGTTGAGCCGAGCGGGGACTTCGCCGCTCGGATTCGCGCGCGCGTCGCCACTGCCCCGAGGGAATCACGATCGCTCATCCCGGGATTTGCCATCGCGGCGATGGCGTGCGCGTTGCTTGCCGTCGTCGTGGCCGGTGTCTGGCGCGAGACCGCGCCGTTCGTTGCTGATTCGGCACTGCCGCATCGCGATCTGCTGGTGCCGTCGGAACCGCCACGGGTGATGTCGTCGCCGCCAGAGCTGGCGCCAGGCTCGCGCGCGAAGTTCAACGCGGCAGATGTCGTGGTGTCGCGCTCCGAAATGCTGGCGCTGCAGCGGTTGTTCGGCGGCATCACCGTGGCGCCGCCGCCGCTTCCGGTGCCTGCGGACGAACTGTCAATTCCGGAAATTGTCATCGAACCGATCGCGCCAATGGTGAGCGGTCCTGAAGGAGAGCGTCAATGATCCGACGTGGAGCGGCGATCGTGTTGGCACTGCTCGTGGTTCACGGGGCCGGTTTGCGCGCGGCCCAGCAACAGCCTGCGAAACCGGTGGCCCCCGCGCCCAGGGTGGACACCGAGACATTGATGATGGTCGAGGTCACGATCTCGCGGTATCTCGGCGACAAGCGGCAAAGCAGCACGCCGTATTCGCTGACGGTGGTTCCGCACAATCGATCGTCGCTGCGCATGGGCGGCGACGTGCCGGTACCGTCGACCACGTTCACGTCGGCCCAGAAGGATGATGCCAAGCCTTCAACGCCGCTGACGTCGTACAGCTACCGGTCGGTGGGCACCAACATCGACGTGATCGCGGGGGCGCACGTCGATGACAAGTTCATCCTCACGATCACGATCGAGGAGAGTTCGATCTATCCACCGGAAGCCGCGCCACCGACGACCAAGACCACGGGCGCGCCCGCGTTTCGGAAGTTCCAGAGCAACAATTCGATGGCGCTCAGCGATGGCCAGAACCTGGAATACGTGATGGCCACCGACCGCATCAGCGGCGAGGTCTATCGCGTGAACGTCAAGTTGACGGTGGTGAAGTAGCGGAGCGACCGGCCTGCCCTGAGCGCAGTCGAAGGGCTTCTACGAACCGGTCTCGGCTTTCGGCAGTTCCGTGGGGCGCGGCGCAGCGGCGGGCCCGCTTTCGGCCTGGCGCGGCCGGTGCAGCAGGATGCGGTCCTCGCGCGAGCGCGCGTCCTGGTCGCGGATGAACTCGAGCGTGGTGTTGAGCGTGCGCACCAGCGCCTCGATGTCGTTCTCCACTTCGCGCCGTTTCATGCGCAGCGAATCGATCTCACGCTGCACCTCGTCGAGCCGCATTTGACCCTTCTGTAACAGCAGGTCGGCGCGGCCTTCCGCCTCTTTCAGGATGATCGCGGCCTGCTTGTCCGCCTGGTCCTTGATTTCGTCGGCCATTTTCTGCGCCGAGAGCAGGGTGTTGCGCAGGTTGCGCTCCTGGCCGCGATGCTCGCTGAGCACCGCGTCGAGCTTGGTCACCTCCTGGCGCAGCTTGTCGCTCTCGCGCAGCGCGTTCTCGTAGTCGTCTGCGACTTCGAGCATGAAGGCCTGCACTTCGCCGCGATCGTAGCCGCGCATCACCGTCTGGAAGCGCTGCTGCCTGAGATCGAGTGGTGTGACTTTCATAAATAAGCTCGCTCGCCGAAAATCGCCGTCCCGACGCGAACCATGGTCGCGCCTTCTTCGACGGCGACTTCAAAATCGTGGCTCATGCCCATCGAGAGCTCACGTAAGCGTTCGGCCGGAACCCCGCTGTCCAGCAGCCGATCGCGAATCCCGCGCAGGCGGACGAACCACGGCCGCGCTTCTACCGGGTTTTCGGCCAGCGGCGGCAGCAGCATCAGGCCCACGATCCGGGCCGCCGTGCAGCCCGCGGCTTCCTCGAAAATCCCCGGCACGTCGTCTTCCGGCGCGCCAAATTTCGTGTCTTCGAGCGCCAGATCCACCTGCACCAGCACCTCAACCGTTCGCGCCGCCGCGACCGCCGCCTGATCCACTTTTCTCAGCAGATCGACGCCGTCGATGCTGTGAATGGCATGGACCGCCGCCGCCGCTTTCTTGGCTTTGTTCGACTGAAGGTGGCCGATCAGATGCCAGCGCAATCGGTTATCGGTCGATTGTGCAATTTTCTGCAGGGCTTCCTGGACCTTGTTCTCGCCGAAATCCAGCTGGCCGGCGTCCGCGGCGGCGCGGACGGCGTCGATGGGATGGGTCTTGGAAACGGCGATCAGGCGGACATCGCCGGGACTGCGGCCCGCCCGGCCGGCTGCATCCGCGATGCGCTCGCGAATGCGGGCCAGCCGTTGCGGTATTTCTGAATACACCTACTTCTTGAGTTGAGCAATCATGCTCTTTGCCGTCGCCGCGTACTGCCCTTCGGGCGCGAGCTTCAAGTACGCCTCGAACGCGCCGACCGCTTCCGGCAGCTTGCCCTCGTTCAGCAGCGCCATGCCGAGCTGATAGTGCGCGTCGGGATGCGACGCGTTCATCTTGATCGTCTCTTCGAACTTCGCCTTGGCCTCGGCGATCTTGCCCTGGTTCCAGAGGATGATGCCCTGGTTGAAGGTGGCGTCCGCGTTGCCGGCGCCGCCCGCGGCGGCCGCGGCCTTGGCGCTCATCGCCGCCGCCTCTTCGAAGCGCTTCTGATTGTTATAGAGCGTCGACAGGGCGTTCAGCGCCTCCGGGTAATCCGCCTTGACTTCGAGTGCCTTCATCCACGCCGCTTCGGCCGCCTTCTCATCCTTCTTCGCCATGTAGGCAACGCCGATGTTGAAGTGGCAATCGAAGCAGCTCGGCGCCAGCTCGATCGCCGCCTTGAATTTTTCGATGGCCTCGTCGTGACGCCCGGCCCGGCTCGCGGTCACGCCCTCGTCGAAGGCCCCCTTCAATTCCTTGGCCTTGGCCGCATCGTTGGCCGCGGTCGAGGGGACGAGCAAGATTGTCAGGTCCGACACGCGGCCCAGGCTGACCTTGGTGTCGCTGCTCGCCGACCCGATCTTGGGATCCGTGGCGGTGACCTTGTACTGGCCCGACTCGGTCAGCAGCTGGATGAACTCGCCGCGCTTGTCGGTCTTGGTCTGAAGCTTACGGTTCACCCCGCCCATGAACTCGATGGTGATCTGCACGCCAACCAGCGGCTGCTTGTTGGCGTCCACGACCTTGCCTTTGATCATGGTCGACTGCGCGAGTGCCGCCGGGGCCAGGCCCATGAGCAGCGCAAGGGCGAACGCAGTGATACGTGAAGAAAAGACGTTTTTCATTGTGGTGATGCCTCGCCTTACAAGTGTATTTCAATATTTCAGTTGGCGAAAAACCGGCTGATTGCCTCCGGATCGTGGGTCACCGGCGCGGGCGGGAAGGAGTCGAGGAACCGCTGGCCGTAGCTCATGGTCCTCAGCCGGGGGTCGAGCACGGCCAGCACCCCCCGGTCCGTCCGGTGACGGATGAGCCGGCCCAGGCCCTGGAGCATGGCCAGAATCGCCAGCGGCACCTGGTAGTCCTGGAAGGCGTCGCCGCCGCTGGCGACGATGGTTTCGATCCGCGCGGCGGTGATGGGATCGCCCGGCGACGCAAACGGCAGCTTGTCGATGATGACGCAGCTCAATTGCTCGCCCACCACGTCCACACCCTGCCAGAACGACGAGGTCGCGAACAGCACGGCATTCGGCGTGGTTCGAAACTGGTTGAGCAGCGCGCTGCGCGGCGCCGTGCCCTGGACGATGATCGGGTAGGGCAGCGAGTGTTCGACGCGGTCGCGCACGGTGCGCAGCATCGCGTAACTGGTGAACAACACGAACGCGCGCCCTTCCGTGCGGGTCAGCAGCTCGAGCACTTCCCGCGCCACCGCATCGGCAAACTCGTGCGACTTGGGCGACGGCATCTTGCGCGGCAGATACAGGATGGCCTGCTCGCTGAAATCGAATTCCGACTGCACCCTGACGCTGTCGGCGTCGGCAATGCCCAGCCGGCCCTTGACGTAGTCGAACGACCCTTCCACCGTGAGCGTGGCCGAGGTCATCACCGTCGCGCGCATCCGATCGACCAGCATCTCGCGGATGATCGCCGACACGTCGATCGGCGCCGCGCGCAGGAACACGCCGCGGTTGCGCGTTTCGAGAAAATAGACGAACGCGGGATCCGCGGCTTCGAGGAGGAACGTGACGTGGTCGCGCAGCTCGCCGGCCCGGCGCGCGATCGTGGCGGCATCCTCGTTCACCTGGGCTCCGGCTTCTCCAGTGCCCGCGCAGGTCTGCATCGCCTGCTCGAGCGCGCCGAGCGCCGACGTCAAGCCGAGGCCGTCATCGAGGACGTCGCCAAACCACTGCGGTCCGATGCGCAGGCGCTCGTCATTGGGATTCCCACGCGCTCGCCGGGCCATCGCCAGCGCGCCGAAGAACGTCAGCGAGTGATCGTCAACCCGCCGGACTGCGTGACGGAAATCGGAATCGGGATCGTCGATCTGCCCGAGATTCAGCGCGCGCTCCGCGTCGCGCACCAGGTCGGCGACGCGATAGTTGCTGACCGAGATGCCGAAATACTGCGTGGCCACATCCTCGAGGTGGTGCGCCTCGTCGATGATCGCGTAATGGCAATCGGGGATCACTTCACCATAGGTGCTTTGCCTGACCGATGCATCGGCGCAGAGCAGGTGGTGATTGACGATCACCACGTCCGATTCCGCGGCGCGCTGGCGCATTTTCGTGACGTAGCACTCGCGATACTGCGGGCACTCGCTGCCGAGACAGGTTTCGGCGGTCGCGGCCACGTCCGACCACCACGACGAATCTTCAGGGAGCTCGCTCAGCTCGGCGCGATCGCCGGTCTCCGTCACCCGGCGCCACTCATCCATCATCGACACGAAATCCTGCGGCGAAGCCGGATGGGCGCGCAGCTGATCCAGCCGGTGCAGGCAGAGATAGTTCGCCCGCCCTTTCATGTAGGTGGCCGTGAACGGCACGCCCAGCGCCGCCCGCAGCGTGGGAATGTCCTTGAAATAGATCTGCTCTTGCAGGTTCTTGGTGCCGGTCGAGATCAGCACGCGCTGCCGGTTGAGGATCGCCGGCACGAGATACGCCAGCGTCTTGCCGGTTCCGGTGCCGGCTTCCGCCAGCAGGACGCCGCCGTGTTGCAGCGTATGGGCGACCGCCGCCGCCATCGTGCGTTGACTCTCGCGCGGCTCGAACTGATCGACAGCGCGCGCCAGCATGCCGGCGTCGGCAAATGCCGCCGCGACCGCCGCGCCTAACGCAGGCGTTCCGGGTACAGCGGGAACTTCCGGCACAGCTCTTCCACCTGGATCTTGACCATCGCCAGCGTCCCGATGTCGTCGGGCGACGACAACACCAGCGAGATGAACTCGGCGATCTGATCCATCTCCGCCTCGCCCATGCCGCGCGTGGTCACGGCGGGCGTGCCGAGGCGGATGCCGCTGGCGACCATCGGCGGATTCTGATCGAAGGGAATCGCGTTCTTGTTGACGGTGATGCCGGCCTTGCCGAGCGCGCTTTCCGCGACCTTGCCGGTCTGGCCTTTCGAGAACACGTCCACCAGCACGATGTGATTGTCGGTGCCGCCGCTGACGATACGGAATCCCGAGGATTGCAGCGACGAGGCCAGCCGCGCCGCGTTTTTCACAATCTGCTGCTGGTACGCCGCGAACTCCGGCGAGGCGGCTTCCTTGAAGCACACCGCCTTGGCCGCGATGACGTGCATCAACGGCCCGCCCTGCACGCCCGGAAAGACGGTGCGATCGAGATCTTTCGCGTACTTCTCGCGGCACAACACCATGCCGCCGCGCGGGCCGCGCAGGGTCTTGTGCGTGGTAGTGGTGACGAAATCGGCGTGCGGCACCGGGGATGGATGCACGCCGGCGGCCACCAAACCGGCGATGTGCGCCATGTCGACCATCAGCGGCGCGCCCACCTTCTTGGCCACCGCCGCCATGCGCTCGAACTCGAACACGCGCGGATAGGCGCTCGCGCCGACGATGATCAGCTTCGGCTTGTACTGGTTGGCGAGCTTCTCGAACTCCTCGTAATCCAGCCGCTCGTCGTCTTTGCGGACGCCGTACGGAACGATGGTGAAGAGCTTGCCGGAGAAATTGAGCGGGTGGCCGTGCGTGAGGTGGCCGCCGTGCGCGAGGTTCATGCCCAGCACCGTGTCGCCGGGCCTGAGCAGCGTCAGGTAGACGCTCATGTTCGCCTGGGCGCCGGAATGCGGCTGCACGTTCGCGTGCTCGGCGCCGAACAGCGACTTCGCGCGATTGATGGCGAGCGTTTCGGCCACGTCGACGAACTCGCAGCCGCCGTAGTAGCGCTTGCCCGGATAGCCTTCGGCGTACTTGTTCGTCATCACCGAGCCGGC
>Ga0114129_10001968_pt1 | contig 28100 bp, 25 predicted proteins | sample RhiMetdeltSRZDD1_FD_80071 | JGI IMG/M metagenome (GOLD analysis project Ga0114129, IMG submission 80071) | Populus rhizosphere microbial communities from Tennessee, USA - Rhizosphere MetaG P. deltoides SRZDD1 (version 2) (version 2) | ecosystem: Host-associated > Plants > Roots > Rhizosphere >... | reverse complement strand
GCCCGTGCAGCCATTGCCGCGATGCCGGGCGATCCGGACTTCATGGTGCCGTGGAGTCTCAAACGCGGAGGCCAGACGTTCTTCACGGTTCCGCGGGTTGCGGCGCTCCGCACCTTTCTGCTCAATCACATGATCCACCATCGTGGGCAGCTGACCGTGTATCTGCGACTCCAGGACGTTCCGCTGCCAAGCGTTTACGGCCCGACGGCCGATCAGGCCTAGCCGGCGATTAGCGGCACCCAAGGTGAGGAGGCAGGATGTTGGGAGCAGGTAGGGCCCGGCCGTTCCTGGCGGGCGCCATCGCGGCGCTGGTTCTTGGCTGCGGTGGGGAGCGCGGCTCGCTGGATGCCGGATGGGTAGGGACGCCGTGGAACACGGCGTCGCGCGGCGCTAAGGTCGATAGCTCGCAAGTAGGGTCCGACCCCGGCGAGGGCGTCTCTCCGGTCGAGGCCTCGACCGAGCGACTGGGTGCGCGCACGCGTGTCACCTCCGGCGCGCGGAAGGCCGTCGCTCCAGTAAAGCGGGTCCGCACGGTGCACATGCGGGAAGGCGCTGTGGCCGATGCGCTCGAGCGCTTCAAGTACGCTCAGGCTCGCTCCTACCGCCTCAAGAAGACCTATTCCGGCAGGCCCGAGACAATCGACTATCAGCGACCACCCGGCACCATCGTCCGGGTTGTGTGGGCCAACAAGTGGGGCTGGGCTGCCCTCGCCGGCGATTCGCTTGCACCCGGTGAGTACTGCTCGGTGTATGTAGGGTCGGTGCCCGACGCGATCACGCCGGACGCCCACCACTGGGGCAAGCCCGGCCGAGTCTACTGCGACGGTGAGACCGACAGCGACTCGCTGGGCACAAGCGTGCTGTACGGCGATGAAACGCCGGAAGAGACGCTGGCCCGGTACGCGATGACCATGATGCCCACGAATCTCATGCAGCTCGTGGTCTCCCAGGACGCCTACCGAAAGGTGCAGTACACCTACGCTCGGCGGATCGAGCCGATGGCGCTGCAGTTCGGATGGCAGCCGGGCGTTCGGGTTCGAATGCTCTTTGCCGATAGCGAAGGTTGGGCGGCAGAAGCAACCTACGATTTATTGCCGGGCGAGAGCTGTGTAATCTGGGCTGGTGTCGTACCGCGGCGGCCCGCCACCAAGGCACAGCGAATCGTTGCAGACCGCGAACGCCTGCCGGTGTGCGATAGCTGACTAAAGCTCCCTTCCTCCCGTTCGTCCATACCTCACCGCCGTCATCTCTGCCAGAATCGCAAGCGCGGTCTCAGCCGGCTCCCTGCCGCCCAGGTCCAATCCGATCGGACCATGTAACCGGGAAATCGCGAAGTCGCTGAAGCCCGCCGCTTTGAGGCGATCACGGCGCTTGGCTTGGGTCTTTCGGGATCCGATTGCCCCGATGTACGCCGCTGGAGAACGGAGGGCGATCTCGAGCGCGGGCTCGTCGAACTTGGGATCGTGGGAGAGCACGCACACATAGGTCGCCGCATCGAGCCCGACTCTCGCGAACGCCTCTTCCGGCCAGGCGAGCACCAGCTCGTCCGCATCGGGAAACCGCTCCCGGGAGAGAAACGCCTCGCGGCCATCGGCAACGACGGTTCGGTATCCCAGCGCCTTCGCTAGAGGGACCAGCGCCGCCGCGATGTGAACGCCACCGAAGATGACCAGCGTGGGGCGTCGGGGAAACGCCTCCAGAAATACGCGACTGACTCCGCTGGCTCCGGCAATGTCGACGGTCGAGCTGGTGCCATGAGCCAGCGACTTGCGAGCTGCTTCGCGCACGGCATCTCGATCGACTCCCGGCGGCAACATTCCACTCTCCTTGCCGTCGTCGTGCAGGACCAGCGCGGCCCCGACGCCGTCGCCTTCGACTACTGTTGCGACCACGCTCCCGCCGGCTCCTCGAGCTTCCGTGAGTATCTCGGGGCGCACGGTCGGCTCAACGAAAACCCGGATCGTGCCACCGCAAGCGAGGCCAACCTCCCAGGCGCGCTCGTCGCTCACGCCGAAAGTGATCAGCTTGGGCGTCCCCCGTCCGATGGCTTCCGCGATCTCCATTGCGGTCGCCGTCTCGACGCATCCGCCGGACACGGACCCCGCTATGGTGCCGTCCGCCGTCGCAATGAGACAGGCGCCCTCTGGCCGCGGCGCCGAGCCCCAGACACTGGTTACGACCGCGCGGCCGACCTGTCGGCCGGTGGCAGACAGGCGATCGTAGTCGGAGAGAAGGTCTCGCATGGTCAGGTTCGGGCCCTTCGACCGGATAACTCGCCGAGGCGCTCGGCCAGCATCTCGAGCGACGCTACGGTGGCGCACGGCACCAGGCCGTCAGTGTGCGGAAGCGCTGCTCGAAGCCCGGCGGTGGCTGGTTCGAAGCCGATGCGGCTAGCCAGCGGGTCGAGCCAGAGCAACCGGTAGCACGAGCGCCGAAGGCTCGCCATCTCCTTCCCCAACTGCTCAGGATCGCCACGCTCCCAACCGTCGGAAACTATCAGCACGATCGCCCCGCTTCTGATCGTTCGTCTGACCCAGAGACGATTCAACGCGTGCAGGCTTTCACCGATCCGGGTTCCGCCGCTCCAGTCGACCACTTTGTCGGCGACTCGCCGCAACGCGACGTCCGGACTGCGAACGCGCAGCTCGCGTGTAATTCGTGTGAGCCGAGTGCCGAAGACAAAGACTTCCACCGGCGCGCCGGTCCGATCGAGCGCATGCGCAAAGCGGAGCAGAAATCGACTGTAGCGCTCCATTGACCCGCTGATGTCACAGATGAGGACGATGGGCCGGGGCCGATCGGTGTGCCTGAGCCAACGCCAGCGCAAGGACTCCCCACCGGTTGCGAGGGCTCGTCGCAGCATCAGGCGGGTGGCGAGATGTCGCCCATGGGGCGCGACCGCCCGCCGCCGTGCCGGCCGCTTCGCCAGCCGGGGGCGCAGCGTTTCCAGCATGGCCTGCGCATCGCGCATCTCGGCCGGTGTCAAGCTGGCAAAGTCGGTGTGGCGGAGCTGATCTGTGCTGCTTGGTGCACGAATTGTGACCGGAGTCGTGATGACGGAGTCACCAGTCTCGTTTGCGTCCGGATTGAGCGGAGCATTGATATTCTGAACGCTTCCCTGTCGCAGTCGGGGCAAGCGCTTGTCGAAAGCTCCTAGGCTCCCGGCTCGGCGACGCCAGAAGAGCTCGAACGCTGCGTCGTAGGTGGCACGGTCCTCGCAACGCGTGACATACACCGCGCGCCCTGCCGCCTTGATGTCCGCTTTTCGGCTCATGTCGAGCAGTAACATCGCCCGGATGAACAGGTGGGTTTGAGCGGGATCCACGGCCAGGCCGGCGCGTCGAAGCAGGCGGCCGAAGAGCACGGCATTGGCAGGCAAGTAATTGCTGTTCCCGACGGGAGCCGGACCGTTCGGGGCCTCATCGGTCAGGATAGTCACGGAATCAATTTGCTCATGACAAGCTCATCGAACATAACCTCACGAATCGAGTGCGCCGCTGTCCTCTTTGACCTCGACGGCGTTCTGGTCGACTCCACTGCCTACATCGAGCGACAGTGGCGCGAATGGGCGCTCGAGAAGAAGCTCGATCCAGACCCATTCTTGCGCTACTGTCACGGCCGTCGCGCCGTGGAGACAATCCGGCTCGCCGCACCGTGGCTGGACGCCGACGCAGAGGTGGCGCAGTTCGGCGAACACAGGGTAGAGGAAGAGGTTCCTCTTGCGGCGTTGCCCGGGGCCCGCGAGCTGCTTGCGGCGTTGCCCGCATCGCGGTGGGCAGTTGTAACCTCGGGCGTGCGCTCATTTGCGTTGGCGCGGCTCGCCGGCGCCGATCTTCCCGAGCCGCGCGTGCTCGTTTCAGCGGAGGATGTGCGTGAGGGGAAGCCCAGCCCTGACGGGTACCTCCGCGCAGCCGAACTTCTCGGCGTACCGCCGAGCGCGTGCCTGGTCCTGGAAGATGCGCCGGCCGGCATCGAGGCGGCGCGGGCCGCCGGTGCCATCGTCATCGCGCTCAGCACGACTCACCCGGCCAGTTCGCTCGCGGGAGCTCGCCTCGTGTTGGGATCCCTCGCAGACGTTCACCTGATCGGCTCGCCGCGGGACGGGAGACCCTTGTCGCTCGAGCTCGATGCGGGTTCCGTCATCCTCGCCTGACTGCTCGGCTCTCTTCCAGCATCGCTCTCACGGCTCCGCCGCGCATGATCGCCAGATCCTCCTGGTACTTGAGGAGGACGCCGAGCGACTGATCGACCTGTTCCGCACTGAGCTGCTGCGCATCGAGTGCGACTAATGCGGCGGCCCAGTCCAGCGTCTCGGCGATGCCGGGAACCTTGGTGAGATCCGCCGATCGGAGTCGCTGCACAAACGCGACGACGTCGCGCGCCAGATTCTCCGGTGTATGGGGCAACCGTGCGTGCAGGATGGCAAGCTCCCGTTCTGGGGTCGGGTAATCGATCCAGTGATATAGGCAGCGTCGCTTGAGGGCGTCGTGCACCTCGCGCGTTCGGTTGCTGGTGAGCACCACCCGCGGTGCCCGCTCCGCTCGAAGGGTACCGATCTCGGGAACCGTCACTGCAAAGTCGCTCAGGAGCTCGAGCAAGAAGGCCTCGAACTCTTCGTCGGCCCGGTCGACCTCGTCGATCAACAGCACAGGCGGTACCGGCTTGGGCTCGAGCGCGCGGAGCAAGGGCCGACGAATCAGAAACTCCTCGCTGAAGATGTCGCGGGTCGCGGCGGACTTCGCTTCGCCGCGGGCTTCCAGCAGGCGGATCTCCAGCATCTGTCGCGGATAGTCCCATTCATACACTGCGGTGCTCAGGTCGATGCCTTCGTAGCACTGGAGCCGGATCAACTCGGCGCCCAGCGCGAGAGACAGCGTTCGGGCTACATCGGTTTTGCCGACGCCGGCTTCACCCTCGAGCAACAGCGGTCGTCCCAGAGTCAGTGACAGGAAGATCGCGGTCGCCAGGTCCCGGTCCGCGATGTACCCCTGGGTGCCGAAGGCAGCCTGAACTGCATCGATGCTGACGAGTGGTGGGGCGCTGGTGGTCACGGCTCTTCCGGGGCCGGAAGCTCTCTCGCGTAGGCCGGCATGCGGAACCGCATCTCTCTTCCCAGGAGCCCACCGTGAGCCAGATCTGCCAGTGCTTCCGCGGTGAGCACTTCGCCGGTGAGCAGTCGAGGCAACACCAGGTCGGCGGCAGTGGCCAGACTGAACATGCCGCATTGGGGAAGGCCGAGGATCTGGGTGTGCTCGAGCTGAGCCAGCCAGATCATCGAGCCGGGGTGGGCTGGAACGCCACGCCGCACGACTTTCCCGCCCCGCCGTTGGAGCGCCGCATAGAACGGAGATAACGGATCGCCGGCCGAGACGCCGCCCACCAGCAATAGTGGGACAGACTGCTCGGAAACCAGTGCTCTCAAGGCCTCCGTCGCGCCCTTCTCGGCCTTGTCCGGGTCCTCGTCCGGCACCACCACCACTCCCATGAACGTTCCACCCAGCGCTTCGACCTTTCGCCGTGCCCCTTGCTCGAAGCGCTCCAGCGCGTCCGGTGTAATCGCCTGAACAGCGATCGCCCCCACCTTCATGTCGCGATACGGCCGCACCTCCACAAGCGGACCGTCCGTCCGGGCAGTGCGAAGTCCCTCAGCGAGTGTAGCAGCCGGCAGCAGGTGCGGTGCGACTTTTACCGAGCAGACCACCTGTCCCTGCGCCACCGCCTGGCCGTGAAAAAGGGTGAACACTTCGAGCGGGTCGATTGCGTTGAGCCGATGGAGTGGCTCGATCCGAAGGTGCAGCACGCCGTCCCACATCGCTGCCAGATCGAAGCGGCTCTGTCGCGGTGCGCGCAAGTCGACCCCTGCTCCGCCAACCGCGCGGGCTAGTTGAGCGGCGGCCTCATCCTCGTGCACATCACCGGCTTCGGGCCATGCAATCTTGACGAGTCGGGTGAGCATGCCGGTTGCCGCGGCGGCGACTAGTCGGGCCGCCGCGTCCTGATCGAGCGATTGTCCCTTGGCCATGGAGCAGCCGGGCGCTCGCACCGGTTCGAGCAGGATCGCTCCCGTGAGCTCCTTGGGCGTCGAACGGGCGAGCCCGGAAGGGCTAAGCCGGGCAGCGCGCACGTCAACTCGCGTCCGCCTGAACCCGGCGGGCGAAATCGGTCCAGAACTCTTCAGTGAGCTTGCGCGCCGTGCCTTCCAGCAGCCGAGCGCCCACACTCGCGACGGTTCCGCTCACATCACTATCGGCCGCCCAGTTGAGCCGCACCCGACCGTTGGCGGCGTCCTCCAGTCGAAGATTGGCGACTACGTCGACGTTCGAGCCGGGCGCCTTGCCGCGCGCGCGCATGGTGGCGTGGTCCGGTTCCACCACGTCGGTCAGCTCGACGTTCAAGCTGAACCGCACCTTGATCGCGCCGACGCCGAACGCCGAAACGACCGTGAAGTGCGTCGGGTCGATCGTAGTGACCGACTCGACGCCGGGGGCAGACTGAGCGACGAAGTTGGGGTCCATGAGGCAGCGCCAGGCGTGAGCGCGACTCGTAACGATCTCCGGTGCGCCTTCGAAATGCAGCTTCATTGCTCGATGCCCTCGAGATTCGTGAGGTCGGTCGGAGTGTCCACATCCGGATTGAGGCCGGGCGTCTCGATGGTAACGATGGGGATTTGCCGAGCCGAGAATACCAGCCCGAACCCGGCATCGCCGGTCAACTCATTCGCGAGGCCCCAGAGCGACTGGTCTACCAGCAGCGGATGTCCCGGTTCCGACGGAGCTTGGGCATACCGGGGCCGGATTACCATACCATCCCCGCGGCGCCACGCGGCTATGAGGTTGGGCAGTACATCCGGGGGAACCGCCGGTTGATCGCCGAGAAAAATGACGGCAGCGGCGGGGAGCCGATGAGCCTGGGGAAGCAGCCAGTCAAAGGCGATCCCGAGAGAGAAGCTGAGGCCCGACGCGGGAGCGTGATTCGGCAGGGGGACCATGCCGGCTTCGCTGGCCAGAGCCGCCACGGCCGGCGAATCCGCTGGAACGACCACACACCCTCCCGCGAGCAACCCGCTCTCGAGGCTCGGTCGAAGTGCGCCGAGCACATGTCCGAGAAGCGGACGTCCGCGCCAGGTTGCGAGAAGCTTGGTGCCGCCGAAGCGCTCGCCGCGACCTGCCGCGAGCACCACGGCGTAAACGGTGCCCAACCTACTTGGCCCGCTCCAGGGCGTGGGTGAGAGCGTCTCGCGTTGCGACGGTAACGAGGTGCCGCCGGTATGCCGCCGGCGCGTGCACGTCGCCCTGAATTTCCAGGCCTTCGGGCGCCGCTGCCGCGACGCGCGAGATCACGTCCGGCTCTCCTTTTGTGCCGACCAGCTGATCGACGGCCGAGACGCGCCGAGCCACATCGGCCAGCCCGGTGAGCGCGACCACGGCATGCTTGACGGTCAGGCGGCTCCGCGCGATTACGGCGGCGGCGGCGACCAGCGAGTATCCTGATGCAGCCTGGTTGAAGCTCACGTATGCCGTGCCGGCGCCCCGGGGCAGCGGAGGCAGCAGCACCTCGACGAACAGCTCGTCCTCGGCCAAGGCCGTGGAGAACGGCCCCTGAAAGAATTCGCGGGCGGGTACACTTCGCTTTCCCCGCTTCGATCGAAGGTTGAAGGTCGCATCCAGGGCGACCATGATCGCCGGCATGTCGGACGCGGGATCGGCGTGAGCCAGGCCGCCGCCGATCGTGCCTCGATTGCGAACCTGCAGGTCACCGATACCCTCGGTTGCTTCAGCGATGAGGGGAAATCGTTCGCGTATGAGGTCGGACTCGAGCACCTCGCGATAGCTGGTTAGCGCGCCGATGCGCGCCCCGCGCCGATGCTCTGTGACTCCCTTGAGCTCGCTCAAGCGGCCGATATCGATGAGTCGGCTCGGCTGTGCCAGCCGGAAGCGCATCATCGGAATGAGACTGTGACCGCCCGCCAGAACCTTGGCGCCACCGCCCTGAGCCAGCGCCGTGAGCGCGTCCCGGAGGGACGTCGCCCGGGTGTATTCGAAGCTGGCCGGGATCATGACGCGCCTCCCTTTGCGTTCTGTATTGCGGCCCAGACCCGAGCCGGTGTGAGCGGCTTGTCGATATGGCGGACCCCCAGCGGCTCGAGCGCGTTGCATACCGCGCTGACCAGCGCCGCCGCGGAGGGAATCGTTCCGGCTTCGCCGATCCCCTTCACCCCGAGCGGATTTACCGGTGAAGGCGTCACGGTGTACGAGCTTTCGATGTGAGGCATCTGACTGGCTTTCGGGACGGCGTAGTCCATCATGGTGCCGGTGACCAGCTGGCCGTCGCCGTCGTATACCACGATTTCCTGCAGAGCCTCGCCGAGACCCTGGATCACCCCACCGTGAATTTGCCCTTCCACGATCAGTGGGTTGATGTGCGGACCACAATCATCCACGCACACGTAGCGAAGAATCTTGAGTTCGCCGGTGTCGGCGTTCACTTCGACCGTGCAGATGTGCGTCCCGAATGGATAGACGAAGTTCGTAGGGTCAAAGAACGCCACGGCTTCGAGCCCGGGTTCCACGCCTGCCGGCATGTTCCAGGCGACATTCGCCATCAGCGCGACTTCCGCGAAGGCCTTACCTGAGCCGGGAGAACCGCGCACGGCAAACTGATTGTCCTTCCATTCGAGGTCCGCCTCGTTCGCCTCCATGAGGTGCGCCGCGATCTTCTTGGCTTTCTCTTTGACTCGCTGCGCCGCCAGCTTGACCGCTGAGCCACAGACTGCCGTCGTCCGGCTGCCGTACGTGCCCCAGCCCTGCGGCGTTGTCTCGGTGTCGCCCGCAACGATCTCAACGTTTTCGATCGGAATTCCGAACTCGTCGGCGACGATCTGAGCAAAAGTGGTCTCCTCGCCCTGGCCGTGCGGCTTGCCGCCGATGTACACCCGTACCGTCCCGGTGGGAAACACCCGCACGATCGCCGAGTCGTACTGGCCGCCGCCGAATCCGACACTGCCCGTCACCTGAGACGGACCGGATCCGCAGATCTCCACGAACGAGACGATACCGACGCCGAGGTAGCGTCCGCGCTTCCGGCCCTCCGCCTGATCCTCGCGGAATTGTTTCAGGTCGAAGAGGGAAAGCGCCTTGTCGAGCGCGCCTTCGTAGTTGCCCGAGTCGTAGGTAAGACCGGTGGCAACAGTGTAGGGGAACTTGTCCTTCGGGATGAAGTTCTTGCGCCGGATCGTGACCGGGTCCATGCCGATGTCGCGGGCGTAGAGATCGATCAGGCGCTCGAGCAGATAGGTCGCTTCCGGCCGACCTGCCCCGCGATAAGCGTCCACCGGTGTGGTGGAGGTATAAACCCCGTAAACCGTCCCGTGAATGTTCGGAATGACGTACGGACCGGAGTAGATCAGGCCGTGCAGGATGGTGGGAATCCCCGGGCCCGCCGTCGAGGCGTAGGCACCGAGTCCGGCATAGACAGTGGTGCGAAGGCCGGTGATCTGCCCTTCGCGTGTGCCGCACATCTCGACGTACTCGACATGATCGCGGCCGTGGATGGTCGCCTTGTAGTTCTCCGATCGATCTTCAGTCCACTTGACCGGCCGTCCCAGGTCCATGGACGCGAGCCCCACCAGCGCCTCATCGGCGTACACCGGGATCTTGCTGCCGAAACCACCTCCGACTTCGGGCGCGATTACCCGTACGCGGTGCTCGGGCAATTTGAGTATCACCGAGCAGAGAAAACGGTGGATGTGCGGGTTCTGGCTGGTGCACCAGAGCGTGAGCTGGCCTGTTCCCTTGTTATAGCTGGCCACGGCGGCTCGCGGCTCCATCGCCGTTGGGGCCAGTCGCTGCTGGACGATTCGCAGCTTCACCGTGACCGATGCTTCGGCAAAGGCGCGGTCGGCGTCACCACCGGCCACGATCCACTTGAACCCGATGTTGTTGGGGACGTCGGCGTGGACCTGAGGCGCTCCCGGCTTCGTCATGGCTTCGGGATCGACGCCCGCGGGCAGTGGGTCGTAATCGACTTCGATCAGGTCGAGCGCGTCGCGCGCCTGCGCCCGAGTGCCGGCGACCACCAGGGCGACGCCGTCGCCTACGTAGCGCACCGTGTCGTACGCGAGCAGAGGATGCGGGGGGGTCTTGAGATCGCAGTTGGGAGGGTTCCATGCGCAGGGCACCGGTACGACTCGATCCTTGATGTCCGCGCCAGTGTAAACCGCCAGCACACCGGGCGCCTTTCGTGCAGCCGAGACGTCGATTCGCGCGAGCTTGGCATGCGCGTAGGGGCTACGCAGGATTGCGGCGAAGGTCAGCCCCGGAAGCTTGACGTCATCCGTGTAGGTCGCGGCTCCCGTGATGAGACGCGGATCCTCCCGCCGCTTGATCCCGGAACCGAAGAGCGTGGTCGCCATGTGACTCTCTCCTTAAACGCCGGCAGGCGCCGCGTGTTCGACCGCGCTGCGCGACTCGGCTGCTTCGGCGGGACGGTCCTGTTGCCGCCTTCCGCGCAGCGTAGCGCCGGCGGCCTGAATGGCGGCCACGACGTTCTGATACCCGGTGCACCGGCACAGATTTCCTTCCAGTGCGTGGCGAATCTCGGCTTCGCTTGGGTCGGGCTTGGTGCTCAGCAGCTCGGTAGCCATCATGATGATGCCGGGCGTGCAGAATCCGCACTGGAGCCCGTGCTTTTCCCAGAACGCGGTTTGAAGCGGATGGAGCTGGTCCGCAGGGGCAAGCCCTTCGATGGTGGTGATCGGCAAGCCGTCGGCCTGCACGGCAAGCACGGTGCAACTCTTCACGGCATGGCCTTCGATCAGCACCGTGCACGCGCCGCACTGGCTGGTATCGCAGCCGACGTGAGTGCCGGTGAGATTGAGCGTGTCGCGAAGGACGTGCACCAAAAGCGCTCGCGCTTCGACTTCGAGCGGGTAGGCCACGCCATTGACGGTGAGAGTGACCGGGTGCGTCATGAGGCCGGACTCCTTGCAGCTGCGCGGGTGGGCCCGAACTGGAAGGCTTAGGCTAGTCCCTGGCAGCGACCCGGTCAAGATTCACTGCGCAAGCGCGAGGAGAAGAGAGCAGCACCGCACTTGACCGGTATGCCGCTGACTGGTAACCTGCTTACCCCGTTTAGGTTCCGTAACTTCATTGGGGTGTAGCTCAATCGGCAGAGCGCCCGGCTGTTAACCGGGAGGTTGCTGGTTCGACCCCAGCCGCCCCAGTCCGCCGTACTCATCCGCCAATCCCCTTCCTCTGAAAGCATCACGATGACCGCTCCTTCTTCGATTGCCTTTCTAGGCCTCGGCGCCATGGGGCTTCCGATGGCGCGTAATCTCGTCGCAGCGGGATTCAACATGACGGTGTGGAATCGTACTTCGGCCAGGGCTCGTGAGGTTCCTGGCGCGCACCCGGCGCCAACGCCTGCTGCCGCATGCGAGCGGGCCGAGTTCGCCGTCTCGATGCTCGCCGACGACGGGGCGGTGGAGCATACAGTGCTCGGCCAGAGCGGCGCGCTGACCCGTCTCGCCCCCGGCACGATCCACATTGGTTGTAGCACGATTTCGGTTGCGTTCTGCCGTCGGCTGGTCGAGACCCACGCGGCTGCCAAGGTCGGCTTTGTCGCCGCGCCGGTCTTTGGCAGGCCGGAGGCTGCCTCCGCGAAGCAGCTCTGGATCGTGCCCGGCGGGAGCCAGGCTGACGTCGGGCGCTGCGCACCGATCTTCACGGCCTTGGGGCAGGGTGTGTTCCCGCTTGGCTCAGCGCCCCACGCGAGTCTCACCAAGCTGCTGGGAAATTTCATGATTGCGTCCAGCATCGAAATGTTGGGCGAGTCGCTGGCGGCGGCTGAGAAGGCAGGGCTCGAGCCGGTGCGATTTCTTGAAATCGTCACCGGCACGCTGTTCGGCGCGCCGCTGTTCAAGCGTTACGGCCAGCTTGTGGCGGACACCACCTTCGAGCCGGCGGGCTTCCACCTCCCGCTCGGCTTGAAAGACATGCGGCTTGCACTCGAGGCGACCGAAGAAATCAAGAGCCCGCTTCCCCTCGCGAGTCTGGTGCGTGACCGGATGCTCACGGCGCTGGCGCTGGGAAGAGAGCGGTTCGACTGGTCGGGATTTACTTCAGTGATTCGCGAAGCGGCCGGTCTGCCCGCGCTGCGAGCTCGATGACCGGGCTCAGCCGATCAGCGGGAGAAGGTCTCTCGGATGCTCGAGCCAATAGTCCGGCTTTCCGGGCGCGAGATGCGCTCGCGAGAACGGACCCCAGAGAACCGCGGCCGTGCGGACGCCGGCGGCGCGACCGGAGTTGAGGTCGTGGATGCTGTCGCCCACGAAGAGGGTCGTCGCCGGGTCCGCACCGATCAGCCCCACCGCCTTTGCCACCGGCTCCGGATGCGGCTTGGGATTGGTCACTTCGTCGGCACAGACCAGGACGTCCATTGCATCGTCGAGACCTACCAGCCGAAGCCCTCGTAACGCGCCCGACCGCGCTTTGCTGGTCACGAGTCCGGTCTTGAGTCCCTTGGCTCGCACGGCGCGGACCGTCTCCACCACTCCGGGAAACTCCCGCACCATCCGGTCGTGATTCGCCAGGTTGTACTCGCGGTACGTCGCGATCATGGCCTCCAGCGTGCCCTGATCGTCCCGCCACGGGGCGAACTGCGCGGCCAGCGGGGTTCCGACGCCGCGCAGCCACTCCTCGTCGGTGCGCGGCGGGATCCCGTGACTCGCGAGCGTGTGCCGATAGCTCTCGAGGATCAGTTGAACTGAATCGATCAGAGTCCCGTCGAGATCGAAAAGAATGGTCGCGAAGGCTAGCATGGCGGGAAGGTAGCGGCGAGGCGCAGGGAGGGCCTAGGGCGAAAACACGACCAGTCCCGTGAGGCGGCATTGGAACGCGTCAATTGCCGGCGCGGCGCTCGGCATCCGGACAACGGCCTGCTCGAATTCGCGGTCCGCCATGGCCGCGAGCCGGGTAATGAAGAGCTGCTCCCCGGCGGTATGGCCGCCGCCTACAAAACGCAGCGCGTTCTGGAGGTGGCCCAGCGTCGCAGTGTCACGACGTCGTGCGGCTCCCCGGCCGAGCGCCTGCAACCGGGCAATGACTGCGCAGGCGTTGGGCGAGCGCGGTCGATCCAGCCATCGTGACCGGCCGACTTGCCGGATCCGTTCGCGGATTGGTGCGGCGAGCAGCGAGATAGCAGAATCGATCGACTTGCGGGAAGGAGTTTTTGTCTCGGCCGACTCGTTGTCGAATGATCGCGCGGCGTTTGCCAGCATGCTGTCGATCACGTTTGGGTCTTCAGTCCATCCCCGCTGCCGATCCCACCAGAGTACCCATGTTGCGAGGGGCTCGCTCCCCGTCCATGGGAGAATCGTGAAACCGGCGAGGATGCCGGCCGGCGGCCTCCGCAGCTCAGCCGTGCCGAAGGCCTCGGGGCACGAGCGAAACCGCTCCGCCAGATCCACGCGCCATCTCCAAAGCCCCCTGCCTGCGTCGTCCAGGCCCACAGCGGCTGGAAGCGCGCGCTTGCCGGTGAGGCACGCGAGCTGGCGAAGCCGGTTTTCGACTGCCGGAGGCGGCTCGAACCGCACGGCTTCGACGTGTTCATGAGGGGCGCCGGCCCGGCAGGCTCGCCCTTCCCGTTGCTCGAGCCGGGCGGGCGTCCAGGGAAGGTCGTAATGGATGATTCGCTCTGCCCGGTGAAGATCGAGGCCTTCCGCTGCCACGTCGGTCGCGATCAAATGGCGGGGGGCCAGGCCGGCGAGCCGCTCGCTGATCGCGCGCGTAGCCGATGGCCGAAACCAGTCGAGCACAGCTCGCCGTGGCGCGGGATGCGGCCCGATACCGGCTCGCTCGCCGGTGCACCACGCGGTTGGCCCGCCATTCAGCCGATCGCGCAGGTAGCGGACGGTCTCGCGTGCGCCGGTGAAGACCACCGAACAGCGGCCGTCAGCCAAAAGCAGAGCGAGTCGGGAGAGCTTGGGGTCGGGAGCCTGTGTGGCGGAGCGAGCGGCCATGCGGAGCCGCTCGAGCAGCGGGAGGTCGTCCAGGGCAAGCTCGGACTGGGTCGACTCGAGAGGGAGAAGCTCCCAAAGAAGCAGCTGATCGTCCAGGTGCTTCGTCAGAGACCGGAGCAATCGACGATCCAGCCGCCGCCCGGTTCTGGCAGCATCGCCCGCGTGTTGGAGAAGCCGCTGATAACGATCGAGCGAAGCCGCCAATGCGGCCGGGCTCGAAGCGGCCGCTCGCCAGAACGCGGAGCGAACAAGACCTGCGACCGTAGGCTGGGTAGAGAGCTTCAGTTCGTCCAGGCCGACCAGTACGTCCCGCAGCGGCGACAGGCTCGAGTCGTCGAGCGACACGGCCCGCTCACTCCTTCCGGGGCGCCGCGCCTCCGCGTTCGGGCCCGCCACGATGACGTTGCTCAGCGCGGAATGCCCGCGGCTCTGCTCCAGCAGTCCCGCCAGCGATGGAATCCCGTGACCAGCCAGTGCATCGTCCCGGATTGTGAGTGCCAGTTGGTGTGCTAGATCTGGCAAGCGATTTACTACCGGCGATGCGCTCATCAACAGTGCCTGGCGGCCCATCAGCCATGGGGCCAAGTGGCCGTATCGCCGCGTAGCCGGATTGCGGAAATGGTGGCTTTCGTCGATCAGAACGACCTTGCCATGGATTGCCGGTGGCAGGTTCCCACGGCTCACCCTTTCGTGGGACCACACTAGAACGGTCAGATTGAGCCGCCTCGCGACCGACTCCCACTGAGTCACCAGCGTCGCCGGAACCAGACAAACGGTGGAGCGCCTGCCATTCGCCACCGATGCCACGGCCAGTCCGATATACGTCTTCCCACTGCCGACGGGGTCTGCCAGCAAGGCTCCGCCGAAGCGTCGGAGCGCGTACAGCGCGCGGCGAAACGAAGGGACCTGGTCGGGCCAGAGCCAGGTGGGCGCGGAATCACGAGCCTCGGGTGGTGCGAGGCTTCGCGCGAGCGCACACGCGATTGCCGCCGCGGCCGCTGGTGGCTCCGGCCGCAAGACCGTCGTGAGCGGCTCTCGCACCGCCACGAGCGCGTCAGCGACGAGTCGCGGCGCGTCGAACCACAGCGGCGAGTGAGTGAGCGTCCGCGGAGGTGAGTCCAAGGAGGCGAGCGGTGTAGGCATCGAGGTCCCGCTGGATGGACTCCCCGCGCGCACCGGCGATCGCAAAGTCGCTGAGCGCTGCATCAGCGAGCACGCAGTCCGGCAGGGGGAGGCCGGCGACCACCTGGGCCGTGAAACGGACAAACCCGCTCGCAGCCGGCGGCGCCACCAGCCGTGCTGCCGCACGAGTCCACGTCGCGTTGAGCCAGGCGGCCAGGCGAAGTGCAGTCGGCAGACTTGCGGTGACAATGACGTAACAGGTGTTGAGCGGGATCTGGTCTCGCTCGCTGTCGTCAGCCAGCGCAACGGCGGCGAGCTCGCGACTCAGGTCGGGCCAGACCACTCGGTATCGAGCCGCGGCGGCCGCGGTTCGAAAGAGGCTCCACGCTGGTCCTCCCGCGTCATCCGCGCGTCGTCGAAGTCGGCCAGTGTGCGAGGCAAGGAACGCCCTGGCTCCCGGCGGAAGCTCCCTGAGAGGGCGGCCCGAGTCGTCACAGGGCCAGAGCAAGCGGCGCCCGCGGATAGCCTTGAACGGTTCGACATCGCGGCCGCGCACCGCCCAGCGGATCAGTTCCGGCTCGACGCTGTCCGGCGGATCAAGAAAGAGGTCGTTGGCTCCTGTTTTCACTCCGAGGTGGCAGGAGAACTGATCGCCCAGGCGCGGGTGTCGAGTCAGGGCGCCCAGCGCCTCGAGCACGGGCGCCGTGGCCAGCGGCCACGCTTTGCCGCCGGTGAGTTCTTGCTGCGGAACTCCCGTTGCCGTCGAACCCTGCCGGGGGGCGAGCCGGGTGCGTACCCGATGTCCGTCCGGTGGCGGTGTCTTGCTCACCACCAGTGCGAGCGGATACACCGTCGCATCAAAGATCGGCTCGCAGCCTCGGGTGAGGTCGGCCGCCGCGTGGATTGTGCCGTGTGCCGCGAGCGCGTGTCGGGCACGAGCACCGTATTCGGCGGTCGCGAGCTTGGCCGGAACCAGGAACCCGACGACACCGCCATGGCGCGCCAGCTCCCAGGCCCGCGCGAGAAACGCGAGCGAGAGGTCAGGCCGATGAGAAAACCCACGGCCGCTGCTCCGCCACCACGAGTAACGCGACGCGAGCAGCACCCGACGCTCCGGCGGAAGCGCTTCAGCTCGAACCCAAGGTGGATTGCCTATGACGATATCGAAGCCACCCTTGGCGAAAACGTCGGCGAACTGACTTTGGAAGTGGAACCAGGGGATCTCGTTCTCTCGCGCGAAGCGGCGACGAGTGGCCCGCACGTCTCGGCGCGCGGCGCGAAGCCGGCACAACTCCTTCCGCAGCTCCGCGTCCAGGCCGCGGCGACCCCCGAACAGGGTCGGGGCTCGCCCATCGGCGAGTCGATCAGCGAGCGTGGCGTCGAGCGCTGACTCAGCGGCGTCGAGTGCTGCCTTGAAGGCCCCCGTCTCGGCGCGCCGCAGTTCTCGCGCGAGGGCACGCTTGCCGGACCCCACCGCGGCCACGAGCTGTTGTCGGAGGCGTGCAAGCGAACGAGCGTCGGTGCGCGAAATGCCAATGCCTCCCGGCCAGTACCCAGCCGGGTCGAAGAGACTGTCCCCCTGACGGACCAGGCAATCCAGATTGGGGAGGGGCTCGACGGATTCGGCATCAGTCGCCGGGTCATTGGCGATGACAGCGAGCCAGAGACGCAGCTCGGTCAGTCGCACGGCGGTGGGATTCAGGTCGACGCCGAAGAGACATCGGCGAAGCACCCGGCGGCGGGCCCGTGTCGAAGTCGCGCGCTTGGTGACCAGGGCAGAAAGAATATCGAGTGCGCCGAGCAGAAAGGCGCCGGAGCCGACTGCCGGATCCAGCACTGTTATGTCGTGAAGCGCCCGACGAGCCGGGGCGCTGCGATCGGCGAGGTAACGTTCGGCCCGCCCCTCACCACAGCCGAGCCGCTCGCTGATCAGCGCAATCAGCGTTGCGCTGACAAGGCTTTGCACCAGTGTCGCCGGGGTGTAGAACGTGCCGCTCTCCCGCCGTATTCCCGACTCCATAACTCCCTCGAACACTCGCCCCAGCATGTCCGGTGCGACCATGCCGGGTCTGCCGGTTTCGTCGGCGGTAAAGTCGAAGCGCTCGAATAGGGTATCGAACGCGTCCCGCCACACGGCGTTCGGGAGATCGACTCTCCAGCGTTGTTCCAGGATGTGTGGCTCGAACAGACCGCCGTTGAGAAACGGAATGCGACCCAATCCGCGAGTGCGGCGAGTTCGCTCCCTCGGCGGCCGATTCAACGTGCCGAAAAAGAGCGGTCGCAGCAGATCACGTTGGAGGCGCCTGCCGCGCCCGAGACAGCGATCGACTTCTCGCGCCAGGAAGTTCGACGTGCCGTCGAGCCATCCCTTGCTCTGGACGAAGTAGAGGAAGAGAACTCTGGTGAGCTGAAGCAGCACCCAGCCGTGTCGTTCCTGCGGTGGGCAGGAGCGGGGCATGGCGTCTCGCATGCGGCCCAGGACCAGCTCGAACTGGCGGAAGAACCGCCGTCCAACGGCTTCCGAAGCGAGCACGTCGGCAGCTCGCGCGGCGAACTCGATTGCCGTCCTGGCTGGAGACGAACCCAGGCGAGCGAGCCGGGTGAGCGTGAGATGGTCCGGCTGATCGAGCGTACACTCGACGCACACAGGGTCCGAGAACGCGATGGTAATGAAGAGAGAGCGAGACTGCCGGCTGAGCGCGACTACGCCCGCGGGACGCCCCCGCGCGACCAGTCGCCGAGCCACTAGGCGAGCCCCGCGCGCTGCGTCCGGAGCATCGATCCCAAACCATTGGAAGTCTCCGATTCGCCCTACCAATGCAGCGCGGGTCAGCTCACTCGTAGTGAGCCCGAGCCAGCCTGGAATCGGCAGCTCCTCCCACGCGGGTTGATGCCCCAAGGCGTGGATGAAGTCGGGCAGGTCTTCGAGGCGGTACAGCGAGCCGAGCGTGCCGGTAGTGACCACGCGTCCGAGGCTCCGTGTCGGGGAGCCTCACGTTTGTCGCTCGTTGAAGTTGCTGCGGCACCATTCACGCGCGCGCAGTGACCGGAACTTGCCTGCGAACCAGAGCGCCACTACGATGCTCCTCCCATGCGTAGATCACTTTTGGCTTTTTTCCTGCTGGTGCCGGGCCTCGCCCACGCGCAAGCCGCCGACTCCAGCCGCTTCGTGGTCCTTCACGGTGCCGATACCGTCGCGACTGAGCAGTTGAAACGGACCGAGACCGAGCTTCATGGCACGTTGGCGTTTCGCGGTGCCAGGACGACGGAGCTCTATCGGGCAGTGCTCGCCCCGGACCAGACGGTGCCCTTGGTCGAGGTGACGGTACAGGAGGCCCCGGCCAGCAGCGCCGACAAAGCCCGAGTTGCCCAGCAGGCCCGGATCATTTTTCGGAACGACAGTGTGGCGATCGACGACATCAGCAATCATGGGCTGGAAACCCGCGTACTGCCGACGCAGTCGGGCGCAATCCCTTACATCAATCTTTCGTTCGGGCTACTGGAACAGGCGATACGACGCGCGGCGGTACTGGGGAAGGATTCGGTGAAAGTTGCCTTCTTCAATCTGAGTGGTAGTGCATCACAGGGCGGTGGCGCTACAGTAGTGGGGACGGTTGCTCGCTTTGCCGTCGATTCTGTGTCGCTGGATCTGGGACAGGTCGAGTTCCGTCTGCGGGTGGACTCACAAGGCCGACTGCTCGGGGGTGGAATTCCAACACAGCGGCTCTCGTTTACGCGTCATTGATTTACCCCAGGCCGGGGCGGATGTCGTACACCCGACCCTTCCACTCGATCCGACGTGCCCCACGAATCACCGAGCGCAAGATGATATAGAGTCCTACCAGTGCTCCGGCCGGATACGCCAGCCCGTGGAGCACGGGGATTCCCATTCCCACTGACACCAGCATCCAGAACAGGGCAGATAGCGCCACGGCGACCAGCGCCCATCCCATCCAGGGCACCACTCCGAAGAAAGCCAGCAGCAGGAGGATCGGCGGAAGCAGCCAGAAGAGCATCGTGCCGGAGAGCATCATCGGAACTAGCGCCCGCCGGATGGGCTCGTCCGGAAAGGTTTTCCGCCCCCCGATGTAGATATTCTTGGACCAGCCTTCAATCAGATGACCCAGGCTGTGATACATCCGGGTAGTGATCAATGGCTCGGCGTGCGCCATGATCAGTCGCCTACCGGTCCGCACCACCAGCTGCGCCAGCGCTAAGTCCTCGGCTACCTCTTGCCGCACTGTCTCGTGCGTGCCAACGGCTTCGTAGGAGGAGCGCGGGAGCAGAATGAATTGCCCATTGGCAATCACGTCCCGCGGGCGCCGGGAGCGACTCACCGTCCGCGGATGGTAGCGAAACCCGAGCAGCATCCAGATCTGAGGCATTACCACTCGTTCCCAGAAGGTTTCGCAGCGCTGCCGCGTAGCCACGGTGAGCAGGTCGGCTTCGGTTGCGGCAAGCGCCCCTGCGGCTCGGCCTAGCAGCTCTCGGTCATGCATCGTGTCGGCGTCGGTAAATACCAGTAGCTCACCCCGAGCCGCCTGATAACCCTGAATGCAGGCCCACTGCTTCCCGAACCAGCCCGAGGGAAGCTCCTTGCCGCGAATCAGGCGCGCTCGTGAATCGCCGGCCGCCACGCGCTCCGCAATTGCGGCGGTATCATCGGTAGATCGGTCGTCGACTACAATCAGCTCGAGCGGCTCATAGCCACTGGTGAGAACGGAGCACATGACGGTCTCGATCGTTGCGGCTTCGTTGCGCGCCGGGACGATGACACTGATCAGGCGGCCGGAGGAGAGGGGGAATTGCAGGAGGTCGGGGCCGCGCCGGGCAAACCGCAAAAGACCGAGGAGCGGCCCCAGCCAGGGAAGGGCGGGCCAGAGTGCGGCGAGGGCTGTCAAGGGAAAGGGGCGCTAGCGCTTCCGCGCTTGCGCGAGGTCGCCCAGTTCGGTCTCGAGCGCGAGCAATTGGCGGTCGAGCTCGCTGGCATCGTGTTCGCTGCTGGGGCCGGGAACGCCATTCTGGGCAAACAGCGTGGCCACCAGCGCGTCGGTGTAGCCCACTACCGCGACCGCGATCCCCTTGTCGAGCACGCGATTGAGCCGGAGAACGATAGCAAGCGCCTGACGCGGTCGCATGGAAAAGAAAGCGTGTGCCAGGTTGCGGATGAGCAGTTCCCGAAGATACTGCAGCTCCTCCACCACCTCGCCGGCGGCGAGCCCGCGCGCCGCTGCCACGCGTCCATAGTGCTCGCAGACACGGGTCCAGGTCACCCTCGCCTCGCGGCGGAGGGGCCCGACCATTGCGGTCATGGTGTCGACGATGAGTCGAAACTCCCGCTCGACGGCCGTACGCGGTATCGTGGAAGCGGCCGTGATCCGGTCACCCACCCAATCGGCCCACTGGGTGACCATCACGTCCCGCATATCGGAGATCACTCGGCCGGCGGCGAGCAACGCGGGCTGCGAAGCACGCACTGCCGTACTCCTGTGATGAGGTTGGATCCAGCTTGGCTGGTCAATCTAAGGAGGGGATGAGGATGGGGTCAAAACCAGTGCTGCGCCCTCCTCGTCTGACCGCTGGAAGTCGTATTGGGCTGGTCTCCCCTTCGGGACCGGTACTCGACGGCGATGACTTAGCGCGCGCCGGCGAGCTCTGCCGTGAGCTTGGTCACGCGCCGCTGGTCGGCGCCAACGCCCATCGGCGCCATGGCTATTTGGCCGGTACCGATGCCGAGCGCATTGCTGACCTCAATGCCGCCCTGCGGGACGAATCGCTGGATGCCGTCTGGTGCGTGCGGGGCGGCTACGGCCTCACCCGTATCCTCGACCGAATCGATTTTGCGCCGCTGGAGCGCCGCCCCAAGGCGCTCATCGGATTCTCCGATATCACTGCGCTGCTCCTGGCGGCACACCAAGTCATACGAATCGTCGGCTTTCACGCGCCAACCGCCCGCCAACCCATGCCGCCGTTCTCGCGCCGCCACTTCACTCAGGTCCTCGCCACGGCTCAACCGGCAGGCCGGCTTGACCAGAGGGAGCCTCCGGCCGGCGTGCTCGCTCCACGCTCTCCGCGAATTGTGAAAATCCACGGTGGAGCTGCCGAAGGGACGCTAATCGGGGGCAACCTTTCCCTTTTGCAATGCCTGGTGGGGACGCGTTGGTTCCCTGAGATCGACGGCGCCCTTCTGTTTCTGGAGGACGTGGGGGAGGATCTCTATCGGGTGGACCGGGCCCTCTCGCACCTCCGCCTTGCGGGGGTGCTGGAGCGAATCGCGGGGATCATCGTGGGCCAGTTCACCGATATGAAATTGGGTACCGGAGATGGCGCCCTTTCGTTTGGCGAAGTTCTCGAGCACTATGTTGGACCGCTCGGCATTCCGGCTGCGTACGGATTTCCCATCGGCCACGTGGACGAGCAGTGGACCATGCCGATCGGTGTCCGCGCACGACTCGATGCCGACAGCGGTCAGGTCGACATCCTCGAGGCAGCAGTTACCTAGAGACCGGTCAGGCGCTCGCTTTCTTCCCAGAGCTGGCGGGCGGCGAACAGATCGTAAGTTGCCGCACTCGACGGCACCGCCTTCCACCGCACGAAGTACTTCCCCGTTACCTCTTCCAACTCTGGCGCCGTGGCCAGCCAAAGCGGCGTCTCGGCGCCCCGCGCAGGGCTGGCCGCAAAGCGATAGACCAGCGGCGTCGTAATCGCCGGCAGCGGGAACGCACTCGCCAACAACTTGGTGGCGACGCCGCCGGGATGGGCGCAGTTGACGGTCACCCCTGTGCCGCTCAGGCGACGCGCCAGCTCATAGGCAAAAAGCACGTTGGCCAGCTTGCTCTGCGAATACGCCCGAACCGGTCGCCATCCGCGGGAAAGCTGCAGGTCCTCGAAGTCCAGCTCGTGCGTCCAGTGAGCATCCGACGCCATGACCACGATCCGCGCTGGCGCTGACGCCCGGAGGCGGGGCAGGAGCAAAGAAGTGAGCAGGAAATAGGCGAGATGATTGACGGCGAATTGAGTTTCGATGCCATCGACAGTCAGCGAGCGCCGACGCGTGATGACGCCGGCATTGTTCACCAGCACGTGCAGCCGCCGGTACCGGGTCAATACCTGCTCAGCCACCTCTCGAATCGAGGCCTGTGAGGAGAGGTCGGCAACCAGAACGTCCACCGCGTCGTTCTCGGTGACGCGACGAATCTCCTCCGCAGCCGCGTTTCCGGCGTTCTCATCTCGAACGACCAGGATTACGTGGGCCCCCTGGGCTGCCAGCCCGTGGGCGATGGCGAACCCAATCCCCCGGTTCGCGCCGGTGACTAGAGACGTCCGTCCCTGCATCGTCAGAGCAGGTGTTTGGACAGCCACCCGACCGTTTCTTTCATGGCCAGATCGAGTGCCGCGGTTGAGCCCTTCCAGGGATGAGCGGCTCCGAAGGTGTGCTCAGCGCCTTCGAGTCGAAGGAAGCGGGACGATGCAGGATTCGCGGCCTTGACCAGGCGCTCGGCTTCGGTGATGGCAACGCTCGCGTCGTTAACGCCGTGGACAATCAGCCAGGGAGCGGTGAGCCGTGCGGCAGCTTGCTCGATGTCCAGGGTGTCGGCGCCGTGTCGCTCGACGTCGTGGAGCACGTCGGTGTACAGTGGAAGCACTTGCCCGGTTCGGGTGTTCACCACGTCGAGCCGACCCTCCGCTTGCCACTTCGCCTGCTCGGCTTCGCTGGGCCATCGCCTTACCGTGGATATCGCCGCCCACGTCACCAGCGCCTTGATCGTGGCGTCCTGGGCTGCCAGAAGAATACAAATCCCGCCGCCCCGTGAGTGACCTACTAGCCCCACGCCGTTTGGCGGCGCTACGCCCAGGTTACCCGCCCGAAGTGCCGTCAACACGCTATTCACGTCCGCCAGCTCGGCCGAGAACGTGTTGTGGCCGAAGCGCTCCGGCCAGGTGAATTCACCCGAATCGTCGACGCCGCTGCCACTGAGATTGGGCAAGACCGCCGTGAAGCCTGCCTGCGCCAGGCGCTCAGCCAGTGGAGGAAACATCCCCCAATCCTTGAATCCTTTGAAGCCGTGAACCACCACGACTGCTGGCCGCGGGGAGCTCCGCCCACCGCTTCGGACGTCGATCAGGATCTCGCCCAGAGCTCCCGAAAGACGGTGTTTGGTCAGGGTTGCCGTGGCCATGCGAGGGAAGGTATCTGCGACCTCACCGCTTCGCCTCCAGGGGCTGGCAGCTCCGGTGAGGCGGCTATCTTACGCGCATGCCCATTTACGACTATCACTGTCCCTCCTGCGGGACCGACTTCGAACAATTGGTCCGCCACGGAACCAAGGTTGCCTGCCCCAAGTGCTCCGGTCGAAAGGTTGAGCGGCTGATGTCGGTGCCGGCTCGCCATGGCTCAGGGGGGAAAGCCGCCGACTTCAGCAAACTCGGCCCGCCTCCTGGGGGCGGTTGTTGCGGCGGGGCTTGCCACTCCCACAGCCACTGAACCAGGTTCCTCCCTCCTTCGCCAGGCTGGCGCAGCAGCTCGCCGGGCACAAGCCGATCTGGACGAATGACCCGGAGCGGACGTGGGCGGCGGTCGCGCTCATCCTCGCGCCTGATCCTGATTCCCTGCTGCTGATCCGAAGAGCTGAACGGGTTAACGATCCCTGGTCCGGGCACGTTGGCCTGCCAGGGGGACGCCAGGAATCGGGTGATTCCAGTTTGCTCCAAACCGCGATCCGCGAAACCGCGGAAGAGATTGGGCTCACTCTGTCCGATGCTCAATCGCTGGGGGCACTCGACGACGTGGTTCCTCGGACCGTTTCCCTTCCGCCGATTGCTGTCCGACCCTTTGTCTTCGCTCTGGATCAGCGGCCACTTCTGGTGTTGAGCGATGAGATCGCTGCCGTCCACTGGATCCCGCTTCGGCAGCTCCGCGACCCGGCGACCCACGCCCCGACCGTAGTCTTGGTCGGGGGTGAATCGCTGGTCGTTCCTGCCTATGTCGTCGGAGATTTGGTGGTCTGGGGGATGACTGAGCGCATACTTAGCTGCTTCTTCCAAGTATCGCAGTAACAGTAACTTAACAGTTAAATGTCGCCATAGCGTCTTGATATAGACGCCATCTTCTTTGTACCAGATAACCTTGACATTAGCTTAGTCGCAGAGCAGTTTTAGCCGCCACTAATGTCCAGGTTCGCATGAACACAGCCGGTCTCAAAGAGCCCCTCACTGCCTCGGTCGAAGACTATTTGAAGGCGATCTACAGCCTCTCACCCGAGGGCCGGGCGGCTTCCACCAGCGATATCGCCCACCGGCTGGAGCTCTCGGCCCCTTCCGTCAGCGGAATGGTGAAACGCCTGTCTGAGCAAGGGCTCCTGGAACATGTGCCGTACAAGGGCGTTCAGCTCACTCCCGAGGGGCGCTGGGCAGCGCTTCGGATGATTCGTCGCCATCGGATCATCGAGACCTACCTGGTGGACCGGTTGGGATATACCTGGGATACCGTCCACGCCGAGGCCGAGCGGCTCGAGCATGCCGTGTCGGACGCCCTGATCCAGCGCATGGCAGATGCTCTGGGAAATCCGCACGCGGATCCTCATGGCGAACCCATCCCGACAGCCGATGGCCTTATTGAGGAAGTCAGCGCAACACCGCTGCCCGAGGTTCCGCTGGGGGAGACGGTGGAAATTCGTCGAGTGACTGCCGGCGACCCCGAGCGGCTGCGCTACCTGGCGTCGCTGGACCTCATGCCCGGGGCGACAGTCACGGTCGTCGAGCGGCAGCCCTTTCAGGGTCCTCTCACGCTTCGCGTCAACGATCGGCTGCAGGTGCTGGGAAATGAGCTGGGGTCGAGTCTGCTCTGCACCCGGAGCGTCCCTCGATGAGCGCTGTAAGCCTGCCCCCTGCCGAAGAGCTCGCCGGGTGGCGGTATCCACGCACTCAGCCGAGCCTGCCCGAGTCGAACGCGACGGTTTCGGTCCCTCGGAAGGTTCACTGGTGGCGCAAGGCTTTGGCCTTTGCCGGCCCCGGGTATCTCGTCGCGGTCGGCTACATGGACCCGGGCAACTGGGCCACCGACCTGGCCGGCGGAGCGCGATTCGGCTACGCACTCCTCAGCGTCATCCTGCTGTCGAATCTGATGGCGATCCTCCTCCAGGCGCTCGCGCTGAGACTCGGGATCGTCACCGGTCGCGATCTGGCACAAGCCTGTCGGGATCACTACTCCCGCCGGGTGAGCTTCGGTCTATGGGTGCTCTGTGAGATCGCCATCGCCGCCTGTGATCTGGCGGAGGTAATCGGTTCAGCTATTGCACTCAATCTGCTCTTCGGGATCCCGCTGGTTTGGGGCGTATGTCTCACTGCGCTCGACGTACTGCTGATCCTTCTGCTCCAGAACCGTGGGTTCCGCTACCTCGAAGCATTCGTCCTGGCGCTGGTGTTCACGATCGGCGCGTGCTTCGCCATCGAGCTGATCCTGGCGCGCCCCGATGTTGCGGCCGTGGCGCAGGGTCTGGTTCCGACCACGCAGATAGTCACCAATCCGGCAATGCTCTACATCGCGATCGGCATTCTCGGTGCGACGGTGATGCCGCATAACCTCTACCTGCACTCCTCTATCGTGCAGACCCGGCGTATCGGAAGCGATGTCGGCTCCAAGCGGGAGGCAATCCGGTTCGCCACCCTCGACTCGACAGTCGCACTCCTGTTCGCCTTCTGCATCAACGCCGCGATCCTCATCATGGCGGCCGCGACGTTCAACGGGACAGGACATCGCGAGGTCGCCGACATCGGTGACGCGCACCACCTTCTCACCCCTCTTCTGGGAACGACGCTGGCGAGCGGACTGTTTGCGGTGGCGCTGCTAGCCTCGGGGCAAAACTCCACCATCACCGGTACTCTGGCGGGCCAGGTTGTGATGGAAGGCTTTCTGGATATCCGCTTACCAGCGTGGCTCCGTCGACTCATCACCCGCCTGATCGCAATCGTGCCGGCCATCATCGTGACCGCACTCTACGGTGCGCAGGGAACCGGGGCGCTTCTCATCCTGAGCCAGGTGATTCTCAGCCTGCAATTGTCTTTTGCTGTCGTCCCGCTGGTTCAGTTCACCAGTGAGCGAGCCAAGATGGGTCCCTTTGCCAACGGCCCGGCACTCAAGTGGCTGGCGTGGATGGTTGCGGCCGTGATCATGGGGCTCAACACCTGGCTCCTGGTGGGAACCTTCCGGGGATGGCTCGGTTGACGGGGAGGTTCGGAGATGAACGAGGATACCCCTCAGGCTGACCTCACCCAACGGCTCTCCCGCCGGGATCTGCTGAAGGTCGGTGCCCTGAGCACCGTGGGGCTCGCCACTGCCGGGGGGGCATTCGGCCTTCAGGACGGTGCCCCGCCAAGAGGAAGTCGGCATTCAGGCGGCGCCGCCCACATCTCGAGCCACCACGACATGGGAGCTATCGGCGAGCTGCGTGCCGGCGGCTTCGACCCTACCAAGTTCCTGACCGAATTTGATTCAGGCCGAGTTTCGCGGCTGCCTTCGGGGCAGGTGCTGCGCGAGTACCAGTTCGTTGCCCTGGAGCGCGAGATCGAGGTGGTTCCCGGTGTGTTCTACCCGGCGTGGACCTACAACGGGCAGGTTCCGGGCCCGACGATCCGGTGCACCGAGGGAGACCGAATCCGGGTCCAGCTCACGAATGCCACCGAGCACCCTCATTCAATCCACTTTCACGGCACCCACCCGGCCGAGATGGACGGGGCTTTCGAGTCGGTTCCACCGGGCGGTCGATTCACTTACGAGTTCGACGCTGAGCCGTTTGGGTTGCACCTCTACCACTGCCACACGGTTCCACCCAAGCGGCACCTGCACAAGGGACTGTACGGGGTGTTTCTGGTCGATCCGCCAACCCCCAGACCGCCCGCGCGCGAGCTCGTGATGGTGATGAACGGTTTCGACACCAACTTCGATGGCGAGAACGAGGTGTATGCAGTGAACACCGTGGGCTTCCACTACCAGAAACATCCGATCGAGCTCCGCGCGGGCGAGCTAACTCGGATCTACCTGGTCAACATCACCGAGTTCGACCCGATCAACTCCTTTCACCTGCACGGCAACCTCTACCGGTTGTATCGCACCGGCACGGACCTCCACCGGTTCGAGTGGACCGATCTGGTAACACTGTGCCAGGGCGAGCGGGCGATTCTGGAGTTCACCTACAAATATCCCGGGCCCTATTTGTTCCACGCGCATCAGAGCGAATTCGCGGAGCTGGGCTGGGTTGGCGTGTTTAACGTCCGGGGCCCCAATGTCTGAAGGTGAGCCGCTCACGGCGACTGATCGAGCTTCTCATCGGGTTGCCGTGCCGACCTGGGCGAAGGGAATCGCCCCGCTGGTGGTCCTGGTGCTATTGGTAGCGCTGTTCGTGCAGGTCGGACCAGTCGGAGTGTTTCGAAAGGCCTTCCCTCCGCTCGAGGAACTGACAGTCGAGCGCATCACGCTTCCACGGGCCGGCGAGCTACGCGTTCAGGTGGTGAACGGAGGCCCGTCTCCCGTGACGATAGCACAAGTGTTGGTGGACGACGCCGCGTGGACTTATACGATCGACGGCGACCAGACGGTCGATCGTCTCAGCCGCCGCGTGATCACGGTTCCATACCCCTGGGTGCGGGGTGAGCCGCATCAGGTGAAAGTCGTAACCCGTACCGGCCTGACTTTCTCGGGCGACGTCGCAGTCGCCACCGAGACCCCCGCCGTAAATCCCCGCTACGTCTCGACCTTTGCATTGCTGGGCATCTACGCTGGAGTCATCCCTGTTTTCCTCGGTCTTCTCTGGCTCCCGTTCTTGCGTGCTCTCGAGCCGCGTTGGGTCGATTTCTTCCTGAGTCTTACGATGGGCCTCCTTGCCTTCCTGGGCCTAGAGGCATTCGCAGAAGCACTTGAAAGCGCGGATCGGGTCCCGGGCGCCTTTCAGGGAGTCGGCCTGGT
>Ga0114129_10001967_pt1 | contig 28110 bp, 23 predicted proteins | sample RhiMetdeltSRZDD1_FD_80071 | JGI IMG/M metagenome (GOLD analysis project Ga0114129, IMG submission 80071) | Populus rhizosphere microbial communities from Tennessee, USA - Rhizosphere MetaG P. deltoides SRZDD1 (version 2) (version 2) | ecosystem: Host-associated > Plants > Roots > Rhizosphere >... | reverse complement strand
TCTTGAGCGCCGCCGCCCGCGGCGGGATGATCGAGCTCGACTTCCCGGCCGAGCCCGCAACGGCGGGTCCTGCGCCCGCCGAGCTCCTGGCGGCGCTCTCGGTCACCGAGGCCCGCTCGACCGGGCGCAACCGCCTCGACTACCTGATCGAGGTCGACAACGAGGCGACGGTGCGCTCGCTTGTCCCGGATTTCCGGGCGATTGCCGCGGCCTGCGGCTCGGGCCGCGGCGTGATCGTCACGGCGAAGAGCGCGAGCCCCGAGCACGATTTCGTCTCGCGCTACTTCGCCCCCGCCGCCGGGATCGACGAGGACCCCGTGACCGGCTCGACGCACTGCTGCCTGGGACCGTTCTGGGGCGATAAGCTGGGAAAGACCGAGCTCTCCGGGTTTCAGGCCTCTTCGCGCGGCGGCACGGTGCGCGTCCGCCTGGCGGGAGAGCGCGTCTTCCTCGGCGGCCACGCCGTGACGGTGGCCCGAGGCGAATTGGCGTAGGGGCGGCCCTTGTGGCCGCCGAGGGCGGGGACGAGCCCCGCCCCTACTACGCCGCGGACGGCCGCCCGTGCGCGGCCTTCGCCGGCTCGGACACGCTGCGGACCACCTCGGCGACTTTTTGCTCGTCGCCCTTCAGAGCCAGGTCGGCCTGCGAAACGATGCCGCAGACGGCGCCGGAGTCGTCGACGACGACCATGCGGCGCACCTTGTTGCCCTCCATCATCGCGACGCACTCGTCCAGCGACATGTCCTCAGAAACGGTCTTGCAGGGCGTCGTCATGCAATCGACAGCGCGCAGATCCAGAGCGTTCTTTCCGGCGGCGACGGCGCGCAGCGCGATGTCGCGGTCGGTGACGATGCCCACCGGTCGGCCCGTGTCCTTGCTCTCTACGACCGGTATCGCTCCGCAGTCGTTCTCCAGAAGCATGACGGCGACCTCCTGCAGCGGCGTGCCGGGCACGCCGCACACGGGATTGGGCGTCATGACGTCTTTCACGCGGGAAGCCATGGTTCCTCCTCTAGTCCTCTCCTTCGGTTTCGTCTTCCTCAAAAAAGTCGAGGTCTCCTTCGTCCAGATCGGCGCCGGTCTCCCAGCCGAATCGATGATGTCCGTGCTCCGCGAGGTCGTAACGGTCGGAGGGCTTTTCGCGCGGCTTGAACGGCTCGCGCAGGAACCACTGGCGCGACCAGTCGCCCTCGGCGACGGCCTCGAGATCCTCATCGGCGGCGAAGCCTCCGGTGCCGACCGCCTCGCCGCGGTCCACGCCCAAACCGGTTGCGGTTCCCGAGGCGATCTCCTGGAACGCGTTGGACTCGTTGCCGGTCGATGCCATCGTCTCGGCCTCGTCGACTTCCTTGCCTTCCGTGCTCATTCCCCGGCGTTCGGTGGCCTCGGGATCGTGCTCACCGCGCCGAGACACCTTGGGCATGGGTTCACCTCCATCTCCAAAAAGTGCAAGACTCGGACCACCGACTTCGCATTTCGCGCAAACGATGGTTTCGCACTCGGCCGCGACGTGCGAGCTGGCTCGCATCTTGCTCCTTACTCGAACAGGGAGGTGGCTGTGGAACCGACCGTGGGAATTTTCTCGTCAAGATCCGCCGCGGAAAACGCGGCGCAGCTCCTTCGCGGCCGGGGATTCGCGGAGGACCAGATCTCGATGCTATTGCCGGGAGAGCCGCCGAGCGCCGTCGAGGCCGAGGCCCCGACAGAAGATGCCGAACAGTCGGGAGTTGGCCAGGCCATCGGAGGGGTCGTCGGCGGCGCCGCGGGCGCTTCCGCGGGAGTCCTGGCGGCGAGCCTCCTCGTGCCGGGCGTGGGCGCCGTGACGGCGATCGGCCTCGCGGCCGCGGCTCTTCTGGGAGTCGCGGGAGCCGTCGGCGGCGCGACAGCCGGAGGCGCTCTGGAAAAAACCCGCCACGGCATCCCGAAGGACGAGCTGTACCTCTACGAGGACGCGCTGGCGCACGGCAAGAGCGTAGTCTTCGCGCACCCGGAGACCGATGACCAGGCGCTCGCGGCGAGAAAGACGCTGGAAGAGGCCGGCGCCGAGTCGCTGGAAGCCGCTCGCGATGCATGGTGGGTCGGAATACGCGAAGCGGAGAAGGCCCATTACGACGCCCTCGAAGGGGACTTCGATAGCTCTGAGGAGGTCTACAGGGAAGGCGTGCTGGCCGCGCTCCAGCCGGAGTTCCGCGGGCGCGCGTACGCCGATGTGCTGCCGCAGCTGCGGTCGCGCTGGGGCGACGCCGTGGACCACGCGGCGTTCCGGCACGGATTCGCGCGCGGAGCCGAACGAGCCAGGGATCGCGAAGCGGTCCTCGAGCCCGCGTCCGGGAGATGAGCCCGGAACGGGCCAAGACATAAGGAGGCAACAAATGCGATTGAAGACACTACTTTCCATGGGGGTGCTGGCCGCGGTCCTGAGCGGCTTCGCGGCCCCGTCCGCCGCACGGGCGGACGTGGCCGTGAGCGTTTCGTTTTTCCACCAGCAGCTCACGCCCTACGGGCAGTGGGTCGTCGCCGGCTCCTACGGCAACTGCTGGGTTCCCGGCGGCGTGGCCGCGGGGTGGTCGCCGTACGTGGAAGGGCAGTGGCTCTACACGGATTACGGATGGACGTGGGCGTCCAGCGATCCCTGGGGCGACATCCCGTACCACTACGGGACGTGGGCCTGGGTCCCGCCCTACGGCTGGGTCTGGGTTCCCGGAACCGTCTGGGCGCCGGCGTGGGTGACCTGGGCCTACACCGATGACTACATCGGCTGGGCTCCGGTGCCTCCGTCGTTCGCCTTCTCGGTGAGCGGATACATCGGCGGGCCGGTCGTCGTCGCACAGACGCGGTACGTCTTCGTGCCCACGCGTCAATTCGTCGGCGTGCCCATCCAGAGCGTCCGCGTCGCGCCGCAGCAGAACACGGTGATCTTCCGCCGCGCGACCAAGGTCACGAGCTTCCCGGTCTCCAACGGCATCGTTCGGACGGCGGGACCTCCGCCGGAGCGGGTCGAGAAGGCGGCCGGCCACAAGATCGAGCGGGTCTCCATCGACCGGGCGCGGACGCAGCCGACCTCGGTCGAGCGCGCGGGTCTGCAGAAAGGCAAGACCATCCCCGTCGTAGCGCCCGCGCGCGAACGCGCGCAGGCGATCAAAGCGGAGAAATCGCCGAAGGCCGAGAAATCCGCCAAGGCGCAGCCGAAGGCCGAGCGTGAAACCAGGGCGCAGGCGCAGCCGCCATCGAGAGAGGCGCAGACGCAGGCGCGTCCACAGCGTGAGGCGCAGCCGCCCGAGCGCAACGCCGAGGTCCAGCACAAGACCCCGGAGCAGAAGAGCGCCGAGCACAACCAGGCCCAGGCCAAACCGAAGAAGTCCGAGAAGCCGAGCAAGCCGCCCGAGCAGCACCAGGCGAAAAAGCCGCAGCCGCCGCCCGAGCAGGTTCGCGAGGCCCCGCCTTCGCATCCGAGCACCGAGGCCCGCGCGCCTCGTCCGGAGGGTGAGTCGAAGGCTGTCCAGGAAGCGCACAAGTCCGAGCCGAAGAACCCTCCGCGCCCGGCGCAGAAGCCGAAGCCGCAGCCCAAGCCTGAGAAACCCAACAACGACAAGCCGGACAAGGGGGACAAGCCCGGGCAGAACTAAGTAGCAGCCCGACAGTCTTTACCGGCGCGGCCGCGACTTCGCGGGACCGCGCCGGTTCTTTTTTGCCCCGAACCCGTGTCTGCTCAGTGCTCGAGGCGGTCGGACCGGCGTCCGAGATGGAGGAGCCGCGAATCGCATTCCTTCATCAGATCCCGAAGCGTGGCGACGTCCGAATCCAGCCCGTCGCTCAAGCGGTCGCAGATCTCGGCCACGAGACGCGCGCGTTCCTGTCGGGGCTGGAGAAGGAGACTGGCCGAGGCGGCGGATACGGGATGGTGAGCGGGCATCGGGGACTCCTTTCTGTGCCTGCTATTGATTTTTTCGCAGCAAGCACCGTGCCGGGCTACCGATGCGGCGTGAACGGCGGAAAATCAGACGCCGGTGGGATTGGCTCGGAGGGTTCTCGCCAGCGCGAAGAGCAAAAGGATCACGGTGACGCCGATCGCCGCCCAGAGCCAGCCCGAGCCGGACGCCGGCTTCTCGACCACGGTGTGCGACGCGGGACCCAGTCGGGCGGCGTCGGCCGGAGACGCCAGGACGGCCCCGGCGAGAAGCTCGAAGTCGTAGCGAGGGGGGCGGCTCTCGGGGTTGCCGGAGAGAAGAACGAGGCGCTCGCCCGGCCGGAAGACGAAATCGATCCGCGAGGAGGCGCGAAGGACATCGACGCCGGTCAGCGTCAGCGGCACGTTGTCGCCATTTTCGACCTCGACGAGCAGAACGCTCTGGTCAGCGGCCGGCCGGCGGATCGGGATTCGAATGACCGGAGCGCGCTCACCCGGTTTTCGCTCCCACCTCGCGCCGCCGAGCCGGCGCGTGCCGGTGACTCCGCGCGCGTCCCGTTCCTCCTGGACCACGGAGACGTCGCGGGAAAAGTAGTCGGGAGCGCTCGCCGAGAGCTCGAGGGCGTCGATGGAGGCCGCCGGGCCGGCGTCCTCGACCCGTGCCCGTGTCAGCGCGCCCTCGTTCGAAACGGCCAGACGCGCTTGCCGGCGGTGTTCGTGCGAGCCCTTCTCGACGATGAAGGGGACCTGACCGTTGTTTTCGTCCACGATCCGCAGGTCGGCGAACCCGCGGGGGAGCTGGTCGAAGTCGAGGTATGCGACGCTGCCGGAAGGGGGCAGCTCGATCGGCCGGCGGCGGGTCCAGGCGTCGGCGTCGGCGAGAGGGGCGCGCGGCGGAAGGGAGACGGTCGCCGGGGAGGTCGCCTCGGCGCTGGGGGCGCCAAGCGCGGCGTCCGCGACCTTCGCCGGGCTTCCGGCGGAGAGCGCGCGTTCGAGGTCGTAGCGGGGTGCCGGAGCGTTCGCGGATCCGTAGAGGAGCGTGAGACGCGCGCGTTCGGGCACGAAAAAGCGCAGGGTCCTTGCGGCGGCGACCGCGCCGACCGACAGGTTCGCGAGCTGAGGAGAGTCGCCGTTCTCGATCTCGATCTCCAGCGCGCGGCCGGCGATGCCCGAAACGGAGAGATCGATGGGAGCCACGCTGCCCGGCGCCCGGGAGAGCTCGCCTTCGGCGATCAGCCGCCGGCAGACCTCGTCCCGAAAGAGAATGCGCTCGAAAACGCGGACGCGTCGCGCGAATGCCGGATCGCCGGCCTGGAATCTCAACGATTCGATCTCGAGGTTCGCGGCGGGAAGCGTCGCGGAATAGCGCGACAAGGTCTCGCCGCCGGAGGACAAAGCGAGGAGCGGCAGCGGCCGCTCCTGCGCGGCGGTTCCGGTTCCGGCGTCGCCGACGCGCGGACGCACGCGAAGGGCCTCGGGCCGGACCGGATCGCTGTTGCGGTCGTCCAGCTTGAAGCGCAGGTACCGGCGGTCGGTCGGCGGAATCGACAGCGTCAGCATCTGGACGTCCGCCGTCGCGAAGATCGAGCCCCTCGTCGCGTCCTTCCAGGAGACTCGGTCGTCGGAGGTCTGGATGCGCACCGGTTTCAAGAAATCCCGGCCGGCGATCTCGAAGCTCACGGCGTCGGCGACGCCCGGGCTGTCGCCGCGGTCGACCAGGCCGGTCGTCTCTTCTTTCTCGACCGCCTCCAGATCCAGAACCGGAAACCCACGCTCGCGCGCCGCGACGTCCTGCTCGAAGGCATATGGAATGGCGTTGCCCGCCGCGTCCTCGATGCGCAGATCCGGAAGCCCCGGCCGGCATGCATCGAGCACGTCGTCAGGAAGCGCGAGCCGCGCCCAGCCCGGCGGCGCTTCGATCGGCCGCGAGTAGCGGAACGGCGCGGCCTCGGTGGCGGCGACGGCGAGCAGCGCCGCCAGGAAGACGCGCCTCACGATTCCTCCCGGGAGAAGACGTAGCGCTGCGTCAGGAACGATACCGCCAGGAGCGCCACTCCGAGGCCCACGATCGACCCGACTCGGTAGAGAGAACCCAGGTCCCACAGATCGTGCAGGAAGACCTTTCCGATCGTCAGCAGCAGGACGACCAGAGCCGCCGCCCGCGTCGCCTTCGACTTGCGGGTGATCCCGAGGAGCAGAACGACCAGCGCGAAGAGACCCCACGCCAGCGAGTAGGTCATGTCCTGCGCGAGCCCGCCTCCGCTCAGGCGGAAGTCGAGCGTGGTGCCGGTCGAGTAGAAGTCGGCGATCTCGACATTCAGCAGCACGAAGACGAGGACGCCGGCGAAGAGCCTCAAGAGCGTCGCCAGCTTCATCTCCTTAGCCGAGGTCTCGTTGCGCAGCCAATGCGCCGCGAGCAGAAACGCGATGGCCGGCACGCCGAAGGTGTAGAGGTACCAGTTGAAGATCGGCGTGGGGTCGCGCGGGTGGTAGCTCCAGAGGCTCGGGTTCACGACCAGGCGCACGAAAGTGGCCGCGGCCAGCGCGCCGCATGCGTAGAGCAGTCCGTCCTCCCGGATCCGCGTCGAGAGCCAGGCCAGGGCCGCGGCCTCCAGAGCCCACGCGACCGTGATCCACTCCTTGTCCAGCAGGATCGGAATCGCGGCGGTCAGGAACAGAAGCGTCACGCCGCCGAAGAGGGCCGCCGTGAACCGGCGTTGCGCCGGATCGCCGGGCATCGTCAGCACGCGGCGCAGCGCCACGAATGCCAGCGCGCCGAGCACGACCGACGCGATTCCGAGACGGGTCGTGCCCCAGACCGGCCGGGCCAGTGAGTACAGGAACACGAAGTGGACGACGGGCGCGATCCCCGCAGACAGCCATGCGAGCCGATCCCCGCGGAACCGGTCGGACACGAACGGAAGGGCCCAGTAGATGACGATCGGAACGAGGATCGGCGGGAGAAACTCCGAAAGACGGCCGTTGGTGTAGCGGGTCGTCAGTGTCAGCAGCGTCACCAGCATGTACGCCTGCGAGGCGAGGACCCAGCCTCCGGCGCGAAGGACGCCGGCCAGGACGAGGAGGCCCATGGCGTGGGCGGCGGCGTAGAGCCACAGCGTGAGAATCGGCTCGGTCCGCGGCTCGACGTCCATCACGCGTAAGACCACGATGAGGGACCCGAGCAGCGCGACGGCGGCGCCGATCCAGGCGCCGGAAGCGTCCTCCGGGTCGCGCCGCAGGAGCCAGAGCAGCAGGAAGGTCAGGGGGATGAGCTCGTAGAGAAGGAGCGTCGTATCGCGGTGCGAAGGAAAGAGGTCCGGGGCGACTCGAAAGACCAGCGAGAAGACGGAGATCGCGGCCGCGGCCGGAACCAGGGGCACGCTGCTCTCGCGGCCGACGAACCCGGCCTGGACCGAAAGGAGGATCAGGTAGACGACCAGGAACAACGGCGAGACGTCGAGCGAGCGTGTCGGGCTGACCAGCATCGCGACCAGAAACGGCGCCATGGCGCCGAGGACCGGCGCGGCCTTGCGCCAGTCCCCCGGTGCGAGCCTTCGCGCCTCGTCCCGGGTTCCGAAGACGAATAGGGATCCGACGAGGATCGCGGCGCCCATCGCATACGGCAGCTTACCGGCGTCGAGGTGCGCCGCCGACCATCCCGCGTAGAGCATTGCCGAGCCCGCGAGTCCCAGAAGCGGCAGGACCGCCCAGGAGCGTTTACGCGCGACCGCGAGGATGCCGACGTCGAGGAGGAGCACGTAGGCGAGCAGCCCGACGGGATGGTCTTCCTTCGTCGCGAGCAGATACGGCGTCAGGAAACCGCCGATCAATCCGATCACGGCCAGGATGGACGCCTTTCGCCGCACGGCGAGGAGTCCGGCGACCACCGTGACCAGCGCCATCGCCGCGAACGTGACGGTTGTGCCGATCAGCTGGTAGCGCGTATGCGCTGCGAAGAACGAGGCGTACAGCACGGCGACACCCGCGCCCGAAGTCGCCTGGCCGGCCCACATGGAGCGCGCACGCAGGGAGTCGCCCCAGATCAGTGCCGCGGAGCCGACGACGAGGCCGATCGCCACGCGCATCGCGGGCGAGATCAGGCCGCGTTGGATCGAATACTGGAGAAAGAGGGCGGCCCCGAGGAAGAACGCGATCCCTCCGAGCCATGCGAACGCCCGAACGCTGATGATGTTCTCCCAGTCGAAACCGCGCGACGGAGGCTGCGGGGGCGAAACCCGGAACGAAGGCACTGCCGGAGGAGCCGGCGGCGGCGCGGCCGGAGGGGTCGCGGTGGGCGGCACCGTGGTCGACGCCGCCGGGGCCGGAGCGGGAGCCGGAGGCTCCACGGCCCCCGGCGGGAAAGCGTAGACGGGGGGCGCGACCGGTACAGGCGCCGGGGCGACCTCCGTGCCCCGAGACTCCCGCCGCAGGTCCATCAATCGGCGTTCGAAGTGATCGAGTCTCTGGGAGAGGGCCTTGAGATTCTCGTGAACTTCGCGCGCTTCGCGACGCGCTCGCCGCGCGCTCCAGACTGCCCAGATCAGGAGCAACACGAAGAACGGGGTCAGGCACCCCAGGACTTCGACGAAGTCGCTCATCGTTTGGACGAATCTTATCCCCGGTGCAATACCATCTCGGCCATGCTTTCGCCGCACCGACCCGGGTGGATCGCTGCGACCCTGCTCGCCGCCGTCCTGGCGGGCGCCTGCGCAAAGCCGGAACGCGTTTCCGGCAAGTCACTTCGGATCGCCGTCGTTCCCCAGGGATCGACCTACGACTTCTGGAAAAGCATCCACGCGGGCGCCGTGAAGGCGTCCCGCGACCTTGCCGCCGCCGGCGCGCCGGTCGACGTCATCTGGAAGGGTCCGATGCGAGAGGACGACCGCGAGCAGCAGATCCAGGTCGTGGAGGGCTTCATCACGCAGCGCGTCGACGGCATCGTGCTCGCGCCCTTCGACCGCAACGCGCTGGCGCGGCCGGTCGACGAGTCGGCGAGCGCGGGGATCCCCGTCGTCATCATCGACACGGGCGTCGAGTCGACGGCGCCGGTCAGCCTCGTCGCGAGCGACAACCACCATGGCGGCGAGCTCGCGGCCGACGAGCTGGCGCGGCTCCTCCACGAGAAGGGGAAGGTGATCCTCCTGCGTTTTCAGCAGGGCGTCGCCAGCACCGAAGCGCGGGAGCAAGGATTCGAGGATCGCATGCGCGCCGCCCACCCCGGTGTCGAGATCGTTTCCTCCAACCAGCATGCGGGCGCGACGCGGGACACGGCGAAGACCGCCGCCGAGAATCTCCTCAACCGCTACGGCGACGCCGTAGACGGCATCTTCACGCCCAACGAGTCCTCGACCGTCGGCGCGCTCCTCGCGCTCGAGGACGCGGGACGCGCCGGGAAGATCCGGTTCATCGGCTTCGACACGAGCCCGGACTTCGTCCCGGCGATGCGCGCCGGCAAGATGGACGGAATCATCGTCCAGAACCCGTTCGCGATGGGAGAGCTCGGAGTCAAGACGATGGTGCGGCACTTGAAGGGCGAGAAAGTCGAGAAGCGGATCGACACCGGGGTCACGCTGATCACGCCTTCGAACCTGAATGCACCGCAGTCGAAGCAGCTCCTCGCGCCGCCCCTCGACGAGTACCTGAAGTAGGGGACCGCGCACCTGCTCGAGCTCACCGGCGTGGCCAAGCGGTTCGGCGCGACGGCGGCGCTCTCGGGCGTCGACCTGGAGGTGCGGGCCGGCGAGGTCCACGCGCTCATCGGCGAAAACGGGGCGGGCAAGAGCACGCTGATGAACATCCTGGCCGGCGCCTTTCCGCCGGATGAGGGAACGATTCGGCTCGACGCCCGCGAATTCGCACCTCGAAACGAGGCCGACGCCCGGCGCCGCGGGGTGGCCCACATCCATCAGGAGCTTTCGCTGTGTCCGCACCTTTCCGTCGCCGAGAACATCCTGCTCGGGGCGGAGCCCTCCCGCAGCGGCCTCGTGGACTTCGAGGCGATGGAATCACGCGCGGCCGAGATCCTCGGAGAGCTCGGCCGTGAAGGCCTCGATCCCCGCCGGCGGGTCGCGGCGCTCGGCCTGCCGGACCGCCAGTCCGTCGAGATCGGCCGGGCGCTCGCGGCCGACGCGCGGCTGATCCTCATGGACGAGCCGACGAGCCGTCTCCCGCGGGAGTCCGTCGCGCGCCTCTTCGAGGTGATCGACCGGCTGCGCCGACGCGGTCTCGCCGTGCTCTACGTCAGCCACTTCCTCGAGGAGGTGCGCGCGATCGCGGACCGCTACACCGTGCTGCGCGACGGGCGGAGTGTCTCCTCCGGCGCGCTTTCCGACGTGACCGACGCGGAGCTCGTCGAGAGGATGCTGGGGCACGCCGCGGCCCCTCCGCTCGCCATGAGCGCGCGCCGGAAAACCGGTGAAGTCCTGCTCGAGACGGAGGGGATCTCGCTGCCCCCGCGCCTCGTCTCGGCGAGCCTGACGCTCTCCCGCGGCGAGATCCTCGGCATCGCGGGGCTCGTCGGATCCGGCCGGACGGAGCTGCTGCGCTGCCTCTTCGGCCTCGAGCGGCCGGCGGCGGGACACATCCGTCTCCGGGGCCGGGAGATCCCGGCGGCACGTCTGACGAGCCGGGATCAGATTCGCGGCGGCCTCGGCTTCCTGAGCGAGGACCGGCAGCGCGAAGGTCTCGCTCTCCCCATGTCGATCGCCGACAACGTGACGCTCACGCGCCTGGACGCCTGCTCCCGGGCCGGCTGGATCGACCTCGGGCGCCAGGACGCCCTGGCCGACCGCGCGGTCCGCCCGTTGCGGGTCCGGGCTCCCGGACCTCGCGCGCCGGTCGTGCGGCTCTCCGGCGGCAACCGGCAGAAGGTCGCGGTCGCCCGTCTGCTCCACCAGGACCCCGACGTGCTCCTGCTCGACGAGCCGGCGCGCGGCGTGGACGTGGGCGCGCGGGAGGACATCTTCCGGGAGATCGCTGCGCTCGCCGAGAGCGGGAAGGCGGTCCTCATGGTCAGCTCGTACGTGCCGGAGCTGCTCGAGGTCTGCGACACGATCGCGGTGATGCGCCGCGGCCGGTTGTCGCCGGCGCGTCCCGCCTCGACCTGGACGGCCGAGTCGATCCTCGAGCAGGCGGTGGGGAGTGGCTGAGGCGAAACGGTCCGCCGCGGCCCGCGTCGCGCGCGCCATCGGTCCGGCCGGAGGGCTCGTGGCCGTGGCGCTCCTCTTCGCGCTCCTGACCGGCGCGCCCGAGCGCTATCTCTCCGCGGCCAACCTCCGGGTCGTCCTCGCCCAGACGATCATCGTCGGGCTCGGCGCGATCGGGATGACGCTCGTGATGGTCTCGGGCGGCATCGACCTGTCCGTCTGCGCGAACGTCGCGCTCACGGGCGTCATCGCGGCGCTCGCGCTTCGCGACGGAGCGTCGCCCACCGCGGCGGCGGCGCTCGGCGTTCTGGCGGGGGGCGTCGTCGGGCTCATCAACGGCCTGGCGATCACGCGACTGCGCATCGTGCCGTTCATCGCCACCCTCGGCATGCTCGGCGTCGCCCGCGGCGCGGCGAAGTACTTCGCGCGGGAGCAGAGCGTGAATCCGCCGCCGACGTGGCTGAACGGACTGGCGGTGACGTTTCCCTCGCACGCCTGGATGGTCGTCGCGCCGGGCGTGTGGATTACGCTGGCGCTCGCGGTCGCGATGGCGTTCGTGCTCCGCCGGACGGTCTTCGGCCGCCGCGTCTTCGCCGTCGGCTCCAACGAGGCCGCGGCGCGCGCCTGCGGCATCGCCGTGGATCGCGTGAAGATCGGGGTTTACGCCGTGGGCGGGCTCTTCTTCGGCCTGGCGGGAGTGATGCAGATGTCGCGTCTGCGACAGGGAGATCCCACCGTGGCCGTCGGCGTCGAGCTGGACGTGATCGCGGCGGTGGTCATCGGCGGAGGGAGCCTGTCCGGCGGCGAGGGGAGCGTGGCCGGGTCCTTAGTCGGCGCGCTGATCATGTCCATGCTGCGCAACGGCTGCCAGCAGATGGGCTGGCCTACCTACGTCCAGGAGATCATCATCGGCGTCATCATCGTGCTCGCCGTGGCCGCGGACCGCTACCGGGCGGCGCGCTCCTTGGAGGGCTGAGCCGCGGGCTTGGGCGCCGAGGTCCGGGTGGCGATCTTCACCTGTTGGCCGTCGAGCAGCGAGTCGGGGGGGCTGTCGATCACGCGGGCATCCGGTGACAGTCCCGACGCGATCTCGACGGTCGTCCCGTAGTCGCGGCCGAGCTGGACCGGAACCAGAACGGCTCGGTTACCGGAGTCGACGGTGGCGACCCGCGGGCCTTCCGAGCGGAAGAGCAGCGCGCTGACGGGAACCAGGAGCGGCCGGGTCTCCGAGGGGAACTTCAGGTGCACCTGCGCGAAGGCGCCGGGCAGGATTTCTCCGGTTTTGTTGGCCAGGTCGACTTCGACCCGAAGCGTGCGTGTGGCGGGATCGATCGCGCCGGCTGTCCGGGCGACGCGTCCCTCGTAGTGCTTGCCGGGATGCTCCGCCAGCGTGACGTCGACCGACGTGCCGGGGGACGCGTACGTCGAGTTCGCTTCGGGAACCTGGACGAAGAGCCGCAGGATATCCGTCGACGCGATGCGAAAGAGCTCGCGCGCCGGTGCCCCGCTTCCGGCGTCCACCAGCTGACCGACGTCGGTGTTGCGTGCGGTGATGACGCCGTCGAACGGGGCTTCGATCGTCTCGAACGAAACCAGCTCCTCTAGGCGGCGGACGTTCGCCTGCGCGGCCGCGGTCTCGGCCTTCCGCGCGGCCAGCGCGCCGACGGCGTTGTCGTACTCCTGCCGGGAAATCGCCATGGTATCGACGAGCGGCTGGAGGCGATTCGCCGTGATGGCGGCGAGGTCCTCGTTGGCCTTCGCGGTCAGGAGACTCGCCCGCGCCTGTTGGAGCTGCTGGTCGACCTCCGGAGACTCGATGTCGGCCAGTTTCCGGCCCTTGCGGACCGCGCCCCCGATGTCCACGTACCACGCCTTCACGTAGCCGCTGGTCCGTGCGTAGATCGGAGCTTCCGTGTACGCCTGGACGTTGCCCGGGAGGAGGATCTCGAATCCCGTCTCGGAGCGCGTCGGCGTCACGACCGAGACGACCGGCACCGCGGCTTCGAGCGTGCGGTCGCGAAGGGCGGACCGGTCCCGGACCCGCGAGGCGATGCCGAGGACGGCGAGGCAGACGGCGCCACCCAACGCGAACACGAGGGGGCCTCGCGACCGGCGCGCAGTCCGCGTCGGCTCGCCGGCAGGTTTCGGCTGTTCGCTCACAGGTACTCGCTCCCGTCGTCGTCCTTCGCGGTTCCCGCTTTTTCGGGCGCAGCCTTTCGTCGGCCATGGATGAGACTGAAGACGGTCGGCACGAAGAACAGCGTGGCCACCGTTGCGAACAGCAGACCGCCGATGACCGCGCGGCCGAGCGGTGCGTTCTGCTCGCCCCCCTCACCCAGGCCCAGGGCCATCGGGATCATACCGATGATCATCGCGAGCGCGGTCATCAGGACCGGCCGGAAGCGCGTGAATCCTGCCTCGGTGGCGGCTTCTACGGCGTCGCCGTGCTCGGCGAGCTGTTCCTTGGCAAAGCTGACGACCAGGATGCTGTTGGCCGTCGCGACACCCATGCACATGATCGCTCCGGTCAGGGCCGGAACGGAGAGCGGCGTGTGGACCAGGAAGAGCAGCCAGACGATTCCGGCGATCGCCGCCGGGAGCGCGGCGATGATGATGAGCGGATCCAGCCACGACTGGAAATTCACGACGATCAGCAGGTAGACCAGGACGATCGAAAACGCCAATCCGAACAGCAGCCCTCGGAACGAGTCGCGCATCGTCAGGATCTGGCCTCGCACGATCATTCGCGAGCCGCGTGGAAGCTCCTTTTCGCTCTCCGCGGCCAGGCGCTGGACCTGCTTCGCGACCGAGCCGAGATCGGTGTCCTGGACTCCGCCGTAGACGTCGATGACGGGCTGTGCGTTGTAGTGGGAGACCGTCGCGGGTTGCGTTCCGCGCGAGATTGACGCGAGGTTCCCGAGGATCTGTGGCGCGGCCCCGGAAGGGCTCGTGACGGGGATGGTCTGCAGGTCCGCCAGCGACGCGATCCGGTACTGCGGAGATTGGACGGCGATCGTGTAGCTCACACCGTTGTGCGGATCCACCCAGTAGGTCGGCGTGACCTGCGCACTGCCGCTCAGGGCCACGAGCAGATTGCCGGCCACGTCGCGCTGCGTGTAGCCGATCTGCTGCGCGCGCGTACGGTCGACGTCGACGAAGAACCTGGGCGCATCGAGGGGCTGCTGGATCCGCAGGTCCACGGCTCCCGGCACCTGGCGGAGGCGATTCAGGAGCTTCGCGGCGACGGCCCGGTTCCCGGCCAGGTCGTTTCCGACGAATTGCACGTCGATCGGAGCCGGAAGACCGAAGTTGAGGATCTGACTGACCATGTCGACCGGCAGGAAATAAAAGGTCACGGTTGGGAAGTCGCGGTGAAGGCGCTCGCGGAGTTCCCGCGTCACATCCGCGACCGGGCGATGCTTCTCTTTCATCGCGATGAAGATGTCGGCGTCGCCGGGGCCGATCGGCGCCGAGTTGGAGTACGACAGGTTCAATCCGCTGTACGGCACGCCGATGTTGTCGATCAGCGAGGCGAGCTCGCTCGGAGGAATCAGCTCCCGGATGGTCCTGTCGATCTGGTCGCAGAGCCTCGCCGTCTCCTCGATGCGCGTTCCAGTAGGGGCACGCAGGTGCAGCTTGATCTGCCCGGCGTCGACGGCGGGGAAGAAGTCCCGGCCGAGCCAGGGGAGTAACAGAGCGACCGAGGCGATGCAAGCCGCCACGAACACCACGGCGAAGAGGCGGCGCCGGGCGAGCGCGGCGGCGAGGAGGCCGCGGTAGCGTCCGCGGAATCGTTCGAAGCCGTGCTCAAAGCGTCGCTGGGCCCGCACGAAGACGTTTCCCGAGGGCGCCTCGACGCTTCCGTCGCCCTCCACCGGCTGGCCGCGCAGCAGGTATCTCGCCATCGTCGGAACCAGCGTGCGCGACAGGAAGTACGAGGAGAGCATGGCGAAGGTGACCGCTTCGGCCAGCGGCACGAACAGGAATTTGGCCACGCCGGACAGGAAGAACATCGGCACGAACACGATGCAGATCGAGAGCGTCGAGACGAACGCCGGGACCGCGATCTGGGAAGCGCCGTCCAGGATGGCCTTCACGATCGGCTTCTTCATCGCCAGGTTGCGGTTGATGTTCTCGATCTCGACCGTGGCGTCGTCGACCAGGATTCCGACGGCCAGAGCGAACCCCCCGAGCGTCATGATGTTGACGGTCTCTCCGAGCGCCGACAGGATCGCGAGCGACATCAGGATCGACAGCGGAATCGAGACCGCGATGATGAGCGTGCTTCGCCAGCTGCCCAGGAAGAGAAGGATCATCACGCCCGTCAGACAGGCCGCGATCGCCCCTTCCCGGAGCACGCCCTTGATCGCGGCGCGGACGAAGAGCGACTGGTCGGCGATCGGCGTGATCTTCAGCTGCGGGGGCAGGGATCCGGCGGTCTGCGCCACCGTGTCGCGGACGCGCTGGATGATGTCGAGCGTCGACGACGTTCCCGTCTTCAGGATCGTCAGCAGAGAGGCGCGCGCGCCGTTGACCCGTACGATGTTGGTCTGAGGCGGGTTGCCGTCCCGGACCTGGGCGACGTCGCGGATGAAGACCACGGCGCCGTTGGCCGCGCGGATCGGAAGGTCGTTCAGGCCCTGGATGGTCGTCGGGGCGCTGTTGGTCTCGACGGCGTACTCGAAGCCGCCGATCTTGGAGGTTCCCGCCGGAAGAATCAGGTTCTGCGCGCTGATGGCATTGACGACATCCGAGGGCGCGAGGCCTTTGGCCTGAAGGGCCGCGAGGTCGATGTCGACCTGGATCTGACGCTGCTTGCCGCCGTACGGAAACGGGATCGCCGCGCCCTCGACCGTGGCGAGCTGGGTTCGGAGCGTGGCGTTGCCGAGATCGAAGAGCTGCTGCTCCGAGAGGCCTTCGCCCGCGAGAGCGAGCTGCAGGACCGGCACCGTCGAGGCGCTGTACGTGATGATGAAGGGAGGCGTCGTGCCGGGCGGCGCGGTCCGGAGAATGGTTTGAGCGATGGCCGTGATCTGGGCGACCGCGGCCTCGACTTTCACGCGCGGCTGGAAAAAGGTCTTGACCACCGAGATGCCGGCGAGCGTTTGCGACTCGATGTGCTCGACGTCGTTGACGGTCGTCGGCAGGACGCGCTCGTAGCCGCTGACGATGCGATTGGTCATCTCCGGCGCGGAAAGGCCGGTGTACGTCCAGACAGTGCTGACCACCGGGATGTTGATGTTCGGGAAGATGTCCGTGGGCGTCCGCCGGATCACGACCGGCGTCAGCAGCAGCACCGCGATCGCGAGAACCACGAAGGTATACGGGCGGCGGAGGGCGAGACGGACGATCCACACGGCGACAGGCTCTCACCGCTACCTATGCAGGAAGGAAGCCACAGGTTTCAATCCGTTCGCCGCCCCGGCCGAGGACGCCCGCGGCCCCGTTCGCGCTGTGAGAGCGGCGGTTCGCGCCGGAGCTAGAGGACCCGGCCCGCTTTCAGCTCCTGGAGGATGACCCAGCCGAGTAGCACGAAAGCCGCGGCGAGGAGGAGCGGCCCCAGGAACATGAACGCCGTGAAGACATACGGGGTCTCCTTGTAGAGGAGCATGAGAGCAAGGACCAGCGCCAGCGCCGTCAGGACGATGGCGAGACGGATCCAGAGCAGCATCTTCCGGTCGGCGGGTGTGTCGTTCATTTCTGCGCCGTCTTCTCTTCGGGCTTGTGCGCGGGTCCGTGGCAATCCAGGCACGAGTCGGTTCCCGCCATCAGCTTCGGAATCTCTTCCTTCTCGTGCTTGGCCAGGAAGTTCTGTGCCTCGCCGTGGCAGGAGAGGCAGCGGAGGTTCGAGTAGGGGTGGGCGATCTTGATCGGCTTGGGGTAGTGCCCCGTCATGTTGTGCCAGACGTGGCCGAGACCGTCGAGCTTCGCGCTGACCGAGCCGTACATGCCGTAGTCGCTGTGGCACGTGTAGCAGTGGTTCTCCTGGATGTAGCGGTTCTTGAAATGCACGGCCGCCAGCGAGTCGCTCGCGGGATTCTGGAGGTCCTTCACGTGGCCGTCCATCACGTGGCACGCGCCGCAGGCCTGGACCGTCATGGACTCGCGCATCCCGTTGGCCGTCGCGAGAAAGACGACGACCACGGGAAGCACGAGGATGGCGCCGAAAAGAAGCGCCTTGGAAACGGTCGAGACCTTTCCCCGGCGCAGCTGGATCCAGATGGCGACGAGAAGGGCCAGGTTCAGGAGAGCGAAGACGATCCCGATGCCCCGGATCCACTCGTTCGTCGTGCCGATCCAGCCGTGCGGCGGAGGCACGCCTCCCTCGGTCTCGGGAGAGGCGAGCAGCCGCTGCGCGGCGAGAGCCGCCAGCGCGCCGAAGACGGCGCGTTTCACTTCTTGTTGCCGGGGTAGTCCTTCAGCCAGGCTCCGTCGACTTTCGCCGCGCCGCGCTTCTCCTTCTCCGCGACGAGCCATTTGCCTTCGTCGTTCAACTCGTGCTTGCCCTGATCTTTCTTCGGAAGGGCGTCCACGTGGCAGCTCTGGCAGTTCTTCACGGCCACGCCCGCCGCCTTGGCCTGCTTCTGGATTTCCATATCCGCCGTGGAAGCCGAAGTCAGGGCGATCCAACCGCACCACACCAGAAAGACGACGGCGATACCGAAACCCCGCTTGGCCATTCGCTCCTCCCTTTCCAAAGACTCAGGGACGCCAGTGAAGCCCGACGTAATAGCGGTTGCCATTGTAATCCGCAAGCGGCCCCGCCTGGTCAAACGCAATGCGCTCGCTGTACTTGTCGTCCAGCCACTCGAATGTGGCCCCCAGGTTCTTGAGGAAGAAGTATTCCGCCAGGACCCGCGCCCGGTTGACCGTGAATGGGATCGAGCCGTTGTTGTTCATCCAGAGGTAGGCGCCGTCGATCGAGAGGTTCTGCCACTGGAAGTGGACGCCGCCCTCCCACGTGTGGCCGAACTCCTTTTGCTTCGTGGGTTCGATCGTGAAGTCCTGCGGAACGCGGATCAGGATCTCGCGGTTGGCCAGGAACTCGCCGCCGGCGCCGCGCAGCGTCAGCATGTTCTTCAGGAGGGTCACTTCGACGTCGGCCTGGAAATCCCGGATGCGCGTGTCGTACCCGATCTCGACGATGTCGTCGTCGGCGTGCGTCTCCTGGTAGACGGCGCCGACCTTCAGGAAGTCCTTGTAGTTCCAGACGCCGCGGAACTTGTACCTGTCGCGGTTGATGAAGTCGGTCCGGAAGATCGGCTGGTTGGCGTCGTCGTGCCGGTAGTCTCCGGTCAGAGTCACGCCGCACCACGAGAACGTGAAGCCGCCGCCGTAGGTGTTGACGGTCCGTTCGAAGTCGCCGCCCTGGCCCGCGCCCGGGACGACGATCTCCGACGCGTCCGGCGTCACGTTGACGTCCTGGTGGAGCTGTGACCAGCCCGCGTTGACCGAAAACGGTCCCAGCATGCGGGCCGTGACCGTCGCGTCGTAGACCGTGTCCTTCCGCTCGACGGAGGTCTGCGCGTCGATCTGGCGCAGCAGGTCTCCCGCGGGCACTCCGGCATACGTGACCGTGTCGAGGAAGAGGCTCGCGATCAGGGCCTGGCCCTCGAGCTCCCGGCTGTTCTCGGACCAGCCTCCCGCGACGACGATGTTCGGGGCGACGGTGATCTCGGCCCGCGCGGATCCGCGCCAGAAATCCGTCCGCGCCCGCGAGCTGACGGTCTCGCCCAGACCCGAGAAGAAACGCGCGATCTCGAAGGATACGAAGTTGCCGGCGTCGGCTTCGACGTAGGATGTCTCGTTGCTGCCGTCGGCTTTGATGTACGAGCCGATGAGCTTGACGCGGCCGAAGAGATTGCCGGTGACCCAGGCGTTGGTGACGGGCGTGTTGATCTTGTTGTGCTCGGTCGAAAGGATCGTGTCGGCGGTGACGGTCTGGCCGAGAATCGGCGTCGTGACGTTGCCGTCGCCGCCTCCGGGCGCGAGGGTCCGGGTCTCGTCCCAGCGGAAGTAGCGCCAGCCCTGCGTGACCGCGCCCTGGACCGGGCCGTAGTTGAATCCGAGTCCCACGCGGTACAGCTCATCCACCGTGTGCAGCTGGTCGTCGAGTCGGAACTCGTTCTGCCCCAGGTGATAGGTCGTCGTTCCCGGACCGTCGTAGGTGTTGCGCGTGTACCCGAGGATCGGCCGGATCGCCTTCCCCGGAAAGAACTCCAGCGTCGCGTCGTAGATGTTGCGTGTCCGGTTGTACGTCTGCTGGCCCGGAATGATTCCTTCGGCCAGAAACGGGTTGGCGAAGGCGGGCAGCGCGCTGTAGAGGTCGGTCTTGCGCCAGCTGAAGTTCAATCGGAAGAGGTTCTGCTGACCGGCCTGCAGACGCAGCTGCCCGGCCGGCCCCGCGCCGATGTCCGAGCCGTCGACGTGAAACGTGTCGAAGAAGCCCCCGAGGGGACCGTCCGCCGTGTAGTCGAGGGAACGCAGCAGGATGCCTGCGCGGTCGTTGATCTGCGTGCGGTACATCTGCTCGTTGCCGGTGACCTGGACCCAGCGGTAACCGACTTCGAGATCCAACGGAATCGCCTGCGCGAGGAGTCTCGCTGCGCCGGCCGGGACCGCGCAGAGAGCGAGCGCGATCCAGAGCGATCGGCGGAGGTTCCTCGCGGCGGACGTCATTTCAGAAGCTGCGGCGAAAGGTTGGAGCCGTGGACCGCGACGTGGCACGTGGTGCAGTTGCGGTACCGCGGCTGTGTCAGGTCATGGAACGACGGCGGCTGGGAGCCCAGCGTCTTCGGTCCTCCCGTCTGCGAGTGGCAGGAGAGGCAGAGCTGGTCGACGCGGGCCCACAGAAGCATCTTGGGATTGTTGGAGCCGTGGGGCTGGTGGCAGGACAGGCACGTGCCGCCCTCCCCCGTGACGTGATCGAAGACGAACGGCCCCCGCAGCTCGGCATGGCAGTTCAGGCAGGGGAGCTCTCCCTGCGTCGTCATCTTTACGGCAGGGGGCTGCTGCGCGTGGGGCGAGTGGCAGTCGAGGCACGTCATCCCGCCGCGGTCGAGCCGGTGGACGTAGGGTTTGTTCTGGAAGGACGCCGACTGCGTCAGGTGGCAGGTCTGGCAGAGCTCACCCGGCGGCTTGGCGATCATGTGCGTGCTCTTCGGAGCCGGGTGGTGGACGGAGTGGCACGTCAGGCAGTTGACCGCCTCGCTGGGACCATGGACGCTGTTTTCGAACGAGTCCTGCGTTCCCCGGGCGAAGGAGTCCGTCGCGCCGTCGATGAAGGGATCGTGAGTGGCTCCGTGGCAGGCCAGGCAATCCTGGGCGCCGAGCGCTCCGCGGGGCACCTGGATCATGGTGACGTCTCCACCCGACTCGACGTGCTTGGTTCCGTCTCCGTGGCACGTCGAGCAGAGATCGTTCAGGTCGGGCGCCTTCTCCTTGTGCGAGTACCGCGCGTGCGGATTCTTCGCGAAGGCCTGGACGAGCTCGGTGTGGCAGTCGGCGCACTTGGGAAGCTCCGAAGCGGAAGCCTCCTCGGCCTTGGCGGCCGGCGTCGTTGCGGCCGGGGCCTTCGGAGCCGGAGTGGGAGTCGCTTTGGGGGGAGGATGCGGTGTGGGTGTCTGCGCGCGGCCGAGAGCGGCGAAGCCGACGCTCGCAGCCAACGCCCAACCGAGGAGCCTCACACCTCTCTTCACACTCCAACGCCCCCGAGACTCGCCGCGATCACATCGACCGCAGCTAGTGCGCGTGAACCTTGTCGACCGAGAACTCCATGTTGACGCCGTGGCACGCGGCGCAGGCCTCGCCGAACGGCGCGGTCATCGTGAACGCGTGCGCCGCGGCGGCCTGAGTGTCGTGGCATCCCAGGCAGGCGGCCGCCGTCGGCAACTGCGGCGTGTAGAAGTCGTTCGGCGTCTGGGTCGCGAGCCGGCCCGCCGGCAGGTTCTCTGGCACCTCCCAAGTGCCCTCACCGTTGTCATCGACGTGATGACAGGTCGCGCAATCCCGCAGATCGCCCGGGAAGCGCAGATGGTTGAAGTCGAGGTAGGGCTGCGTCAGGTCCTTGCCCCGGTGAATGCGGTGGACCAACCGCTTGAAGTCGAGCGATACCGACGGCTCGTCACCGCTGGTGAAGTTGGGGTTGTGGCAGATTACGCATTGCTGCGTGTTGAAGCGCTTGCCACCGTGGAACACAAGCTGGTCGTGACAGGTGTTACAGCTCGCGATGTCCACGACCGTGCGCCGCGGGTCGGGCATTCCGCCAGAAAGATTCACGTAGTGGATCGGGTTGAACGCGGCCTCGCGGATGGTCGTGGCGCCGGGCGGGGGATAGGTGACGGCGACGTCTCGGCGCGCCTCGATCGCGAACGCCCATGAGCCGGTCGCGTCGGCGGGGATGGCGTGGGTGAACGTGTAGCTGGCCACGCCGCCGGCTCCGACCGTCGCGGTCGGCGCCTCCTCGCTGACAGGCTGGGTCGGGTAGTCGGTGGTCGGCCCGTTCATCATCACGTCCAGATCGCTGCCGAGGCTCGACGGCGCGACCGGCGTTCCGTCGTTCTCGGTAATCGTGAACTGGATCGTCGGGTGCTGGCCGGGCGCCGCGTTGGTGACCGAGATGATCGCCGCGTTGAGCCCCTTTAGCTGGGTCGACTTGGAGGGCACAGTGTGCGCCCCCATGATCGACGCGTCGTACTCGCGCGACCCCTGCGGCTGGTGGCAGCTCGCGCACGCCGAATCGTCCACTGCGATTCCGCCGGGGTGGTTGAGTCCCGTGTCGAAATTCACGTCGTCGTGGCAGGACTGGCACGCGGCGCGGCCGGGAAACGTGTACCAGTTAGGCGCCTGCGTCGCAGGGGCCGCGTGGCAGGTCGCGCAGTTGCGGATGTCCTGCGGGAAGACGACCGTCGAAAAGTCGTTTATGGATCCGTTGTTGCCGATGATGATGTAGGGCGTCCCCGCCTGGACGCTCGGCAGATCTGCGCCCTGGTGGATCTTGTGGATCATGACCTTCATGTCCACCGTGTTGCCCGAGTCGGGGTCGATCGTCTGAGGCTGGTGGCAGGTCACGCAGAGCTTGACGTCCCGGCGCGAGCCGCCGTGCTCGGCGAGCGGGTTGTGGCACGTGTTGCACGCGCCGTTGTCTATCTTGTCCCAGGTGTCGACGACGGGTTGTCCGTCCGGCCGGAAGTCGTGTTCGACGTTGGCGTAGTAGTCCTTGCCGACGATGTCCGAGGTGTCGCGCGTGGCATAAATGGCCAGCGTCGTCGTCTTCGTGACGTCGTAGCCCGCGGGCAGTGCCGTCGCGAACTTGTAGGTCGAGTGGCCGATCTCCAGGTCGGTCCAGGAGCCTCCGGAGTCGGCGGCTGCCTGCGTGGTCGAGAAGCCGGTGTCCGGGTTGGTCGCGACGCGCGTGGTATACGAGGTGTAGTGCCGCGAGAACGGGTCCCACCAGGCCAGCACCTGGCTCACGGACAGCGCGCCCGGCGTGACCTTACCGTTTCGGTCGAGGGGCTGATCGAGATCGTCGGTGAATGAGAGGTCGACGAGAGGCTTCAGATCGTCCGGGATCGTGATGCTGTTGACCGTAATGTGGAACCCCGGGCGGACGTAAGTGAGCTCGTCCTTGGTGAGGTAGAACTCCTTCTGGTGTGAACTGTAGAACTCCTTCGGATCGGGAACTCCGCGCGGCCCGATGCTTCGTGTGAGTCTTGGATTCGAAGCGGGGACCGCGATCAACGCACCAGCCGCCATCGCCATCACGAGTCTGCTGCGCGGGATTTTCATGGCACCTACTCCTGGGTCAGGGCCGTTTTCCGCTGTGCTGCTGCCGCTACAGTACCTCTGGCGAAGGACCCGGAGTCAAGAAAAAGAACCACCAAAGACGGTTTGAGCGATTCGATCCGGTTCGGTGACCGCGACGTTTTTTCCCAGGATGTCGTCGCAGCAGCGTTCCAGATCCGCATTCGAAAATCCGTTCCAACCGCGGCAGGGACCTCCTCCCGCCGCGGCGAAGTCGCACGCGCACGGAACGCGGAGCCGGAGCTGCTCGGTGAGCAGCCACAGGTCGGCCAGGCGCTCCATCTGCAGGCGTGAAAGGTGTGTGCTCCGACCCAGCGCAGGTGTCCAACCCCTCGAAAATGCGTCGTCGGTCCAGCGGCGGAAGCCGCGGCAGAAGACGCCGAGCTCCACGGCCACCGTGCAGAGCGAGCGCTCTCCGTCCGAGAGCTTCAACAGACCTTCACGCAGCCTCGAGATCGCCTCGTCGCGCGTCCAGGTTTGAGGTCGTCGGAGGACGGTAGTGTCACCCGACGGCGACATGGCGCCCCGTCAGCTCGAGGACCGCGCCCTCGAGCGCCAGGTTGTCGAAGCGGTTCCAGCCATCGCATCCGCAGTGCTCGCGGGTTTCGACGTCGCAGCAGAGCGGAAGGCCGTCGACCTCTTCGCGTCCGAGGTGGTAGAGACTTGCCAGGCGCTCGAGCTCTCCGCGGGAGGCGTGAGGCCGCGTGCGCGCGATCCAGTCGAAGCGCTCCCGCATCCCCTTGTCCGAGAGCGAGAGGAATCCTCCGCAGAAAACGTTGGATCGGGCGGTTGCCGCGCAGGCGCACTCATCCTCGACGCACAGCGCGATCAACGCGTCGCGCAGCACCGCGATGGCTGCGGGACGGGAGAGATGCTCGGGCTCCGTCGGTTCGCGCTTTCCTTTCCTGTCCATACTTCACGCGAGACGAGCATCGGACTCTCGAAGGTCAGGTCTTCCGAAGCTTGAGGCGGACGTACTCCCCGACGACGATCGAGGCGGGGTAGAGCACTTCTTCTTCGAGCCGGACGTGCAGGAGGAGCTTTTCGGCGAGCCGGGCATAGCCCTGGTGCCCTTCGGCCTTCGCCGCCTGGAGAAAGACCTGCAGCGCTTCGACGATCTGCCGGTGCTCCTGGAGCATGCGCGGCAGCTCCGCCTTCAGGAGATCGCTCCACCGCAGCACCACGCGCATGTCCTCGGCGATCTCACCTCGGGCCAGCCGCGGCAGGATCGAGAGTGGCGGAATGCCGAACTCCTCCTCCAGCAGGACGTGGGGGAAGAGGACCTTGACCACGGCCCGCGCCGCGGCGCCGGTTTCGCCGCCCAAACGGCTCGCCTCGACCATATCGTCGTGCAGCTCCGTGTGCGCCAGCTGCAGGACGCTCGGAAGCTCGGCTTTCGACATCGTTGCCCCTTTGTCGATCCTCGCGCCGAAAGATACTCCGGCCGCGGGCCGCGCGGTGGTGCGATTGCATCAGACCGCCGGCGGCGCAATCGTGTCAGATGAGGGCGGGAGGGACATGTCCCACGCCTTGCGGTACTCGCTGGGCGGTGCGCTCCTGGGGCTCGGAGCGCCGGCCGGAGCCCTGCTCATCCGCATCCTCGGAGGCGCGGTACCGGAGGTGGAGCTCCGCGCGCACGGTTTCTTCTACGTCTACGAGCTCCTTGGAACCTGCCTCGTCTTCTCCACGGTCGGGTTTTTCGCCGGACGGAGGGCCGACCGTTTCCGCCGGGGACGGGATCTCTATCGCGAGCTCTCCGAGCACGACCCTCTCACCAACCTCGTCAACGCCCGTGCCTTCTGGAGCCGCTACGAGCGCGCGGTCGAGCACGCGGCGCGGTTTCGCGAGCCTTTGTCGCTGCTGCTCATCGACATCGACGGCCTCAAGACGATCAACGACGAGCTGGGCCACGCGTTCGGAAGCGAGGCGCTGCGCCACGTCGGCCGGGTGCTGGAGGAATCGAAGCGGGCCGAGGACACGGCGGCGAGGTGGGGCGGCGACGAGTTCGGGATCCTGATGGTGGGAGCCGGAAAGGACGCGGCGCGGCGTCAGTCGGAGGCCATCCGGGAAAGGCTGTGGCGCGAGCCGGTCCGGGTGGAAGGTCGGGAGCGCCCTGTGTCGGTCACGATCGGGACGGCCACCGCCGAAGGAGGGGAGCCGCGGGACCTCTTCGCCGCGGCCGACCGCTCTCTGTACGACGGAAAGAAACGGGCGAAGACGGCGGGATGAGGGCGGCCCGTTGCGACGGGAGTCTCGCCGGACTACGATCCATGTGTTTGGGCCTCTGAGGCGAAGGGGGGGCGAGATGACCAACCGAATCGGCGCCGACCTTCTTGGGGGCCTCTCCGCTCTGGAGCACGCCATCGCCCCGGACCGTCCACGGGGACCTTAGCGAGTCAGGCACTGAGAATTGGCACGTCCGTACTTTCAAGAGGCAAGACCTCAAACAGGTGAAGGAGAAGAGACCATGAGGCGATCTGCAACTTTGATTCTGATGCTGGTCGTTTCGACGCTCATCCTCGTCGATCGGGCAGCGGCGCAGACGCAGGAGACGGCGACGAGAACGGTGAATTTCGAAATCGTTTCGGTCAACGGCAACACGATCGTCTACAAGGACCAGACCGGCGCGACGAAGGAATATGTCGCCAAGCCCGACGCCAAGTTCACGATGGACGGCAAGGAGATGGGGCTTGCCGATCTGAAACCCGGGATGAAAGGAACGGCCACGGTTACGACGACGACGACCATCCACCCCGTGACCGTCACCAAAATTGAGAACGCCACGGTCCTCGACGTTGTCCCGGGCAACTCGATCTTCGTTCGGATGGCCGACGGGCAGATCCGGCGGTTTACCATGGAGGACGTCCAGAAGCGCAATGCCAAGCTCTATAAAGACGGCCAGCAGGTCGAGCTGACGCAGTTCCGGCCGAACGACCGCCTGACGGCGACGATCGTCACGGATGCCCCGCCGAAAATCGTGACGGAGCAACAAGTCAGCGCGATGGTCAAGGGGCAGCCGGCTCCGAAGCCCGCGGCGGCCCCGGCTCCGGCGGCGGCCCCCGCGGCGGCGCCCGCGCCGGCCCACAAGACGCTGCCGAAGACGGCAAGCTCGGTTCCGCTCTACGGCGTCGCGGGGACCGTTCTCGTCGCGGTCGGATTGATGCTGACCCTGCGACGCAAGGGCCTCAACCGCTAGACGTCTTTCCTGGACGGCTTTCGTCGTCACGAGCCGCGCCCGGCCAACGAGCCGGGCGCGGTTTTCGGTCTCTGTCTAAGGGTGTGGGGAATGGTGGAGGCGGCGGGAGTCGAACCCGCGTCCGGAAGCGCTGCGGGAGAGGCCACTCCATGCTCAGCCTCTTCTGAGTTCTCGTCCCGCCGTCTCGAGAAGAGGCAAAACGACGGCAGGACCACCCCGGATTCGTTTCGGCGGTCCGTCCGGGGACCCGGCCCGCCTACACCCGAATTTCGCGACGTCGGCCGGAGCGCGTCGGGTGCGCTCACCGTCCAACGAGGCTACTTAATTAAGCAGCCAGAGCGAAGTTGCTGTTGTTCGCAGCTACTGTTTCCCACCCGGATTAACGAGGCTGGATGAGATCCTCGGCATGCAACCTCTCGCGCAATCGTCCCCGTCGAGACCGTATCGCCCCCACGGAGCTCTCGTTTTGCGCGAGGCTCAAAGAACGGAGCCAGATTCTAACACCCGGGTCGGACCCCGAAATTCCCTCCGCGCTTGACACCGCGGGGTCGCCGGGATGGAATGCCCGCGGTGGCCGGCAACGGAAACGAGCTCATGGTGGTCGTCACGTCGGTGGGGACCGAGGAACAGGCCCTCGACGTCGCCCACGCCCTGGTGCGCGCCCGGCGCGCCGCCTGCGTCAACATCATTCCGAACGTCCACTCGGTCTACCGATGGAAGGGCCGCGTCTGCGACGACGGCGAGATGCTCCTGATCGTCAAGACGCGCGCCGCCAACTTCGAAGCCGTGCGCGAGACGATCCACCGGGTCAACACGTACGAGCTGCCGGAGGTTCTGGCCTACCGCGTCGACTGGGCGTCTCCCGGCTTCTCCAACTGGATCGAGAAGATGACGGTGGCCCCGCGCCGCGGCCCGCGCGCCGTCAAGCCGAAGGCGGCCGCCGCAAAGCCCCGGACGCGGGTGCGCGCGCGCGCCTGACGAGGCGCCCACGGCCGTCTCGGTCGCATTTCTCACTCTCTTTCTCGGGCTCACTTCCGGGGACCAGCAGGTCCGGCTCAACGTCCAGGGATCCGTCGCCACGGTCGAGATCGCGCTGGATGGCAAGCGGATCGCCTCGCTCGACAGCCCGCCGTGGGAGGCGCCTATGGATCTGGGTCCCACACTCGCGCCGCACGAGCTGGTGGCGCGGGCGCTGGATCCGGGCGGCCGGGAGCTCGCGCGGGCCCGACAGTGGATCAACATGCCGCGGCCTCCGGCGGAAGCCGAGATCCTTCTGGAGCGCGACAAGGCGGGGCGCGCGACTTTAGCGCGCATCGCCTGGCAGAGCCTGACGGGGGAGCAGCCGGTCAAGGTCGAAGTCAGCTTCGACGGCCGGCCGCTCAAGATGGACGCGCTGCGTCGGGTCGCGATTCCCTCGTATGCTCCCGAGGTTTCCCACGTCCTGACGGTGGAGCTGGAATTCGAGAGCGGCATCAAGTCGCGCGACGACGTCGCGCTCGGCGGCGGGGCGGGGGAAGAAGCGCGGAGTGAGCTGACGGCGGTGCCGATCCGCCTCGCCGAAAGGCGCCGTCTCGAGCCGTCGGCGTTTTCGGGGACGCTGCGCGCGCGCGGCAAGATCCTGCGGGTCGTGGAGGCCGAGGAAGGCGGCGCGACGCTCTGGGTCGTCCGCGACGACAGCGCCGTCGAAGCCAACGGGCGGCTGCGAAACCTGGAAGGGTCGCCGATACGGTTTCCGCCGCTGGTGTCCACGACGCTGGCCCTGAAGAAGGACGATGCCGTGCATTTCCTGTGGCCCCGTCCGCAGGCGTTCCCCAACGCGTCCGTGCCGACCCAGCTCTTCCCGTCGACCGAGAGCTTCGGCCACTCCGACGGCGGTCTCGCGTACCTCTTGTCCCACGTCGCCAATCCGTCTCCCTCGAGCATCTTTCCGATGTATGCCGACGGCGTCGCCGTCGCGGGGCTCAACGCCTTCGAGAGCTTCGGACGGCGAGCGGTACTGCTCGTACTCGGCGAGACGAGCGAGGACGCGAGCACGTACGGCGCCGGAAACGTGCGGCGCT
>Ga0114129_10001966_pt1 | contig 28118 bp, 28 predicted proteins | sample RhiMetdeltSRZDD1_FD_80071 | JGI IMG/M metagenome (GOLD analysis project Ga0114129, IMG submission 80071) | Populus rhizosphere microbial communities from Tennessee, USA - Rhizosphere MetaG P. deltoides SRZDD1 (version 2) (version 2) | ecosystem: Host-associated > Plants > Roots > Rhizosphere >... | reverse complement strand
TCGCGACGTCGAGCTTCACTCCGGCCTCCTGTGCCTGCACCTCGAGAGCCGCGACGGCGCTGGCCACGAGGGACGCTGCCTCGACCCGCTCGCGTGCGAGCTCTGGGCCACCGGCCTGCAGCTTCGCGACCTCGAGGAGGCCCTCGACCATCCGGATGAGGCGGCGCGATTCGCGCTGGATGATCTTCGCAGCGGGCGGCGCGGCTTCGCCGGCGACCTCCCCTTCGGCGATCGCCTGCGCGAAGCCCTGGATCGACGTGAGCGGTGTCCGCAGCTCGTGGGAGATGTCCGCGAGGAAGGCTTGCTCGCTATCGCGTGCGCGCTCGATCTCTCCGGCCATCTCGTTGAAAGCGCCGCCGAGCTCGGCGACCTCGCTGGGGCCGGCAACACCTACGCGCGCGCGGTACTCAAGATGCGCGAAACGGCGCGCGCCCGAGACGAGCTCGCGGAGCGGTCGCGTGATGGTGCGAGATAAGAGCCCCGCGACGATGAGCGCGAAGCCCGCCGCGACGGCACCCGCGATGAGCAGCGATGGGAGGAGCGCGCGGAGCGCGTCGCCGAACGCCGCGCGCGGCCGCGCGACGACGATGATCGCCGGGTTGAGGCCGGCCGCGGCGGGGCGGAAAGCCTGTTGCACGAAGAGCCACTGGGCATCGCGGTCGATGAACTGTCCGAAGGTGCCCTGCGTCGGCGGCGGCAGCGTCTGATTCACCAGGGAGTTCTCGCTGTCGACGAGCACTCGCCGGTTATTCGCGATCACGATCAGACGGGCCTCCGCGGACCCGGCCTGCTCCGCGAGAGCGTCGATCACCTCGCGTGGCTGCTGCCCGTTGCGCAGGCCGGTCTGCATCGCGGTGAGCAGTGGGGCGGACAGCTCCTGGAGACGCAGGCGCAGCACGTCATTCTCGTACCGGACGAAGAGACCGGAGATCGTGATCGCCGCGACGAGGAGCCCGACCGCGACGACGCCGAGGTAGGACAGGAAGAGCCGGCCCGCGACGCTGCGCAGCATCAGCCGGCGGGTCCGACGAGCCGGTATCCGACGCCCCATACGGTCTCGATCTTCGCGTCGGCGCCGGCGAGCTTGTCGCGCAGCTGCTTCACGTGAACATCGACGGTGCGTGTCTCGCCCGGATACGCGAAGCCCCATACGTCCTCGAGCAGCCGGTCGCGCGTCAGGACCACGCCCGGCTGCCGGCAGAACGCCTCTAGCAGCTCGAACTCCTTCGCGCGCAAAGAGACCGCGCGCTCGCCGACGACGACCTCGTGTCGCGCCGGGTCGACGCTCAGGTTGCCGACGCGCAGGACGCGTCCGCCACCCGGCATCCCCGAGGCCCGTCGCAGGATCGCGCGCACGCGTGAGACGAGCTCGCGCGGGTTGAACGGCTTCGCGAGGTAGTCGTCCATCCCCGCGTCGAGTCCGGCGATCTTCTGCGCGTCTTCCGCACGCGCGGTGAGCGCGATGACCGGCGTGTCCGCGCGGCCACGAAGCTCGTTGAACAGGTCGACGCCGTCGGTGTCGGGAAGCCCGAGATCGAGCACCACGAGCGCGGGCTTCACCTCGGCGAACAGCATGCGTGCCCGCGCGCCGGTGCCCGCATGCTCGACGATGTACCCGGCGTTGCGCAGGTAGAGCGTGACCAGCTGCGCGACCGACGCATCGTCCTCGACGACGACGATCCGCGCCGTACCGCTCACTGATGGGCGCTGCGAAGCGACCCCAGAAAGCCCGGAGCGAAGCGGAGGGTCACTCCTCGAGGATACCGTCGGCTATCGTGTCGTAACTATCGCATCGCCACGCTTCGCGGCCGACGTGCGCAGTGCCGCGCTCCACACGCTCGCGGCGACGCTCCTGGGTCTCGTTGCGCGCCTGAGCTATGTCCTGGCATTCGATTTTCCCCTGAACGACGGGGGGCTTTTCGTGGTCATGACGCGAGATCTGATCGCCGCCGATCTCCGCATCCCGTTCACGACGAGCTACAACGATCTCTCGATCCCCTTTGCCTACCCGCCGCTCGGCTTCTATCTCGCGGCGGCGGTCGCGGCCGCGACGGGCATCGACATCGTCGAGCTCTTCCGCTGGCTACCGCTCGTCCTCTCGGCGGCGTGCATACCCGCATTCGCTCTGCTCGCTCGCGCGCTAGTGCAGCCGACCGCGGCCCGCGCGGCGACGTATGCGTACGCGCTCGTCCCTGCTGGCTTCGCGTGGTCGATCATGGGTGGCGGTCTCACGCGCTCGCTCGGCCTGCTCTTCGCGCTGCTGGCGCTGGCGACGCTCGCGCGCGCCCTCGCCGGCGGCTCGCCGCGGGCCGTGCTGCTCGCAGCGGTGTTCTCGGGGCTGACGGCGCTCTCGCACCCTCATGTCGCGGCCTTCCTAGCGTTGAGCGCGGTGCTCGTCGCGATCGTGCGCTGCCGCTCCCGCGCGGCGCTCGCCCGGTTTCTACTCGTCGGCGCGGGCGCGATCATGGTCGCCGCCCCGTGGTGGCTCACGGTCGTCGCGCGACACGGCATCGGCCCGTTCGTCGCCGCGGCGACGGCGGGTGGGGGCCGCGACTCCGTCGCGCAGAGCGTCGGAACCCTGCTTCGCTGGACCGCGTGGAACGAACCCCTCTTTCCGCTCGTGAGCGCGCTCGGGCTCGCGGGCGGCGCGATCGCGCTCTCGCGACGCGAGCTGCTTCTGCCCCTCTGGACCGTCGCGCTGGCATTCGTGCTGCCGGGCCCATTCCAGATGCTCTCCGCCGTTCCGCTGGCGCTGCTTGCGGGGATCGGCGTGGCGGCCGCGTCCGAGATCGCGCTCGCGCCAACTGCCGCCCGCGCCGTGGCGATCGCCGGCGTCGGATATCTCACGGTGGCGGCGATGTTCGCCTTCACCGGCATCCTCGAGGCCCTCCCGGTCGACGAACGGGTCGCGATGAAGTGGATCGCCGAACGGACTCCACCGAGCGCGCGCGTACTCGTGGTGACGACACGGGACCCGGGGGTCGATGCCGCTGGTGAGTGGCTGCCGGCGCTCGGGCTACGACCAAGTGTCCTCGTGACCCAGGGCACCGAGTGGCTGCCCGGGGTCACCGCCGAGCGGACCCGGGAACACGAGCGGGCGTCCGACTGCGTGCAGAGCGACGGAGACTGTCTCGCGCGTCTCGCGGCCGACGGCGTTCGGTACGACTACGTCTACCTTGCGTCCTCGGGCCGCGACCCGGCGCCGGTCGCCTGCTGTGCGTCGCTCGCTCGAGCGCTGCGCGCCGACGCACGCTACTCGCTCGCTTACGAGGGCGGGTCGGTCGTCATCTTTGCCCGGCGCTGACGGCATGGGACCGCCTCGGGTATCTTCGCGGAGCGTGCCGCTGAAGCTCGCAACGGTGCTCGCGCATCCCGACGACGAGACGTTCGGCACGGGCGGCACGCTCATCCACTACGCCCGCGAAGGGGTCGAGGTCCACAGCCTCTGCCTCACCGAAGGCGAGCGGGGTTGGGCCGGTGTGGACGACAAGATCGTGCCGCGCGAGCTCGTCGGTCCGACGCGAGCGCGCGAGCTCGCGGAGGCGGGACGGCGCATCGGCCTGGCGAGCGTTACCTGCCTTCGGTACCCCGACGGTGACCTCGCCGGTGTCAAGGAGGAGTGGGTGGTTCGAGACATCGTGCGCTGGCTGCGGCGAGTCCGACCCGACATCGTGATCACCTGGGGGCCGGACGGCGGGTACGGTCATCCCGATCACATCGCCGCGGGCGAGCGCGCGCTGACGGCCGTCGCGCTGGCGGGGGTGCAGCGGCACGAGCCCGAGCTCGGGGCGCACTGGCACGCGAAGCGGTGCTACCGGTTCGTCGCGTCGGCCGAGCTCGTCGATCGGCTGTCGTCGCTCATGCCGGCATTCGCGCGGTACATGGAGACTCTGGCGGTGAAGCCGCAACGTTGGACGCGTGACCGGCTCGGTGCGGTCGTCGACATCAGCGATGTCCTGGAGGCGAAGGTGCACGCGATGGAGGCGCACCGGACGCAGGCGCCCGACCTCGCGATGTGGGCGACGGCACGCGCGCAGCTGCCCGAGATCTTCCTCGAGGAGACATTCATCCGCGAGTACCCGGAGCCGGGCGGACCGCCGCTGGAGACGGATCTGTTCGCGGCCTTAGGTGAGGAGCAGGGTGTGGTCACGCGCGCGTACTGAGTGCGGCTCGCATCGGGCTGAAATGGCGGGAGGCCCGCTCAGCGCGGGCCTCCCTGATTGATCGCGATCGCGAAACGCCGGGCCTTAGGTGAGGACGCGACGTCCTTCCATCTGACGCCAGATGAGCAGGACGATCACCGCGCCGATGATCGAGCCAAGCCAGCCCGCGGGCTGGACGATGGCCTGGCCGTTGAACAGCAGATTCGCGAGGAATCCGCCGACCAGCGAGCCGACGATCCCGAGCACGATGGTGCCGAGCCAACCCATGGGATCGGGACCCGGCACGAGCACGCGCGCGAGGAAACCGACGATGAGTCCGGCGAGCAACCAAACGATGAGTGTCGTTGGGTCCACTGTCGTGATCTCCTCCTTTCGACGAGGCTGCTTGCTCGCTATGCAACTGCCGTTCCAGGAGGCTTTTCACGACAGAGGACGTGCAGCGGAATCTTGCTACCCCGCTGACGCGTGCATCATCGCGTCGATGTCGCTTCGTTCGGAGATCGCGGAGCAGCCGGCGGCCGTGGCGCGCCTCCTCGCGGAGGGTGGGGCGGACGCGCGCCGTCTCGGCGCGCGGCTCGCGCGAGCGAAGCACCTGACCGTAGCGGCGCGCGGCTCGTCCGACAACGCCGCGACGTACGGGAAGTACCTGTTCGAGGGCCTCGCGCGCATCGTCACCGCCTCGGCCGCGCCGTCGCTCGTCACGCGGTACGGCACGCCGCCGCGCTACGCCGGTGGCGCGGTGATCGGCATCTCGCAGTCGGGTGCGGCGCCGGATGTGTCCGCCGTCATCACCGCGGCGCGACGTGACGGCGCGCTCACCATCGCGATCACGAACCGCGCATCGTCCGCGCTCGGTCGCGCGGCCGAGCACGTCTTCGAGCTGCGCTGCGGACCCGAGCGCGCGGTCGCGGCGACGAAGACGTATACGACGTCGTGCGTCGCGCTCGCGATGCTCGCGGGTGCGGCCGCGCGCCGGCCCCTCGAGTTCGGGGAATTGCCGGAGGCGATCAGCGAGGCGGTCGACAGCGAAGGCGAAGCCGCGCGCATCGCGCGCAAGATCGGAACGGCCCGCGCCCTCGTGGTCCTCGGCCGCGGGTACGGCTACGCCGCGGCTCTCGAGGCGGCGCTCAAGATCAAGGAGCTCGCCCGCGTCTGGGCCGAGCCGTATTCGAGCGCGGATTTCGCCCACGGTCCGCGCGCGCTCCTCGAGCGGGGCACCCCGGTGCTGCTCCTCGCGGCGCGGGGCGCCACGGAGCGTGAGACGCGCTCGCTCGCGGCCGCGATCAGGCGCCGCGGTGCGCGCGTGTACGCCATCACCGACGATGCGGCGCTGGCGGCGAAGGTCGATGACGCGGTGCTGCTGCGGCGCGCGGTGGGTGAGCTGCTCAGCCCGATCGCGCTCGTCGTCGCGGCGCAGCACGTCGCGGCGCACGTCGCCCGCCGCCACGGGCGCGACCCGGAGAAGCCCGCCGGGCTTTCGAAGGTGACCCGGACGCTCTAGCCGCGCGCTTCGGCTTCGTCTCCTTGGCCGGCACGGCGCGCTTGGCGGCCGCGTCCTCGCGCTCGAACGCGACGCTCAGCTTGTAACCGTATGCCAGCGCGACGCGCTGCAGCGAGCGGAGCGATGGAAGGTAGCGCGGATCCTCCATGCGACGGAGCTGCGTCTGCGACGTGCCGAGCTTGCGCGCCGCCGCGCGCTCGGAGAGACCGGCCTCACGCCGCAGGCGCACGACGCCCTCCGCGACCGCCGTCGCGAGGGGGTCGGGACGGCGCGGCTCCTCGGGCGGCGTCGCTGCGACCGGTGTTGGTGTCGGCTCGTTCGGCACGGGGACAAGAGAGTAACGCCGCCGCTAGGCCGCGGCGAAAACGTCCAGAAGATCGCGTGAATCGGGGTCATACGCGAAAAGGATGGCGCCTTCGCAGCCCGCGCTCGAGGCGGCGCGGACCTGATCGCGCAGCAGCTGCCGCTCTCCCTTGTACGCCATGAGACCACCCCACATCTCGGTCCGCGGTGCCGCCGCGCGCGCGCGAGTGAGCACGCGCTCGACCTCCGCGGTCTCGCGACGGTACGCCATCGGGCACAGCAGATCGACGAGACCCTCCTCGGCCCACTCCGCCCACCGCTGCAAGACGCGGTCGCGGGCGGCGGTGGGGTCGGGGAACACCGCCGCGGAGATGACGACACCCGGTCGCGCGTTCCGTAGCCGCTGCGCGCTCTCGCGCACCAATGCCGTGACGTGCCGGTGATCCTCGGGGCTTGTCGCGTAGGTGTTCTGCGGGTAGCGGACGTAGTCGTAGTGGAAGCCCTCGACCCGGTAACGCGACACGATGTCGGTGAAGACCGCGAGCGTGTGCTCGCGCGCCGCCGGGTTCGCTGGATCGGTGTAGATGCCCTCCCAATCGCTGCCCCCCACGGGGTCGAGATACTTCACGCCGCCCGGGCGCAGGAGCCACTCCGGGTGCCGATTGACCAGGTGCGCCGGCGAGCTCGGAAGCGCACCGTCCGTGTCGGACCAGACGAAGAACACGTTGCCCCAGGCGTGGATGCGGACGCCGACCGCCGCGCCGAAGCGGATGAGGTGGTCGAGCGGATCGAGGTCCGTGCCGGCCAGCGCGAGCGCCCGCGGCTCGAGGTCCGATCTGTAGTAGGCGTCGCCGCGTCCGCGGACCTGCACGACGAGGTCGAAGATCCCACGCGACGTCGCGTCCGCGAGGAGATCGTCTATCGCGCGAGCGATCGCGATGCGATCGCGCACGACCCACAGCGCCTTTCTCATACGTCGGCGAAGGTCGCGAGCTCGGTGCCCAGCTCGCCGACCTTGGCACGGACGCGTGGATCGATGAGCGTCGCGAGCTCCACTGGCCGCTCGCGAGCGTAACCCGAGCGCCGCACGAGGCCTTCATCACTCTCACCGGGGTGGCACATGAGCTCGGTGACGCCGCCCTGTGCCGCGAGTCGCTCGAGAAGCGCGAGCAGCGCCTCGACGCCGACCTTGCCCTCGTACTGGAACTCGCGCGCGAAGTGGTCGGGCGTGCGCACGCCGCGCGCGCGCAGCCGGTCGCGCTGCGCGTCGGAATGGATCCGGACGGCCGCTCTGGTCTTGAGCGCAAGCTCGCCGATGGCCCACTCGAGGGCGGGGTGGTCGTGGACCCAATGGTGGGAGTCGAGGTGTGTCGGCTCGCGTCCGAGCAGCTCGCGCGCCTTTCGGTACTGCGCCTTGTACTCGGTGAGGGCCTCGTCGCGGTCGACGTCGCGCGACAGCAGCTCCTTCGGGCCCAGGAACTTGCCTTCGCGATCCACGAGCGACCGCACGCGCGCAGGGTCGACCAACGGGCGATCGAATGTGACGACCAGGTGCACGCCGACGTCGAGCGTGGGCGTGGCGCGCGCGTACGCGGCGGCGCCGGTGGTGTGCGGCGCGTTGGTCATGATGGTCGTCGCGGTCACGATGCCGTCGCGGTGCGCGTGGAGGATCCCGGCGGTCACGCGCTCCGTGTAGCCGAAGTCGTCGGCATTGACGATCAGCTTCACGGCTCCAGCGCCCTGCGCACGCTCCATCCCGCCTTCTCGAGGCGCGTCCGCGCCTCATCCTCGGCGAGACCCGTCTCGTCCCGGACCATGCGGATCGCGCGCGCACGGAGCTTCGCGTTGGTCGGGCGCAGGTCGATCATCAGATCGCCGCGCGTTCGGCCAGAGCGGATCATCGCGGCGGTCGAGAGCATGTTGAGCACGAGCTTCGTCGCGGTCCCCGCCTTGAGTCGGCTCGATCCGGCGAGGACCTCGGGTCCGACATCGACCGTGATCGCGACATCGGCGTCCTTCGCGAGCGGCGAGGACGCGTCGCAGGTCAGCGCCACCGTCCGCGCGCCGATCTCGCGGGCCATGACCATCGCGGCGGTCACGTACTTCGCGCGTCCGCTCGCGGAGATGCCCACGAGCACATCGCCCTCGCGGACGTGCTCGCGCACGACGCGCGCGCCCGCTCCGGAATCGTCCTCGGCCCCCTCGATCGAGCGCCGCAGCGCCTCGTCGCCGCCGGCGATGAATCCGCGCACCAGGTCCTCGTCGACGCCGAACGTCGGAGGCGCTTCGCTCGCGTCGAGCACGCCGAGCCGACCGCTGGTGCCCGCGCCGATGTAACGCAGGCGGTGACCCGACGTGAGAGCGCGCACGATCTCGTCGACGGCGCGCTCGACGTGCGGCAGCGCGGCGCGCACCGCGGCCGGGACGCTCGCGTCCTCGTCGTTCATCAGCTCGAGGATCTGACGCGTCGAGAACGACGCCAGCTCTCGCGCTTTCTCGTTGCGCGCTTCCGTCGGCCGCTCCTCGCTCACGTTGCACTCCCGCTCAAGCGGCTCGTCATGTCGGCATTCGCCGCCAAGCCTCGCTGCGGCTCATGGCCGGTGGTGCTCGCTCGTCGCGTACGCTCGCTCCGCTCGCTAAACAGGGGCCCCTCCCCCTGGGCCGCTCCTCGCTCACGTTGCATTCCACGCCAGCGCGGCGGCGAGACGCGCGGCGCCCACGGCCGGCTCCTCGCGGACCGGCTCCACGGTCGCTTGCGGTAGGAGGCCGAGGAGGTCGAGCTGCACGAGGCGCTGCAGAAGTGACAGGTTCTCGAAAGCTCCGCCGGCGAGGTAGACCGGGCCTGCCGCGAGGCCGAGCGTGAGCGCGACGACCGTTGCCGCGCGCGCGAGCGCGTTCGCGCCCCGCTGCAGGATCGCGTTCGCGATCGCGTCACCCTCCGTGGACGCGCTGGCAAGCGCGCGCGTCGCGGCGCCGATGGCCGGCGCGGGATGCGGGCGGCCGTAGAGGAGCGGCAGGACGTCGCTGAACTCGCCGACGCCGAGCTGCTGCAGCAGGAGCGCGGTCATCCGCGTCGGCGCGCCGCGACCATCGACCGCGTGCGAGATGGCGCGCAGCGCCTCCAGGCCGCACCAGACCGCCGATCCCTCGTCGCCGATGAGGTAGCCCCACCCGCCGGCGCGGTCCTCCTCGCCTTCCTCGTTGCGCCCGTACGCGATCGAGCCCGTGCCCGCGATGAGGACGACGCCGCAGCCGGTCGGATTGCCCGCATACAGGGCCGCGATCGCGTCATGCGTCACTAGCAGCTTCGCCCCGGGCGGAGCGAGCCGCGCGAGGATCTCGCGCCCGCGCGTGCGTTCGGTGTCACGGTCGCCTCCCGCGCACGACAGCACGACGGCATCGGCCGCGCGACCACCGAGTGCCTCCGCGAGCGCCGCCGCGATCGCGCCCTGCGGGTCAGGCGAGGTGAGCAGGTTGCCGCCACCTCCCGCACCCCGCCCTACAACGATCCCGGCGCGATCAACGGCGAATGCGCGCGTCTTCGACGCGCCCGCGTCGATGCCGACGACGATGTCGTTCATGGCAGATGCACCACGCCACCGCGCACCGCCCGACGCGCGCCGGTCGCGCTCGGCAGCACGTTCGGCAGCTCCCGCAGGCGATACGCCCCCATGATCGCGAACGCGATCGCCTCGCGCGCGTGCGATGGCACGCCGAGCTCGTCGGTCTTGACGACGCGCAGCGGCGCGACGGCGCGGGCCAGGGATTCCATCAGCGTCGCGTTGCGCGCGCCGCCGCCCGCGACCGCGAGCAAGCTCCAGGTGACGCCGCGCGGCGTCTCGCGCGCGAGCGCCTCCGCGATCGTGCGCGTCGTCACCGCGAGCACCGTCGCCAGCGTGTCGTCGAGCGAGCCGCCGTCTGCCGTCACACGCTCCTGGACCTGCGTCGCGAACGGTCTGCCGAACTCCTCGCGGCCGGTGCTCTTCGGTGCGCGGCGCGCGAAGTACGGGTGCGTCAGCGTCTGCGCCAGCGCTCGCTCGTTCACGCGACCGGCGCGCGCCCGGCGGCCGTCGCGGTCGAAGCCCTCCCCGGAGGGTGCCATGATCGCGTCGCTGGGCATGTTCGCCGGCCCGGTGTCGAACGCGATCACGTCGCCCGCCGCGGTGCTCGGGATCAGGGTGAGGTTGGCGATGCCGCCCAGGTTCAGTACGGCGATCGGCGCGCGCGAGCCGAAGAGCACGAGGTCGCCGAACGGGACCAGAGGCGCGCCCTCGCCACCGGCGGCCATGTCGGCGCTGCGGAAGTCACTCACGGTCGGAAGTCCCGTCGCGCGCGCGACGCGTGACGCGTCACCGAGCTGGAGCGTTGTGTGCTCCGCGGGAAGATGTGCGACCGTCTGACCGTGCAGCGCGATCACGTCCGGACGTCGCGGGAGCGTCGCGATGAACGCCTCAGCCGCCGCGGTGTAGGCATCGCCGAGCCGGCCATGAAGACGGGCGATGTCGGAGAGCGCGAACGGCACGTCCGCCCCGGCGCGCAGCACCGCGTCGCGCAGCACCGACGGATACGCGCGCTCGCTCGTCGCGACGACGCGCACGTCCGGGCGCGCGCCGGGCTCGATCTCGATCGCTGCCAGATCGATGCCGTCACCCGAGGTCCCGGACATCATCCCGACGACGATCACCGGTCGATTGTCCTTCCGTTCGGACGGGCCCGGCTCCGCCGGCCCGTCCGGGCCCCATTCACAGGCCTGCCGACACGGCTTCGTGCACGGCGATACGGAAGCGATAGGTCGCGTCGTCGTTGGAGCGGCCGAAGTAGACGCGGTTCGTCAACAGAACGACCGTGAGGTCGAGCTGCGGATCGACCCACAGGGACGTACCGGTGAATCCGGTGTGCCCATAGGCGTCGACGCTGAAGTGGCGGCCGACCATCGGCCCGTCCGGAGCACGGAGGGCAAGTCCCAGACCGCGCCGGACGTTCTTTTCCTTCACGTGCTCGGTGCGCGCGAGCGTGGCGAGGTCGTTGCCGATGACAGCACCGTCGCGGAACACGCGGGCGATCGCCGCCACGTCCGCGGCCGTGCCGAACAGTCCGGCGTGCCCGCAGACCCCGCCGACGGAGAACGCGTTCTCGTCGTGCACCTCGCCGCGCAGCCGCCGCTTGCGCCACTCGGTGTCCTCCTCCGTCGCGACGCAGAGCTCGCGCGGACGCGGACCGAAGTCCACCCTGCCCGCCTCGACCGGGCCGAGGATTCCATCCCGCACCAGATCCGCGAACGGCCGACCGCCGATGGTCGCGAGGCCCTGCGTGAGCATGATGTAGCCGAGGTCGCTGTAGGTGAACGTGCCGAGATCCTGCGCGAGCGGCTCCTGCGCGGCGCGCCACACCGCTTCGTCGAGTGAGCGGACCTCCTTCCACAGCGGAAGCCACCAGGACAGTCCGGCCGTGTGCGTGAGCACCTGCGCCAGCGTGACCTCGTCCTTCCGGCCGCCGTGGAAGTCGGGCACCAGCTCGCGGAACGGCGTCTCGAGCGTGAGCTGGCGCTCGCGGACGAACGACAGCGCGAGCGCCGTCGTCGCGAGCTTCGTCAGCGACGCGAGGTCGAAGAGCGAATCCGGAGTGCACGGCGCGTTCGGACCGGCGCGCTCATCCGGGCAGAGCGTGCCGACGGCGAAGGAGTCGACCTCGCCGCGGCGCTCGACGCGCACGACGCACGCGGTGCAGAGCGTGCCGATCGCCGCCTCCGCGATCGGGCGCGCCGGCGCGGCGAGATCGCTCATGCGACGTCGCGCAGTCCCGCGCCCAAGGGGAAGCGCGCGCTGACCGCGACCGGCAGAGTGCCGACCGGCTTGCGCGCGCCGGTGATGACCTCGATCACCGCGCGCAGTGACGGCACGCGGCCGTCGTACGCGCACACGCACGCGGCGACGTTCGGTGCGAACGTGACGTCGTACGGTCCGCGCAGAGACACGAGCACGGTCGGCTTCGCGGCGGCGAGACGCGTCACCAGCTTGAGCTGGTCATCGTTGATCCCGATGTCGGCGACGCCGACGACGATGAGGTCGGCCGACATCGCCTCGTTCACCGCCGCGGTGATGACCGCCTCGCTGATGTTCGTTCCGAACTTGCGCGCGGTGACGTCAGGACGCGCACGCTCGAGCTCGGCCGCGAGGTCGCTGTCGCCGGGGAGCTGCGCGAGGTCGGCCGTCGTCGTCGCGATGGCGTAGACGCGGCCGCGCAGCGGCAGCGCCTTTCCATCGTTGTGCAGCACCGTGATGCTCGCGCGCGCGACGTCCACCGCGGCTGTCGCGTTCGCGGTGAGATCGGGTGCGGGCGTGCTGGTCGCGTCGAGGATGCCGTAGCGGAGCTTCGTCTCGAGGAGCCGAGTGAGCGTCGTGTCGAAGCTCTGAAGCGAGCCGTTCTGGATCGCGACCGTGATGAGCCGGTGACCCTCGCGCTGCGCGGCCTCGTCGAAGCGGAACAGCACGAAGTCCGCGCCCGCCTCCAGAGCGCGAGCGCCGGCGGCAGCCTCGCCGATCGTGGCCAACGCGCCCATCTCGAGATCGTCGGTCAGCGCGATCCCCGCGAAGCCGAGCTCGCGTCGCAACAGGTCGGTCGCGATACGGCGCGACAGAGACGCGGGGAGCGAGGGCGTGGGGTCGAGCGCGGGCACGATGAGGTGGGCGAGCATGATGGCCGGCACGCCCGCGGCGATCGCCGCGCGGAACGGTGGGAGCTCGACGCGGTCGAGGCGCGCACGGTCGACGTCGATGGTCGGCAGGCCCACGTGCGAGTCGACCGTCGCGGCGCCGTGTCCGGGAAAGTGCTTCGCGCAGCAGAGCAGGCCCGCCGCGGCGTACGCGCGCACGGCCGCGCCGACGAGCGCCGACACGCGCCCCGGATCCGATCCGTACGAGCGGTTGCCGATGATCGGGTTGAGCGGTTCGTTGTTCACGTCGGCCACCGGCGCGAAGTTCCAGTTCACGCCGTTCGCGCGCAGCTCGGCGGCGGTGATCGTCACGGCGCGCTGGACCGACGCGACCGGATCGGGCGTCGCCGCGAGCGCCATCTGGCTCGGAAGGACGGTCATGCCTTTGCCGATCCGCGCCACCGAACCGCCCTCCTGGTCGAGCGCGAGGAAGAGCGGCGGGATCTTCGCCTCGCTCGCGATGCGCTGGAGGTCCGCGCAGATCCGCGCGAGGGCGGCCGCGTCCGGCGCGTTCTCGGCGCGCAGCACGACGCCGCCGATGCCGCGCGTGCGGATCATCTCCTCGACCGCGCTCGTGATCGAAGCGCCGTGGAAAGCGATCGCCATCGTCTGTCCGGCGCGCTGATCGAGGGAGAACGACGCGATGAGCTTCGCGACCCGCGACGGCTCCGGCGCCGGCGTGATGCACGCGGCGAGGGTCGCGCCGGCGCCCGCGATGAAGGCGCGACGCTTCACAGGCGGACGGGCAGCCGTCCCGTCGGCCGCCGCTCGCCGGCGATCACCCCGGCCAGCGCCTCGAGCGACGGCGGCACGTCGCTATAGCTGAGGAGCGTGGGCGTGCCGGGGACGAGCGTGGCGTCGTACGGGCTGCGGATCGCGCAGAGCACGCCGCCGCCCACGAGAAGCTCGCGCGCACGCACAGCCTGGTCGGGCTGGAACGCGGCGTTCGACGTGCAGACGACGAGCGTGCCGTCGCCGTCCGGCAGGCGGCCGTCGCGGCCGAACGCCAGACGATCGCCGAGCCGCTGCCGTAGCGCGCGCTCGAGCCCACCGACCGGATCGGCGGTCTCTTCGACGAACGACTGCCGCGCGGACCCGAAGGTGACCACGCGCACGCGGCTTCCGAGCGGAGCGAGCGGTGGTCCGTGGTGCGTGACCGCGCGCTCCGCGATCTCGGCCGCGAGAGCGCGCGCCGGCGCGTCGTCGATGTCGTCGTCGGGGACCTCCGTCGCGAAACGTTGCCGGAAGACCGACATCCGGGCGAGCGCCTCGCGCACGCGCGCCGGCTCGACCCCGGCGTCGATCCAGCCCGCCGCGGCGAGCTGACGATCGATGCCGGTCGTCACCATCGCCGCGTCGACGCCGGCCGCGACCGCGCGCGTCACGATCCGATCGGGCGCGTCGACATCGGTGATGCCCTTCATGTCGAGTGAGTCCGTCATCGTGAGTCCGTTGAAGCCGAGCTTGCCGCGGAGCAGATCGGTCAGGATCGGTCGCGAGACGGTCGCGCCGTCCTTCGGATCCAGAGCGGGATAACGCACGTGCGCCGTCATCGCCCCGCTCGCGCCGGCGGCGAACGCGGCGCGAAAGGGCACGAGCTCGCGGCTCTCCAGCGTCGCGCGATCGACCTTCGCCTCGGGACGCACGAGGTGCGAGTCCTGCGAGGTGTCGCCGTGGCCGGGGAAGTGCTTCGGCGTCGTCGCGACGCCGACGGCCTCGCTTCCGCGGACCCACGCGGCGGCGAACTCCGCGACGCGTCGCGCGTCGTCGCCGAACGCGCGCGTGCCGATGACCGGATTGCGCGGATCCGAGTTCACGTCGCAGACCGGCGCATGGTTCACGGCGATGCCGTCGGCGCGCAGACCCTCGCCGACCATACGTGCCGCGCGCTCGGCATAGGCGGGGTCGCCGGTCGCGCCGATCGCCATCGCGCTCGGGAACGTCGCGCGGTATCCGATGCGGATGACGGTGCCGCCCTCCTGATCGACCGCGACGGGCACCGGCGGCAGGCCTCCGCGCCGCGCCGCGTCCTGTATCTCGCGCAGCATCGCGCGGACCTGTGCCTTTGATCGGATGTTGCCGCGGAACGCGAAGAGCAGGACGCCCCCGAGCGTGCCGGCGCGGATCGCGTCGAGGAACGGACCGGGCGCCTGCGGCCCATCGAAGCCGCCCCACACCAGCGCGCCGGTGGCGAGCTTCACGCGCGCCGGCGGCGATAGCGCGCGATCGTGAGCTGGCCGAAAGGACGCCCACGCTGGGACCAGTACGTGACGCGCTCGAGGACGATACGCCGGATCTGCTCGGGCGTCGGGATGATCGGTGCGATGCGGCGGCGGCTGCGCGGCCCGGCGATGTGGCCGCCAAGTGCGTCGATGACGTCCTTCACCCGCTCGTCGATCTCGTGGATGTCAAGCGGACGGTTGCCGAGGAACAGGGCGATGCGCAGCTCGAGCGGATCGCTCTCGCGATAGCCCACGCCGCGGCTGGTCTGCGCCTCGAGCACGGCGGTGTGCACGTGGCGGCGCCACTCGTTGCTAGGCGCGGTGTATCCGGGCAGGACCGTGCTGATGGTGAAACGCCGTTTCGCCATTGGGGCAACACAGTAGCGAGGACCGTACGATGCCGCGATGCGCACGGAGACGTTCCCGCTCGTCCCGATCCCCGCGAAGGTCACGGCGAAGGACGGCAGCATCACGCTCGGCGCGAGCACGACGATCGAAGCTTCGGATGCGCTGCGCTCGCAGGCCGAGCGCCTCCGCGACGTGCTGCGGCCCGCCACAGGGTTGCCGCTCCCGATCGTCGCGAGCGCGCGCGGCCTGCGCATCGCGCTCGCGCTCGTCGAGCGGATCGGTCCTCCCGGTGATGAGGCCTACCGGCTCGTCGTCGGCGCGGATGGCGTCACGATCAGCGCGCGGAGCGCGGCGGGCATCTCCCACGGGCTTCAGACACTGCGCCAGCTGCTTCCGGTCGAGATCTTCCGCCGCGCCTTGGTGACCGGTGTGCCGTGGACGCTCCCCGCGATCGAGATCGAGGACGCGCCGCGATTCGGCTGGCGCGGGAGCCATCTCGACGTTGGTCGACACTTCATGCCCAAGGCCACGGTCCTGAGGCACATCGATCTGCTCGCGCTGCACAAGCTGAGCGTCTTCCACTGGCATCTCACCGAGGACCAGGGCTGGCGCATCGAGATCAAGCGCTATCCGAAGCTCACCGAGGTCGGCGCGTGGCGCAAGGACAGCATGGTCGCGCCGCGCACGCGCGAGCCCTCGCAGCGCAAGTTCTCGGGAAGGCCGCACGGCGGCTTCTACACGCAGGACGACGTGCGCGAGGTCGTCCGCTACGCCGCGGATCGTGGCGTCACCGTGGTGCCCGAGATCGAGATGCCCGGTCACGCGCTCGCCGCGATCGCCGCGTATCCCGAGCTCGGCAACACGGGGGCGCGGCACGAGGTCCAGACGTACTGGGGCATCAGCGACCACGTCTTCGGCGTGGGCGAGAACGTCCTCAGCTTCGTCGAGAACGTGCTCGACGAGGTCCTCGCGCTCTTCCCGTCCACTTTCATCCACATCGGCGGCGACGAGGTGCCCAAGCGCGAGTGGAAGGAGAGCGCAGCAGCGCAGGTGCGCATGAAGGAGCTCGGCCTGAAGGACGAGGAACAGCTGCAGAGCTGGTTCGTCACGCGGGTCGACGGCTGGCTCGCGCGGCGCGGGCGCCGCCTCATCGGTTGGGACGAGATCCTCGAGGGCGGTCTCGCCCCGGGGGCGACCGTCATGAGCTGGCGAGGCGAGAACGGCGGCATCGCCGCCGCGAAGGCCGGGCACGATGTTGTCATGGCGCCCGAGAAGCCGACGTACTTCGATCACGACCAGTCCGACGACGAGCTCGTGCCGATCCGCGGTCTCAACACGCTCGCCGATGTCTACGCGTACGAGCCGGTGCCGCGCGAGCTGAGCGCGACCGAGGCGCAGCACGTGCTCGGTGCGCAGGGTCAGCTGTGGACCGAGTACATGCCCGATCCGCAGCGCATGGAGTACATGGCCTGGCCACGCCTCTGCGCGCTCGCCGAGGTCCTGTGGTCGCCACGCGAGACGCGCGATGCCGCCGACTTCACGCGGCGCCTCGAGACGCATCTCGAGCGGCTGCGGATCCTCGACGTGAATTTCTGGCGCCCGCGACGCTAGCGGCCGACGTTCACCTGGAGCACGTGATAGCCCGTCGCGCCGTTCGGGAACGGCTGGCGACCCACGGGGGTCTCGGTATCGCCGCGGCCGTCGGTCGAGCGCGCCTGGAGCGTGTGGGTGCCGACGCCCGGCGGCGTCCACCGGACCGACCAGCGTCGCCAGGTGAGCGGACCCGCGGCCGCCTCGAGCTTCGCTGCCTGCCAGGTGCGGCCAGCGTCGAATGAGATCTCGACCTTGTTGATGCCGCGCGCGCCCGCGAAGGCGATCCCGGCGATGGTGACCTCGCCACCGTTCCACTTCAGGGTGCGCGCCGGGACGTCGATGCGGGTACCGGTGTTCACGATCGCGCCGTCCGACCAGCCCTGTTCCTGCCAATAGCCGAAGACGTCGAACGTCGCGACCTCGATCGAGCGCAGCCACTTCACGTTCTTCATGCCGGAGAGGTTCGGCACGAGCACGCGGACCGGGTAGCCGTGGTCCTGCGGCAGCGTCTTCCCGTTCATCAGGTACGCGAGGAGCGTCTCCGGCTCCATCGCCTTCGCGATCGGGAAGGAGTCGGTGTACCCGTCCACGGAGGTGAGCACGACGTCGTACGCCTTCGCGGTCGGTCGCGCGCGCTGGAGCAGATCGCGCAGACGCACGCCGGTCCACACCGCGGTCGAGATGAGCTCGCCCCCGGTGGGGTTGCTGATGCATTCGAGCGTGTGCACCTGCTCGATCGCGTCGAGATCGAGCAGCTGGTCGTACGTCATAGTGAACGGCGCCTCGACCGCCCCGGTGACGTCGAGCTTCCATGTCGCGATATCGACGCGCGGCTTCACCAGCGTCGTGTCGACGATGTAGTGGTCCTCGTTCGCCGTCACGCGCGGCGTGATCCCGGGGAGAGCATCGATCTCGGGGTCCGGCGGTGCCAGCGTCACGGCCTGGATGAGATGTCTCGCGGCCGAAGGGAGATTCCCGAGCCGCGATCCCGCCACCGCGATCGTGCGCGAGAGAGGCAATGCACCCAGCGCCGCGAGGGCGGCGACCGCCGCTCCTCCAAGCAGAACGCGCCGCCGTGACGGCATCGGCTCCGCGTCGCGCGCGAGGGCCGCGGGCCCGAGATACGAGAGTGCGAGCGCGTTCGCCGCCAGACCTACCGCCGCATCGACGACGCTGGTGCCGAGGTCGATCTTCTCGCCGGCGAACAGCTGGCCGAGGGCGACCGCGACGACCCAGGGCGCGGCGACCATGGCGATCACGGCCCGGTCGCGTCGGCGGGACGAGATCACGAACATGCCGGAGACACCACCCGACATGAGGAACAGCGCGATGACCCCGAGGATGAGCAGCCCCTTCGCCCAGAAGTGCAGTAGCTCGATGAGTGGTATCGAGATCCAACCCGGGAGCACGTCGATGATCGCCTGACCGAGCGCGAACGGCGTGAAGGGGAGCCCGACGAGCGAGACGAGGAACGCGACGTCCAACGCGAGGAACATCGCCAGCACGCCGATCAACAGGCCGGTGCGTTCGCGCGGCGTGAGACGTCCCATATATGGCACGATACGACCCGTTGCCAGACCTTCTTCCTCCGATGACCGCGGAGGATCTCTACGCCTTCCGCTTCCTCGCCGACGCTCAGCTATCCCCCGACGGTCAGCGCGTGGCCTTCGCCGTGCGCACGGTCGCGCCGGAACGCGACGGCTACCGCTCCGCGATCTGGCTCGTGCCGTTCGATGGCTCGCGCGAGGCGGCCCGGCTCACCTTCGGCGCGGGCCAGGATGCGCAGCCCCGCTGGTCGCCCGACGGACGCACGCTCGCGTTCCTCTCGGACCGCGCGGCCTCGGAGCAGGCCGATGGCAAGAAACGCAAGCCGAAGAACGTGTTCGCGCTCTCGCTGGACGGCGGCGAGGCGCGCCAGCTGACGATGTTCGACGACGACTGCGGGGACATCGCCTGGTCGCCGGACGGGCGCCGGATCGCGTTCACCGTGAAGGACGCGAAGCTCGCGAACGCCGAGGACGACGGTCCGCGCGTCTACGAGCGCATGCGCTACAAGACCGATGAGGGCTTCCTGTCCGACCAGCGCCGCAAGCACATCTGGCTCGTCGATGCGGCGGGCGGTGAGCCGCGATGTCTGACGGACGGCGACTGGGACGACCAGCAGCCGGCGTGGTCGCCCGACGGCCGCGAGATCGCGTTCGTATCGAACCGCAGCACCGACCGCGAGCGCAACACCGTGGCCGACATCCATGTCGCGGCGGTGGCCGGCGGGACGGTGCGCCGCGTGACGAACGAGGCGGGGCAGTACGGCAACCCGTCGTGGTCTCCGGATGGCGCGACGATCGGGTGCTACGGCGTCGAGAAGGCGCTGGGATCGGCCGCGCAGAACGTTCATCTCTGGCTCTGGCCCGCGGCCGGCGGCGGTCGCGGCACCGACGTGCTCGCCGGCTGGGATCGCACCGTGGGTTCCGTCGTGATGAGTGACATGCGCGCGCAGGTCCAGACCCTGGCGCCGCGTTGGAGCGCGGACCGTGCGCGCGTGATCTTCGTCGGTTCGGATCAGGGCACGGCGAACGTTTACAGCGTTCCGGTCGCGGGCGGCGACGTTCACGCGGAGACGCTCGGCGCGCACCAGGTCGTGAGCCTCTCTCTCGCGAACGATGCGCGGCGGTTCGCCTGCGTGTTCTCGCATGCGACCTGCCCAGGCGACGTCGCGGCCGGCGAGCTGGGCAAGGGTCTCCGCTGCCTCACCGACCTCAACGGCGAGCTCCTGCGCCAGCGCCACATCACGCCGCCCGAGCGCGTCGAGTTCACGGGCGCGGACGGCTGGACGGTCGAGGGCTGGCTGATGAAGCCGCGCGGTTTCGATGCCGCGAAGAAGTGGCCGCTGGTCCTCGAGGTGCACGGCGGTCCGCATTCCACCTACGGCAACGGCTTCTTCCACGAGTTCCAGGTGCTTACCGGCCGCGGCTACGCCGTCCTCTACACGAATCCGCGCGGGAGCCACGCGTACGGGGAGAAGTTCTCGACCGCGTGCGTCGGCGACTGGGGCGGGAAGGATTACGAGGACCTGATGGCGGGTGTGGACCACACCCTCGGCCTGGGGTGGGTCGACGGGAAGCGGCTCTTCGTGACCGGCGGCAGCTACGGCGGGTTCATGACGAACTGGATCGTCGGCCACACCACACGCTTCCGCGCCGCGGCGACGCAGCGGAGCATCAGCAACAACGTATCCGCGTTCGGGACGAGTGACATCGGCTGGCACTTTTGGGAGCACGAGATGGGCGACGCGACGCCATGGAACGACGCGGCGAAGCTCGTCGAGCGCTCACCGCTGACCTACGCGCCGAAAGTGAGGACGCCGCTCCTGATCCTCCACGCCGAGCGCGACCTTCGATGTCCGATCGAGCAGGCCGAGCAGTTCTTCATCGCGCTGCGCTGGCACGGGGTCGAGACGACGTTCGTGCGCTTTCCCGAGGACAACCACGACCTCACGCGCGGCGGCAAGCCGCGCAATCGCGTCGAGCACGCGCGTCGCATCGCGGATTGGTTCGACGCGCACGCCTGACGGGATTTCAAGAGGCTGCAGTCGGAACAGTCACTCGTTTCCGCCGGCCGACGGGAGCATCGCCCGCAGCCGACGCGTGACGGCATCCAGGATGCGCACCGTTACGTTCGAGTTCTGGCCAAGAACATCACGGAACTGCGGCGAACCGATCATCAGGCAGCGCAGCGGTGTGGTCGATGTCACCGTCGCCGTTCTCGGTCCTTCGTCGATGAGCGCGATCTCCCCGAAGAAATCGCCTGGACCCATGGCGCGGAGTAGTGAGCCATCGCGTCGAGCCTCCGCCCGGCCATCGAGGATGACGAAGAAACCGTCCCCGCGTTCTCCCTGCGTACAGAGCGTTGCTCCAGCGGGGTATTCACGAGTCTGGGCACCCGCGGCGATCGATCTCAGATCGTGCGCCGAGCAGGACGCGAAGAGCGGGATCGCGCGTAACACCTCCTCTCGTTCGTAAAGAGGCTCTTCCTTTAGACCGAGCCGCGTCAGCGGCGGAGCGAAATACAGAGCTCCCGTGACCGGCCGGCTGAAATCGGTCAGCCGGTCGCGCTGCCCGTCGGCGAGGCCGAACATCCGCTCGAGCATCCGCCGGAAGCGAGCTGGGTCTGCGGCGAACGCGACGAAATAAAGGCCGTGCTCGGCGAGCCTCGCGTATGGCACGCTTCGTCGATAGATCTGAAGCTCCTCGCCGTGCTCGTCCTCGATCTCGACACGAGCGATGTGGGCGGAGGCGGGCTTCTCCTCGTCCGAAAACTCGACGCTGTCGCTCTTGGTCCGGCCGAATACACGCTCTTGCTCGGCCACGGGCAGCGTCTCGAAGCCGGCGAGATCGTGGATCCAGCGCATCACGAGCACGTGGCTCCCGCCCGCGCCCGGCTCACCCGCGGGAACGAGCGCCGCGAGGGGCGCTTCGAGAACGGGTGGGTTCTTCGTTCCGTCGATGAACCCCAGCAGGTCGCGGCTGTCGCGGTGAACGAAGCACGCCTGCTCGGTCGCGACCGCGGCGACGTCCGCGACGGCTTTCACGGCCGCACGGCTTTGCTCGAAGACGATGTCCCGGGTGCTTCCGTTGATCCACACGAATGCGTCGTGCTGGGTCGATGGTGCGCCCTTGCCGTCGAGGCCGACGACCTCGCGGAAGGGGCCGAGGCCCGCGGGCAGCTCGTCCGGAGCCAGGCGGCGCCAGAGGTCGGGACCGAACGCAAGGACGAGGTTGACACCGCCCGCGGAGACCGCGGGCTGCTCGAGCTGCGTGATCAACCGGCCGGCGTCGGCCTTGTCCACGCCGGCCCGGACGTCGAACTCGATGAACTCGTGCGCGACGGTGCCCTGGGCGAAGATGCCGAACTGCGGTAGTCCCATGGAAGTCCCCCCTGGCCGGTCGGGATCCCGACGCGTCGGTAATTCTCATCCTCGGCACAAGCGCCGTGCGTGCCCGCGGACCGCGCCGCTGTCAGCGCCTCCCGCTGAGGCTCGCCGCGAGCGCGACGAAGCTGCCGAGGCCCAGGACGACGATCGTCGATGAGATCGCCCGTCCGGCCACCGTTACCGGCTCCGGTGATGCATGTCCGGCGGTGACGAGCGTGGCGACCGCCCACGCGTACGCCTGCAGGACGCTGGGGAAGGTCGTCGGCTCGATCCACCGCACGAGCAGACCGCCCGCGAGGATGACCGCGAACAGCACGCCGACGACCAGGAGCGCGGCGTTGCGCGTCAGCGGGCGGTCGAGACGGTCGTACATCACGCCGATCACGGCGAACACCCGCAGTAGGCGCGCCGCGCGCAATACGCGCAGCCCCTGCGCCTCCGGCGGCACGAGCAGCGGCGGCGAGACCACGATGACCGCGAGGTCGAGCCAGTGCGAGCGGACGTGCGCGCCGCGATCGGGTGCGCGCCAGAGATCGATCGCGTAGTCGAGCGCGAACAGGATCCAGATGACCGCGTTCGCGAGCGTCGCCGCGCGGACGATGCCGGGGTCGATGCTCGTCTCCTCGAGCAGCAGGACCGGCACCAGGAGCAGCGCGAGAAAGAAGATCACCCAGTCGCCGAGCATCGGTACACGCAGCCTAAGATTCGCGCGATGCGGGTGCGGCCTGCGGTCGTCGACGACGCCGAATCGATCGAGCGCGTCCGGACCGATACCTGGCGCGACGCGTACCGCGGCCTCATCCCCGATGCGGTGCTCGACCGGCTGGACTACGACGCGACTCGCCGCCGTGCGCTCATGGCCGCGCGTCCGGCGCATCAGTTCGCCCTTGTGGCCGAGGACGCTCGCGACGTGATCGGCTTCTGTCTGGGCGGGCGCGCGCGGACGACCGACGAGCGTTTTCTCGGCGAGGTCTACGCGATCTATGTCCTGCCCGCGCATCACGGCCGCGGCGTCGGTCGTGCGTTGCTGCGGGCCGGCGCGAAGGAGCTCGTCGCGCGCGGCTACCCGTCGATGATCATCTGGGTCCTGCGCGAGAATGGGCCGTCGCGGCGTTTCTATGAGCGGATGGGCGGACACCACATCCGCGACGAAGAGCGGGACCTCGAAGGCGTGCGCATCACCGAATCCGGTTACGGCTGGGAGGACATCCGGCCGCTGGCGGGGTCGGCGTGATCGCCAGCTAGCCCGGTCCGAGATCGAGGTCGCGCGGCGGCTGGTCGGGGAGCGTCCAGCGGATGTACGGCTTCGCCCACTTCACGTGAAGCTCGTTCGCCGCGTCGGTGGCCCCGGCGAACGCGCGGTCGAACGCCGCCCGGTCTGCGGATTCGCACGCCGCGAGCGCCGGTGCGAGGTGCTGCTCCTCGAACGCCTGGAGATCGCCGGAATACTTCGGCCGCACCAGTGCGAGCTTGCGCTGCAGTGAGCGCACGCGCCGCACGAAGTACGCGGCGAGCTGCCAGTTGCCGCCCCGGGCCGCATAGGCGCATCTCCACCAGCACTCGCCGACCGAAGCCATGATCTCGCCTGTGCCCGGCAGGAGCTCCGCGATCTCTTCGAGCGTGAGCTCGCCGCGCGTGGCATCCCCGCTCGTTGCGTCCTCGGACATCACAGCGATAGTACGGAGGTGCACCGCCATCGCCGCGGCAACATCGTCAGGGCGATCCGCAACTTCACCGAGAGCGAGATCCCGCTGCGGCGTCGGATCGTCGTCGCGTCGCGCAACGTGTGGCTCCGCGTCGCGCTGCGACAGGCTTGCTGCGGTCACGACGGCGAGCCCGGCTGCTGACTGCCCGCACCGACGGAGGGTCCTCCGCCCCGCTAGCATGAGCGCTCCGTGAAGGAGCTCCTCGAGGGTCGTCGTCTGGGTTTCGCGCCGCGTTCGCATCTCGCGTTCCTCGCGATCGGCCTCGGCTTCGCCGCGACGCTCATCGATCTCATGGCCTGGTTCGGCTGGGGCGCGCGCGACACGAGCACGTTCGTCGTGGCCGCCCAGTGGCTGATCGTGACCGAGGTCATTGTCGTCGGTGTCGCCGCGATCACGGCCGTCGTCGAGTACGGTGACGTCGATGCGGACGAGCGCGGGCTCGCGCGCATCGACGAAGGAGCCGCGATCGGCGCGCTGATCCTGTACGGGATCTCGGCGGTCTTGCGCAGCCTCGAGCTCGGTCAAGCCGCGCCTTCACCAGCGCCTTTCCTGCTCGCGATCGCCGGCCTCGTGCTGCTGCTCGCCGATGCCGCCCTGGCCGCGAACTTATACAGCACACGCGAATGGGAGGAGCTCGAAGACGAACCTGTCCGCGAGCGACATCCGCGCAGGCGGGTCGCAGGCCGCTAGCGCTCGGGCCTGGTGCGCTGGAGCTCGAACACCGCGAGCGCGTTCTGGGGGTCGGTCCTCAGCTCGCGACGGAAGGCGAGCTCGCTGACGAGATCTTCAGCGCGCCCGGCGTCCTCGATGCACACCGCCATCAGCTCCCACGTCGTCTGCATCTCTCTGACCTCCGTGCCGTTCTGGTCTCGACTCTGGCGGCCGACCGCACGCGGTGGCGTTCTCGGGACAACCACGGCAGTGTCAAACGCGCCACGCTCGGCACCTAAACTCGGGCGGTGATCCACCTCGAGGGCCTCACGAAGCGATACAAAAAGGCGGAACGCAACGCGGTCGACGGCATCTCCTTCGACGTGCGGGCCGGCGAATTCTTCGCCCTGCTCGGCCCGAACGGCGCCGGGAAGACCACGACGATCTCGATCCTCACCACCACGCTCTCGCCGACGAGCGGCGCCGCGACCATCGACGGGCACGACATCGTGCGCGAGGCGAGCGCCGTGCGGCGGATCGTCGGGATCATCTTCCAGCGGCCCAGCCTCGACATGAACCTCACGGCCGAGGAGAACGTGCGCTTCCACGCGATCCTCTACGGCCTGTACCCGTACGCGCCGAGCTACGGTCTGATGCCCGTGGCGTATCGCGAACAGGTGCAGGGCCTGGCGTCGCTGCTCGGCATCGCGTCCGAGATCCAGAAACCGGTGCGCACGTTCTCCGGTGGCATGCGTCGCAAGCTCGAGATCGTGCGCAGCCTCATGCATCGTCCCAAGGTGCTGTTCCTCGACGAGCCGACCGCAGGTCTCGACGTTCCGAGCCGCCGGACGCTGTGGGACTACCTGCGCACGATCCGCCGCGAGAGCGGCACGACCGTCTTCCTCACGACCCACTACCTCGAAGAGGCCGAGGAGGCCGACACGATCTGCATCATCGACGAGGGGAAGATCGTCTCCTTCGGCACGCCCGAGCGCATCAAGTCCGACCTCGTGCAGGAGTACGTCCTCGTCGACGCCGAGGATCGCCCGCGACTGCGCGAGGAGCTCGCGCGGCTCGAGCTGCGTAGCGACGGCGACGGACCCTTCCGCGTCCACGTCGACTCGCGTCACACGCATGCGGCACTGAGGGCGATCGACACGCCGCTGACGCTCGTGCGAACGCACATGCCGAGCCTCGAGGACGCGTACCTCGAGATCGTGGGCAAAGTCAGTGAGTGAGGTCTCCGCGGTCCTGACGCTGGCGCACCGCGACCTCATCAAGCTCTTGCGCGACCGCGCGCGCATCGTGTCGGACTTCGCCTTCCCGCTCATCTTCATCGGGATCCTCGGGACGAGCCTGCAATCCGGATTCGGTCCGACCTCGAACATCAACCTGCTGCACTTCGTCTTCACCGGGGTGCTGGCGCAAACGATCTGGCAGTCCACCGCCCTCGGTGTCATCTCGCTGCTGATGGACCGCGAGCAGGACTTCAGTCAGGAGATCTTCGTGTCGCCGATCTCGCGCTACTCGATCATCTTCGGGAAGATCCTGGGGGAGTCGCTCGTCGCCTTCCCGCAGTTCATCGCGATCCTCGCGTTCGGGATCATCCTCGGCGTGCCCTTCACGCTCGAGAAGATCGTCGCGCTGATACCAGCGGCGCTGATCATCGCGGTCTACGGCGGCGCCTTCGGCGTGCTCGTGCTGTCGCGTCTCGACAACCAGCGGCAGGCGAACCAGATCTTCCCGTTCGTCATGCTGCCGCAGTTCTTCCTTGCCGGGATCTTCAACCCGATCCAGAACCTGCCGTGGTTCCTCGACATCCTCAGCAAGATCGCGCCGATGCGCTACGCGGTCGACCTCATGCGCGACGTGTATTACGCGGGTGGGCCAAGCGTGCCGATCTTCGACCTCCCGACGAACCTCGCGATCATCAGCGCGGAGTTCGCGGTCTTCATGGTCCTCGGCACAGCCGGCTTCGTTCGCGCGGAGCGGAACCGCTAGCCCGCCTCCGTACACTTTTCCGATGCCGCTCCGCAAGATCAGACGGGTCGCCAGGATCGTCGACGCCGCGATGCGCGATGGCGCTCGCGCGCGTTCTCAGGCGACGGATCCGGCCTTCCGCGAGAACGTGCAGAAGGACCGGCGCAAGGAGCTCTCTAAGTTCAAGACCGTGCAGCACGCGCTCGCGGACCGCGAACGGATCGAGAAGAGCAAAACGGCGAAGGCCAAGTCGAAGAAGAAGTAGCCGCCTGCGGGGTGCCTACACCGCGGCCCCGGTCAGGAAGAAAAGCACCCGCGCGCTGATCTCACCGGCAAGCGCGGAGCCGAGTCCCACGTAGAGCAATCCGGTCGACGACTGCGTGTTCATCCGCGCCGTCCACCATGCCGCCAGCGCCACAGCGAGCGTCATGAGCAGGCCGACGCCGATCCGGATGCCGATCGCGACGACGAGCCCGGTCTGTGTCGTCCCCGACAGATCCCCGCGCACTACCGTCGCGATCACGATGACCAGTTGAAGCACCACCGCCGCGACGACGATGAGCGACGCGTTCCGCAGCGGGCCGGTCGACAGCTTCGGCGTGACGAGATACCAGTGGCCGAGGAGCATCGCCGCGTCCAGACCGCCCAGCGCGAGCGCGCCGAGCGGCGGCGCGAGCACCGCCAGGGCGAGCGCGAACACGTCCGACGGATTCGGGCTCGGGCGCGCGAGCGTCGCCACTCCGAGCGCCAGGAGGCCGGCGGCAACGGCGAGGATCGCGCCCGCGTTGCGCAGGCCCTTCGACGGCGTGAACGCGAACACGAGCTGCAGCACCATCAGGATCGCGACGAGCGCGAGAGCCTGACCGAACGACGCGAGGACGCCCCCGTCGAGCAGAACGCGAGCCGCCGCGTCTCCGCGCGGCAGCGTCGGCGCGAGGCCGATCGCCGCGGCCGCGGCGAGCGCGTCGACCGCGGCGACGAGCTTGAGGAATCCGCCGGGCGCCTCACCCCGCCTCTCGAGGAACCACGTCACGAACGTGCCGCCGACCGCGAGCTCGACCAGGACGACGGCCAGCACGAGCGGGAGCGTGAGGATCGTGTCCATCAGGCGAGGAGGTTGCCGGGATCGGGCACGGTCGCGCCGCGATCGATGGCGAGGTGGAAGAACTCCCTACCGCCGCGGCGCTCGAGCATCTGGTAGAAGCGGTCTCTGTCCTTGAACTGCGTCTTGTGACACTCGAACGCCTGCGCCTTGCGGTCCTGGAACTCGCGGATGTCGACGGCGTGCGTCGGCGTCATCGCGACGAAAGGCAGGTCCGGCATGAGGGGCGACGCGTTGAAGAACAACCGCCCGGCCGCGTGCGGCGCGCCGCGCCCCTGATACTGATCGGCCAGCGCGGCGCGATGGAATCCGCGCACCGCATAGAAGGAGGCGGCCCGGTGATCGTCGTGCTCGCTGCCGGCGCCCTCCGGCCCGAAGGTACAGACCACGTCCGGTCTGATCTCGCGGATGAGCTCCACGACGTCGGCGGTCACGCGCTCGGCGGGCGAGGTCGCGAGCCCGCCGTCGGGCCACTCGAGGAGCCGCGCGTGCGTGAACCCGATGACCTTGACCGCCTCGCGCCACTCCTTGCTGCGCTCCGCGGCAAGCTCCACGGGTGTCCACGACCCACGCTCCTTCCCGAACCACATCCCGACGTCGCCGCGCGTCAGCGTGAGCAGCGCCGTCGCGTGCCCCGCGGCGGTGAGCTTCATCGCGGTTCCGGCGATGCCGAACGATTCGTCGTCGGGATGCGCGTACACGAAGAGGACGGTGCCGATGCGGTCACGTTAGCGTGAAACACGAAGTGGCGCGCTCGGACCACGACCAACGGATCGCGGAGATGTTCGACCGCGTCGCGCCGCGCTACGACAGGCTCAATCGCGTCCTCTCCGGCCGGCGCGATGTGGGGTGGAGGCGGCGCGCCATCGCGCAAGCGCGGTTGGGCCCGCGCGAGCTCGCGCTCGAC
>Ga0114129_10001963_pt1 | contig 28149 bp, 21 predicted proteins | sample RhiMetdeltSRZDD1_FD_80071 | JGI IMG/M metagenome (GOLD analysis project Ga0114129, IMG submission 80071) | Populus rhizosphere microbial communities from Tennessee, USA - Rhizosphere MetaG P. deltoides SRZDD1 (version 2) (version 2) | ecosystem: Host-associated > Plants > Roots > Rhizosphere >... | reverse complement strand
TTTCTTCGCGAACTGCGAAAGGAAGAGCCCTTCCTCGAGTCCGGAATTGCCGCCGCCGATCACCATCAGCTCGTCGGCGCCCTTGTAGAAGGGGCCGTCGCAGGTCGCGCAGAAGTGCACGCCAGCCCCGATCAGGTCGTCCTCGCCCGGCACGCCCAGACGGCGATACGTCGAGCCGGTGGCGATCAGGACGGCGTGCGCTCCGTATTCGTGCTGCTGGTCCGACATTACCTTCAGGTCCTCGCCGTCCCGCGCGACGCTCTCGACGGCGACGGCCGAGAGCAGCTCGACGTCATAGCGGCGGGCCTGGGCGATGAAGCGGTCGGCCAGCTCTCCGCCGCCGATACCCTCCGGGAAGCCAGGGTAGTTGTCGATGCGTTCAGTTACGCCGGCGTTTCCGCCCAGCGCGCTCTTCTCGATCACCAGGCAGTCGATGCCCTCGCGCGCGGCGTAGATGGCCGCGGTCAGCCCGGCCGGCCCGCCGCCGACGATGATCAGGTCGTAGAACGGACGCTGCGCCTTGAGTTGAAGGCCCAACTTGCGTGCCAGCTCAGCGGTGGAAGGATCGAGCAGATGGGTGCCGTCCGGGAAGACGATCGTTGGAATCGTCCGCCCACCGTTCTGGAGATCCTCGACGAAGCGCATCCCTTCGGGGTCCTGGTCGATGTCCGTCCAGTCATATGCAACACGCTGCTCGCCGAGGAACTTCTTCGCGCGCTTGCAGTCGGGGCACCAGGCGGCGCCGTACACTTTGATGTCTGGCATCTAAGTCCTCCCTGATTGATTGGCATTTCCTTCGCTCGACGCCATCCTACCCTCCTCGTTCGACGGACAGGTAATGCGCGCCGAAGGCGAGCGTTAGGAGGAATGCTTCGACAGGCTCAGCACGAACGGTAGAGGTCACGGGCCGGCGGCGCGATGAATTCCGCGCGGGGCGTTCGCAGGGCCGCTGGGACTGCACCGCTTCGAGTTCGTGCATCGCCCAACCGCCGGTACATTCTCCACCTCAGGGTGGTTGGCGTTCGCGCCGCAGGTTTGTTCCTCGCCGAAGACCATGCGAAATCCTTCGATCTGAGTAAACGCATCAATTGGGCTTGACGTACCAAGTGGAATTGATGTATCCTTGCGTCGATGGTTACAGAGCTGGCTGCCGTAACGCCGTCCCGGTTCGTTCAGCTGCTGGCTGATGAACAACGCTGGCGGCTGCTTCGGGAGCTGGCGCGTAGTGACCGTAAGGTAAGCGAGCTAACGGAGCTGCTCGGTAAACCCCAGAATCTCGTGTCGTACCACCTGGCCACTCTCCGAGATGCGGGGATCGTATCGGCTCGGCGGAGCTCAGCGGATCGGCGGGATAGCTACTACCGGATAGATATGGGTCGTTGCGCCGACTTGCTCTGCGAGGTCGGCCCTGCTCTCCAGCCGGGCCTGCGTCTTGAGGGGGTCGTTGCGCGCGCCATGGAGGGTCGTCGGCCCCGCGGGAAGCCAAGCGTGCTGTTCCTCTGCACGGGCAACAGCGCTCGCTCTCAAATGGCCGAGGCGCTTCTTGAGCATCGTTCGGGCGGTACGATCCGGGCGCTCAGTGCGGGCAGCTATCCGAGGACGCTACACCCCAACGCCGTGCGCGTGATGGCCGAGCGCGGGATCGACATCTCGACGCACACGACCAAGCACCTGGATCGGTTCAGGCAGATGCGATTCGATCGGGTCATCACTTTATGCGACAAGGTGCGGGAGATCTGCCCGGAGTTCCCTGGGGCGGGGGCGACCGCTCATTGGAGCATGCCCGATCCTGCTTCCGAGGGTGGTACCAACGAAGCGAGCTACCCCGCATTCAAGCGTACGGTTGAGGAGCTTGAATCGCGGATCCCGTTCTTGATCGGTGAGTTAATGGTGTGCACAGAAAGGAGAACGCCCAATGAATCCCAATAACACCGTGAGTGTACGCTACATCGTCGACGACGTAGCCGCGGCCGTCGATTTCTACACACGACATTTCGGCTTTGTGGTGAACACGAGTTATCCGCCCGCGTTCGCCGATGTCGTGCGTGGGAACCTCCGCCTACTTCTGAGCGGGCCGGGGAGCTCCGCGGGACGTCCTATGCGTGACGGTGCTCGTCCCGGGCCCGGTGGGTGGAATCGCATCCATCTCATCACCAACGATCTTGACGGCGAGGTCGCTCGACTCAAGGAAGAGGGAGCGCCCTTCCGCAACGACGTCGTCAGCGGGCCCGGCGGCCGACAGATCCTGGTCCAGGACCCTGCGGGCAATCTGATCGAGCTTTTCCAGCCTTTGCAAATCATATCTCCGTGATGCGGACAAGCCACTGAATAAGGGCTGTTAACCCGCTAAGCCGCAGCGCCGATATCGGCGGAGTCGGATCGCAGATAGAGTCCGCAGGCAGCGGAAGGTAGATAACAGGAGGAGGTGAAGTTGGCTGCATTCGGAATCACTGAGAAGTTGGCGCGGAAGAGCGCCCGTCGTCCACGCATCGTAATCGGACTATGGGTTGCGGTCTTCGTCGCCGGGGGCTCTCGAAATCAGGTGCCCGAATGAGCTGTTATTCGTATTTGGAGCGGGCGATGGGACTCGAACCCACGGCCCTCTGCTTGGGAGGATTCTGCTCCTCGATTTGCGTCTGATTGAACCTGAAAACGGCGTTTTCAGGCCGTCTTAGCCATCTGCTTCCAAGGGCTTGGGCCGTTTGCTTTCGAGACATATAATCTGCGCGCAGTTGTACACCGTCAACTTTTCAATGCCGCGGGCGCTCCTTAGACAGCATCGGCAAGGGCGAGTTCGATCTTCTCCGGTACTCTCGTGGCTTGGCGTTCTCGAGCGAATGCGACTTTTAGAGCCATCGGCGTCAGTATGGTGTTGACCAGCGCCATCGCGACGGAAGCCGAAAAAATCGAGTTGTCAATAGCGCCAGCCTGCAACCCCGCGGTCACGATCACCAAGGCCAATTCGCCGAGTGCCATGCCCTGCCAATCGAGCGATGAGGCGTCAGAGCTCGCGCAGGCCAACAATTCTGGCGATGGGAAGCGCGATCAGGGTGCCGTTGCTGCGCTCGTATAAGTCGCCGAGCACCGCTTCGGTTGCAGCGATAAGGGGATTGACGACGTGGTCCGGCACCGTGGTGAAGATGATGCGGCGCGGAGCGTCGTCGGACTGCAGGAGGTCGCGTATTGAGGGGAGGAGTGGAAGGTCGTCGCGATGCATTTGCTCCCAGGGCAGGCGCGTGCCGACCCCATCCATGATCGTGAGTTCGGCCGCTCCGTTGTCATGCCAGGCGGCCACCACCTCTTCGAAGTGGTTCAGGTTGTACAGCACGAGCATCAACAGATTAGGCATAGCGCGCCTCCTTTGGTCGCGGGAATACGATGCGGAGCAGCAGTGGCGTCGCCAGCGCCGTGGCCAGCACTGTGAGGACGATGATAGAGTAAACGTTCGTCTGGATCAGTCCCTTACTCAGCCCCACGGTGGCGATGATCAGCCCGACTTCCCCTCGCGTGATCATCCCGGTGCCGATTTGAAGCGCGCTCCTCATTGGCTCGCCGCCTAGAAGAGCGCCAAGACCGCAGCCCACGATCTTAGACACGACGGCGACCAGGCAGACCACCACCAGCAGCAGCACGTCCGAGCCATCGAGGTCGCGTGCGTTTGCCGACAGGCCGACGCCGACGAAGAAGATCGGCACGAAGAAGCCGTACGCCAGCGCGCGTGCTCGCTCGTCGATAAGCCGGTGGGCGTCGGTCTGGCGGAGGAAGAGGCCAGCCAAGAATGCGCCGGTAATCGCCGCTACTTCGCCGATGTACTCCGCCGACCATGCATAGACTAGCACGACGACGATCGCCGTTGTGAGCGCTCCTTCACTCATCGGCGCGAGCATGGCCCAGCGCACGATTGGACGAAGCACGAATCGCCCCACGATCAGCGCGCCGATGAAAAAGCCGGTGACCCGCACCGAAATGAGCAGGGCATTCACAGGGCCGTTGCCTCCGCTGCCTTCGACTACGAAGGCGATGAAGAAGGAGAGAACGAGGAGGCCTATGACGTCGTCGATGACCGCCGCTGCCAGGATCGAAAGCCCCTGCCTCCCCTGAAGGACCCCCAGTTCCATCAGTGTTCGTGCTGAGATGCTCACGCTAGTCGCTGAGAGGATGATTCCGATGAAAACCGACTCTTTGGCCGAAAATCCGAAAGGGGCGCTCGCGACCGCGCCCAGAGCGATGGTGCAGACCACGCCGATCGACCCCGCAAGGAAGGCGACACGGCGGACGTTGTTCACCTGACCAAGGTCGGTCTGCAGTCCAGCCAGGAACATCAGGAAGATCACGCCGAGTTGCGCCAGGAGGTGCGTGATCTCCTCCAGATACGGCGAGTCCAGAAACCTGGCGTGGAAGAGATTGATTACGGAGGGGCCCAGGACCAGCCCGGCCAGCAACTCGCCAAGCACCGCGGGCTGGCCCACCGCGGACGAAATCATCCCTGAGCCCTTGGCGGCGACCAGAACGATGACGAGGACGAATAGAAGCTGAAGGACGTCAGACATCAGCGGCGGGGCCTACGGTAATCAACATGTATCCTCGCCAGTGCCGACCATATGCCGCAAATGTGACCGCTAAGACTTTCGAGACCTTGCGGCCACGATTACATGGCGCCGTGGCCGCGCTCGCCGGTTCGCACCCGCATCGCTTCGGCGATCTCGAAGACGAACACCTTGCCGTCGCCGATTTCACCCGTGCGGGCTGTCTCGTGGACTATCTCCAGGACTCGTTCGACGAGTTCGTCGGGAACGACGGTCTCGATCTTGACTTTGGGAAGGAGATCGACGGTGTAGGCGGTACCCCTCCAGTGCTGCTGGATGCCGCGTTGCGCACCGTGTCCCTTTACATCTGTGATAGTCACACCAGGAACGCCGATTTCTGCGAGCGCCGTACGGACATCGGCGAGTTTCTCCGGCCGGATGATCGCCTCCACCTTCTTCATGGTCGCATCTTATGTTTCAAGCGTCGCTAGACGCCACGCCCTCCGGGATTTGTGCGGGGGGCGTCGACTGACGCCCCCCGCTATTGTCCGAACTAAGCACCTGCTGCCGGCTGCGGCGCAGGCACGTGGGGAGCAGGGCCGGGAGCTGGCGCTCGGTAAGGTTCGGCGTCAGGCGAGTATCCTGGCAACCCGAGCTCCGGAACATCGAGGCCCGCCAGTTCGTCGTCCGGCGAGACCCGGATGCCGAAGATCGCGTCGCAGGCCTTGAAGAAGAGCCAGGCTACGCCAAATGCCCAGACGAAGCAAGCGACCGCGCCGATGATCTGCGCGCCCAACTGGCCGCCGCCGTCGCCGAAGAAGATGCCCTCTACACTGAGGCCGTTGTAGTTCGCTGTTCCATCAGCGAACAGACCCACGGAGATCACGCCCCAGAGTCCGTTCACGCCGTGGACTGAGATGGCTCCGACGGGGTCGTCAACTCTCAGCACGCGATCGAAGAAGTTCACGGCGAGCACGACCAGGACGCCAGCGATGCCCCCGATGATTACGCCGAAGTATGGGCTGACGTAGCCGCTGGGTGCCGTTATGGCCACCAGGCCAGCCAGAGTGCCGTTGATGCACATGCCGGGATCGGGCTTCTTGTTGGTAAGCCACGTAAAGCTCATCGCGGACAGCCCACCCATTGCGCCGGCCAGCATGGTGGTGGTCGCGACGATGCCGATGCGGAGGTTGCCGAGGCCGGATGCGCCGAGCGTGCTACCGGGGTTGAAGCCAAACCAGCCGAAGGCGAGGATCAGCGTGCCCAGAGCGGCGAGGATAATGTTATGGCCCGGAATTGCGTTCACGGTGCCGTCCTTGTTGTACTTGCCCAGGCGCGCGCCGAGCACCATCGCGCCAGCGAGCGCCGTCCATCCGCCCACGGAGTGCACGACGCCACTTCCGGCGAAGTCTATGTAGCCTTTGCCAAAGCCTTCGTTACCGAGCTGGGATAGCCAGCCGCCGCCCCAGGCCCAGTTGCCGAATATCGGGTAGATGATCGTCCCAATGAAAAACGAATAGACGACGAACCCCGTCCATTTCCAGCGCTCTGCCATGGCGCCGGTCGGGATCGTCGCGGCTGTGTCCATGAACACCATCTGGAAAAGGAACATGACGGCAACGCCCACGTCGTAGCCGGAGCCGGCGAGGAAGAACCCTCTGTAGCCAAAGAGCCCCCAGTCGGTGCCGTGTATCGAGATGGTCGCCTCATGATTCAGCGTTGCGAGGCCGCCCAGGTTGGGCACCCCGACCTTGCCGATACCGCCGAACTGGAAGGCGAAGCCGCAGACGAAGTAGCCCAGCATAGCGAGCCCGTAGACCATAAAGTTCATGAGCATCACATGCATTGCGTTCTTCGCGCGACAGAAGCCCGTTTCGACGAGCGCAAATCCGGCCTGCATGAACATGACGAGGTAACCGGTAACGAGCACCCAGATAAAGTTGCTGGCGAGCCGGTTTTGTTCCACCCAGTCCGCGAGGTGGACCGCGAACGGCTCATTCTTCGTGGCCTTGTCAAAGTCATCCTGAGAGATGGTAGCTGGCGTGCCGTCGCCGATCAGGTCTGTCCCGGTGCCCGTGTTGAGACCGCTTCGGTCTGGCTTCGGTGGGTCGTCGGGCCCACCGGCCAACGCCACGCTGCTTCCAGCCAGGAAGGCAAGAGCGACAGCTGGAACGATTAGGAGTGCGGCGATTTGAACGATTCTGCCCTTCAGGAGCCGGCGAGTCCTGGCCCACAGGGGATCTGTCGGCTGCGCGGTCGTCAACGGTAAGAAGCGCTCTATCGACCGCATGAATGGCGGATGTTGTTCGGCGGCGAACGTCAGTTTGAGGGAGTGGTGCCCGGGCCGGGGCACAAAGCGAAGAAAGCGCTTGCCAACCTCGGCCGCGCTGAAGTCGGACCAGTCGCGATAGGCAACGGAATTGACGCCTATCCCTTTAGTGGTCACGGCGAACCGGATCGGGATCCCCACAATCATGAACGCGGCGAGCACGACGATTAGCTCGATTGGAGGCGAGACGACGCCCGTCAGCGCCATGAGAAGGAGGACACCCCCGATCGCGTAGATGCTGCCGCGGTGGTACAAGAGGCGTTCGCGGAACGACAATTGCACTTCGCGCATGACCTTCCCCTCGGGCTTCACGCCGAACGGTACGGCCACGCGCATCAGCATAAGGACGAGCATGAGCCCAAAGAGTGCTAGGACTGCCATGCGTTAGCTCCTTTCGTATCCGAGACGTTGGATGGGCGTTCAGTTGTCGCGAATTGGGATTGAGGCAGCTCGTCGTCCTTGCCGCGCGCGAAAGACCAGCGCGCTTTGGTGTCGAGAGCCTGAAGGAGCTTACCCACCTGAGCCCACTGGACGTCGTCGCCGACCGATAGAAAGCGAGCCTGCAGAAGTGCCTCTCGAGCGCGGGCGTTGACACCGAGCGCTTGCCAGTACTCGGCGTTTTTGAGGTGGACGAAGGCGGACTGGGAGTCGACTGTCAGCGCCCGATCGAGAAGCTCCCTTGCCTCGTCCAGCTGAAGAGACCGGAGATAGATCATCGCGCGCAATGCGAGGGCATCCGCGGAGACGCCGGCAGTGGTCTCGAAGGTATCCAAACGGCGGGCGGCGGACCGAAGATCGCCTGCGGCGACATAACGCTGGGCCTCGACCCAGGCGCGGTTGGACTCCGGGCCGGGACTAGCTCCGTTTGCGAACGCGCGTCCGCAGTATTCGCAAAACGCGGCTGTCGCGTCTCGTTCACCCCCGCAAGACGCACAAAACCGCGGAATCGCCGGTTGATTCATGGCCGTACTCCAGCCGTCTTCATCGCTACACGCTTTCGGACGGAGGGGCCGGTCGCGGGGAGGGAGCCGTCGCGAAGGATATAACCTCGCTTCATCACTGTCTCCAGGCTCCACGGTGCGGTACCGCGCAGCTTCCGGCGTAACCGCGAGATGTGAACGGTGAGTTTGTGCGTTTCGTCCGAATCTTCCTGCCAGATGGCTGAGAGGAGACGATCGCGGCTGATAACCTTGCCCGCGTTCGCGGCGAGGATGTAAAGCAGCTCGAACTGGACGAAGGTTAGGCTAATGTAGCGCTCCCCGACCCGGACTGTGTATTCGCTCCGGTCGATCGTGAGGTTGCCAAGTGTTATGCGCCGTGCGGCCATGCCTCCATAGTCGGTGTCGATTGTTACAGCAGATGGAACGAAATATTGCTTCCGGATTACGAACAGGTTAAGTGTCTGGTCGACCCAGCAACCCACGAGTCTGCGACTACGCTACGGAGCCCGGATAAGGCGGGTGGACCCTGAGAGCTTGAATCACGGTCGCGCGAATTCATATTGAACCGTCGACGGGCTTGACCCGTGAGAGGGCTCTCTGATTACCGAGAATATGGCCCGGATTTGGTATCTGTCAGCGAGAGGTCAGATAAGTTAGGGCCCTAAGCTTCCACTGAAGACACCGCCTTTTCGGCGGTATGTCAGCACTGATTTTGTATTTGGAGCGGGCGATGGGACTCGAACCCACGGCCCTCTGCTTGGGAAGCAGATGCTCTACCGCTGAGCTACGCCCGCTCTCAATTTCAGCGCGCTATTGTATTACGCCAGAGCAACTAACTATGAAGGGCGCCGAACGAGGGTTGCCGCAAGCACCCGAACGCTCCATAGCATGCCATCGGATCAAAGAGGAGTTCAGCTACCATACGTCAAACACCCTGCCCATTCAAGCAACCGTCGACATAGGTGTCAACCGAGAGTCCTTCTTCCGACACTCGAGGGTGGAGAACCTCTCACCTACGCACCCTGCAACCCTATGGCGAGTCCGGTCTGCCTCGACGGTTCCTGGCCGAGGCGCGGACTGCCGAGGGACGTCGCAAACATCACGCGGGAACAATCAAGGCGTTTGATTCGATCAAAGGCCATGAGGCCCACGAGTCTCGCTGTTCTGTTTTTGTGACCTCCCTTGGCTATCGGATGTAGCGGAGTCGTGAGGGGCTTTCCAGTGCAATTCATACAATCGCACAGGATCCTCGAACCCTCGCAGCAACGTCTCGCCGCGATCAGTGAGGACGAACTTCTTGCCCGAGACGATCTGCCGCACGCCCTCCGAAACCAGGATCTGAAAACCAGAGGCGTGAGCGACGATTCGGGCCGCGAGATTTACAGCCTCGCCGAACAGGTCCATATCCTCGGCGATCGGCTCGCCCGCATTCAAACCGACGCGAACTTTGATCGGCTCCTCTGCCGATTCGTTATGTTCCGCGAATGCGCGCTGAATGGCGATCGCGCATTCCAGCGCCCTGGTTGGGGAGGTAAATGAGGCGAGAAAGGCGTCACCCATTGCCTTCACCTCACGGCCATCATGCGCCTGAAGCGCTTGCCGGATGATGCGCTCGTGCTGTCGGAGCGCCGTGCGTGCCCGGTCGTCGCCTACCCGTCGGGTCAAGGAAGTGGACCCTACGACATCGGTGAAGAGAATCGTTTGTACTTCACCAACCGCAAAGGGAAGGCCCGCGGGGGCACTGTCCCTCACATCCTCAGCGAGAAATTCTTCAATTGCGTCGACCACCGCATCGGTATTTCCAAGGTATGGAGCTATGGAGTTCCCTTCCTGAAGGACCAGCCGGGCGTTTGGTATCTGGGAAGCTAGGCGTTTGGCCATGTCGACATGCGGGTAGGCAAGCTCTCGTCTGTGTATGACCAAGACCGGCATGGTCAATTCGGGGAGAAGCTCCGTGACGTCGAAAGCGTTAGTCGCCGCCAGGCTCGCAGCGAAAGTCCGTTGCGTGGTGCACTGTCGTAAATACTCCGCGAAGCGGCGCGAGTCTTCACCTGCGGACCACCCGAACGCGACGTGGGCGATCATCTCCGTAGCCGTTTCCCAGTCCATGTCCATCAATGCGCGGATGGCCTGGAGCGCGGGTGCCGACGCTAGAAGGTCGGACGCGCGTCCGTACGTGCACCAGAGAACAAGACGAGACACGCGCTCGGGGTTACGGGCGGCGTAGGCGATGGCAACCGGGCCCGCGTGGACACCAGCGGCCAGAACAAAGCCGCGTAGGCCGAGGCGCTCGACGACCGCCTCCAGATCGCGTAAATGAGATTCGATTGAGAAGTCACCGACGTCGCGCTCGGACAGTCCGGTACCCCGACTGTCGTAGTGGACGAGCGATCGGCGGTCGGCGAGGCGCTCGTACCATTTCCGCTGCTCGGGAATCTGCCAGTCAAGCTGGATGTGGCTCGCCGGAGGCGCCGGCATGTGAAGGAACGGCGTGCCCTTGCCGATAGTCCAGAAGGCTATGCTCACGCCGTCCGAAGCTCGGGCGTATTGAATACGCGGTTCCCTGGCTGGTCTAACCCCATATGCTGTCGTCGCGTCCTGGATGTTAGGTTCCATCGCGGCAGCCTGCTGGGAATCTGAGGCGCGGCTGAAGGTTTTGGCCGCGCGGCGGCCCGCGATCTCCGCTCGGAGCGTTTCGATCTCCTCTGAGGGCTCCATCCCTAGTTCGCGTCTGAGCAGTTCTGCGCACTTCTGATACTGCCGTAGCGCCTTGTCACGGCTTCCGGACAGTGCAAAGAGGCGCATCAGTCCGCGGTGCGCCTCTTCGCGCACGGGGTCGGCCTTTAGAAGGCGTTCCAGTCGTTCCATGGCAGGGTCGATCTGTCCTTGAGATTCGTACAGATGTGAGAGCTCCATAAGAATGTCGTTGTGAAGAGTCTTGAGTTCCTCTCTGACGGGCTCTGTCCACTCTTCGTAACGATCCGCCGGGAGCAGGTCACCGACGTAGAGTGCCAGCGCCTCCTCGTAAAGCGCAGTATCCGTTCCTGACGCGCGGGCTATTTGCACTTGAGCCCTGAAGGCTTCGGAGTCCACCCAGGTCTCGGGAGAAATGGCCAACAGATCAGTGGCAGCGATGACGACCGGCGAAGTCAGCCCATGTTCAGCGAAGGTCGAACGCAGATAATGTAGGTTCTTGCGGAAATTTACAGCGGCGGCTGACGGCTCGGGCTCGCGCCAGAGTAGTTCACTCATCTGCTCACGGTGGAGCCAACGCCCTTTGTTCAGCGCCAGCAGCTTCAGCTGAGTCGCGGCCTTACGCCTTGGCCAAGAGCTATCGATAACGACCTGCTCGCCGCAGCGCACCTCGAAGCGGCCAAGGAGGTAGATGGAAAGAGCGCTGCCCCCAGCCGCGGGCACCGCTGTTGGATCCCCTCTTTGGCTCCGCCCCTTGCCGTTCGCCGCCACCGCTGGTGTCCCCCTGACCGATGAGAGTAACCCTGATGATACATGACCCGCCGCCAGAAGCAAGATATTCTCCCGCTTTGGGCGAAAATACCCCGAAATTTCCGGAAAAGAACACCTGAGGAACGTTTAAGGAACGCTCGGGGGACACCCCTTCCTTAGAGTGGCCACAGATGGGTTAGTCCGCTGTTGAGCTACAGGGGAAAGGAGGGAATGCAATGGCTGTCGTACAGAGAACACTGTCGGGGCAGACAACGCGACGACACGCGTGGAGATCGGGGGTGTTCGCCCCCGCGGCTGTGGCGGGCAGGGCGGTTTCGGCTCTTGTGCGCCTCGCTGCCGGCTCGGGTAGCGGCTACCGCAGCTACCCGAGGGAACGCTTCTCGGACTTCGAGCTGCACCAGCTCGTCGCCGGTCGGAAAGACCGTTTAGACGGAGGCCTCTAGCGCAACCTCCTGGAAGTTAGAGCGCCACTTCGGTGGGGAAGGAGGCTCTATGCCTGAACCGATAAGCGGATGAACAGGGACCAGAACAAAAGGGGCAAGACAACGAAAGGAGAAAAGAAATGAAGAAGCTGTTGATCGCGGGGGTAGCCGCAGTATCTCTTGCAGTTCCCTTCGTCGGCGGAGCGCCGGTTCACGAGGTGTACGCCCGTCCCGACTGCCAGGCGGTGGACTATAACGGTGATGGCGTTGTCGACATCACCGACATCGTCACGTCGATGTCACTGAGTGGAGGCAACGGTCGCGCGAGGATCCTGCTGACTAATTTCGGCGAAGCCTGCTAGGTCGAGCGCCGGGCGGAGGCCGCTCAGGCGACCTCCGCCCGGCGGCGGCGCTACCGGCTGGGTAGCGCCGGGGAGACGCGCCGCTTAAGGCCGATCAGGCAGGCACCCTCCGCCTGGGGCTGTCCTTTCCCATGAAGGATTCCTGACCGGCCTCGAGGGGCGAGCCTCCCAGAGGCGGGGCACTCGGCCGCACGAGTGTCTCGCCTTTCTTGTAGCGGTCAACCGCTATACAGCGCTGACACCCTCATTGGCTCGGGAGTACTTAAAATACGCGGTTCCAAGGTTGGTCTATCCTACATCGCGAGAGCGCCTCTTAGGACCGTAGCCCCGCAGGAGCACGCGCAGCGCCACTCTTTCTCGCTTTGTCGCCAAGCCACGGGTCGGGCTGGAGTTCCCGATCAAACGCGCGAAGGGGGTGCCTTTTCGGGTCGAGTTCGTCGTCCAGGTCCCACGGCTCGAACGCGTTCTTGATGTTCGCAAGACCGGTACGGGCAAGCTCCGGATAGTGGCGCAGAAGAACACACTTAAGATCCGCAGCATCGATCCACTGGAGACCCTCTTTGGTATAGGTCTCCTCGTTATAGCTGTCGGTGTAAAAGCGGTCCGCCTGCAATCTGCGGGTTGCATTCAGGATGAAGATCTGAAAGAGCGTTTCACCGAAGCCGAAGGCCTCAGGCCGGCGGCTCTCGTCTTCCGCTAGCGTGCCAACCATCAGGTCAAGCTTCTCGATGCCCTTCGACCCATCTCCATAGACTCTCTCAAGCCTCTCAATCGTTCTCTGGTCATCCGTGAGATCGCGGAAGGAACGGATCGGGTTCAGGCGAAGCTGACGCCGGAATTCGTTGTAGCGCGGCACCCCGCGTTCGCGTGCTCGCAGGACGTCAACCGCACCCAGATCTAGGAGCGCGTGGCCAGGAACGCTCATCTCTTGCATGAACCTGGGAAAGTTGTTCAACACTAGCTCGCCTGGATGTTGGTTGCCGAACGAGTAAAACATGTCTTCAATACCAAAGCGTTCGATCGTTCTTGCGGAGCCGCATTGGCGCGATTCAACGAGAGGGATCTCGTCAATCCGGTCATTATTGGTTCGCCTTAGCTTGAGGGTCTCGGGTAACAAGGAGTGAAGTCGGTAAACTTCGACGAACTCCTCCGTAAGGCCGAACGGGCAACCGTGGTTATCGAGTGGGTTTCCGACCGCGCCCCCCATTTCAAGGTTGTGTACGTTGACGTTCGAAACCGTTTTCCTGCTCTTACCGGTCTTGAACACGTTCGTGAGGAGGCCGTACCAGTTTGCATTCGCTCCTCCATATACGATGCGGTTGGCCAAAATCGCCGGCGTCCACTCTATATTGTGAATCTTTGCCATGACCGCCGCGTTGATCAGGCGCGCGACGTTATATAGCAGATCGTCGCTCCAGTCCGGATAAGCGATCTGAAGACGTTCACATATCGCGTTGTGCTCCCTAACGAAGAGGGTGTGGAGCATCGACAGTCCCACCCACCAGTTGCGCGTGAACCCCGTCTCTTCGATACCGTTACTGTCGAGGGGCAGCCTCGAGTCATCAGTCAACCGCAGCTTGCCGCCGTCGCCGCTGCGAAGACGACGGGCAGTTTTTTGATCGCTACCGTAGATCTGCGACCCGTCCCACCAGTGAGTGACCTCATTGATGAAGGTGATCGGAGCGTCTTCACTGCCGTTCTTATAGGTTGGGTCCACCTGAGTCTTTGGCACCACCATACTCGATTGCAAATGGCGGATTCGGATGGGGTCATCTTCATCAAGCGGGATCTCATACGCCTCGGTCGGATGGGGCTCGCCATGGTGTATCCAGTCGTGGTTCTGGAAGTTGATCCACGCGGCGGCCAGCATATTTAGAGAGGGGATCTCCCTCATCGGGTCCTCCCGCGTAAGCAAGACTCTACTGACGATTCGCGGGTTGGGTGTCATCACGTCCGTTGCGAGCTCCCGACGAATGGCGTCACTAGATACGTTACGCAGGAAGCGCGTACCCGCCGCCCCTTCCTTCGGGTTAAGCAAGTTGTTCCAGCTACCATCTGCCGTGCGGAAGTGCCTCACGCCTGGCGGGGGTTTAAGGCCGGCCGGCTGAAATGCCGTTAACGAGTCGCTGGGATACGTGTTTCGGAGGTTGCCCCGGTTGAGTTGCGCCCGCATGTATGCCAGGACAAGGAGTCCAACCATGTACGGCCTGCGGTCCCAGTTCGTCCAAACGCGTCCACGATAGCCGGGAAACCATCCTAGGAGTTCCGTCAGAGCATCGACAGCGACGGAGGCTACCCTCCCAAGAGATTCGCCGGCGATTAGCCTAAGGCGGGTCGGCAGCCCTCTTTCCGGCATCGCATCAGGGGGTGCTGGCAGCGCGTTACGGGACAGAGTCGGAGGCGCCAACAGCTGCTGCCGCTGGAAGTAGGAGACCGGAGGAACATGCACCTTAATGGCGGTAGCCGCATTTACTCTTGCCGCTGCAAGCATGTCCTTCCAGTCCTGATTTTTGGAGTCGCGGTCGAGGGCGGCTTCGTAGTACGATGCGGCCAGCCCGTACTGTTCGCGATGGAAGAGCTCCAAGCCCAAGAGGGCGTGGAGTTCACCCGTAGGGTCCTCCGGTTGCGCACCCGTCAGCTCTCTTACGGCATGATCGTTGCGCAGTTGGACAAAGTACTGCACCGCTTCATCACGGGCCTCCTCCCACCGCCTTTGGTCAGCCTGGTCCCGAGTTGTCATCCTGGCACCCCTCGTAGTGCCCTAACGTCACGCTAACCGTGCGCCGGGCTGCTCGGTGTTCCTTCTCTTAAGGTCTTCTGCAGGTCCCTCATGAAGTCGAGGAAAAAGTCCTTGAAAATGCATGCCCGTTCGCTACGGCCGGTCCCGAATGTAAACCGTAGGTCGTTGGATTTGGCGGCGGCCTTCTCGATCTGAAGTATCAGCACAGTTTTGCCAGGGACAGTGGGAAACAGTAAGAGTCCATCGAACCGAGTTGACTTCGTGGCGATCCGCGGTACTTTCGTGGTCAGTGCGTGCCGCGTGAAAATCTCTTCGACCGGCTTGTCGAGGTTGGCGCTGAGCAGGCGGAGCGCGATTGAAGTAGTCTGAACAGTCTCGCCGATATTGTGTCCAATATCGACGAGATGCGCCCTGCCGCCGAGAGCGGTTTCACAATACGCCATGATCTTCTTTTGAGATGCCCGCGCGCGGAGGTACTTCCAAGGCAGAATAGTCTCACCGAGCCTCTGGAGCGTATGCTGGGCGGCCCTGGCGATTTGTGGCGGCACATCTTGACCGAAGAACCTTCTGTTCACTACTTGGGTGATGGCATAGGCGAGCTTCTCGTCGTCCGCCTTGGCCTTTATTAAAGCGGCTATGTTCTGAACGTCAGACGGACTGTAGCCCTTGGCGATTTCAGTCTCCAGGCGTTTGCGCCGCTCAGCTATTTCGGGACTGTGATCCGATTCCAGCGAGAGGAACCACAAGTCACGCTCGTAGTCGCAGAACCTCGTGGCGCTGAGGAAGGTCTTGATCCAGAACGGCAGCGACTTCGTGCCATATGTATGCAAACGGTCTACCGCGCCCGATGCTTCGATCTTCTTGATTTGCTCCGGATCAGAGATGTAGACGATATCAACCAAGAACGGAATCTTGATCCGAAGGGGCCTGAAGAGAGTTGTGATCATGTTCGCCATTCGGGAATCCGGTCGCCGAAACCTCTAAGGTCCAGGCACTTTTGATTTCTCCACCTTGACACCTAGCATTGGGTGGTTTTCGAAGGTGTTGTCTTGCAGCCTTGGTTCCAGGTTCCCGTCGTCGTCCGAGCCGCCCGGTGGCTCCGTCCTCTTGGGGTGGTAAGCGCTTAGCACGGCTTCAAACCGGTCCTTCACTGGCTGAGCGGAGTCGCGACCACTTTGTTCGCACATCGCGTGCGCGGCTAGGTAGCCCAGCTGGCGATAGGACTCGAATATGGGCTGATTAAACTGCTGGTTCAGCGTCGAGTCATAAGGGAAAGTGGGATGGTCGTCCATCCAGTATTCGGCGATATCGAGTGTAAGATCATCCTCGCAGAGTCCCGCCTTGATAAGGATCAGTACGCCCCTATCGTCTTTGTCGGCTGCAGTGCATGGATAAGTCAATTCTCCGGCCGCGTAGTACGTGCTCACATAGCCGGTCTTCGGGTCATGCATTAGCGGCTTGAACTCTCCCAGATCTACTTCTACTCCGAAATCGACTCGTGCTAGGCGCAGCGCGTTCCCGATATTTCCGAGGTCGAACCGCTTGGAGAGTGGTCCGACGTCCGCGCTTACGGCGATGATGTACTTGCAGCGACGGCGGAACAGTTCGTAGAGGCCCAAGTTCTCGAAATGGCCGCCATCAGACAGGTAGATTTGGCCGTCATCATGTGAGGCGAGCCCAAACATTTCCTTCCAGTACAGAAACAGTGGCGAGTCAGTCAGCAGCTTCGTCAGCGCAGCATTTTGTGATGGCCGCGGGTTGCGAATCCATCGTCCGAGCCGAGCATTGACCAGCGTCGCCATGATGCTAAAGGTGCGCGATGTGTGCTCCCCCGCGTTTGGAGCGATCGCCGCACCTGATATGGCTGCCGCCTGAGACAGGCGCAGCGTGTTTAGCTCGTCGTGATCCTTCGTTTCAATCCAGCGTGTGAGCGCAGACCCGGATGCGAGTGGCGCGATGACGAATGAGTCGGCTTTACGGTCCAGCAGTTTCGCGCTCGTTGATCCGGGGAGGTTGAGCGTCGTGCAGATCAAATGATATGGCCCCGTAGGTGGGTCTTCCAAACGCGGGCGCAAATTCGACATATCTATGTCGTCGCGGGACCAGACCTGCGTCCAGCTTGGGAGCTTCGGGGCAGCCTTGTAACCTTTGGGCTGCGCAGCGATGACCCACGTCTGGGCGAGCATCGGCGCATAGATGCGGTTAAGCGAAAAATAGTTCAGAATCCAGCGACCCGCGGGATGGCCGACAAGCGTGACGAAAACCATCGCCCCGGACAGGGCAGCACCGATTTCTAGCCTCATCCACGACGTGCCGTCTGTAGTCTCGATTACGCGCCACAGAGCCCAGTACAAGGCGATGATCCCGAAGCCGAGCACGGCGTAGCCGCCGAATCCGAGAAGCGCCCTCCAGATAAAGGCCTCCGTTCGCTTCGTTTGCCACAATTTGTTCAACGAGATGACCGCGACGAGGGCACCTGCCGCCGCTGCCGCTCCTACCGCGATCTGCGCGATCGTATCCGAGCCTCCGCCGTCGGCGAGCCAGTTGAAGCCGTAGACGCCTCCGGACACAAGGAGCATTAAGGTCAGAACAGCCGCGGCAATGGGGGCTATCCGGGTCATTGGCACGACGGTGTCTTGCAGCCATTTCGGCGTAGGCTCATCCGTAAGGTTGGCGAGGATGGCCGAAATGCCGAAGACGAGAACGGGGCTCAGCACCCCCAGGAGAACGAGTGGGTCCATCCAGATGTCTTCGAAAGAGCTGACGGTGGTGACGGAACCGAATATCAAAGCGGCCGCGAGAAGGGAGGCGACGAGCGTCACGCCGTAGGCGGCGACGCGCAAGGCCCTATACGTGAAATCCCTAGTTGGTTCGAAGAAGAACAACGCGATGGCGACGCCGAAGAGGAGAAGGGGGCTCAGTGCACCAAGTAAGACGTCCCAGTCTTTCCACAGCTCATCGAGGTCGCTGATGGTCATGACGGGACCGAGTAATGGGGCGGCCGAAAGCGAGGCGACGAAGGCTAAGCCGTACGCGATGAACCGTGACGGCCGGAAAAATGGTTTAATTGCCGGCTGTACCAGGATCAACAGCACCGCAACGGCTACGAGGAATAGCCCGCCAGCGATCTCCCCTAACCGATCTGTGACATTGGGGTCTGTCCGTTCCGTCAAGGCACGGAGACCGATACCGCCGAGCCCAAGCAGGGTGATGGCCGGGAGAAGAAAGAGCGCCCATAACAAGACCGTCGACGTGAGGTAGCGACCGGCGATAATCCACGTCTTCGCATCAAAGAGACCGGGCTTTGTACCGTAAAGGGCGGCATTTTCGCGGACGTGTTTGAGCGCAGGACTCTCGTTGCCGTGGACCTGGCTCGAAGATTGGCCGCCATCGCTGTCGGGCCGCGGGAATGTGAACGGGAAATTCTCCTTGCACGTACCGAGGCGCGTGAGCCCCTGGTAATTCAACTCCTCCGCCGTCAGGGACGATAAAGCGGAACCCGCATAGCCACCTCCCGACACGGTTGACATGTAGTCAATGTCCGCGAGAAACCCGTGACGCGAGAGGGATTGCATGACGCCGACGCTGAATACCCCCGAACGCATGCCACCACCCGACAGCGCGAGACCGACGAGGCCATTGTCGATGTGCGGTCTTTCAGGGAAAGGGATCGACGATGTGATGTTCCGGGCGGCTCGGCTCGGCTCAATCCAGCCACGCATTTCGGCTGCGAACACTCGCTCGAAGGGAGCATTCAGGAGTGCCTGCGCATCGTCGTATAGGCATTCCCAGGGCGCACCGTGCCGGACTCGGCGGAGGAGTGTGGTTATTGCCCCGCGGGCGCCCTGCACCACTTGCGTCCAGAACGACGTGTGCCGCACAGGCCGGCGTGCGGCGCTTTGCCAGTTGTAATACTGATAGATCTCCGTCTTACGGAGCTCTGTGTGGACGTCTCCGGAGCAGACGATCCGTCCGCCGGTGGCGACGTCCAGCATGCGCTCGATCTCATCGAGGGCCGAGCTCTCTAACTGATTACTGGAAGTCTCACGTTCGTCGTCCTGCGACCAGCGGAGGCGCTGGACGAATGTCTTCGGGGACCTGTGGACAATGGCCATCCCGCACTGTAGTCGCGGTCCTCGTTGTTGCTCGCCGACGCTCTTTTTAGCCGAAAGGTTCATTTGGCTCGAAGCCAGGATCTGGATGGCCCATTGAAGAGCTTCGTCCTCCGAATCCGCAAATCTGTAGCTGATGTGCGGGTCGTCTCCCTCCCTCAGCTCCCGGCCCCCGGACGGATCCGGCCATGCAGAACTCGGAAGATCGCCGAGCTTGGTCGGCAGTCCCCGCGTGACTCTCTGAATGATCTTGTAGTGCTCTGCGAGAACGGACTCTGGGACGTCAGGTTCCGGCTGGTCAATTACGTCCTGGGCATCGCGCTGCCATAGCGGTTCCGGCACAATGCGCGCCGGATCGGTAAGCGCCACAACAAGGATAGTTTTTCTAGACACTTTACGCCCCAGGGATCATCTGAACAGGTCCCCCGCGGTCGGGCTCTGGCTTGCCTGGCGGGCATATGCTCGAACCGCCGCTTGGTGCGGTTCATATCTTATGGGGAAGCACTTGTCAATACCCGATTTTGAGTAGCCTACACGGGCCTACGAGTGATTAGAGGAAGATCTTTAGATCGACATGAAGACGCTCCGCGCCGGCGTCCTCGCCGAGCTAGCGAGCGCGCGGCAGGCGATTGAGGCCGCGCTCTTTGACGCGGACGTCGGCCCGTGTGCCCTTCAAACGGTGTGAACAATCGCCTGGGGGCGTCGGCGCGTTGCGTCTGTTGTATGACGTGAGGCGGGCCTGATGACCGCCACCGGCAGCCTGATGGACTTCGAACAGCCGGTGCATTCCCAGTGCTGTTAAGTGTGGGCTGGCAAGGTATGGGCACCGGGGGTGGCACTTCTGTCTCACGGCGGCTGGTGCCGGCCCAGGCGAAATCGACCACTCGGAGTTCGCGTGGCGGCGGCGCGCCTACGCTGACGCGGCGCCGTCCTCGCTGTGGGCTTCACTAAGGCGGGTTATTGTGGGTCGTACGCGAACTGCTCGGTCCGCTGCAGGAGGCATTCGGGGTCGTCGTTCTCCACTGAATTCGTGCGGCTCGAGACAGGAGTTCCAACCAGAGGCCCTCGCGAGCTGGGCGTAGAGTTCCGTGAGGGACGACCCCCAGGATCTCGTATAGAGCAAATGCTCAATTGCCTCGTCCTCAAGGCCGATGCAGCGAGAGTCAGAACGTTCCGAAGAAAAGCAATGTCGGAAGAGGGAGGGGCGCCGGTGGGTAGGAGTGTGAGTGTGACACCTTGAACCGGGGGCGGACCCCACCGACGCCTCTTCCCGTTCCCACTGAACTAGTTACAGACGCCCGGCGAGAGTCTGCGTGACAGCGTGGCGAGACGAAATTGCGTTATCCGCACAGTCTCCGCTACACGGATAACAGAAGGCCCGTCCCGTATGGGTGGGGCGGGCCTCCTGTGACCGAGGAAGAGATGGGGGCAGAAACCCATTCCCCTCGAACGGATTAACGCTCGATCGTCCGAATCCTTGGTGACTGTGAGGTAAACACTCGCGCCAAGGTTTTAGCGGTTTTAGCTGACCACTTCCGTGGGGTGAAGTCTTTTATGCGGGGCGGAATGCGGCTGAGAAGCGCACGCCGTTTTGTTGGTAAGGTTCCGCAACGGTCTCCTGCATTGGCGGGTCGGTCCCGTTCTCCGACATGACCGCGAATTTAGCGACGTCGTCGTCGAGCGCGGGCTTCGAGCTCCGGTCGCTCCCGACGATGGTGACAGTCGGCCGCTGCCGCACGTGCATTCCCATTTCACCCCCGACGAAGACGCGAATGCGGGATTGATCGAAGCCTGCCTCAAGCAGTGTTTCGACGAGCCTCGCCGCCTTTGGAACACCCTCGACAACGTTGATCTCGGCGTGTGTGTCGTTATCGAGATCCGAGACGATAACCATTACCTGGTCAGACACGAGCCGTTACCTCCTGGAGCGTATACAGGACCTGGGGTGCTTGGGACGCCCACAGTGTCTATCGCTGAACCCATTCGCTCTGGCCGTAAACTAAGTTGGGGTTTCGTTCAGAAATCGGGCACTCGGTAACGAAGACAACTGCCGTCGAGGCAAGGGCACGAGCGGGAGGTAACTGTCGATTGCTAAGCCGCGTGGGACAATCCAGACTCCCCCATCGCCGATTCGGCTGCCGATCCTCGTTAACCAGGCTGCTCTATGAGAATCAATCAGGCAGTTTGCCATCTCGCGTCGAGATGATGACGTCTGCTGGCGAGCGATCGCATCGTCGTGCGTTGCGAATAACAACGCGCGAGAGGGTTCTTTACGGCGGAGTAGCGATACCCACCGAGCTGCCAGCCGTCAACGCCACATCGGTACCCTGCGTTCCGTCGCTGCTGGTGCGGATAGGATCCCTAGCCCGTCACCCATCGGTCCTCACTGGGCTCCAAGTCATCGCCCAAAGGTCGCCGCCCCAGCTGTCGCTGGCGCCCGTGTGTTTCCCGCTGTAGATCCAGAGCTTGTCTTTGTAGATGACCGTTAACGGATCCCGTGGGCCCCACGGTGCGTGCTCGGTTTGAGTCGCCCACGTTGCGCCATCCGTTGAGTACCAGACGTCATTGAGCGCGTCTTTCGGGTCGCTGCGGTAACCGCCCAGCACCCACAGCCGACCATCGAATGCGTTCGCCCCGTAGCCGAAGCGCGGGCCCCACGCGACCGAGTTTGTGGCCTCTTTCCAGTTGGCCCCGTCAGTCGATCGCCAGACATCCGGCTTACCTTCGGCACCCACCATGTACATGGCGTCGTTCAGGACGACGACCTTGGCGCCTTCCCTCGGCGACCATGGCGCGTTCACTGCCACTTGCGTCCAGCGCAAGCCGTCGTCGGAAGACCAGGTGTCGTTCATGGTATGTGCCGTCGTAAAGTCGGCGTTCACCTGATCCGCGCCGCCAAACAGCCAGAGCTTGTCGTGGAAGACTATGACTGTGTGTTGTTTGCGAGGCGACCAATCGGCCTCGCCGTCGTTCTGCCAGATGGTTCCGTTAGGTGACGACCAGATTTCGTTGAGAGGCACCCGTTGGCTATACTCCATGCCACCGAATGACCACAGTCGCCCCTTGAAGAAGACCTTGGCGTCCCAAATGCGGCTTCCCGTGTCGGTCTTCGGGTAGTGTGTCCAGTCGATGCCGTTGCTTGACGACCAAGCGTTCGTCCGGCTGATCATCCACAGGTCGCCGTTGAATGCAAGGATGGGTTGCATAGTAACTGGGAGCTTCCCGGGCGTCCACTTCGGCGAGTCATTCGATCCCGGCTCGTCGGGATGACCGCCGCTGCCAAGGGGTAGGATCATCGACCAGGGCGTATCGCTCGGTGTGGCGGCGGGCGTGGACGACGGTTCGTCGGCCCCGGAACACGCGGGAAATAGGAGGCCGAGGGCGACGGCGACTGCGGGCGCGATTTGTCTCATGAGCATCGTCCAATCCAACGGTTTGTACCATTACTACAACCATGTCGCCCGTTTGGTTCCCCGGCGACCGCAAAGCCGCGGTGGTGGTGCTTGCCGCCTGACCCGCATAAGCGCGGAACGTTTTAGCTATCCGTGCAACAGTTTTGCGAAGTACGCCCCGCTTCCGCCGACAGTGTGGGCTCGCACGGCGCGGGGCATCCAGGCGAGGTCGCTGCTGTCCTCACGGCGGCTGGTGCCGACCCAGGCGAAATCGAATACTCCGAGTTCGCTCGGCGGTGGGTCTACGCAGCAGAACTCGAGATCGCCCCGACTTCTCCTTCATCCTTGAAGCCATGCAGGCCGCCTTTGCTCAGTCCAGGCCGAGCCTTGTCATCTGATCACCGGGCGCTTGAATCTCCTTCAAGACCTGTCTGAGCCGGTCGGCATAATCCTTCTCCTTCTTTGACCCAGCCAGGTTGTTCTTCTCCTCAGGATCGTTGTAGAGGTCGTAGAGGTGATTGCCGCTGAACGGCCCTAACGCCCAGTAAGGCAGCAGATCGCCCTCTCGATACGGCTGTCGGATCACAGGCACTCGTGAGCCCGGCATCTTGTCAAGGTAGGCCCGCTCATCAGGTGGGGGAAGCCGCAGCTTGGTCAGGAACGGTATCGGCATTGTGGACCACCGGTTGGACCAGAGGGAGAGAGGGGCGTTCGGCCCGGATGGCGCCCGGGCGTATTTGCAAGTGTCGTCGATTAGATGCACCTCGCGTCCCCAGACGCCAGACAGCGCGAATTTCCGGACGGACTTCAGGTCGCCCTGAATCAGCGGCAGCAGGGAGCAGCCGTGTGTTGGGTGCGCGACTTCAACTCCAAAGAGCTCAACGAGAGTGGCGAAGATATCGGCGGTGGTCGTGAGCGCGGTGCTGCTTGCTGGTGGCTGGCCGGGCCATGCGATCATCAGCGGGATGTGGCCCAAGGGCTCATAGACGGGGACGTTCGGCTTGCCCCAGATGTCTCTTTCGCCAAGGTAATGGCCGTGGTCTGTGCAAACGATGACGACTGGGTCCTCCCAGAGATCGTTGCGCTCGATCGCCTCGATTACGCGGCCGAACCAGGCATCGATCATGTTCAGCTTGGAGCCGTAGCAGGCCCGTATCTGGTGAGCCTCCCTCTCGGTGAGCACTCCCTGCCCGACCGCGCCGCTCATGTAGGGAGGCCAGATCAGATGCGAGCCGGTCCACGGTTTGTCGTACAGCGATGCGTACGGCTCAGGCGTGTCGAATGGTTCGTGAGGATCGAACTCGTCGACAAAGAGAAAGAAACGGTCATGATGGCCGGCGTTCTCGTCGAGCCAGCGAGCCGCGGCGGTCATCGTTTGCGGGCCTGGAAAGTCTGGCTCTTCTCGAAAGTAGCCGCGAGAGTTGTCGTAGGGCATGTGGCCGCGACCGAACATCGGGCTGCCAATCCAGCTCGGATCCGGTCGCGTTCGCCAGGGGTCGCTTTCATGGCCCCGCTTATAATCCCAAGCGGTGAAGTCGGTGTGGTAGTTCTCGCCGCCAGTCTCGAAGAGATGGGGATGGTCGGAGATCAGCATCGTCACCACACCGGCCTGCCTCAGATACGCCACGATCGAATCCTCCCAGAGCTCGATCGACCCCCACGGCTTCCAGAGAAAATCGAGGGCGCCGCAGAGAATGTCGTGACGGGCGGGGATGCACGGCAACGACCCCGCGTAATGCTTCTCGAAACGAACAGATCGGCTGGCGAAGGCGTCGAGGTTCGGCGTTCCAAACTCGCGGCCGCCGTAGCTCCCGAGCATGTGCCGGTTCAGGCTATCGAGGAGGATGAGGATTGCGTTCTTAGGCGGCTCAGCGAAGGTCGCCTGCCCCTTGGTCATCGGGACATTCTAGCACCGGTAACGTTCGCGGATTCTCCCTTCAGGGGGAGATGCCCTTTCTTTTGGGCTGCCGACGTTCGTATCAAGCCCAGCTCGCTAATTCTGGCCACTCGAATCCCATCGCCGGAAGCTGCCAGATACTTCATAGACGTCTCGTTTCACTACGCTCGAACTTATCCTTGGGGGCGCAGCTATACGGGTGCTTTTGGGGCGACTCGTGGCCAGGGGCGGGCCCGCTCCATGATCTGCGCGAGCTCCAGCAGAAGCGCGTCTTCGTGGCGGCGGGCGTAGGCCTGGAGGCCGATGGGGAGGCCGCTCTCGGAGAGGCCGGCGGGGATAGAGATGGCGGGGTAGCCGGAGAGGTTGGCAGGGATGGTGAGGGCGCCGGCGTTGTACGGGCTGACTCTCAATTCGCCGACCATGTTCGGCATCGGGCCCTCAGCATTGAAGGGCTCCATCGGGCTCGTGGCGCAGAGAACGATGTCGGTCTTCTCGAAGAGGTCGGCCATTGCTTCGTTCATCTCGACGCGGAATTTCTCGAGGCGCGCGCCGTGCTTGGCACGGTAGGTGGGGGCGGCTCGCATCGCAAAGGCGATCTCGCCGGTGAGGTCCTGCTCGCAGTCGGGCCAGTAGTCCTGGAGGTCAGCGACGAGGGAGGGGAGGCCAGCGCTGGCCCAGGTGATGCCGCTTTCTGGGACGCTGACCTCGATGTCGACGCGCTTCAGGCCCGCGGCCTCGACCAGGAAGTCGGCGGCCTCGGAGACGATCTGGCGGACTTCGGGATGGACGACTGTGTTGCCGAGGTCCACGGCGACGGCGGCGCGGAGGCCTTTGACGCCGCGGGCACCGAGCCAGGCCTCCCACCCGTCCTGGTGCGGGAGGCTGAAGGCGTCCCGTGGGTCATAGCCCGAGGTGATGTCGTACCAGCGAGCGGCGTCGCGGACACTCCGGGCGACCGTTCCCTTGACGGCGGCGAGCTGGCCGTAGGCAGCGCGGGGGCCGCGGGGAATGCGGCCGAAGGAGCCTTTCATGCCGACAAGACCGCAGTAGGAGGCGGGGATGCGGATGCTGCCGCCGCCGTCGCCGGCGGTGGCGGCGGGCACGAGGCCTCCGGCCACTGCAGCCGCCGAGCCCCCGGAGGAGCCGGCGGGCGTGCGTTCCAGGTTCCAGGGGTTGCGGGTCACGCCGTGGAGTTTCGTGGAGGTGTAAGCGACGAAGCCAAACTCGGAGGTGGCGGCCTTGCCGACGAGCACGGCCCCGGCCGCGCGGAGGCGCTCGACGTGGGTGGAGTCGTGGTCGGCGACGTTGTCCTTGAAGACGAGCGAGCCGTGGGTGGTGGGCCAACCGGCGGCGTCCTCAACGTCCTTTACGAGGATGGGGACGCCGGCGAGGAGGCCGGGGTCTTCACCGCGGCCAATGCGAGCGTCGATCTGCTCGGCCTGGCGACTCGCGCCCTCAGCGTCGAAGTAGGTGAGCGCGTTGAGCTTGGAATTGGCGATGGCCTCTAGCGAGGCTTCCACGACGTCGACGGAGCGTATCTCGCCGCGGCGGACAGCGTCGGCGAGGGACGATGCGTCATCGAGCCAGGGTCTCACAAGGCACCTTCCTTTGGGAGTGTACGGTTGCGCCACCAGCCGGGCAAGTGCGCCGGCTTTCCCCCGATAATCGGGTGCCATGAAAGTTTTTACGGGTTTGGCGCTCCTAGGCCGGTTGACTCTATGCCGCCAGCACCTCATTCTTCGAAACCTCAAGGACCCCGGTATCTCGGGTAAGCGATAAGGAGGTCCATGCTTACGAAATTTGACGATTACGCAATCCACCAGACACCGGAGCCCATCGCCCACCCGGCATCGAGCGACCGGAACGTCTATGACCGCTACTGGTTCAATGGGTACGCGGACGACGGGGAGTATTACTTCGCAATCGGGATGGGTCTGTACCCAAACAGGGGGATCATCGACTGCGGGTTCAGCATCGTGCGCGACGGCGAGCAGCACGCGTTTCACGCTTCGAGACGGGCGACGGGGGAGCCGGCTGACACGTCAGTAGGGCCATTTCGGATAGAGGTGGTAGAGCCCATGATGGTGTCGAGGGTCGTGCTGGACCCGAACGAGACCGGAATCGAATGCGACCTTACGTTCACAGCTCGGACGGCGTGCGTTGAAGAGGGAAGGCAGACGCTACATCAAGGGGTCCGGCCCATGCTCGACTCCACGCGGTTCGCACAGTTCGGGCGCTGGCAGGGAACGGTGGGGTACGACGGGAAAACCTTGGCCATCGACGCAACGCGGGTCTATGGGACGAAGGACAGGTCGTGGGGATTGCGACCCGTGGGTGAACCGGAGATAGGCGGCGCCCCGGCGCGCAGAATGCCGCAGGTGTTTTTCCTTTGGGCGCCGGTTCACTGGGAGGACCATTGTACGCATTTCGGATTGTTCGAGGATGAAGCGGGGCACCACCTCCACTCGGACGGGGCGATCGTGCCGGCGTATCGCTCGCCGGATGAGATACCCGGCGTGATGGATGCAAAAATTCGGACAATGGCGTCGGTGGAGCATGAGATCAAATACGTCCCGGGGACGAGGCGGGCACAATCGGCGCACATCTCCCTCATCGAGCGGTCGGGCGAGCGGCATGATATCGAACTGGAGCCGCTGATCTGTTTCCGGATGAAAGGGATCGGCTACATGCATCCAGAGTGGGGCCACGGACGCTGGAAGGGGGAGTTGGCTATCGGCGGAGAGTCCTGGAGGACGGAGGACCTCAACGAGCTAGCCTTGGAGAACATCCACATCCAGCAGGTAATGCGCGCGCGGTCAGAAGGCCGGCAAGGCATCGGAGTCCTGGAGCAGGTTTGCCTGGGGCCCCACGCGCCCACGGGCTTCAAAGAGTTCTTGGATGGCGCGCCCCCAACTTGAAAGTGCGGCGGCGGGGGGTATCACAGCCCGGTGGGCGTTTGACAGACCAGCTTGTCTGTGGCATAGAATCCCTCGCATGAGCCCAACAGATGCGCAAGAGGCGTTCCTGCGCGAGAGCAATGTTGCTGTGCTCGCTACGGTCGACCGTCGTGGCCGGGCGCACGCCGCGCCGATCTGGTACCTCTACGAGGACGGGGAGTTCGTCATGTCCACAGGTCGCGGCTCGCAGAAGCACCGTAACATCGAGGCTAACCCGGAAGTGATGCTCGTCATCGACCGTCGCTCGCTGCCCTACTACTATCTGTCGGCACGCGGCAGGGCCGAGATCGGGCCGGCTCTTTCTCGCGAGGACCGCGGCCGGATCGCTTCGCGCTACTTGACCGAGGAGCAGACCAGACGTTACCTGGAGCGCATGGCCGGGCTGGAGTCCGTCTCGATCCGCTTACAACCCAGGCGATTTGTCGAGTTCAACGGCCAGGCCGGCCGATAGATCACGCCGCGCGGCCGGCGACGAATTCGTCGATCGCGCCCGCCAGCTCCCTCGTTACGTCGGCGCTCGAGCGGCCTTTCACCTTGAACGAGTGATCGCCGTCCGGAATCTCATGCAAAGCGGCGAAAGGCAGGGCGGCGATGGTGCGGTGCAGCCGGTCCGGAATCGCAAACGGATCGCGCGTGCCCTGGAGAAACAGCATCGGCGCGTCGATCTGCCGGAGATGTGCGTCGCGGATGCGCTCGGGCTGGCCGGGTGGGTGCAGGGGATAGCCGAGAAACGCCAGCCCCGCGGCGGGAAAACCATCGGCGACGATGTGCGAGGCGATGCGGCCGCCCATTGACTTGCCGCCGAGGAACGGTTGGGGGAACTCGGATGCTACCGCCTCGGCGACGGCGCGATAGCAGGCCTCGAGCCGCGGCTGAGGGTCGGGCCGTTGGCGCCCCTCCTCTGTGTACGGGAAGTTGAAGCGCAGAACCGCGAGCCCGCGCTCGGCCAGCTGCCCGCCGATGTCGACGAGCAGCTTGGTGTCCATGCCGTGACCGGCGCCGTGCG
>Ga0114129_10001961_pt1 | contig 28152 bp, 27 predicted proteins | sample RhiMetdeltSRZDD1_FD_80071 | JGI IMG/M metagenome (GOLD analysis project Ga0114129, IMG submission 80071) | Populus rhizosphere microbial communities from Tennessee, USA - Rhizosphere MetaG P. deltoides SRZDD1 (version 2) (version 2) | ecosystem: Host-associated > Plants > Roots > Rhizosphere >... | reverse complement strand
GCGCTCCCGGCTCGCACGATCGAGCTCAGGGCGTGGATGAAGCGACCCGCAGCGCCAATTGCCGGGATCTGGTTTCTTGCGGATACGACCGGAGGTCGTACTAAGGAGAGCTCCACCACCCAGCAGCGGGTCCGGACGCGGTCGGACGGGAGGTTCTGAACAGCGGCAGCGCGCCTGAACGCGCTCAACGCCCGGTCGGACGCGCAGGACGACGCGGATTCTCGGTCCAGTACGACCCCGGATCGTATTTGGGGGCGATTCGGGCAGTTGGGCCGGTTAGTACGAGCCGGGCTCGTATCTGGGGGAGAAGAGGCGCCGGCGAGGGTCGCGTGAGCCAAGGGCCCGCACTGGCGTGGCCCGCGCGTGGCTACGCCGAGCGGCGAAAACGGCGGGCGATCAGGGCGTAGGCGGGGAGGCGTGACAGGGCGTCGGCGAGGCGGATCTCGGTCACGCCGTCGCGGGCCTCGATCCAGAGCGGCGGCGCTGAGGCGTTGCTGCCCGGGCGGGCATCGACAGTGGCCAGGTCGATGGCCACACGTCCCGGCTCGGCCGTCCCGAGGGACGCGATCAGTGCCTCCGGCCGCTCCGATTCGTAGCTCGCCCGGAGCTCCTGCTCCAGCCGCCAGCGCGGGCGCCGCAGCAGCACCGCCCGCCAGGCTTCCGCGACGGCCGGCGTCACGCGGCCGGACCCCGGCGCCGGCTCGCCGTCGCCCGCAGCAACCACCGACTCGCCCCGAACCCACAGCCCCGCCTGGTGGAGCAGCGCGTACTCGTCGAGGTCGGCGTAGGCCGAAAGCGCCGCCGCATCCGTGGCCGGCGACTCTGAACCGTAGATCGCCCGGACAGACGGCCCGAACGCCTCGGCAAGATCCAGGTCGAACGCCCGGACCGTTCGGTGGAAGTAGACGTTCTGGTACATGAACAACCGCCCGCCCAACGTGGCTTCGAGCGCCGACAACCCCGGCTCGTATAGCGACAGCCCACGGTCCGAGATGAACGCGTAGTGCCGCAGCCGCTCCACGTCGATCTGGCCGACCGACACGCCGGTCATGTAGGCATCACGCCGGACGAAGTCCAGGTTGTCGACGGTGAAGACGCCCGATAGCAGCGGCTGAAGCCAGCGCACCCAGCGCGGCATCGAGGAGTCCGCGAGGGCCGGCTTCGATACGAGGAAGGAGACCCAGCGCGGGTCGATCGACTCGCCGTCCGCGAACGCGTCCCGTTCCGGTACCGCACCCGGGGCCCGGCGCAGACCGCCGATCAGCTCGCCCAGCTCGCGTTCGATGATCAGCTGCGAGAGGTCCTCGTGCGACAGCCGCTTGCCGTCGGGCCGGCGTGCGTCGGCCGGCGCGGGGAAGCTCGAGAGCACGTGGTCGTCGAAGAAGTGCGCGAACGGCCCGTGGCCGACGTCATGGAGCAGCCCCGCGATTCGAAGCGTCTCGACAACCAGGCCTTCGGACGGAACGGGCTCGTCCGCGGACGCCGACGCGAGCGTTGACTTCAGCGTTGGGTACAGCGACCGGGCCCACAGCCCAGCCTCATGCATGACCCCGAGGCCGTGCGTGAACCGCGAGTGCTCCGCGGTCGGGAAGACCCACCGCGCGCCCTGGAGCTGGCTGATCCGGCGCAGCCGCTGCAGCCACGCCGTGTCGAGGAGGTCCTCCTCGGCGACGTCCTCGTCCGGCAGGCCGGCGCCCGCGGATTCGCCGCGCTGGAGGCGTTTCGTCAGCTCGAGGTAGCCGTGGATCGGGTCGCTGATGAGGTTGACCGCGGCGAAGGGGTGGCGCGCCACGAGGTCAGGATACGGGCCGCTCAGCCCCGGGATTGCCTCAGCCCCGGGATCGCGTCAGGCCCGGTACTGCGCGAGGGCTGCCTTCAGCGTGCGCTCGACGTCCTCGCGCAGGGCCGCAGGCTCGAGGACCTCGACGTCGCTGCCCCACGACAGGATCCAGAGGCGGATCTCGATCGTGCCGGCGACCGTGGCCCGCCACAGCAGCGAACCGTCGGGCGCCGTCTCCACTCGCTGGGTCGGATGCCACGTCGCCTCAAGCACGCGCGAGGCGACCTTGGGCGCGAACCGCAGGACGATCTCGACCTCGTCCTGGTCCATGATGATGTCCCAGGCCCGGCGCAACGACGCCTCGATCGCGCCCGACTCCGGAGCCTCGAACCGTCGCGGCGAGATCGAGACATCGCGGATCCGCTCGATCTTGAACGTCCGCGTCGCCGCTCGGCCCTCGTCCCAGCCGATGAGGTACAGCGCGTGGGTCTGCAGCGACGGCTCGATGAGATAGGGCCGGACGGTCGCCCGCCGCGATTTCGGCCGCGGCTCCTCGTACTGGCCCAGCTCGTAGTCGATGTCGACGACACGGCGCTCCGCCCAGGCCTGGGTCAGGCGCCGGACATGCTCGATGAACTGCTCGTCGCGTGGCGCGTGCTGCAGGACGTCAAGAGTTCGCTCGACGTGCTCAGCGAGCGGTGCCGGAAGCCCGCCCTCGAGCTTCTCGAACGCCGATGCGAGGTCCGGGTCGTACTTGTCGGCGTAACGGACCATCAGGCGGGCAGCGAGGAAGACGGCCATCGCCTCGGACCGGGTCAGCTTGAGCGGCGGGAGGAACGCCGATTCCGAAACGCCCCAGACCCCGTCTTCGGCCCAGGTCGGGATCTGGAGCTCCCGTTCGAGCGCGCGAAGGTCGCGGTAGACCGTCCGAACCGACATGTTCACCCGCGCGGCGATCGCTTCGACCCGGATCCCGTCGGGGTGGCTGTTGAGCAGCTGGACGAGTCGGGTCAGGCGGGCGAGGCGATCCCGCTTGCCACTGCCGCGTGTCTGGCCGTCGGCCTCCATTCGGCCGAGGATACGGCAGGTACCAGTCCGGCCCCGGACCTCCGGGTCATCGCGAGGCTGTCGGCCGGGGCACAGGATGCGCGTGCGGTCCTCGAGAGGGGATTGTCAACGTCGAAACGGCGTTCTCCCTCCTCCGCCGGTCGACGACATATCCGAAGCGGCGCCCCTCCTCCTCCGGGCGCCGCTTCGGGATTCCAGGCCCGGTTACCATCGCGGGCCATGGCCCGACCCGTCATCAGCTTCCTGACCGACTTCGGGGCGCGCGACCCTTCCGCGGCAATCTGCCGCGGCGTGATGCTCGGCATCGCCAACGACGCGCACGTCGTCGACATCACGCACGAGGTCGCGAAATGGTCCATCCGCGACGGGGCGTTCCTGCTCGCGAACGCCGTGCAGTACCTGCCGGTCGGGACCCATGTCGCGGTCGTCGATCCCGGCGTCGGCACGGAGCGCCGCGCGATCGGGCTTCTCTGCGAACGAGGCGACGTCCTCATCGGCCCGGACAACGGTCTGCTCCCGCCGGCGGCGGCCCGCCTCGGTGGCGTGAAGCAGGCACGAGCCCTGAGCAACAGGAAGCTCCATCTGCCCCGGACGACCTCGACGTTCCACGGCCGCGACATCTTCGCGCCGGTCGCGGCCCATCTCGCGGCGGGGACGTCGTTTCGGAGCGTCGGGCCGGTGATCGACACGGCCAGCCTCGTCCGCCTCCCGTGGCCCGAGACAACCGTCGAGCCGGGTGCCCTGCGGACCGCCGTCCTGTACATCGATTCCTTCGGGAACGTGAAGCTGGCGGCCCAGGCGACGCAGCTCGCGGACGCGATCGGGCCGCTCACCACCGGCGACCCACTGCGGCTCGACATCATGTCCGGCCCGCTGCCGGTGCCGTGGGCCTCGACCTTCGGCGAGGTCGCCGTTGGATCCCTCTTCCTGTGTGAGGATTCGTTCGGCTGGCTGAGCCTGGCGGTCAACCAGGGCGATGCGGCCAGCCGTCTCGGGATCGCGGAGGACGCACCCGTACTGCTCACTCGCGTCGCGGTCGAATGACCCGGCCGGTCATCACGTTCGCGACCGACTTCGGCCCCTCGGCGCCGGCGGTCTGTCGAGGCGTGATGTTCGGGATCGCGCCCGACGCGAACATCATCGACATCAGCCACCAGATCCCGCGCTACTCGATCCGTGACGGCGCACGGACGCTCGTCTTCGCGCTGCCGCACATGCCGGTCGGCGTGCACGTCGCCGTCGTTGACCCCGGCGTCGGGACCGCGCGCCGCCCGGTTGCGATCCGCGTCTCCCGCGGCGACATCCTCATCGGCCCGGACAATGGCCTGCTCGTCGCGGCGGCGGAGCTTCTCGGCACGATCGAGGAGGTCCGGGTCCTCGAGAACAAGGAGCTCATGCTCCCCGTGATCTCATCGAGCTTCCACGGCCGCGACATCTTCGCGCCGATGGCCGCCCACCTGGCGATGGGGACGCCACTGGCGGATGTCGGTCCGGCGATCGATCCCGCGACGCTCGTCCGGCTCAGCTGGCCAACTGCGACGATCCGGCCCGGCGAGCTCCGGTCCGTGATCACGAGCGTGCTCATCTTCGGCAACGTCACATTCGCCGGAACCCCGGCCGATCTCGAAGCCGCGATCGGGCCGCTGTCCGTTGGCCGCCGCGTCCACGTCGAGTTCACGGCCCATGACGGGCAGGCCGAGACCCACGAGGCCACCGTCTGGGCGGAGACGTTCGGCGGCGTGCCGGTCGGCGAGTCGCTGCTCATGGCCGACTCCGAGGGCCAGCTCTCGTTCGCCGACAACCAGGGCAACGCTGCGGCGCGCCTTGGGCTGGCCGTGGACCGGCCGGTCCGTATCCGGGTCGGCTGAAGCCGACACCGGACGCCGTGCATCACCAGCGCAACGATTCACGGGATTCGCCCCACCGTCCGGAGCGCGCCGTGCGGGGACCCCGCGAATCGAGCCGAATATTGGTCATGAATCCGGGGTTTCGTTGCATGGTTGACGCACGTTGGCTGAGCTGAATTCGCCGGTGACCGCCCCCGGCGGCGGCCCGATCCTCCAGGTCGATGGCCTGACCTACCGCTACCGCACCGCGACCGAACCGGCGCTGCGCGACCTCACGCTCAACGTCTCGGTCGGAGAGGTCCTCCTCGTGGCCGGGCCCTCCGGCTGCGGCAAGAGCACGCTCATCCGAGCGATCAACGGCCTGATCCCGCACGCCTATCCCGGTGAGATGGCCGGGACCGTTCGGATCGCCGGCGGGTCGACCGTCGAGCTCAAGCTGCGCGATATCGCCCGCCATGTCGGCACCGTGCTCCAGGATCCGGCCAAGCAGATCGTCGCCGCTTCGGTCGAGGCGGAGCTCGCGTTCGGGCCCGAGAACCTGGGTCTCGAGCGGACCGAGATTCGGCGCCGCATCGACGCCGTGGCCCAGCGGTCGGCGATCGGCCACCTGATGGGGCGCCAGACGGCGGCCCTCTCGGGCGGGGAGCGGCAGCTGCTCGCGATGGCCGGGACGCTGATGATGGAGCCGCGACTCTTCGTCGTCGACGAGCCCCTCGCGAACCTCGACCCGACGTCCGCCGCCGGCCTCCTGGCGCTGCTCCGCGAGCTCGTCGACGAGGGCGCGGCCGTTGTCATCGTCGAACACCGGGTCGAGGAGGCCCTCGACCTGCGCCCGGACCGCGTCCTCTACCTCGACGAGGGCCGGACCCGCTACCTCGGCCCGGTCGACGGCTTCCTCGAGATCGCCGACCCATCCGCGGTCAAGCTGCCGTTCAGCGTCGTCATCGAGCGCGTCCGCGCCGAACACGACCTCCCCGTCGCATCAGCTCCGAAGGCGACCGAGCGCCCTGCCGACGACGGGCCGCCCCGGCTGGCGTTCCGGGGCGTCCATGCCGGCTATGACGACCGCGAGGTGCTCCGCGGCGTCGATGTCAGCCTCGGCGCGAAGGAAGTGGTCGCGATCCTCGGGCCGAACGGCTCGGGCAAGACGACGCTCTTCAGAACGGCGATGAAGCTCCTGAACACGTCGGCCGGCGAGATCGACGTCGATGGCCGCTCGATCGGCGATCGCACGGTCGCCGAGCTTGCGACCGTGTTCGGCTACGTCTTCCAGAGCCCGAGCCAGATGCTGTTTGCGCGGACGGTCCGCGAGGAGCTCGTCTTCGGGCCGCGGAACCTCGGCAGGCCCGCGGCGGACCACGATCGGATCGTGGCAGACGCGCTCAGGCGCACCGGCCTCGATACGCTCGAGGGCATCCTCGATCGACCGCCGCTGACGCTGTCCTTCGGCCAGCAGAAACGCCTCGCACTCGCGATTGCGCTCGCCCTCGAACCGCCGACCCTCATCCTCGACGAGCCGTCAGCCGGCCAGGACCACCGCACCTCTGCGCAGTTCATGGCCGAGGTCCTGGCGATCCCGGGGCTCGAATCGATCTATCTCGTGACGCACGACGTGGACCTTGCATTGACGCACGCGAGCCGTATCCTCCTGTTCAGGGACGGAGAGGTCGTCGCCGATGGCCCACCGGCCCAGGTGATCGAGGACGAGGATCGCTGGCGATCGTGCAACCTGCGCCCGACCACGTTGATGCGCGCCAATGCCCAATGGCGCGCCGGGCGCGAGTTTCTCGATGCCGAGTCACTGGCCCGGTGGCTCGTCGCGACTGAAGCGACCGCTGGTCCACGAGAAGGAGGAGCGAGCGTCGACGCACCCTGAGGGTCTGTTAGGCACTGCATCCTGAGGAGGATTCGGGTCCAAATGTCGACCATGTCAATGGGTTCCTCGTCGTCGCGGTCCATGTGGACCGTCGACTCGCGAGTCATCGTCTACGCCGCGATCGGCGCCGCGCTCTACGGCGTCCTCGGGCTGTTCGACTTCCTGCTGCCGGGCACCACGAACGTGGCGATTCGGCCGGCGTTCGCGATCGTGACGTTCTTCGGTTACGCGTTCGGCCCGATCGTCGGGCTGTTCACCGGGTTCGTCGGCAACGCGATCACCGACCAGCTCCACAGCTATGGCTTCCTCACGTACTGGAACTGGAGCCTCGCGAACGGCCTCGTCGGCCTCGTCGCGGGTCTCGCGCCGATGTACCTCATGGGTTGGACCGAGGGCAGCCTGCAGCGGCGCGCCATCGGTGGCGCCATTGCCGGTGTCGTCGGCTCGATCGTCGGGTTCCTGTTCGTGTACAGCGACATGTTCCTGGGCGGCTCGGACTTCAACACCGTCCTCACCTCGGCGTACATCCCCGTCGTGATCGCCGACGTGATCGCATCCGCGATCCTCACGCCGATCCTCGTCTACGCCTGGGAGCCGGTGAAAGCCAGCCTCGGGCGCTAGCGCAGTGACTGTCGCGCGGTGAACGTCTCGCCGCGCTTCCTGGGCCGGGGGTCGTGGCTTGCCAGCCGTGACCCCCGCGTCCTTGTCCTCGTCATCCTGCTGTTCACGTTCACGGTCGCCCAGGTCTGGGACGGCCGACTGGTCGTGCTTCTCGTGGCCCTCGCGCTCGGCTACTACCGTCTTGCCGGGATCAGGTTCGTCGACGTCCGGAGGAACTGGATCACGGCCGCGATCCTCATCACCTTCGTCGTCACGCTGAACTCGATCATCACGGGCAACCGGGTCGCGGGCATCGCGGTCATCCACGAGTACTTCCGCATCCCGCTCATCGGCACCTCGGTGAGCGCCGAGTCGCTGACTTACGCCGTCTCGCAGTGGATGCGCTACTTCTCGATGGTCGCGGTCGGCTTCCCGCTCGCGTTCTGCATGCCTCCCGGGCAGTTCGGCGCGACGTTTGCCCGTCTGGGCATTCCGGCGAAGTTCGCATTCGGCGTGGACCTCACGTTCCGGTTCGTGCCGTCGCTGGCTGCCGACTTCCAGGAGACGATCGACGCTCAGCGCATCCGTGGCTACGAACCGCGCGGCGGTGGTTCCGTGGTGGCACGCCTGCGACGCCTCATGCCGGTCCTCGCCCCGGTGACGGTCGGCGCGATCGCGGGCGCCGAAGACACGATCGACGCGATGGACCTGCGGGCCTTCGGGACCGGCAAGCGAACGTGGCTCACGCAGCTCGTGTTCGATCGCATCGACAGGCTGATGATCGCGTTCTTCGCGCTGCTGCTCGTCGTCGCGACGATCGCCGGCTGGACGACGACGTCGTCGAAGATCTGGGTGCCGCCGTTCATGATCCCCAGTTAGGCGACCCGCCGTCCCTTGCCGTCGTGACGCCCAGTCACGATTCCCTCCGTGAAGGACCGCCAAGCACGTTCTAACGGCGTCTTGGAGCGAGGTTCATTGACTCCCGGTCACGTTTGGCACGTGCCGAACCGTCGGCTCGCCCGGTGGATGCTCGGAGTTGACCGGCAGTCACGCGTCAGCGAAGGGAGCGTGAGCACGGCGCCTAGGGCTTCAGCATCTCCTGGAGCGTCACCGGCTGGAGGCCCTTGTCGGCGAGGCCGTCGAGGATCCCCGGCAGCGCCTCGAGCGTGTTCCAGCCGCCAAGGTGCATGAGCACGATCGAGCCGCCCTGGCCTTTCGAGAGCACCTTCGCGACGATGTCGCTGGCCGTCGGTCCGCCGTCGGATTCGGGCCGCCAGTCGATCGTGTCGACGTCCCACATCACGAGGTAGCGCCAGCCGGCGTCGCCGACCGCGGTGCGGACCTGGGCCGTCCAGGCCCCGAACGGTGGCCGGAACCACGGCTTCGTCGACCAGCCGGTGAGCGCAACGATCGCGTCCTCCGCCGACTGGAGCTGCTCGGCCATCTCGGGTGCCTTCAGCGTCGTGAAGTTCGGGTGGCTCCACGAGTGGTTGCCGAACGTGAACAGCTCGGGATGCAGCGCGGCGAGCAGGAGCGCCTGCTTGCCCTCGTCCGTCGTCGTCCCGGCGCGGCCGGTCGGGAAGAGGGTCGCGTGGACCTCGTGGTCGATGAGCCACTGGACGATGTCGACCGCGGGATCGAGGCGGCCGCCCATGTCGAACGTCAGCGCGATCTGGTGCGTGTCGCGGGGCCCGTTCGATACGAGCGTCGCCGGCCCCACTGGGGCGGGCGTCACCGTCGGCGCGGGCGAGCCGCTTGGAGCGGGGGTCGGCGATGGGACGGTCGACTCGTCGAACGTCACGCCCGGGATCAGGACGAGCGTCCAGCCCGGCTGGATCGTGTTCGGGTCGTAGTCCTCGGCCAGCGGATCCAGCGACGGATAGGCCGTGCGGTTCCACCAGGCGATGCTCCGCGGCGTCGTGGCGTACTGGCGTGCGATCGAGGTCAGGCTGTCGCCCGGCTGGACGACATAGCTCAGGAACGTCGGCAGCGGCGATGGCGTCGGCCGGGTGAAGGTCGGGCTCGGCAGTGGGCTGCTGTCAGGGCTTGCCGTCGGGGCGCCGGACGGACCGGCGGTCACGCTCGGGCCCGGCGTTCCGTCGGGCCGCGGCAGGCCCGGCATGTCCGCGGCGACCCAGACGAGCGCCGTCAGGAGGAGCGCAAGCCCGCCGGCCAGCCACGGCGTTGCCAGCACGCCGCCCGAGCCACGCGGCGGGCGCGCGGCCGGCCGAGGTGGCTCGAGGTCGAGGTCGTCCTGGGGTTCGCCGGGGATCTGGGTCATGGCGCCAGTCTGACGGAGGTCCGCCGGATCCGGTGACGCGAGTACGCGCTCAGGCCGCGCTCAGGCCGCCGTGGGTCGCGTCGGATCGATCGGCGTCGGGGCCTGGAGGGCCATCTCACCGGCGAGCGCGAGCCCCTCGGCGGCGGTGGCGACGCGGCTGCCGCCGCGACGCTTGGCGACGTAACAGGCGCGGTCGGCCGCGAGCAGGACCTCCTCGGCAGTGGCGCCGTCGATGGGGTAGGTCGCGACACCGATCGAAGCCGAGACGCGTGCGCCGCCCGTGGCCCAGGCCGAGCCCTCGCCACCGACCGCGGCGACCGCGGCATGGACGCGTTCCGCGACGTGGCCGGCGGCGTCGCCATCGGCCTTCGGCAGGATGACCGTGAACTCGTCGCCGCCATAGCGGAACGTGAGGTCGCTCTCGCGCGCGGCGTGGCGGATCGCTACGGCGATGTCGCGCAGCAGCCGGTCGCCGGCCTGGTGGCCCAGCGAGTCGTTGACCGACTTGAAGCCGTCGAGGTCGAGCATGATCAGGCTGAGCTGCTCGCCCGCGGCGATGAGCTCGCTCAACTGCTCGCGGAACGCGCCGTCGTCGTAGAGGCCGGTCAGGTCGTCCGTCGCCGCCTTGACCTCGACGCCGTGCATGATCTCGGCGTTCTGCATCGCGATCGAGACCTGGGCCGCGAACAGCTGCGCCAGCTCGAACTCCTCGGTCGTGTAGATGTTGCCGGGGCCCTTGCGTTCGAGCGTGATCACGCCCGTGGAACCCTCGCGGCCACGCAGGGGCACGACGATCATCGTGCCCGGCTCGGGCTGGCCGTGGAAGTGGCTGATCCGCGAGTCAACGGTCTCATCGGGGACAAGCGCCGGCTCGTTGTGCTCCACGACCCACGGCGCCAGGCCCTGCTCCCCAGGCGCCCACGGTTCCATGTACTGCTCGGCATCGACGCCCTTGGCCATGACCGGGGTGATCCCGCCACCCGCATCGCGCAGCTCGATCGAGAGGTTGTCGAAGCCGACGAGCTCGCCGAGCCGCTCCGCGACGAGCTCGAGGATCTCGCGATGGTCGAGCGACTGGAGGATCGTCTCGGTGATGCCGAGGAGCGCGCGCTGGTTGCGCAGCTGCCGCTCGAGCGCCGCGGACTGGCCGCGCAGTCGCTCCGTCGAGTCGGCGTTGGCCATCGCCTGTGCGGCGAAGCTGGCGTAAATGACGAGCAGCCGCAGATCGTCCTCGCGGAACTGCCGCAGGCCGAGCTTGGACAGGACGAGGACGCCGAGGACGTCGTCCTCGAAGACCATCGGCGCCAGGAGCATCGATTCGGCGAGCTCGTCGTCCGTGCCGGGGATCGTGCTCGCGCGCGGGTCGTTGCCGGCATCCGCGAGGTAGACGGCTTCGCGATGCTCCGCGACCCAGCCGGTGATGCCCTGCCCAACCTTGACGCCGAGCTGCTCCGGGGTCTCGTCGACGTACTCGCCGACCTGGCCCATCATCGCGACCGGCCGCAGGTCGTCGCCGTACAGGCGGTAGACACGGACGTTGTGGTAGTCGATGAGCTGGCGGAGCTCGGTCGCGATCGCGTTTCCGATGTCGGCAACGTTCGTCAGCCGGTTCAGGCGGGTGCCAAGGTCCTGGATCGACTGGAGCTGCGCCGCCCACGACTCAAGCTGGCGATAGTCGCGCGCCGCGGCGATGGCCATGGCGGCCTGGAAGCCGAGCTCGGCCAACGCATCGAGCTCCTCCTCCGACCATTCGTGGCGCCGGTCGTGATAGACGTTCAGGAGGCCGACGGGCTGATCGTCGACGAGGAGCGGCTGGACGCAGACGGTATCGAAGCCCTCCTGGACGACCGCCGCACGCAGGTCGGCGCTGCGCGGGTCGTCCTTGTAGTTGACCGCGAAGATCGGCCGGCCCGCCGCCATCGCGAGCGAGCTGAGTGACGTCGTCGCCCACTGGACCGCCGTGAGGTAGCTCGCTGACAGGCCGCGTGACGCTGCCGCGGAAAGGCTGCCGTCGGATTCGCGGAGGTACACGGCGGCGCGATCGCCGCCGAAGAGGACGAGCGCATGGTCGACGAGGCCGCCGAGCACCTGCTCGAGGTCCTTGTGCTGGCCGATGTCGACCGCGACCCGGTGGAGCGCCTCCGCGCGGTGGAGCTTGAGGGAAACCTCGGCGCCGCGGGCGGCGGCGCGCACGATCCCTGCGACGGCCGCAGCCGCAGCCGGCAGGAGCTCGGCGACGACGTCGACGGCTCCGGCTCTCGGGACGGCAAGGAGGACACCCCAGGCCGCGGATTCGCCGCGGATCGGCGCGGCCAGCTCAACGCTCCGACCGGTGACGCGCAGGGCATCGCCGGGACGCGTCCGAGCCACGGCCGCGCCCGGAGCGAGCGCGTCGCCGAGAACGCCATAGCTGCGCGGCAGCTCCACGAGGCGGCTCGCGAGCGGGCCGGTCGACGCGATCGGCACGAGCTCGTCGTGGTCGAGCTGGAAGACGACGATCGACTCGCAGGAGCAGGCCGACCCGATGGCGATGGCTGATTCGGTCAGGGCGTCATGAAGATCGAGGTCGGCGGCTGCTGCTCGAGCCGCGATCGAGGCAAGGCTGAGAAGGAGATCCGTGGCCACGCTTGAGCCTGACGTTGCCGGGCGGTCGGGCAGGCCGTCGGCAGCGGGACGTGGCGAGGCCCGGCCGGGTCGCTCGGGAAACGCCGCGGTACCCGTCGCGGCGGTCAGGAACCGTTCGAGGTCGGCCCGGCGATAGCGTCGGTCGCCACGCTCGTTGATCCGGTAGTAGGGCACCCGCCCGGCGTCGCTCCAGGCGCGAACGGTGTTCGCGTGGACACCGAGGACCCGCGCGGCACGAGCCACGGACAGGGTCGCGTCAGCCGGCGGAGCGAGCTCGCCGTCGTTCGGAGCGAGGCCAGAGGTCAATCGAATCCCCGAAGGCTTGGGAAGAACTGTGAAGTCCGACAGCCGCGACTCTACGTTCTTCACAGTTCTTGCCAAATGGCCCGTTCGTACTACCACGCTTGAGGTGAGCGTCGGAGGTCAGCGGCGCGGTGCCTTCGGGGTCGTGAGGCGGACGTAGACGAGCGTCGCGATGACCGCAAGCAGGCCGATGCCGACGACCGCGAGGATTGCGAGCGCGGGCGCGCCGACCAGGCCCGGGCCCTCGCCCGAGCTGCGCGGATCACTCGCAGCGGCGCGCGTCGGCTCGGGCGACGCTGCGGCCACGGCGCCGGGCATCGCGAGCAACAGCCACCACGCCGCGGCGATCACGACGAGCACGGCCCCGACGGCGAACAGGACCGCCGCGAGTCGTGGCCGGAGCGTCGAACCCTCCACGAGGATCCGCATCGCCTCGGGCGCCGCAAGGGTCGACAGGACAAGCGGCCGGCCCAGACCGGCGGTCAACCGGGGGCCGCCTGCACCGTCCGACGGCACGCCGAGGATCGTCGCGTGATCGACCGACGTGACCTGCTCGACCACCGCGCGAACGGGTCGCTCCGGTTCGGCACCGACGGGCGCCCGATCGCCGGCCTCTGCCGCGGTCCCCGCGGCGACCCGCGGCACGACGACGAGGCCCTCGTCGATCCGCTCGCCGTCGATCGCGATGCTCGAGAGGCCCTCGTTCACGACGAACGGCACGACCTCGCGCCCGAGCTCGTAGGTCCGCCAGCGGCCGAGCCGGCGGTCCTGGAAGCGGGTGATTCGAAGGACGAGCGGCTCGTGGGCCGGGCCCTCGAACTCGGCCTCGCTGTCGATCCGGCCGTCGACCCGGACGTACGCCGCCCGGCCGTCGCGGACGAGGCTGAGCGCCTCCGCGACGCTCACCCGGGGCGTCGTCGCGAGGAGCCGGCCGACGCGATAGCGCGGGCCGAACGAACGCAGGACCAGGTACCCGCCCGCGAGCGCGACAACACCGGCCAGGAACGGGACCAGGGGGCTCACCGGCCGATCATAGGGCCGGGAAAACGAAGGGCCCGAAGGAACCTACCCGACACGTGGGCGTTGATGCGATCGCCGCCGTTAGTGTCGCTCGGCCCCTTCGGGCTGAATCAACCATAACGAGCCCACTGCGCCGCGGCAACGGCCTGCGTCCACAGATTTCGGCGCGATCGCGATGTTGTCCACCGAGCGTCCACAGCGGCGAGCGGCCCGCTCCGGGCCAGACTGACCCGCTCCGGCCTCAACCGGTGGCGCGACCGGTGGCCGGGTCCAGCGCCGAGACGGCGCCGCCGTAGCTCGTCAGGACGAGGCGTCCGCCCACGAGCTCGGCCGCGGTGACGACATCCGAGTGGGCGACGCGCCACGCGACGTCGCCGTCGGCCTCGAGCGCGAACGTCTCGAGCTCCGACTGGATGAGGACGTGGCGCAGCCGCGAGGAGCCGAACAGTGCCAGCAGCGGCGTCGCCGAATGATGGTGCCAGCGGAGCTCGCCGGTCCGAGCCACGAGCCCGTACGTGTCGAAGCCGTAGGCAGCCACGAGCAGTCCCGCGGTATCCCACGCGATCGCGGACGGTTCGGCAAAGATCGTCGAGGCGAAACGTGCCGTCCAGGCTCCGGCCGGCCCGTCGATCCGGAGCTCCGCGCGGCAGACGAGATCCGGCTCCTCGGCGGCCAGGGCGCCGTGGTCCGCGAGCGAGCCGCCGGCCTCGCTGAGCGCGAACACCGCGGCCGCCTGGCCGCTGCCGCCCCATAGCCAGCGGGCCCGCAGCCCACCCGGATAGGTGACAACCGCCGATGAGGGCTCCGCGGTCACCCCGTGGTGCCGGTCGCGGGTCGCCCCGGCGCCGACGCCGGCTCGACGACCACCGACCGACCGCCGCCGGGCGACGGCGCGGCTGTCACCTCCGCGATCGGGGCGACGTTCGCATCGGCGAGCACGCGCAGGGTTGCCGGGGGCACCGGGAAGACCGCCGTCGGCAGACCTGCCGCGGCCCAGACCACCTCATAGCGGCCGAGATCGGGATCCATGATCACGCGCAGCCGGCGGATGTGGCCGATCGGCGGGATCCCGCCGATCGTGAAGCCCGTGAGCTCGTCGGCCTCGCGTGCCGTGGCGCGACGGACATCCGGGAGGCCGCAGACGGCGGCGAGCCGCGCGAGATCGACGCGGTTCACGCCAGAGACGAGGCACAGGATCGGCTCGAGGTCGTCGGCGCCGCCCGAGACGAACACGAGCGACTTAACGATCTGGCCAAGCTCCGCGCCGAGGGCGTGGGCGGCCTCCGCGGCCGTATGCGTCGACTCGTCGAACGTCACGACCTCGATCGTGACGCCCTTCCGGGCCGCTGCCTCGACCACGCGCTGAAGGGCAGGATGATCCGGGGAAACGGGCACGGGCGGCAGTCTAGCAAGGCGGCAGGCGGTAGCATCCGGCGCGATCCATGGACGCGATCGTGTTCGACTGGGACGGCACGCTCGTCGATTCGTTTGAACCGCTCTACCGATCGAATGTCGCGGTCCTCGCCTCGTACGGCATCGACGTCGACGAGGCGACGTACCGGCGCGTGTACTCGCCCGACTGGAAGCGGATGTACGTCGGTCTCGGCGTGCCGGAGGCCTCGATCGACGAGGCGGCCGAGCGCTGGCGCGAGGCCTACGGCCTGGGCGACGGAGCGACCGCCTTCCCCGGCATCGCCGGCGCGCTCGGACGGCTGGCGGCCGCGGGTCTGCGGCTCGGGCTCGTCACAGCGGGGGACCGCCGCGTCGTTGCCGAGCAGGCCAGGTTGTTCGATCTGGATCGCTTCCTGACCGTCCGTGTCCATGCCGACGACTTGCCGTTCTCGAAGCCCCATCCCGAGCCGCTCCGACACGCGCTCGCGGGACTCGGTGTTGGCGATCCGGCCCGGGCGACGTACGTCGGCGACGTGCCCGACGACATGCGGATGGCGCGCGCGGCCGGTTCCGCGGCGGTCGGCATCGTTGGCCGGCTCGGCACGCCTGAGGAGCTGTATGACGCGGGTGCGCAGGCGGTCCATGGCTCGGTCGTTGCCTGGGTCGACGCGTTCCTTGCGGATCGGGCCTGAGCCGTGCATGCCCTCGTCATCGCCGATGGCACCGAGCCGGATCGCAGCGGCCTGGATCGCGCGTGGCCGGCGTGGGATCGCGACATCGGGCTGGTCATCGCGGCGGATGGCGGCGCCCGTCACGCAGCAGCGCTCGGGCTGAAGATCGATCGCTGGGTCGGCGACGGCGATTCGCTCGGGCTCGAGGGCGTCGAAGCGCTGCGCCAGGCGGGCGTCCCGGTCGAGCTGGCGCCGCAGGACAAGGACGAGTCGGACACCGAGCTGGCCATCACCGTCGCGGCTGCGGCGGGTGCATCCGAGGTCACGATCGTCGGCGCCCTCGGCGGTCCGCGCGTCGACCATGCCTTGGCGAACGCGCTCCTGCTCGCACACCCCCGGCTCCGCGGCCGGCGGGCGAGGATCCTCGACGCCGCTGCCCGGATCAGCCTCCTGAGCGGTCCGGCGCGGGCCGTGCTGGAGGGCCGCCAGGGCGACCTCGTGAGCCTGCTGCCGGTGGCCGGCGACGCCACTGGCGTGACGACCTATGGGTTGAAGTTCGGGCTCGAGGGCGGCGTTCTCGAGGCCGGCCGAACGCGCGGCCTGTCGAACGTCCGAACCGCGGAGGTCGCCCGCGTCGAGCTCGCGGCGGGCCGGCTCCTGATCGTGGAAAGCCCTGCTACGCTCAGCCCATGACCGAGGCTCAGAGCGTCGCACCCGAGGCCGGGAGCGTCGCGCCGGACATCGCGCTGTCCGACGAAAACGGCACCGTTCACCGGCTTGCCGACCAGAAGGGCCGCTGGACGATCCTGTACTTCTACCCCGAGGACGACACGCCCGGCTGCACGACCGAGGCCTGCCAGTTCCGCGACCTCGACGACGAGATCCGCGACACCGGCGGCGACGTCTGGGGCGTGAGCCCGGACGGGGCCGCGAGCCACAAGCGCTTCCGCGAGAAGTTCGGGTTGCCGTTCACGCTGCTGTCCGACCCGGATCACCGGCTGGCCGAGGACTACGGCGCCTGGCAGCTGAAGACGCTCTACGGGCGCCAGTACTGGGGCATCCAGCGTTCATCGTTCCTCATCGATCCCGACGGCCGGATCGCGCGCGCCTGGCCCAAGGTCAAGGCCGATGGTCACGCGGCGGAGGTGCTGGCGGCGCTCGCCGAGGCCCGCGCCGCTCGGGCGTGAGGCCGCTCGCAGCGCAAGAGGCTTCGCTCGTGGGGGGATACGAGCGAAGCCTCGGACGCGATTGTAGGAAAAGCGCATCGGCGGATTCGCCGTTTCGCGCACGATGACCGAGCCCGTGACAGCCAGCGCTACGGAAGCCGCCCATGCCTGGCGACCGGCGCGGTTCATGCTGATCACCGCGCACCCGGACGACAGCGAATTCGGGCCCGCGGGCACGGCCGCGGCCTGGATCGACGCCGGCTCGGTGGGCCGCCTCGTCGTCTGCACGAGCGGCGACCAGGGCGGCGAGGACCCGAACGCCGACCCGCTCGAGCTGGCCGCGCTGCGCGAGGCCGAACAGCGCGCCGCGGCGAAGGTCATCGGCTACGACGAGGTGGTCTTCCTCCACCAGCCCGACGGCGCGCTGGCGAACGACCTCGCACTCCGCGAGCACCTGGTCCGCGAGATCCGGACGTTCAGGCCCGACGCCGTCCTGACCCACGATCCCGAGGCGATCTTCCACTCAGGCGAAGGCATCAACCACACCGACCACCGCACGGCCGGGATGGCCGCGGTTGACGCCGTCTATCCGGCGGCCCGCAACCCGATGGCCTTCCCGTGGCTCGCGCGCGACGGACTCGACAAGCACGAGGTCCGACGGCTCTACCTGTTCTGGTCGAACCAGCCGGATGTCTACGTGGACGTGTCCGCGACGCTCGAACGGAAGCTCGAGGCGCTGCGCGCCCATGGCAGTCAGATGAAGGATCCGGCCGAGACCGATTCGTGGGTCCGCCGATGGGCCGCGGAGCTCGGGTCGAAGATCGGCGTGGCAGCCGCGGAGCGACTCCGCCTGATCATTGTCGACGAGGACCCGAGCGAGCCGGACCCGACGCCCGCGCCCGCGCCTCAGGTGGGCGGCTAGAACGCAGAGGGGCGGCTAGAACGCAGACGGGCGGCTAGCTCGGGATCCCCGAGCGCTCGACCAGGTCCTCCGGCTCGAGGAGCAGCAGCTCCCGGACCATTGGCCAGGCCAGCCACAGGTCCGCCATCCCGTGCGCGGCCCCGGGCGAGACGCTCGCGACGATCGCCTGGACGTCGACGAGCTCGAGATCCGGCGCGGCGCTCGAGATGTACTCGTCCGCGGCGACAGTGGCATGGGTGACGAGGTCGGCGATCCGGTCCTCGATCGGCCACGGCCGGATGCGCCGCGGGTCGAGGCCGGCGTCCGCCAGGGCCGCGGACAGCTGGCGGCCGGATGGCTCGGCGCCGTCCTGCCAGCCGCCGAGGCCGTCGGGCCGATGGCCGTGCGCGGCGAGTGCGCGCAGGATGTCGCGCGTCTGGTCGCGGTCGAACGGATCCCAGAAGCGGTGGCCCTCTGGCAGGATGAGCATCCCGTCGTCGATCGCCGCGCGGGTGATCGCGTCGACGAGCTCGACGAGCCGGCGCTGCCAGCGGATCCGCTCGACTGGCTTGTCCGCGGGCGCGAGGGCCGCAACGACGCGCATGAGCGCGCGCCGGTCGCCGCGGAGGATCGGCCGGATCGCGGGCTCCGCGGGCGCGGCCGGCAGCGGCGGGGCGACCGCGACCTCGGCGGCGACACCTGCAGGCTGGAGGATCTCGGCGGCCGTCAGCGAACCGCTCAAGCCCGCCTGCTCGGCCGCGACAGCCATCGTGGCCCGCAGGGAGGCGAGGTCTGGATCCGGCTCGGGCGCGATCCGGATGCCGAACGGGTTGTCAGCCATGTCGTCCCTCAGTGGCAACGCGGCACGGAGCGTCATCGGCAGGTCCATCGTTGCCCGCTTCTCGGGCCGTCGTGGCGCATCGGGCTGTGCCGGCCCGCTGCCGATCAGGCCCGTCGCCAGGACGGGCAGGCCCGTCGCGAGAACGGGCACCCCAGTCGCGAGAACGGGCGTTCGGATTCCGAGGAGCTCTGAGATGCGCGGCGGGTCGTTCGTCGCGGGGAAATCGCGGTCGTGCGAGCGTCGGTCGGCCGGCCCACCGCGGGCGACCTCGGACGGCGAATGGAAGGCATCGATCGACAGCGTCGACGCCCGCCGTGGGACCGCATCGCGTGCGACCGTCACCTTCACTTCGTGCGGCGAAGCGTGGCTCCGGAACACGACGACCACGGCCGCACCGCCGGCGACTCCGAGGACGACCCCGAGTGCCAGAAACGCGATCTCCGTCGGCGTCACGCCGCCCTCGATCCCTCCTCGCTCGGCGCCTCGCGCCGGGACCGATTGGTCGTGGGGAGGGTAGCTGCGAAGCGAACGACCGTCAACTTGTTTCGGGAAGGGCGCCCGAACGGGCGGTCGAACGGGCCCGTGCTTTGCGCCGCTCAGGCGGCCGATGGTAGATTCGGGAAGCCCCGGTCCGACTCAGGCCGGTCATCCGCGCGCGCCTCCGGACGACCACCCAGACGAACGACATCCGGAAAGGTACGAAGACCTCTTGGCCCTCGACCCGAACCAGGAATTCCTCGTCCAGCCTGTCGACGCCTCGTGGTTGCAGTGCAACATCGAGTGCCAGGAAGCGTGCCCTGTCGGGACGAACTGCCGCGGCTACCTGAACCTCGCCGCCGAGGGCCGCTTCGAAGAGGGCTACATCCTCTCGCGCGAGCCGAACCCGGTCGCGGCGATGTGCTCGTACGTCTGTTCGGCGCCGTGCGAGCGGGCCTGCCGCCGCGGCGACATCGACCGGCCGCTCGCGATCCGGGCGATGAAGCGCTTCCTCGTCGAGTGGCACGAGGCCTCGGGCATCCCGGATGTCATGCCCCACATCGAGCCGCGGAACGAGCGCGTCGCCATCGTCGGCGCCGGCCCGGCCGGCATCGCGGTCGCGCGCGAGCTGGCGATGAAGGGCTACGGCGTGGATGTCTTCGACAGCCTGCCCTACGGCGGCGGGACGATGCTCATCGGCGTCCCGGCGTTCCGGCTGCCGCGCGAGGCGATCGAGATGGACGTCCGGCTCGTCGAACGCCTCGGCGTCCGGTTCCACTACAACACGACGATCGGCAAGGACATCACCTTCGAAGACCTGCAGCGTGATTACGACGCGGTCGCGATCACGGCCGGCGCGATGAACGCTGTCGTCCTGGACGTCCCCGGCGCCGAGCTCGAGGGCGTCGACTACGGCGTCGACTTCATGAAGCGCGCCAACCTCGGCGAGGAGCTGACCGTCGGCCATGACGTCGTCGTCATCGGCGGCGGCTACACCGCGATGGACTGCTCGCGGACGTCGCTCCGCCACGGCGCCGACAACGTCTCGATCGTCTACCGGCGGACGCGCTCCGAGCTCGTCGTCGACGAGGAGGAGCTGGGCGAGACCGAGCGCGAGGGCGTCCGCATGGAATTCCTCGCAAGCCCGGTCGAGGTCCTCGGCGAAGATGGCCACGTCACCGGCGTGAAGTTCGTCCGGAACCGTCTCGGCGAGCCCGATGCCTCCGGCCGCCGCGCCCCGGTGCCCGTGCCCGGCACCGAGTTCGTCATCAAGGCAGACGTCGTGATCCCGGCCGTGTCGCAGGCCGCCGACCTGACGTTCCTGCCCGGCGGTTCGGACTTCGAGGTCAACCGCGGCCGCGTCCGGGTCGACCCTGCGACGTACGCCACGAACGTCCAGGGCGTCTTCGCCTGCGGCGACTTCGTCACCGGCCCGACGACGCTCATCGAGGCCGCCGGCCACGGCAAGAAGGCCGCCTATTCGATCGATCGCTACCTCGCGGGTCGCACCGACGTCGCCGTCGCGGCGAACGTCAAGGTCACGAGCTCGTGGCGCCACGAGATGCCCGAGATGTACGACGTCCTGCCGCGGCAGCACATCCCGATGGTGCCGCTCGCGGCGCGGATGCCGTCGACGGATCCGACCGTCAACTTCACGACACCGGTCGAGCTGGGCTACGACGCGACCGGCGCCGTCGCGGAGTCGACGCGCTGCCTGATGTGCAACTACAACATCTGGTTCGACCCGTTCCGGTGCGTCCTCTGCGGTGCCTGCGCAGACGTCTGCCCGGAGGGCGTCATCCACATGGTCGACGTCAACCAGCTGAAGAGCGAAGGCCTCCTGCCCGAGATCGAGGAGGCCTACGGCTGGACCGACGGCGCGGCGATGATCCTCGATGAGGAGCGCTGCATCCGCTGCGCACTCTGTGTCAAGCGATGCCCGTTCGACGCCATTACGATGGAGCGGTTCGAGCTCGAGGAGATCTCGAGCGACGGACGGCTCTACAAGGAGTCGTACCGCGACGCCCAGCTCGCCGGAACGATCGGCGTGGCAGGAGGAGCCCGGTGAGTTTCCTCGAGCGCGTGGATCAATCGATCCGACGCAGCCCGGTCTGGCGCTCGATCTTCCGGAATCCCTATCCGACCGACGAGCGCTCGCGCGCGTACAACGTCATGAACAGCGTCTTCCTGCACCTCCACCCGGTGCGGGTCCGACAGCACGCGGTGAAGTTCGCGTACACGTTCTGCCTCGGTGGGCTGAGCTTCTTCCTGTTCCTCGTCCTGACCGTGACCGGCGTCTACCTGATGTTCTTCTACACACCCTCGGCGACGCAGGCCTACACCGACATCCTCAACCTGCAGACCGAGGTGACGTTCGGCCAGCTGACCCGGAACATCCATCGCTGGGGCGCCCACCTGATGGTGTTCTTCGTCTTCCTGCACATGATGCGGGTCTTCTATCACGGCGCGTACAAGCCGCCGCGCGAGTTCAACTGGGTCGTCGGCGTCATCCTGCTGTTCCTCGTGACGTTCGGTCTGTCCTTCACCGGCTACCTGCTGCCGTGGGACCAGATCGCGTACTGGGCGATCACCATCGGCTCGAACATGGCCGGCTACGTCGGGCTCGTGAGCTACCCGAGCAAGGTCATCCTGCTCGGCGGGCTGGAGGTCGGCCAGAACACGCTGCTGCGCTTCTACGTGCTCCACATCATGTTCATGCCGCTGATCACGGCCATCTTCCTCGCGGTGCACTTCTGGCGCATCCGCAAGGACGGCGGGATCAGCGGACCGCTGTGAGCGACCGATGAGCGACGAGAAGAAGACCAAGGCCGGCGAGGAATCGCGCGTCGTCCTGCCCGTCGACCCGTCGCGCCGGACGGAGATCGACAAGCAGCGCGTGCCGATGTCGGCGAAGCCGTACCGGCTGCTCGCGCTCGTCAAGCAGGACGCCGTCGTCCGTGTCCAGAAGGAGCCGGACGACACGGTCATGACGTGGCCGCACCTGCTCTCGATCGAGTTCCTCGCCGCGGCGGTCATGAGCATCTTCCTGCTGCTCATGGGCCTCTTCATCAATGCCCCGCTCGAGGACCTCGCGAACGGCAACGTCACGCCGGCGGTCGCGAAGGCGCCGTGGTATTTCCTCGGGCTCCAGGAGCTGCTCGCCTACTTTCATCCGTCGGTCGCGGGCGTGCTCGTCCCGACGTTCGTCCTCGTGGGCGCCGCGCTCATCCCCTATGTCGACCGCGGCAACATCCACGCCACGCACCCATCGCAGCGCAAGACCGCGGTCGTGCTGTTCACGCTGTTCTGCATCCTCGGCCTGACGGTCACGTTCATCGGGATCTTCTTCCGGGGCCCGGGCTACTCGTTCGCCATCCCGTACCTGCCGTTCGTCGAGAACAGCACGAACGGGCTCCATTTCGCCCTGTGACGAACGCCGCGCGGATCACCCGCCCATGAGCAACTACCACGTCGAGCCCATCCACGAGTCGCAGGCGCTGACGTCCGAGGCGATCAAGTCGCTCCGCCACTCGCAGGTCCAGGGCATCTCGCGCCGGCGGCTGCTCAGGATCACGCTCGGCGGGACCCTCCTCCTGTGGATCACCGAGGTCACCGCCGGCTCGATAGCGTTCGTCTGGCCGAACACCCGGAGCGGCTTCGGCGGCCGGGTCAAGATCGGGACGCTCAGCGATCTGAAGCTCCAGAACGCCAACCTGCCGGTCGCGGAGGGCTTTCCGGCGTACGTCCAGGACGCCCGCGCGTTCATCATGCTGATCGACCCCGCGCGCCAGGAGTTCGTGACCGGCACGGACGAGAAGGGCGACGGCTCCGCGCTCAACGTCCGTGGCCTGTACCAGCGCTGTCCGCACCTCGGCTGCAAGCCGAACCCGTGCCTGAAGAACTTCTGGATCGAGTGCCCGTGCCACGGCTCGCGCTACGACCGGCTCGGGATCAAGGCCGCCGGCGAGCAGTACGGCCCGGCGCCGCGGAGCATGGACCGCTTCTCGTCCGAGGTTGACGCCGAGGGCGTGCTCTACCTCGACACCTCGAAGATCACGCTCGGCCCGCTGCCCGTTGCCGTCGGCCAGCCGGGCATCATCCCGCCGAAGAGCCCGACCGGATGCCTCTGAGCCGGCCGCGATGACCGACCAGACCGGACGCACACCCGACGAGCGACTCCCGGCCCGGCGCCCGCCGAGCGAGCCGGCGCCGGTCGACCGCTTCAGCGCACCGCGAACCGCTCACGTCAATGAGCTGACGCCGGAGCGGGCCGCGAAGATCGTCGAGCAGTCCGCGAGCGCCCGGCTCGTCGCCCTGATCGCGTCGCTGATCGTCGTGCTCTTCACGATCGCCTACTACTTCTACGAGGTCGGGCTGCCGCTGGGGCTGTCCGAGGCGCGGACGGACCAGCAGCGAGACCTGCAGCAGGTCACGGCTGTGGAGCGGGGCTACAACCTCTTTCAGGCGAACTGCGCGCGCTGCCACGGCCCGAATGGCAAGGGCACGGGCGAGGGCTACTCCGCGCCGCCGCTCAACGACAACGCGAAGCTCTACGTCCACCTCAGCCCGCAGTACATCGCCAACGTCCTGCGCGAGGGCGGTCGCCTCGTCTGCGGCAACGCGAAGAGCGCGATGCCGATCTGGTCGAACGAGAACGGCGGTCCGCTCAACTACATCCAGATCCAGAACCTCATCGCGTTTATCCGGGCACCGAGCAACCTTGAGTACGTCATCCGCGACCCGAATACCCTCGAGCCGGAGATCGGGGCAGACGGCAAGGAGAAGACGTTCACCGGCTGGCGCGATCCGGACTTCAAGCCGGATGCCGCGGCGACAGCGGTGCCCGACTGCTGGTCTGGTGCCGGCGGTGGCGTCGAGCCGTCACCGTCCCTCGACCCGAACGCCGTGACGGTCACGATCAGCGCCTCGGCCGGCGCCGACTCCGCAGGCTTCGACACGCCCGAGGTCACCGCTCCGGCGGACAAGGCCTTCGTGCTCGTGTTCGACAACGAAGATCCCGCGGCGCCCCACAACGTCGTCGTCAGCGACCCGGGCGGCTCGGTCGTGGACATCGGCGAGAACCCGTTCTTCCAGGGTCCCGCAACGCGCACGTACAACTACCCGGCGCTGTCGGCGGGCACGTACACCTTCCTCTGCCAGGTCCATCCGACGACGATGACCGGCACGATCAAGGTCGAGTAGGCGATGACCCAGCTGGCTGCCGGTCGAACGGTCCCGCGACGCCGCGTGTTCTTCGGCGCGTTCGACGCCGATGGCTGGACGTGGGCCTCGGTCAAGGCGTTCTTCTGGTTCGTCGTCATCATCCTGCTCCTCGGCTACATCCCCGACCGGGCCTACTACATGACCGTCAACCGGACGCTGGAGGTTGGCCTCCTGGCCTGGGCGCCGGTCAACCTCTGCCCGCCCGAGAACGGTGACCTGCCCTGCCCGGCGCCCGTCGGGGCGGTCCTGCCGTGGAAGCAGGCCCCGGCGAATCTCGAGCTGCCGGCTCCGCGGACCGACGGCGCGCTCGCCCAGCTCGGCACGCGGGTCCTGTACATCGGCGGCACCGATGGCGAGGCGGCGCAGTCGACGGTCTTCGTGGCGACGATCAAGGACCGCACGTTCGGCGAGTGGTCCGAGGGTCCGGCGCTTCCGGCCGCCCGGACGAGCCCGGCGCTGGCCGTGTATGCGGGCGTCATCTACCTCATCGGCGGCCTCGACGACGCCGGCGCGCCGACGACAACGATCTGGTCGATGAAGACCGACCCGGATACCGGTGAGCTGGGTGCGTGGACCGAGCTCGAGGGCTACGCGCTCCCGGAGCCCCGGGCAGGGGCGACCGCGGTTGCGATCAGCGACGGCATCGTCGTCCTCGGCGGCCGTGGCTCCGACGGCGCACCGGCGACGACCGTCTGGAAGTCGACGCAGAACCTGAAGGGCGTCCTCCAGCCGTTCGAGAAGCAGGCCGACCTGCCGCTGCCGCTCGCCGATGCCACCGCGGCGCAGATCGGTGACTTCCTGTGGGTCTACGGCGGCTCGAGCACCGACGGACCTGTCGGCGGTGTCGAGCGCGGCCAGCTCGGAACGGGCAAGCCGCCGGTCGATTCACGACCCGGCCGCAACATCAACCCGCCTGGCACGGAGCCCGACCCGATCAAGGTCCTCAGCTTTGCCGTCAACAACGCCGCGAACCTGCCGGTCGCTCGAACCGCGGCAGCGGGCTTCGGCGCAAATGGTGTCCTGTACCTCGTCGGTGGCTCCGACGGCGACAAGCCCCAGGCCGAGATGTACTGGACGGTCCCGAACGCGACCGGCAACCTGCCCGGCTGGAGCCACCTCGACGTCATGGACCTGCCAGCCGCAGGCCTCGAAGGCGCTCGAGCGGTCTCGGTCGGCTCGAGCGCGTTCCTCATCGGCGGCCAGACCCCGGATGGCGTCAGCGGTGGACGGGTCGAGGCGAACCTCGCGCCCGGTGAGCCGTTCTTCCGTCTCGGCATCGCGGGCGCTGTGATCCCGGGCCTCCAGATCGAGGGTGAGCTCGGCCAGCAGCTCGGCTACCTCGCCGCGGACGGCGTCGGGACCGTGAACTTCATCATCCTGCTGATCATCGGCTGGGCCTACGCCCACCGCGAGCGGGTCTCAGCATGGTGGAACCGCCGCCGAGGCCGGACGGTCCGGAGCTAGGGCTTCGGCAGGTCGCCTTCGCCGGGGTCCGGCGGGCCGCTGAGCGTCGGCAGGCCGGCGCGCTCCCAGGCGAGCATCCCGCCGTTGACGTTCCAGACATCGTCGCGGCCCTGCGCTCGGAGATAGGCAGTGACCTGGCCGGAGCGCGAGCCGGAGCGGCAGATGAAGAGGAGCTCGCGGTCCTGCGGCAGCTCGCCGAGGCGGGCCAACAGCACGGACATCGGCAGGAGCGCGACGTCCTCGGCTCGGACCTCCTCGAACTCCGACGGCTCGCGGACATCGACGAGGAGGGCGCCCGTGCCGTTCGGACCGCGTCGTCGTTGGGCTTCGATCGGGTCGATGCCCGGGATGGTCGGCAGCATCACGGCCTCCGGCTGAGGGCGATCGGCTCGATGTCCGTCTCGCCCGAAGCGAGGCGGGCGAGGCGCTCGTCGGCCGCGGCGATCAGCGCCGGAACGTCGAAGCGGGGTTCGTCCTTCGGCGCGCCGGCGAGCCGGTCACGGGCGCCCCGGAGGTTCTTCGCGATCCCGGCCGGGTTGCCGCGCTGGGCATGGACGAATGCCGCGGCCAGCTTGATCAGGCCCTGGAACAGCTCCCGCTCGGCCGGGTCCGGGCTGCCCATCCAGGCCGGCTCGAGGAGCTCGTGGGCCTCGAAGAACTCGGCGGCGGCGTAGGCAGCGACGAACTCGTCGAGCGCCGCCGCCCGGAGCTCGGGCGCCATCGGCCGGTAGGCCTTCGCCCGGCCGCGCGGGTCGGTGAGCGTCGAGGCCATCAGGCGATCACGCGAGGTCGATGAGCTGGCGGCGACTGGAGAACCCGGTCTCGAGCTCGTGCCAGAACTCGATCGGCCCCTCACCGAGCCGCCAGCAGAGCCACACCTGGCGGCCGGAGACGAGCGCGGGAAAGTCGATCAGCCCCGACTCGATGTCACGGAGCGTCACGCTCAGCTCGTCGAGGCGCATGACGCCGGCCTGCATCTGGTCGATGAGGCCCTGCATCTTCAGGCGCAGGCGGCGTTCTTCCTCCTTGATCTCAGCCGCGGTTCCACCGTTCGCGCGGCCCGCCAGCGTTCGGTCGCGAAGCCGGATCAGCTGCTGGCGCTCGTCGCGAAGGGCGGACAGGATCGGCTCGACCTCGGCCAGGGCGGCGTTGGCGTCGTCGATCGAGTAGAACGTCGTCACGGAGCGATTCTACGGCCGCTTATCATCGGGGCCATGCGAATCGCTTCGCGGATGGATCAGATCGGCACCGAAACGGCGTTCGAGGTCTCCGCGAGGGCGCGAGCGCTCGCGGCCACGGGCAAGGACATCGTCTTCCTCCAGATCGGCGAGCCCGACTTCGACACCCCGGCGAATGTTCGCGAGGCGGCGAAAAGAGCGCTGGACGAAGGCCTGACCCACTACCCGCCGTACCCCGGCCTGCCGGAGCTGCGCTCGGCGATCGCCGAGGACACCACCGCACGCCGCGGATTCGAGGCGAACCCGGAGAACGTGTTCGTGACGGTCGGCGGCAAGGGCGTGATGGTCTACGCGATCATGGCCCTGGTCGATCCCGGCGACGAGGTCATCGTTCCCGACCCGGGCTACCCGATCTACGAGTCGATCACCCGCTTCGTCGGCGGCACGCCGGTCCCGATCCCGATCCGCCAGTCGAACGACTTCCGGCTCGACGTCGACGAGCTTGCCTCGCTCATCACGCCGCGGACGAAGCTGATCGTCATTAACTCCCCGGCGAACCCAACCGGCGGCGTCCTCACCCGCGGCGACATCGAACGGATCGCCGAGCTGGCGCAGCGCCACGACCTGGTGGTGCTCAGCGACGAGATCTACGCGCGGATCCTGTACGACGGCGCCGAGCACGTCTCGATCGCCTCGCTCGACGGCATGGCCGATCGAACGATCACCCTCGACGGCTTCTCGAAGACGTATGCGATGACCGGCTGGCGGATGGGTTATGCGATCGTGCCCGACTGGCTCGTGAAGCCATTCGGCCAGCTGATCATCAACACGATCTCGGGGGTCACGGCGTTCGCCCAGGCCGGGGGGATCGAGGCGCTTCGCGGGCCGCAGGCCGAGGTAGACGCGATGGTCGCGGAGTTCCGGGCGCGGCGCGATCTCATCGTCGACGGGCTCAACGAGATCCCGGGCTTCGATTGCCTCCGCCCGCAGGGCGCGTTCTACGTCTTCCCCGACATCTCCGAGACGGGCCTGAGCGGCGCGGAGCTCGCGGACAAGCTGCTCTACGAGGCCGGCGTGTGCGTGCTCGCGGGCACGGCCTTCGGCGGGATCGGCGGCAACCACATCCGGGTCTCGTACGCGAACTCCCGCGAGAACCTGACCGAGGCCTTGCGCCGCATCCGATCCTTCGTGGCATCCGGCGCCGCGACGCCGGCCTGAGCAGCGGCAGACCGCCCGTGGCCGGCAAGCCGCGTGTCTTCGTCGCCCGCCACATTCCCGAGGCCGGGCTGCGACCGATCCTCGACGCGCTCGACGCCCGCGTCTGGGAGCAGCCCGGACCGCCGCCCCGGGACGAGCTTCTCGCAGCGATCGCCGGCTGCGACGGCGTCCTGACCATGCTCACGGACCGCGTCGACGACGAGTTCCTCGATGTGGCCGGG
>Ga0114129_10001960_pt1 | contig 28155 bp, 19 predicted proteins | sample RhiMetdeltSRZDD1_FD_80071 | JGI IMG/M metagenome (GOLD analysis project Ga0114129, IMG submission 80071) | Populus rhizosphere microbial communities from Tennessee, USA - Rhizosphere MetaG P. deltoides SRZDD1 (version 2) (version 2) | ecosystem: Host-associated > Plants > Roots > Rhizosphere >... | reverse complement strand
CCCGACCCGGTGACCGGATTGAAGCTGGCGGCCGACCTGACCGACGAGCTGCTGGTGCTGAACACCGCCAGCAAGGCGGGGCATACCGACGGAGAGCTGGTCGCGGACGAGGAGTCGGAGACGAAGCTGATGTCCGGCGCCTACGGCCTCTGCTGGTACCCGACCGGCCCCGTGGTGCTCACCCGGATCCTGAACTGGCTCGGCTTTCCCGAGGTCCGCTGCTCGGTCTGGCGCCACGCCCCGCGACAGCGCGCGGAGCTCGACCGGATCGAGGTGCTCGCCGCCCGAACCCCAGGATTCTTCGACGACTGGGACGCCGGGGTGGCCGCGCACGAGCAGATCGCCTCGCTGCTCGCGACCCGCACCGCGCCGGGAGCCACGACGCTCGTGATCGGCGAGGCGGGCGACCTGAGCGGCGTCAAGGGACGATCGCCGGTCGCCCTCACCGCCACCAGCGACGATGAGCTACGCGCGGCGATGGAGGGCCGCGACGCGCGTTACGTGGCGCTCGCGGGCGGCGCGGCGGCCGCGGATAGCGCGGAGTACGCCGGGCTCGCACCGTACCTCAACGAGCGCGGCAAAGTGGTCTTCGAGGAAGCCTGCCTGCGGCTCTGGGAGCTCCACGAAACACCTGCGGGCGCCCAGGGCGAGGGCTAGACTGGTTCACGGGGACTGCATGGTGATCGTATGGTGATCGGGGAGCGATTCGCCTGGGCGCATCTGCCGAAAACGGGCGGCACGGCCACGCTCGAGCTGTTCCGGTTGTTTCCGGAGCTGATCGTGTTCGCGGACTTCGACGACTCGAACGCCAAGCACACCCTGTTTCACGAACGCGAGGAGCAGGTGCGCGGCAAGCACTTGGTGATGAACATCCGGCGCCTGCCGTTCTGGGTCCTGAGCCGCGCCCAGCACGTCGCCCGCTGGGGCGTCTATCCGGACTACGAGCCGATCCCGATGGCGACCGCCGAGGAGCTGTCGGAGAGCGACTTCCCGGACAACCGCCTCGCGATGTTCACCGACAACGGCCGGTTTCAGGTCGACACCTGGCTGCGCATGGAGCATCTCGCGGACGACTTCCTCACGTTCATCTCGGCGTACACGAGCGTGAACGACGAGCACCGCGCCGCCGCGCACGGGTTGCCGATGCTGAACAGCCACGATTACGATCGGGAGCTGGTGAAGTGGTTCTCGGCTGAGCAGATCGACCGCCTGTACGCACGCAATCCCGCGTGGGACGAGCTCGAGCGTCGCCTTTACGGCGATCGTCTGTCGCTGGGAGCGGTCCGCTCCGGAGCCTCGCTGTGAGCAGGACGAAGGTCCTCTACATGCTGCACAACCACCCGACGGTCCGACCGGGCGGCGGGGAGATGTACGCGCTCGAGCTGTTCGAGGCGCTGAAGGCCACGCGCGAGATCGAGCCGCTGCTGGTCGCCCGGATGCCGCCGAACCCCGGCCCCCAGCCTTCGGGGCACCCCGGCACGCCGTTCAAGACGATGCCCGATGACCCCAGCCAGTACTTCGTCGTCACCGAGGAGGCGGGCTTCGACTACTTCCTCGGGACCGCGCGCGACAAGTCCATCTACACGCGGTACTTCGACGAGTTCCTGCGCGCGCACCGGCCCGACGTGATCCATTTCCAGCACACCCAGTTCATCGGCTACGACGTGATCTCGCTGGCCGCGAGGCTCCTTCCCCGGGCGCCGCTGGTGTACACGCTGCACGAATACCTCTCGATCTGCCATCGCGACGGCCAGATGCTGAGGATGAACGGCGATCTCTGCACGCACGAGTCGCCCCGCCGTTGCAACGAGTGCTATCCGCACTGGTCGCAGCAGCATTTCTTCCTGCGCAAGCAGCTGATCCAGACGCACCTCTCCCACATCGACCTGTTTCTGGCGCCGAGCCGCTTCCTGCTGGAGCGCTATGCGGACTGGGGTATCCCGCGCGAGAAGCTGCGTTTCGAGGACTACGGCCGGTTGCCTGTCCGTGACGCTCGAGGCCACGACGCGCGCGACGCCGGTGCGCGCGCCGATCGCCCGCGGAACCGCCTCGCCTTCTTCGGCCAGGTCAACCAGTACAAGGGCCTCGACGTGCTGCTGCGCGCGATGAAGATCGTCGCCTCCGAGCATCCGGATGTCCACCTCTGGATCCACGGGGCGAACCTGGAGATGCAGTCGGACGCACTGCAGCAGGAGTTTCGCCAGGCGGTCGAAGACCTCGAAGGGCATGTCACTTTCGCAGGCCCGTACGACCGGGAGCGGCTCCCGGAGCTGATGGCGGCGGCCGACTGGGTGGTGGTTCCCTCTCGCTGGTGGGAGAACTCGCCGCTCGTGATCCAGGAGGCGTTCCTGCACGGGCGCCCCGTGATCTGCAGCGATGTGGGCGGCATGGCGGAGAAGGTCAGCGACGGCGTGAACGGCCTCCACTTTCGCATCGGCGACCCGATCAAGCTCGCCGAGGCGATCGGCCAGGCGGTAGGGACGCCCGGCCTCTGGGACCAGCTGCACGCCGGGGTCCCCGAGATCTTCTCGATGGATGAGCACATCGCGAACCTGATCCGGATCTACCACGACCTGATGGAGAGCAAGTCTCCGGTCCGGAAGCTGCCGGCCCCGGCGGTGGTCGAGGGTTGAGCCCACCGCCGAAAAAGCGGAGCTCGAACGCAGCCGGTGCGAAGCCGTCCGTCCACTGCACCTGGCTTTCCGGGGAGCTGCTGATCGTCTCGCGCCTGCCGGCCGTGCAGGGCTGGAAGGCCTTCGTGCGCGCCGGCACCGACGAGGTGCAGACGGACGCGGCCGGCGTCAAGTTCGCCAGAGCCGGCGAGCCGCCTGGGGGGATCGTGCTCCTGCGCCTCGCGGGATTCAGCCGGGCCAACCCACCGGACGCGATCGTCCTCAGGGCCGCGAGGCACACGATCGAGCTCGATCCGGCGACGCTGGCACAGGACGAGGTGTCGCTCGGCGAGCTGATCTCACGTGATCTCGCCGGGGGAGACGCTCCGTCCCGGGCCGCTCTGCGCGAAGCGCTCCTGGAGCTCGCGCTGCCCGCCCTCGAAGGGCCGGGCAGGATGGTGCTGGCCAACCGCCTACGTGACCTGCGGGACGCGCTGCGGGATCGCTTTCCCGAGCTGATCTCGGTGCCGAACAGCTCGCAGGCTGCGAGCGTCGACCTCATCATGGCGGTCGACGAGCGCTCGTTCTGGATCGTCGGATGGCTGCGCGACGCGGACGAGACCATGGCCCACCTGAGCTTCATGACGCCCGAGGGCGGGTGCGCCGGCCTTCCCCGCGATGCATTCCGCTTCCCGCGTCCCGACGTCCAAGAGGTTTACGGCGACCCGCCCGAGCACCGCCACGGATTCATCGCGTACGTGCGCCTGGAGCACACCACCCTGCTGGACAGCGGGTGGTTCGCGGTGGTCGAGCGGACCGACGGCTCCGCGCTCGAGCTCGCCGTCCCACCGGTGGTGCGCGACCTGCACGCCGCGCGCGTGCGGATCCTCGACGAATTCGGCAAGCAGTTCCCGGACCGCGAGCGGCTGCGCAGGAAGCACGCGCTGCCGGCTCTCATGCGGCTTCAGGAGCGCCTCGCTGCGCTTGTGCGGGTGGAGTCGGTTGAGCAGTACGGCGTCGCGCCCGACAGTCCCGCCACCTCCATCGTGATCCCGCTCTACGGCCGCGTGGACCTGGTCGAGCACCAGCTCGCCCACTTCGCCCAGGACCCTGAGCTCAGCCACGTGGATCTCGTCTACGTGCTCGACTCGCCGGAGCTGGCGCCGGTGCTCGATGCCGTGGCGGTCGACCTGCAGGCGCTCTACCAGGTGCCCTTCCGGGTCGTGAAGCTCACGCGGAACGCGGGCTTTGCGGCGGCGAACAACATCGGCGCAGCCCAGGCTCGAGGCGACCTGCTCCTGCTCCTGAACTCGGATGTCATCCCGATCGACCCGGGCTGGCTCAGCCGGATGGCGGCCTTCTACCACAGCACGCCCGAGATCGGCGCCCTCGGCCCCAAGCTGCTGTTCGAGGATCTCTCGATCCAGCATGCCGGCATGTACTTCGAGCGTGAACTGCACGGCTCGCTGTGGGGAAACCAGCACTACTACAAGGGCTTCCACCGCGATTTCTCTCCGGCCTGCGTGAGCCGTCCGGTGCCCGCCGTGACCGGCGCCTGCATGATGCTCGGCCGCGGGCTCTACCAGGAGCTGGGCGGCCTCCGCCACGGCTTCGTGCAGGGGGGATACGAAGACTCAGACCTGTGCCTGAGGCTCATGGAGCGCGGCCTGCGCAACTGGTATCTGTCCGAGGTCGAGCTGTATCACCTCGAGGCGCAGTCGTTCCCGTCGCCGGAACGGCAGCTGGCGACGGGCTTCAACACCTGGCTCCAGACATACCTCTGGGACGAGCCCATCGACCGCATCATGCAAGCGCAGAAGAGCACCGAGCCGTTCTCGAGCGGAGCACCCGAGCTGCCCACCCGCCTCTCCTCCGTCGGCTAGATGCTCTAGCCGGCAACACGTGGTCACGTACGAAGTCCAGCGAATCTCGCCGCTCCCCGAGGGCCTCGGGCGGCTGCGTGGATTTGCCCTCGACTCACCACCCGAGAACGCACGCGCCAACATCCACGTGCTGCACCTGATCGGCTGGGTCGTCGGCCAGGACCAGGCGGTGTCGGCGCTCGAGGTGCTCTACGGGGACGGCGTGATCAAGACCGCGCCGGTCCGCGGAACCCGCCCCGACGTGGTCGCGTCGCTGGGCGACATCCCGGCGGACACGGAATGCAATTTCCACGCGCTGGTCGGGCTCGTGGGGCTCCCGTCGCAGGCGGAGCTGACCCTGCGCGCGGTGCTCGCAGGCGGCGACCGACTGCCGATCGCGACCATCGACGTGAAGCGCAGCCCGATCCAGAGCGATTTCGAGCCGACGCTTCAGCCGCTGATGCTGACCTGTCTCGGCCGCACGGGCAGCACGTGGGTCATGAAGCTGCTCGCCGCGCACGACGAAGTGGTGCTCTACCGCCGCTTTCCTTACGAGTCGGCGCCGGCGAAGTACTGGCTGCACATGCTCAAGGTGCTGTCGGGGCCCGGCAACCTCGTCGAGTCGGCAGACCCGGACGACTTCCAGGAGACCCCCTGGTGGGTGGGCCAGAACCCTTATCACGACGAGAGCGTCTACGAGCGTCCGTCCCTTGCGTACTGGTACGGGCGCACCCACGTCGATCGCCTGGCCGCTTTCTGCCAGCGCAACATCGAGGACTGGTACATGACGCTGGCGGGCAGCCACGAGCAGAAGAGGCCTCGGTACTTCGCCGAGAAGCACATGTGGCCGACCGACCTGCCGGTGCTCGCGTGGGAGCTGTATCCGCGCGCCAAGGAGGTCTTTCTGGTGCGGGACTTTCGCGACATGGCGTGCTCCATCCTGGCCTTCGACCGCGAACGGGGATTCTCCGGCTTCGGCCGGACGGACGGGACCACGGACGAGGAGTACCTGCGCGGCGACCTCCGCCGCATGGCGCTGGACATCCGCGAGAGCTGGCATGCGCGGGGCGAGCACGGGCATCTGCTCCGCTATGAGGACCTCGTGTTCCAGCCGGAGGAGACGCTGGGAGCGCTGTTGAAGTATTTGGAGCTCGAACCGTCCCGCGAAACGATCGCGCGCATGCTCGAGCTCGGGGCCGAGGACGCCCCTCCCTTGCCCGGGACGAGCATCACGCCGTCCTCGCTGGTGCGCGAGCACCGCACGACCACGGACCTCAAGGCCTCGATCGGCCGCTGGCGGCGCGAGCCCGACCCGGACTTCCGGGAGCTCTGCGACGAAGTTTTCGGCGACGTCCTGTCTGACTTCGGCTACGCTGAATCGGGATATATACCGGCCTGAACCCCGGCCTGAATCCAGTGAGAGGCGCACTTGGGTCTTGGCAATAAGGGCGGTCTCGCGGTGTCTCCGCACCTCTCGCCCGTCGAATACGAACAGCTGATCGGCGCGATCCGCGAGGTCGTGCACCGTGTGGTGCCGCCCAACGCGACGATTCTCGTCGCGAGCAGGGGCGACGACGAGCTGGTCCGGCTCGGGCCCCGCCAGGCACTGCACTTTCCGCTCGACGAGGACGGGCGGTACGCCGGCTATCACCCGGAGGACAGCGAGTCCGCGATCGCGATGGTCGAGAAGATGCGCGAGCGCGGCGCAGAGTATTTCCTGCTGCCCGCCACCGGATTCTGGTGGCTCGAGTTCTACGACGGCTTCCGGAAGCACCTCGAGAGCCGCTACCAGGTCGTCGCCGCAGAAGACCAGTGCTGGATCGTGCGCCTTACTGAAGGCACGAGCATGGATGCCGATACGACCTTCATGGCCGATGCGCCACGACGTGCGGATCCGGCAAATCCCTTGGACGAGCTGATCCACGCCCTGCTCCCGGAGAACGCCCGCATCGCGATCCTCGGCGCGGGCGGTGCGGTCGGGGCGGACCTCAACGGCCACGACACTTGGCTGATGCCCCGCGAGCCTGCCGATGCGAGCGCGGTGCTGCAGAGCCTGGGCTCGCTCGAGCACAGCGGCATCGAGTTCATCGTGATCCCCGCGGCCGCGTTCGACTGGCTCGAGGACCATCCCGAGGTCACCGATCGCCTACGGCGCCGCCACCGGTTCGTGACCCGGCAGCAACATCTCTGCGAGATCTATGAGCTGGTCACGCCGGACGCTGGTCGCCCACCGCAGAGAAGCGCGGAGCGCCAGGCCCCCGACCGCGACGGACGCGGGCGCGCCAAGCGATCCTTCGGCGAGATGCTGCGGAGCATCCTCTTCCCCTCTCGCCGCAATGACAGACGCTCTTAAGATCCTCTACGTCGTGCACAACCACCCGGCGGTCCGTCCGGGTGGATGCGAAGCGTACGCGCTCGAGCTGTACGAGGCGATGCGGGACTCGAGCGAGTTCGACGCGGTCTTCATGTCACGCAGCGGGCCGCCGGTCTCGGTCACGGCGCTGCACCACGAGGGCCGCCCGATCACGCTTGTCAACGACGATCCCAACCAGTACTTCTTCTACACGGACCTCTCGGACTGGGACTGGACCTACGGCCGCTCGCCGCGGAAGTCGGCCCTGACGCGGTTCTTCCGCGACTTCCTGCTGGACCAGAAGCCCGACGTGGTCCATTTCCAGCACACACAGTTCCTCGGCTACGACATCCTGCGCGTGGTGCGCAACACGCTGCCGCACGTACCGATCGTGTACACGCTTCACGAGTTCCTGCCCATCTGCTACGCCGACGGCAAGCTGCTGAGGACACGCAACGGGGAGCTGTGTCTCGAGGCCTCCCCGCGGCGGTGCCACGAGTGCTTTCCGCAGATCACGCAGCAGACGTTCTTCATGCGGGAGCGGTTCATCAAGTCCCACCTGTCGCTCGTGGACCAGTTCATCGCGCCGAGCCGCTTCCTGATGGAGCGGTATGTCGACTGGGGAATTTCCCGCGACCGGATCATGTTCGAGGACTACGGGCGGGTGCCGGTGCTGCGCACGCCCGAGCGGCGCGAGTTCGGACCGGCTCGTGCGGCTCGGGGGCGGCCGCGCAACCGCTTCTCCTTCTTCGGCCAGCTCACCCAGTACAAGGGCCCGGATGTGCTGCTCGAGGCGATGGCGTTGCTCGTGGACGCGGGTGTCGAGGCCCACCTCGAGATCCATGGCGCGAACCTCGACTGGGCTCCGACCGCCTTCCAGGACAAGCTGCGCGCGCTGCTGGAGGAGGCCGGAGGCTCGGTGACGCTCGTCGGTCAGTACGAGCCGGAGGACCTGCCCAAGCTGATGGCGGAGACGGACTGGGTGGTGGTGCCATCGATCTGGTGGGAGAACTCGCCGCTCGTGATCCAAGAGGCGTTCCTCTACGGGCGCCCGGTGATCTGCAGCGACATCGGTGGGATGGCCGAGAAGGTCACGGATGGCGTGAACGGGCTTCACTTCCGGCGCGGCGATGCCGACAGCCTCGCCGAGGCGATGCGCCGCGCTGCCACCACCAAGGGTCTCTGGGAGACGTTGCAGGCCGGCGTCCCGCCCATCCACGACATGGACCGGCACGTGGCGACGCTGGGCGCGCTGTACCGGTCCCTGATCGCCGATCGCCGCGCGGCTGAAGCGCCCGGTGACACCGCCGAGGTGGTTCAACTTGCCTGAGGGCCGGTCCCCCAGCGCGGCCCGCTCGAAGCCGCGCATCATGTACATCGCGCACAACCATCCGGCGATCCGGCCGGGCGGGTCGGAGGCGTACGCGTTCGAGGTCTACGAATCGATGCGCGACTCAGGCGAGTTCGAGCCCATGTTCGTGGCCAGGAGCGGCCCCCCGTACTCGATCGCGGACCGCCACCACGAGGGCCGCCCCTTCACGCTGGTGAACGAAGACCCGAACCAGTACCTCTTCTACACGGACGCGACAGGTCACGATTGGCTCTACGGCCGGTCACCGCACAAGTCCGCGCTGACCCGCTTCTACACCGAGTTCCTCCGGGACCACAAGCCCGACATCGTCCATTTCCAGCACACGATGTTCCTGGGCTACGACATCCTGCGCGTGACCCGCAATGCGCTGCCGGGAGTGCCGATCGTGTACACGCTGCACGATCACACGCTGATCTGCCATCGCGACGGGCAGATGGTGAGGACCCTCAACAACGAGCTGTGCCGGGAGGAATCCCCGCGGCGCTGCCACGAGTGCTTCCCCGACATCAGCCCGCAGACGTTCTTCATGCGCAAGCGCTTCATCCAGTCGCAGCTTGCGGTGGTGGACCTGTTCGTGACGCCCAGTCCGGGCGCGCTCGAGCGATACGTGGAGTGGGGCATCCCTCGCTCCAAGATCGTGCACGAGCCGCACGGGCGGCCGACCTCCATCTCGATCCCGCAGGCGGAAGAGGACCGCGAGCGCAACCGGTTCGGGTTCTTCGGCCAGTTCACCGCCTACAAGGGGGCCGACGTCCTGCTGGAGGCGATGTCGCTCTTGGGCGAGGACTTCGACGGCCACCTCTGGATCCATGGCGCCAACCTCGACACCGCGCCCGATTACTTCCAGGAGCAGTTCGGCGAGTTGATCGAGGATGCCCACAGCAACGTCCGGCTCGTCGGCCAGTACGAGGCGCGCGAGCTGTCGCGCCTGATGGAGCGAATCGACTGGGTGGTCGTTCCTTCGATCACCTGGGAGACGGGGCCACTGACACTGCTCGAGGCTTTCCAGCACGGGCGCCCGGTGATCTGCAGCGACATCGGCGGGATGGCCGAGAAGGTCACCGACGGCGTGAACGGGCTCCTTTTCCGCCGCGGAAATGCCCACAGCCTCGCGGCCGCGATGCGGCGCGCGGTCGAGACGCCCGGTCTCTGGGACCATCTCCACGGCGGGATTCCGCCGGTGCAGACGATGGACGAGCACGTCGCGCACCTGTCCACTCACTACCGCGCGCTCCTCCGTGAGCTCAAGGCCGGCCCGAAGGCTGCCCCGCCCGGGGACAAGGTGCTCGAGCATGCCTGACATTCGCGTGAGCCGCCTGTCGTCCGGCGTGCTCCTGCTGGCCGGCGACTCGGACCGCCATGACCAGGCCGAGGTGCTGCTGCGCGGCGACTCCGGCGTCAAGACGCCGCTCGCATCGCTGAGCTTCGAATACGAGCCCATGACGGGCCGGGACCGGACGCTCTTGATGGTCTTCCTGCCTCAGGAGGGGCAGCGCCGGCGTCGCTCCGGGGACACCCTGCTGGTCCGCCGGGAGGCCGGCGACCGGGAGTTCGCGCGGCGCGACCTCGAGCAGGCGTTGGTCGACATACAGACGTTCACGCGCGACGAGCTCGCGCCACTCGAAGCGCAGCGGCGGGCCGACGTCATGCGTTTCCTCACGAAGGCGCTTGCCGTGCAACCCGCGCGCGGCGCGATCGCCGTCAGCGAGACCCTGTACGGTCTCCGCGCCGCGTTGCGCGAGCGGCTGCCGACGTACGTGCATGCGCCGGACCAGCCGCGCGGGCTCGCGGTGGAGTCCATCATGGCGGTCGACGACCGCTCCTTCTACATGGAGGGATGGGCGCGCGACGAGGAGGCGGAGATCGTGCGGCTGACGGCCGTCTCGCCCGAGGGCGACCGCGCCGAGATCGGCGCGAACCTCTACCGATTCGCCCGCACGGACGTCACCAACTACTTCTCCGGCGGCGTCGTGAGCCGCCAGGACCCGACCGAGAAGGCCGGCTTCCTGTCGTTCCTGGAGCTGGACTCGCCGAGCTTCCTCGGCACGGGCTGGGTGCTGGAGATGGAGAACGCGGAGGGCTCGTCGATCGAGGTCTCGGGCCCCACGGTCCTGCGTGATCCCGCTGCCGCTCGCAGCCGGCTGCTGTCCGACCCAGGCCGGGACCGGCTTCCTGACGACGATCTCATGGAGCACCACGTGATGCCGGCGCTGACGCGCATCCAGCGGCGCGTCGAGGCGGGCATCAAGGTCGGGTCGCTGACCGAGTTCGGGGAGCCGCCCGCCTCGCCGGCCGTGTCGGTCATCATCCCGCTCTACAAGCGCGTCGACCTGATCGAGCAGCAGCTCGCGGAGTTCGTTCAGGACCCGGAGATGTTCGAGGCGGACATCGTGTACGTGCTCGACTCGCCGGAGCAGAAGGACGAGCTCCTGTTCCTGGCGGAGCGGTTGTTCCCCGTGTACCGCGTGCCGATGCGGATCGCGGTGCTGGAGCGCAACGTCGGCTTCGCGAACGCCAACAACGCCGGTGCATCGGTTGCGCGGGGCCGGATCCTGCTGCTGATGAACTCGGACGCGCTTCCCGACAAGCCGGGCTGGCTCGGCGCGATGACGCGCTTCTACGACGCCACGCCGAAGATCGGCGCGCTCGCGCCAAAGCTCCTGTACGAGGACGGGTCGATCCAGAACGCGGGCATGTACTTCCACCGGCAGCCCGGGATGGACCTCTGGACCGACGCGCACTATTACCGCGGCCTGCACCGCGACTTCCCGCCCGCCAATACCCCTCGCAAGGTTCCGCTGCTCTCGGGCGCGTGCGTGATGATCGCGCGCGAGCTCTACCAGCAGCTCGGTGGGCTCCAGGGGGTTTACGTGCAGGGCGACTACGAGGACTCCGACCTCTGCATGCGCCTCATGCAGATGGGGCTCGACAACTGGTACTTCCCCGAGGCCGAGGTGTTCCACTTGGAGGCGCTCTCCTATGCGCCCAGCATGCGGATGCCCGCCAACCGGTACAACGCCTGGCTGCACACGCACCTCTGGAAGGACCAGATCGAGCAGCTCGTGGCGGAGCAGGACGAGGCCCCCGAGCCGACCGCCTGACGCCGCGCCGGCGCCCCGGATCAGGGAACGAACAGGCCCTGGGTGGCGAACAGGCCGTTCGGCGTCGTGGAAGCGAGGCCGTCGGACCCGCCGTCCTGCACCACAACGCTCGAGATCTGCCAGATCGCCCGCTTGCCCTCGACCACCATGCCGGGGATCAGGGAGTTGGCGGTCGTGTTCGCGGAGCAGTTGCTGCCGTCCGACCCGATCGTGGGCGCGCAGACCATCGTGAAGTGAAGCGAGAAGTCGCGGGTGGTGGCGGTGTCGTTGCCAGAGGAGCCATTCTGCTTGTCCGTCAGCCGGATGCCGACCAGCGCCCGCAGCTCGCCGGTGTAGTCGGCCAGGTCCCGCGTCACGTCGAGCACGTCGGTGATCGACCCGTCCACCTTTACGTCCGCCTCGTTCTGGACCGTCGAGGAGTCGCCGACGATCGCCCGGAGGCGGATCAGCCCCACCGAGCGTGATGGGAGCCCATTCACGTCCGGCGTCCCGATCGTCACGTACGGGGATGCCGGTTGCGCCGGCGAGCACGACTCGAACGCGAGCGGCGATCCGTGCGAGCTGTTCGGCCGGTTGCATGGGCGGTACGACGGCACGAGCGAGATCCGCTGCGGCGACGCGCCCCGCGGGCGCACGTAGCTGCGCGTAAACGTGGCCGTGTACGTGGTGTCGGCCGCGGGGGTCGTGATCTGGTGCGCCTGGGTGCCGCCGTCCGACCACGAGACGAAGACCTCTCCCTGCCCCTGCGCGTCTGGCTGGTCGGGCGCGTTGACCTGGAGCTTCCATCCCTGCCAGGACGTGAACGTGTCCGGAGCGGTGAACCCGTTCAGCTCGAGCAAGAGGCCCGAGGGAACGGTTTCGAAGCCAACCGTGACCAGCTGGGGCCGGAGGTCGCGCGTGACCGTCGTACTGAGTCCCTGCGAGTCGGTGGCCGTCAGCCTCACCTCCAGGTACGTGTTGGTGGTGGCCGCGGTGTCCTCCGGCTGGGGTCCGGTGATCTCGATGTTGTTCCCGTGGGTCGGCGGCAGGAATGGATGCGTGTGCGAGGCGTGATGCTTGATCACCTCCCACGTGAGCGCCGAGTCCGGGAGCGGGCCGTCCTCGGGATCGGTCGCGCTGCCGGTCAGCGTGATCTTCTCGCCCACCGCGAATTTCTGATCGACCGCCGGGCTTTCGATCGTGGGCGTCGCGGCATAGTTCCCGGCATCGACTCGCACCGTCGCGGTGTCGCTGCCGCCGTTCCCGTCGGTGACGGTGACCGTCGCCGTGTACACGCCGGGTGTCTCATAGGTGTGCGTGGCCTGGACCGTCGTCTCGTGAGGCGAGCCGTCGCCGAAGTCCCAGTCGTACGCGAGCGTGTCCATGTCCGGATCGGTGCTCTGGCTGGCATCGAAGTCGGTGGTGAGCGGGACGGCACCATTGGTCGAGGTCTCGATTGCGACCGCCTTCGGAGAGCGGTTGGCGTTGCCCGTGTACACGATGCGGTGCAGGCTGCCGGGGTAGTAGGAGGCGTAATAGAGGGCCTCGCCCGAACCGTTCGGGCCGAACATCATCCCGATAGGCTCCGGCACGGTTGTCCCGAACGGGGTCGCCGACCAGCCGCCGTTGCCGTCGGGAGCCAGGTCGAAGATCTTCTGGCACACGATGTCCGAGTACAGGTAGTGCGAGTCGTACTCGGATGGCCAGACGCCGGGGGGCACGAAGGCACCGCCGTTCAGGGACGAGCAGCCGGCGGAGTGGTCGTACCAGTAGATGGGGTTGGTCATGCCATCCGGCGGCGGGCCGCAGTCGCTGGTCGAGCCCGTCGTGCACGGGCCCTCGCGCACGTTCCACCCGTAATCGGCGCCTGCCTGTCCCACGTCGACCTCCTCCCAGGTCTCCTGGCCGACGTCGTTGATGAAGAAGCGCGTTGTGGCTGCCGACGGGTCGAATGCCATCCGGAACGGATTGCGCAGGCCCGACGCGAAGGTCTCCTGGCACTGGTCCCCGGCCACCGTGCTGCCGGTCACGTTGCAACGCGAGCTGCCCGCGCCCACGAACGGGTTGTTCGGCGGAATCGACCCATCCGACGCAACGCGCAACACCTTTCCGAGCAGCACGTTCGTCATGCGCGCGTTCGTATTCGAAGGCCCGCACTCCCCGCCCTGGTAATTGCACCCGCCGTCGCCGACGGTCGCGTACAGGTAGCCGTCCTTGCCGAACTGGACGTCGCCCGCGTTGTGAAAGCCGGCCGGCGAAGGGATGTTGTCGATCAGGACCTGCTCGCTGGCGGGATCCACTTGATCGTTGTCCCCCAGCAGAAACCTGGAAACACGGTCGACCGGCTGTGTCGATTGGTCGAACTGGTCGGTCCCGCATGCGCCCGTCTTCTTGTAGGTGTAGAAGAGGTATACGTAGTGCTGGTCCGCGAACGCAGGATCGACGGCCACCCCCAGGAGCCCGCGCTCGATGTTGTTGCAGATGCGCCCGAGCGCGTCCAGGTCCAACGCCAGGTGGGTGGTGCCGCCGTCGTAGACGTACAGCTGCCCGAGCTGGCTGGTGATCAGGATCCGGCCGTCGGGCACGAACGCGAACGCGGTCGCCGACCCGACGTTCGCCACCTTCTGGTCTTCGAAGCCGGAGGGCAATTGCTCGTTATCGGCGAAGCTCGCCGCCGGCGCGAGCGCGAGGACCAGCGCGACCGCGACCAGGGCAAGGAATCCGATGAGCAAACGCCGTCCGACGTCCCTGTGCGCGATCTCCATCGTCCGTGGTCCCCCGGCACCCGTACTCATCTCTATATTGACCGATCTTGGCCCGTCGCGCCCGAAAAGCTGTTTTCCGCGGGCTGGTCCAATGAGCCTTATCGAAGTAACCGAGGTCAACGTCGCCGGCGCGGACGATGTGCTGATCGCGCAGGGGCTCGATCGGCCGGCCGCCGGGCAGAGCGGAGATTTCTTCGGCTTCGATCTGCGCGGCTGGGTCCTGGGCCGGCGGTGCTCGGCCGAGGAGGTCGTGGTTGCCGAGGCCGGTGGGATGGTGCGCCGAATCGCCGTGGAGGGGGAGCGACCGGACGTCGCGGAGCGGTTCCCTGACACGGCCTGGGCTCACGGAAGCGGGTTCTTCGCGCCGATCGGTGCGCTCAGGCTGGCGCCGAGCTTCGAGCTGGACGTGAGCGTGCGCCTCACCGATGGAGCCGAGGCGCCGCTGGCCACGCTCGCCGGCCGGCGGCGGGCGCTGCGCACCCCGTTCGAGCCGTCGATCCACCCCATCTTCCTGACCGCGCTCGGGCGGACCGGCTCCACCGCGTTCACGCGCCTGCTCTCGTCTCATCCGTCCGTCGCCGCCTACCGCCCGTTCGAGTACGAGCCCCGGATCGTGACCTACTGGCTCGACGCGCTGAAGGACCTGGCCGAGCCCGCGTCGTTCCGCCGGCAGGTCGCCCCCAACGGCCCGCTCACCGGAGACTGGTGGGTCGGCGCACGCGAGCCGTTCCCGCGGCGGCTGATGGACGACGACGTCCAGGGCTGGCTGGGCGGCGAGGGCATCGAGGCGCTCGCGGCGTTCTGCCAGGAGCGCATCGACACGGTCTACCGGAGGATCGCGGCGCGGTTCGATCGTCTCGGCGCGAGTCATTTCGTGGAGAAGCTGGGCCCCGACACGGGCGCGCTGGCGCGCGAGCTGTATCCGAGCGCCCGTGAGATCTTCCTCGTGCGCGACTTCCGTGACGTGGTCGCCTCGATCTTCGCCTTCAACGCCCAGCGCGGCATCGAAGGATTCAACCGTGCGGGAGCACCCAGCGACGTGGCCTATGTGTCGGACTGGGTGTCGGAGTCGGCCGACGCGTTCCTGCGCGCGTGGCGCGCGCGCGCCGAGGGAGCGCACCTGGTCCGCTACGAGGATCTCGTCAAGCGCCCGCGCGAGGTGGTCGCGGAGACCGTGGCCTACCTCGAGCTCGACGCGCCGCCGGGCACGATCGACGCGATGCTGAAGAGCCTCGACGAACCCGCGTCCGACGTCCACCGCACGACGGCCCCCGAGCGGTCGATCGGCCGCTGGGAACGCGACCTGTCGAGCGACGTCAGAGAAGCGTGCCGCGGCGCGCTCGGCGAAGCTCTCGAGGCCTTCGGGTACCCGGCTTGAACCGAACGGTCGTGGTGGCCGGGTCGGTGGCCCAGCGTCCCGGCAACGGTGGTCACACGTGGGTCTTCCTGCAGTACCTGCTCGGATTCCGCAAGCTCGGCTGGGAAGTGCTGTTCCTGGACCGGTTGGAGCCCGAGATGTCCGTCGATGCCGCCGGCCGGCCGGCGCCCCTCGAGCGCTCGGTCAACGTCGCCTACGTCGAGCGGGTCCTCCGCGCCTTCGACCTCGGCGAGCGCTGGGCCGTCTTCCACGGCGAAGGGGCCATGGCCGGCATGAGCCGGGCCCGGGTGCTTGAAGAGGCTGCCCGCGCCGCCTTGGTGATCAACGTGAACGGCTTCTTCGACGACGAGGAGGTGCTGGCGGCGCCGGGCCTGCGCGTGTACCTCGACATCGACCCCGGTTTCGCGCACATGTGGCGGGCGCTCGGCCTGCACGACGCCTTCCAGGGTCACGACGCCTACGTGACCGTGGGCGAGAACGTCGGCGGCCCGGGGTGCACGATTCCCACGGGCGGGATCGACTGGGTTACGACGCCGCAGCCCGTCGTGCTGGAGCACTGGCCGCCCCAGGACGGACCGGGCGAGGCGTTCACCAGCGTCGGAAGCTGGCGCGGCCCGTTCGGCCCGGTCGAGTTCGACGGCCGCACATACGGGCTGCGCGTGCACGAGTTCCGCAAATTCGCGGAGCTGCCGCGACGTGTCACGGCGCCCCTGGAGATCGCGCTCGACATCGACGAGGCGGACGCGGCCGACGTGGAGCTCCTGCGGCGCGGCGGCTGGCGGCTGCGCGATCCGAGGGAGATCGCCGCCGATCCCTGGCGCTACCGGGCGTACTTGCAGGGCTCAAGCGCCGAGTTCATGGTGGCGAAGAACATGTACGTGCAGAGCCGAAGCGGATGGTTCAGTGATCGCAGCATCTGCTACCTCGCCAGCGGGCGCCCCGTGCTCGCCCAGGACACCGGCTTCAGCGACTACTATCCGGTGGGCAGGGGCTTGGTTGCCTTCTCGACGATCGAGGAGGCGGAGGATGGAGTGGAGCGGATCGCCGCCGATCACAGAGCTCATTCGCGAGCCGCGCGGGCGCTCGCCCAGGAGCGGTTCGAGTCGAGCCACGTGTTGGGCGGTCTCCTGAAAAAGCTTGGGATAGCCTGACACCGTGACGAACCCTTACCCACATCACCAGCAGGACGCCACCGCGGAGGCCTCCGGTGAGATCCGGCGGCTGAACTGGGGCTGCGGTGGGCATCCCGAGCCGGGTTGGCTCAACTCGGACCTCAAGGATGACCATCCCGGGATCGACGTCCCCTGCGACATCCGCGACGGACTCCCGCTCGAGGACTCGAGCTTCGACTACGTGGTCAGCATCCATGCGCTCCCCGAGCTCCCGATGACGGACCTGGTGGGAGCACTGCGCGAGCTGCGCCGCGTGCTCAAGCCCGGCGGGGTGCTCCGCCTCGGCCTCCCGGACCTGGACAGGGGCATCAAGGCCTACCTCGAGAACGACCGCGACTACTTCCTGATCCCGGACGAGGACGCGGCCACGATCGGCGGTAAGTTCGTCACCCAGCTCCTGTGGTACGGGTGGTCGCGAACGCTCTTCACCCTTGATTTCACGGAGGAGCTGCTGCGCCAGGCCGAGTACCACGAGATCGTCGCGTGTTCCTACCGCGAGACGAAGAGCCGCTTCCCCGAGATCGTGGAGCTCGACAGCCGCGAGCGCGAGAGTTTCTTCGTCGAGGCCGTCAAGTAACGGACGCACCGAAGACAAAGGTTCTCTTCTTCCGGGACTTCAAGCGGTTCACCGGCGGTGACCTGAAAGTCTGGGACTACTTCAACCACGTGCGGGCGTCGCCGCGCCACGAAGCCCTCATCCGCTTCAGCGAGCGATCCGATTGGGGACCGGCCAATCCCTGGAACGCCGCCCGCGAGCACGTGGTCGACTCGGGCGATCAGGTGCGGCCCGACGTGCTCTTCCTGTCGGGCGTCGACTGGCGCATGGTGGACCGGGCGGACTGGCCGGAGTCGCGCGTTCCGGTGATCAACCTGATCCAGCACGTCTGGCATGCCTCGCCGGACGACAAGCTCGGCCGCGCCCGCTTTCTCCCGAACAAGGCGATCCGGATCTGCGTGAGCCCGGAGGTCGCGCGCGCGCTCGAGCGGACGGGGCGCGTGCGCGGGCCGATCTTCACGATTCCCGACGCGATCGACGTCGAGCGGCTGGCCGGGATGCGGCGCGCCGGCAAGCGCGACCTCGACCTGCTGGTGCTCGCCAACAAGCAGCCCGAGCGCGGGCATGCGGTGTTCGAGCGGCTCGCCCCCGAGCGCCGTGCCCACCTGGTGGACACCCGCACGGCCCACGACGAGGTGCTGGACTTGATGTCACGGGCAGCGGTGACCGTCTTCGTCCCGAATCCGAAGGAGGGTTTCTACCTGCCCGCGCTCGAAGGAATGGCGCTCGGGACGCTCGTGGTATGCCCCGACTGCGTGGGAAACCGCTCGTACTGCATCGACCGCGTGAACTGCTTGCGGCCGGCCTACAGCGTCGAGGCGATCGCCGCCGACGCCGCCGAGGCCCTGTCACGGGAGGACCGGCTCGACGGCCTCGTCGAGAGCGCCGCCGAGACCGCGCGCCGGCATGACCTTCGCGCAGAGCGCAGCTCGTTCCTCACGATCCTCGATCGAGTCGAGGAGCTCTGGGCGGCCGCCTGAGCTGAGATGGCAACGCTCGTAGTAGGCGGCGCGGTCGCCAACAAATACCTGAACGGCGGCGAGGCGTGGGTTCGCCTGAGCTGGATCCGCGGGTTCCAGCGGCTCGGCTGCCGCGTGGTGTTCCTGGAGCAGATCGAACCTGCCGCGTGCGTGGACGAGAAGGGTGCACCGGCGCCCTTTGAGCGCTCGGCTACTCGCGCCTACTTCGATCGCGTGATGGAGGACTTCGGCCTGGCGGGCTCGGCTTCACTCGTGCTGGGCGACGGCGACGCCACCAGCGGCCTTTCCTACGCGGACGTCCTGGACCTGGCGGGCGAGGCCGCCCTGCTCGTCAACATCAGCGGGAACGTGCACGATCCCGAAGTCACCCGCCGCGTGAGGAAGAGGGTCTACGTGGACCTCGATCCCGGTTTCACGCAGATCTGGCACGTCTCGGGCAACCCGGGCGCCCGGCTCGAGGGGCACGACATGTACTTCACGGTCGGAGAGAACATCGGCACCGGCCACTCCACGATTCCCACCGGCGGCCTTGACTGGCGGCCCTGCCCCCCGCCCGTCGTGCTCGAGGACTGGCCCGTGGCCACCTCCACGGCGCGTTCGTTCACGACCGTCGGTGCCTGGCGCGGGGCGTTCGGCCCGCTCGAGCACGACGGGCGGACGTACGGACTGAAGGTGCACGAGTTCAGGAAGGTGATCGAGCTGCCGCGGCGCGCAACCGGGGCCAATTTCGAGATCGCGCTCGACATCCACCCCGGGGACGCCGCCGATCGCGACGCACTGCTGGCCAACGGCTGGCTGCTCACCGATCCACGGGCCGCGGTCCCGGGGCCGCTCGAGTTCCGGCGTTACGTGCAGGCCTCGGGGGCCGAGTTCTCGGTCGCCCAGGGCGTGTACGTCGACACGGACAGCGGTTGGTTCAGCGACCGCACGGTCCGCTACCTCGCGTCCGGCAAGCCAGCGCTCGTTCAGGACACCGGCTTCAGCCGGAACTACCCCGTCGGCGACGGGCTGGTGCCGTTCTCGAACCTCGACGAAGCCGTCGAGGGCGCGCACCGGATCGTCGCCGACTACGAGCGGCATGCCGTCGCCGCGCGCGCACTCGCGGAGGAGCGCTTCGACTCGGACAGGGTGCTGGCGCGCTTCCTCGAGCAGACGCTCGACTGAAGTGAGCCTCCTTCGGACACTCAGGCGCACACCCTCCTCCCGGCTGGAGGCGATCGGGTGGTCCGCGGCGCTGCTCGCGATCGTGATCGGGTTCGCGTGGTTCAGCGTGAAGTCGTACCACTTCGTGCACGGGGACATCGCGGGCCTCGGCGGCTCGCAACTGAAGCCGGTGCAGCTCATCGGGTCCGAGCAGACCGTGTTCGACTGGAGCAAGATGGCGTGCGAACCGCGGGACATCCCCGACGAGCCTGCGCGGGCGTACCGGGATGCCGCTGGTCAGGTGCATCTGTTCGCCTCGCACTACATCAGCCGGGCGATGGTCGGGCCGAGCCTCGACAGCGTGAAGCAGGACTGCCAGGTGGTGCTGCGCTCGACGCTCAGCGCGAGGCCGCAGGACTTCGCGGATCGCGAATGGATCGCCTCGCCGTACACGCTCGACGGGAAGACCGTGTTCGCGCTGATCCACGACGAATATCACGGGTGGCAGCACACGGTGGCCGACTGCATCGGCCGTCCCTTCAAGGACTGCCTGTACAACGCGGTCACGCTCGTGCGCTCGGACGACTCGGGGCTGAACTTCCAGCACGCGGCCCCGCCTCCGGGAAATCTTGTCGCCGAGATCCCGTACCGGTACCGGCCCGGCGGGGGCACCTATGGGGTCTTCAACCCGAGCAATATCGTGCTCAAGGACGGTTACTTCTACGCCCTCGCGGTGGTTCAGCGCTACCGCGCGCAGAAGTCAGGGACATGTGTGATGCGCACGCGGGATCTCGCCGTCCCCGGTTCCTGGCGGGCATGGGACGGCGACGGCTACAACGTGAGCTTCGTCGACCCGTACAAGCCGATCACGGCGTCAGCCGACCATCTCTGCGAGCCGGTCTCATCGGATGCGATCGGCACGATGTCGAGCAGCCTCACGTACAACACGTTCTTCAAGAAGTATCTGCTCGTCGGCGCGGGTAGTGCCTACGACCCCGCCAAGCGCCGCAACGTCTACGGCTTCTTCTACTCACTCTCCGGGGACCTGACCCACTGGAGCCAGCGCAAGCTCGTCCACGAGGCCGAGGTGCCGTTCAGCTATCACTGCGGAGACAGCGATCCGGTGCAGTATCCGTCGGTGCTCGACCCCGCGAGCGCCTCGCGCAACTTCGAGACCACCGGGCGCACCCCGTACCTCTACTTCACCCGCAACCATTACTCGGGCTGCCGCCAGACGCTCGACCGCGACCTCGTCCGGGTGCGGATCAAGTTCTCGAAGTGATCAGGGCTCGTCCGGGATTTCGCGGTAGTACCAGGCGTCGCCAACCACGAAGTCGTAGACCTCGTTGTTCAGGCAGTAGTGGGCCAGGTCCGACGTCCGGTTGATGAAGCCCTTGACCTTGTAGTTGAGCGACGTGTTGCACAGCACTCCGACCCCGTATCGGTCGGAGAACACCGACAGCAGGTCGTGCAGCTTCCGGTTGCTCTCCCGCGTGACGGTCTGGCAGCGAGCCGACCCGTCCACGTGCGTGACCGCGCCGAGATCCGGCGTCGTCACCATGCGGAAATAGAGCATGTGCGGATCATGGAAGTCGCGGTCGAACACCCTGCCCGCGTCCTCGATCCGGCAGACGGGGGCAATCGGACGGTAGCCCTCGCGCTTCTTGATCACGTTGAGCTTGTCCTTCGTCTTCGGGTCGAACGGGTCAGCCAGCAACGAACGGTTGCCGAGCGCACGCGGCCCGATCTCGTAGCGGCCCTGCACCCAGGCGACCACGCGCCCGCCCGCGATCGCATCGGCCAGCGCGGGAAGCTCCAGCGGCCGCTGCTTCCAGACCCGGGGGTTTGGGACGGTGTCCCACTCGAAGTCGAGGCCGCAGTAGACGTCCCACTCGACGCGGGGATCGCCCGTCATCGCATGGAGCGCGTCGAGTGCGGTCCCGAGCGCCGAGCCCGAGTCGTTGGTGCACGGGGGCACGAACACGGACGAGAAATGCCCCAGCTCGCGCCACATCGTGTTCCAGTCGCAGTTGAGGCCGCAGCCGCCTGAGATGTACAGAGGGATGTCCTTGGGAATCTGCTCCTGCGCGACTTTCGCGAACACGTCGAACAGGCGGTCCTGGAGCAGCGCCGCCGCCACCTTGCTGACCTCGGCCTCGACACCGGCGTTGTAGAAGGGAGCGTCCTCGTAGAAGCTCTTCGGCTGGCCGTAGGAATCCGGCGTGAGCAGCCGGTCGATAGCCCGTGTGACGTCGCGATCGGCATCGTCTGACCGGGCATATGCGGCGAGCGCCATCAGCTTGCCCGACTCGTCACCATCCGGGGACACGATCCAGTCTGCGTACCAGGGTGCCGCGATCGCGTAGGCGAGCGCGTAGCGCCCACCGGGGAACTGCAGGACCGGAATCTCGCGGATCACGTTGAAGCCCTCGTCGAGCAGGTAGAACGAGCCCTCACCGCCCTCCCACACCAGCACCGCGCGCAACTCGGCATCGTCGGGCGGCGCCATGCCGGCGCCCATCATGATGTGCGACCGGACGTGCGTGGAGGAAAAGAACTTGGTTCCTTTCTTTCCAGCGAACTTCATGTCCCGGATGCTGGTCGTGTGGGCACCTCGATAGCCGGTGAGAATCTCGGGCTGCCCCACGCTGGGGTCCTCCTTCTGCCACCCGCCCATGGCGATCACGTCCGGCGCCTCGCCCATGAGCTCCATCACCTCGAAGATCGTCATCGGCGTCAGGGGCGCATGGCGCGGATTGGAATCCTTCTCGGATTCCAACGACCAAAGCACCTGCCTATCGCTCACGACGGCAACAGAACCGTCGTGACCGGGTTTGATCCCGAGCACCAGCATCGTCACACGCTCCCCCCTGTGCGGAGAACCTATCAGGCGGCGCCTCACCCTTGCACTACGCTCTCGCCGAATGAAGCGCGTCGTGGTGAGCGGCATGGTGGCCGCGGATCCTTTCCAGGGTGGAGCCTCGTGGGCGGTCCTGCAGTACGTGCTCGGTCTCGAACGGCTCGGCTGGGAGGTGCTCCTGGTGGAGGAGTGGGAACCGCCCACCGGAGGTCCGCTGGCCCGCACGCGGAGTGCCGGCTACTTCATCGACATCGTGCGCGCATTCGGGCTCGAGGACCGCGCGGCGCTGCTCCGGACGGGCAGCGACGAAGCCGTGGGGCTCGGCTACGCGGCACTGCGGGCACGCTGCCGCGACGCGGAGCTGCTGCTGAACATCTCAGGCATCCTCACCGATCCTGATCTGATCGAGGACATCCCCGTTCGCGCGTACGTGGATCTCGACCCGGTGTTCAACCAGTTCTGGCAGGAGAGCGGGATCGACATGCGCTTCGCGGCGCACAACCGGTTCGTGACAGTCGGGCAGTCGCTCGGCACCCCCGCATGTCCCGTGCCGACGCTCGGGCTGGACTGGATCCCGACGCTTCCCCCGGTCGTGCTGCAGCGCTGGCCCGTGGCGGACGGCCCGGGTGACGGCAGCTTCACCTCGGTCGGCAACTGGCGAGGCTACGGTTCGGTCGAGCACGAGGGGGTCCAGTACGGCCAGCGCGTTCACTCGATGCGCAACTTCATGGAGCTGCCGCGGCGCAGCGACGCACGCTTCCGGCTGGCGCTCGCGATCCATTCCGGCGAGCGATCCGATCTGGAGGCGATCGCGGCGAACGGCTGGGAGCTCGTCGACCCCGTCGAGGCGGCGGGCACGCCTGTCCGTTACCAGCGGTTCATCCAGGGCTCGGGGGCGGAGCTCGGCATCGCGAAGAGCGGCTACGTGCTAGCCCGATCCGGATGGTTCAGCGACCGCAGCGCTTGCTACCTGGCCTCCGGCCGGCCGGTGCTCGCGCAGGAGACCGGCTTCAGCCGCTTCCTGCCGGTCGGTGAGGGGCTGCTGTCCTTCGAGACCGTGGACGACGCCGTCGCCGGCGTCGAATCGATCCGGAGCGACTACGGGCGCCACGCACGGCGGGCGCGCCAGCTGGCCGAGGAGCTGCTCGACTCGGACCGGGTTCTGAGCGCCCTCCTGGACCGGCTCGGGAAAGCGGCGTGACTTCCACGGACGAACTGCGGACCGCGGTCGAGCCGCTGCTCGGAGGACGGGCGATCGAGTCGCTCGTGCAGCGACCGTGCCCCTACCGCACGAGCTACGAGCTGGACGAGCTGGACGTGACGCTCGCGGGCGGTGACCGTGTGCGCCTGATGCTGAAGAGCCTCGGGCGCGGCTCGCTCGATCCCGCCGCGCTCAAGGCGAAGCCCGGCTTCCTGCACGACCCCCGGCGAGAGATCGAGGTCTACCGGACCCTGCTGGCCCCGGCGGACCTCGGCACGCCTCGCTTCTACGGAAGTGTCGAGCAGCCTGATCGCGACCGGTACTGGCTCGTGATCGAGAACGTCGAGGGCGAGGTGCTCTGGCAGGTCGGCGAGCTCGAGGTGTGGCAGGAGGCGGCGCGCTGGCTCGCGGTGCTGCACGATCGCTTCGCTGGTCGCGACCTACCCGGCAACGAGGAGATCCTGCGCTACGACGCGGACTTCTACGCGTCCTGGATGCGGCGGGCGCTCGAGTTCGCGGAGGGCGAGCGACGCGAGCGCCTGGCATGGCTGTCGGACCGCTACGAGACCGTGGTCCAGCGACTGACCGCGGAGCCCACCACGTTCATCCACGGTGAGTTCTATGCCTCGAACGTCCTCATCCAGCGCGGCGACGGCGAGGTCCGCGTCGCGCCGATCGACTGGGAGAACGCCGCGCTCGGGCCCGGCGTGATCGACCTCGCCGCCCTCACCACCGGCGAGTGGAGCGCGGAGGAGCGCGAGCGCATCGGCGGCGGCTACCTAGAGCAAGCGGCAACGCTCGGTCACGACCACGACCGCAGCGAGTTCCTCGAGCTGCTCGAGCTCGCGCGGTTGCAGCTCGCCGTCCAGTGGCTCGGATGGGAGCCGACCTGGCTGCCGCCCGAGGAGCACCGGCACGACTGGCTCGCTGAGGCCGTCACGATCGCCCGCACGCTCGGGCTCTAGAGTCTCGACCGTGGCCGAGCGGGTCTTGATCGTCAACGCGGACGACTTCGGGCTCAGCCGGGGCATCAATGCGGGTGTGGCGCGAACGCACGAGCACGGCATCGTGACGAGCGCGAGCCTGATGGTCAGGGGAGCCGGTGCCCGTGACGCCGCCGCGTACGCACTCCGGACGCCGAGTCTCGCGGTCGGCCTCCACGTGGACCTCGGCGAGTGGGTGTTCGTCGAGGGCGAGTGGCGGCAGCGCTACCGGCTCGCGGCGAGCGACGACAGCGCCGGCGCGCGGGCGGAGGTGCGGGCCCAGCTCGAGCTCTTCCGGGGCCTTCTTGGCCGCGAGCCGACCCATATCGACTCGCACCAGCACGTTCACCAGGGCACGCTCGCCGCGCAGGCCCTGATCGACATCGGAGAGGAGCTCGGCGTGCCCGTCCGCCACACCACGATGGGCATCAGCTATTCCGGCGACTTCTACGGCCAGGGCGCGACCGGCAACCCACACCCCGGCTCGATCAAGGCCTCCAACCTGATCGAGTTGATCCGGACGTTGCCCTCGGGCACGACCGAGATCGGGTGCCATCCGGCCACGTCGGTCGACTTCGAGTCCGTATATGGCGAGGAGCGGTTGGCCGAGGTGGAGACGCTGTGCGACCCCGCGGTGCGGCGGACGATCGAGGAGGAGGGCATCGCACTGGGCTCGTTCGCGGAGCTGCGCCGGCTGGGCTCTTCGGCGCACCTTGCCGGTAAGGTTCCCGCGCTCATGGACCCCAGCGGCTTCACACTCTGGCTCACCGGCCTGCCACGCGCGGGGAAGAGCACGGTCGCGGGCGTCGTCGCCGGGCGTCTGCGCGCGCTCGGTGTCGAGCGTATCGAGGTGCTCGACGGCGACGAGGTGCGTGAGGGACTGTGCCGCGATCTGGGCTTCTCACGTGCGGACCGCGACGAGAACATCCACCGCATCACGTACGTCAGCAAGGTGCTGACGCGGAACGGAGTGGTCGTGATCGTGGCCGCGATCTCGCCCTACCGCGAGGGCCGCGAGCGCGCCCGCGAGGAGATCCAGTCGTTCGTCGAGGTGTGGTGCAAGGCCTCCGTCGAGGCCTGCGCGGCGCGCGACTACAAGGGCCTCTACGAGAAGGCGATGCGCGGCGAGATCGACAACCTCACCGGCGTCAACGACCCGTACGAGGAGCCCGAGGACGCCGACCTGGTGCTGGACACGGACAGCGAGAGCCCGGAGCAGAGCGCGGAGCGCGTGATGGAGCTGCTCCGCAATAAGCAGCTGATCAGATAGCGGGAGACGGCAGTCGCCGCCTCAAGTCGCCGCCTCAAGTCGCCGCCTCAAGTCGCCGCCTCAAGTCGTTCAGTGCTTGGCCGGGACTACCACGACGCGCTTCCGGATCGTCTTGCCGCCGATCTTCGCGCTGGCCTTCGACTTGATGTGCTTGGCCTTGCGGATCTTCTTGGCCTCGCTCTTCGAGAACTTCAGCCGCACGAGCTTCGACTTGTGGGCGCGAATCGAGACCTTGCCGCTGGCCGATACGCCCTTGCCCTTGACCGTCACCTTGCCCTTGCAGGCCTTGGCGCCCGAGCAGCTGATGCGCAGCTTGCCGATGCCCTTCCGGGTCACCTTGATGCGCGAGCCGGAGATCGACGCCCGCACCGACGAGGCCGTGACCGGGCACCCTTCCTGCTTCAGGTAGGCGGACCGCTTTACCTGCCCGCCGTTCTGGCCGGTGAACGTGTAGTCGTACTTCAGGTGTGACTTGGCCACACCGCAGGCGTCGTAGAAGTTGTTCAGGATGCCGCCCGCGCCGCCCCTGATCTTCAACTCGAAGTAGGCCTGCGGCACGTCGGGCAGGTTGTCGAACGTGTTGATGGTCTGAATCGCGTGCAGGAAGCCGTTCCGCGCGCGCAGGACCACCCTCAGACCGTGCCCCTCCAGCACCACATAGAGCTTGGGCAGCACGCTCCCGACTTCCTGGACCACGTACACGGGACCGGAGAGCTGGAACGGCAGCACGGGCGTGATCACGCGTGCGCTTCCGGCCAGGGACGGCGCGGGGCATGCGTTCTGCGCGAACTGGGCGTCCGTGCAGAGACCGCCCGGCACGTTGAACTGCACGGCGTTCGGCCGGATCAGGTCCGGCAGGATCACCTGCGAGTTCTTGATGTTCGCCTCACCGGGGCCCTGGGTGACGATCGCCGTCAGCGGCGGGTGCGAAAACTGTGCGTTCTGACCCTTCGCGCCGGCGATCAGCTGGAGCTTCGGCCCGAACGGCAGGTTCTCGCAGCCCTTCGCTTGCAGGTTCATGGTGGAAGTCGAGGTCTGGCCCCCGTACGAGTCGAAGGTCGCGATCAGCGGCCGCGGGTCGCAGCCGGTCGGGTTCAGGAAGAAGCCCGGGCGATCGACGTTGATCTCGATCTTGCGCACGTGCAGCGGGACGCCCTCGAGCACGTTCGGGATCGTGGTCGTGGTCGCGTCGACGCCGGTGTCCTCCGGGCGCAGCGTGACGCGGTTCAGCACCACCACGCGGCCCAGGTCGAGCGGGCCGACCTTCGCCGGCACGACCAGCGCGAGCGTGGCCGCGTCACCCGGCTGGCTCGGCTCCGCCAGGTAGAGAGAGCCGGTCGTCTCGAGGCACGAGCACTTCGACAGGTCGTCGCCGCCGCCGGTACCAACGGTGGTCTTGACGGTGCCGACCTTCGTGCCCTCCGGGCAGTTCCCGGCCTGGGCATCGGCGATCGGGCACTGCGGCACGGCCGCGAGGCTGCCGACCGCGCCGATGGGCAGCGAGAGCTTCAGGTCCTTGATGTCGTCCTCGCCGTCGTTGCGGGTGATCGTGATGAAGGACCTCGTGTTCGCTCCTGCCTGCTCCGGATCGGAGCCGGCCTGCACGACCTGCGGCGCGAACGGCTTCGGGTCGGTGCAGTTCGTGGGCGTGACGGACAGCGTGCTGTCGGTCCGCTTGGAGATGCTCTGCGAAGGCGTATCGGCCCAGCCGACCAGGCCCGCGTTGCCCGTGTGCGGGTTGCAGTCGTTCGGGTTGGACAGGACCGACCGGGTGCCCCCGCGCAAGTTGATCTCCAGGCGCCTGAACGGCACCTGAGGCTGGTTGATGAACACGTTGTGGATCTGTCCCGTGTCCGAGACGTCGACGTTGCCGACGAGCTTGATCCGCAGACCGGCACCCTCGATGTACAGGAAGAGCTTCCACGGGTGCGCGGGCGTCGGCCTGCCGGGCGTGCTGATGCACGGCTGGTCGGAGCTCGTGCGGTCGCAGCCGAAGAACACTTTGCCGGACAGCGATCCATCCGGGAGCACCGGTGTCGACACGTTGATCGTGCCGATCTGGGCGCCCCCTGGACATGTGGGCGGATCGTCGTTGACCTGGTGGTAGTTCGCGCCGCTCGAGTCCGACGGAGCGACGCCGAACTGGGCGAAGTCACAGCCCTCGAGCCCGTTGCCCCCGCCCGGCGAGAGCGTCATGCCGTCGGGCAGCCTCACGTCGGCGTGGCGCAGCGCGGACTCCCAGATGGGGTCGTTCGCGAAATCGTGACCGTAGTCGATCGCGACCTGCTGGGCGCTGGGCGCGCCGGCGTCCGTGGTTTCGGTCGGTGTGATGAAGACGTGCGCGTCGAACGGAACGTTCTGGCATCCGGTCGGTGTGAACGAGGGCACGACCTGGCCGCCCACCACGTCGGTCGAGGTCGCGCTCGCGGCGAGGCCGGGCTGCGCCCACGACCAGGCGTCGAGCCGTGAGATCGCCGCCGTCTCGCACTGCGTCGGGTTGACGAAGAAGGGCTTCGCGCCGGGGAGCGGAGTGACCGTCACCGGCTGGTCGTAGTTGAAGTCGCGGTT